>JAABUZ0100000199.1_pt1 | contig 159616 bp, 166 predicted proteins | sample 5562091 | NCBI WGS metagenome assembly JAABUZ01 (sample SAMN12813069, study PRJNA571459) | rock metagenome | isolation source: Antarctica rocks | place: Antarctica: Victoria Land, Linnaeus Terrace sud | collected 2015-12-21 | reverse complement strand
CACTTCGATCAATCTAAAAGAAATTCAGAGCTTCGTGAGATTTGTTAACTTCTATCGTCGTTTCATTAAGAACTTCTCGAAGCTAGTCAAATCATTCACTCAGCTGACTAGAAAGAACACGCCTTTTGTTTGAAACGAGATCTGTGTTCAAGTCTTTGACAATCTAAAGAAACAAGTCAGCTCGACCTCAGTACTTCGTCACTTCGATCTCAAACGACAAGCTATTCTGAAGACTGATGCTTCGAACTATGTAAAAGATGAAATACTATCTCAGTACGATGACGAGAAAGTTCTTCATTCGATGATCTTCTACAGTAAAAGCATGATTCTCGCTGAAATCAATTATCACATCTATGACAAGAAATTGCTAGTCATTATTCAATGCTTCGAACACTGACGATTCGAGCTGAAATGCACTGAACTACTCATTCAAATGTTCATTGATCATCAGACTTTGAAGATCTTCATGAAAAACAAACAGTTGAGTCGACGACAAGTCAACTATCTGAACATTCTATCGAAGTTCAACTTTCAGATCATCTTTAGATCAGGCAAAATGAACACTAAAGTCGATGCTCTAATCAGAATGCTTCTAGCGAACGTCTCTGAATCAGCTCAGCGTCTTGAAGATCGTTTTCAGACTATTCTGACTTTCGATAGAGTCGATGTTCTATCTATTGAATCGAAAGCAAATCTCTATCAACGAGTACGAATGATCAATCAAACAGATGAGCTCTGCAGCGAATATAGACAAGCTATGAATGAAAACAAGCTCAAATTTCATATCACTAAACTGAAGAACTGCGAAATTCTTGACGACGTTCTATTTAGAAAAGATCTACTGTGAGTCTCTGAGAACATGCATACAAAATTACTACAAGAAGTGCATGATCAATCTTCAATCTTTCATCTTGACAATAAACAAATCATTGATCTAGTTCAGCGTTTCTACTATTGATCAGATAATCAAGCTACTATTTGACAATACATTTGAAACTGTCATGCTTGTCAGCGAAGCAAAGTCTCTAGAAATAGCATCAATGAACTTCATCATTCTCTCTCGATTTCACAGAAACGCTGAAAAGATATAGCTATGAACTTTATTACTGAACTATCTTTGTCAGAAGACTATAACGTCATTTGCACAATCATATGTTGTTTCATCAAAGAACGTCACTATGTTTTCTGTCATTGAGAAGACGATGACATCTCAGTTGAAGAAATGATTTGAATCATGCTATGAAATGTCTATCGACTGCATGATCTACTCAGTTCTATTGTTTCAGACAGAGACTCTCAATTCATATCGACTATGTAAAAAAGTCTTTGCAAGCGACTGAGAATCACAGTTAGTTTATTCACAGTCTATCATTCTGAGATCGATGATCAATCGAAATGAGTCAATCAAGACGTTGAACGCGAACTTAGAATTTACTGCAATTACATGCAAGACGACTGAGTCAAATGAATATCTATGATGAAATTCAGTGACAATTCAAATATCTTCTCGATCTTTTCAATGATTTCTTTCTACTTCAATAAGAAATTTCACTCTTGAATGAGTTTCGATTCAGATACGACTGACTACAAAACAACTCATGAACATCTTGAAGTTAGAAAAGTTGATGATATTGTCATTCAAATGAAAGAGCTACTGAACTTCAATCATCAACAATTGAAAAAGATGAAGCTGATCATTGAAGTTCAGATCAATAAACATAGACGAGACATCACATATGAAGTAAATGACTGAATTTGACTATCTTTCAGAAACATCAAGACAACGAGACTCTGCAAAGATTTGAAAGATAAACAGCTAAATCTCTATCAAATCACTGTCAAAGTGAGTATCTTCTATCATCTTCATCTATCAATCAGCATGAAGCATCTGCATTTGATGTTCAGCTTGAAGCTACTGCAATTGTATTCAGAAAACTTTCTATCAGAACAGCATTCAGAATCACTCAGATTAATCATTATCAAAAACAATGAATATTGAGAGATAAATGATATATTGAACTTCAGATGCTATCGAGATCGAATACAGTACAAAGTCAAATGAACAGATCTAGATAGAAATGACGAATGATACTATGTCGATAAAGAAAAATTCGATAACTCAGAGAAAGTTTTGAATGAATTTCATAAGTTATATTCAAACAAATCGCGCTAAATATCGAAATAACTATCAACAAAAGCGAGCAAATGAACTACATTCATGCAAACATGAATTTTCAAAGAAAGAGATAATGTTACGAGCGTATCAAGATTGAACAAGACTGAAGCTTTAATCAATTCGCAGTGAACATTAGCGAGTTCTCTGCGTAATGATTAGAACTAATCAGCGAGCTAGTCAGGTTTGACTCAGATTTGACTCAGATATGACTCAATCTCTTTTTTCTTTCTCAACACTCTTTTCTTTCATCAACATCTTGTTCATCTACATCATATTCTTTTCATGTCACAAACATATTTCTTTCAAGTCTAACGCAGTCTCTGAACATTATATAAATAGAAGCTTTTGTATCAATCTTCTTCTGTATTCTTAATATTCAATTATAGCTATTTCTAAAGATCAAGCACTATCAACTTTGATCTTCATTGATTATATCATTTAGACATGATTCTGACATAAAGCTGACTTGAAAAGATCATCTCTTTGAATGAACAGAGATCTGTCAGACAATCTTTAAAAAACTAAAGCAACAGATGATGACAGCTCTCGTTCTGAAGCATTTTGACTCAATCAAAGAAGCTATTCTGAAAACTGACTTCTTGAACTATGTCAATGACGAAGTATTGTCTCAGTATGACGATGAAGACATTCTACATTCAATGATCTTCTATAACAAGAACATGATTTTCGCAGAATGCAACTACAAGATCTATGACAAAGAACTGCTGATCATTATTCGCTGCTTGAAGCATTGATGCTCTGAATTGAAATGTACAGATATTTCGATCAAGATCTTCATCAATCATCTGAATTTGAAGTACTTCATGATCATCAAAGAACTGACTCGACGACAGATCAGATGAGCTGAGAAGTTATCTGAATATAACTTTAAGATCATATATCAGTCAGAAAAACAGAATCTGAAAGTCGACATGCTGATCAGAATGTCAGACGTCAAGTCAATTGAGACAAACGATGATCGAAAGCTATATCAGCATCAGATGCTATTGCTTGAAGACAAATTTGAACTGCAGTCAATAGAAGTTGATCAAGAAGATGATCAGAAAGTTGATTAAGATTTAACTCAAATCTTGCTCAGATCTGACTCAGAATCTGACTCAGATTCGAAACTTGAATCAAAAGTTAATCAAAATTCAATCAAAGAAGTGATTTCTATTCAGAATCAGATTATAGTTGAAAATTGAATAAATCAACTGTGTTTCAATATTCAAATAGTTATGAAACAGAACAGAAGAACTTGTCAAGATATTGATCTGAACAACTGCAGAGTACTTGATGAAGTACTCTGAAAAGATGATAGACTATGAGTTTTTCAGTCAATGATCACTTGATTAATAAGAGAAGCACATGATCTTTCGATCAATGATCATTCTGACATGAATTGAACATTAGACTTGTTGAGACAATCATATTGCTGATCGAAGATGAGAACGATGATCAAACGCTACATTCAAAACTGTTACGTTTGTCGTAGATCAAAAGCATCAAGAGATCGAATCAATGAACTGCTAAAGTCATTGCTCATACTCAAACAACGATGACAGAACATATTCTTGAACTTCATTATCAATTTATTAGAAAGTGATGAAAGCAACGCGTACGATTTTTTTTTTAATCATACTCGATTCGACACCCCTGGGGGCCTATGCAAGAGCTATATACTTTTCGCTGTCGCGGTGAATTCGTCGCGACGACGTTCCGCTGGTGTGCATCTATTGTGATATCCATGGTACAGGAAATCCTCCATACGAGGAATCTATAGATCTAAGGAGATTCGCGTTGCTCGGGTGGTGCCGTCGCCTGAAACTGACTTAGTAGCTCGGTGGATAGAACCATGCGTATTGCTGCGGTAACGAACTTGGCTTCGCCCAGCAGTCGCCTCAGGTCCGTGGTGTTGGCCTCTTGCCGCATTTGTGATCTCTGTAGTGTTCATTTGAGGCAGGTCAATAGAACGTGCTTGACAGTCATGCGGCCCTGAACACACTCGCAGGTCGCCGTCGTAACGCCGAGGACTCGTCGTTCGCATAGAAATTGATTGAAGTCAATCTTACCTGTTCTTAATTGAACCAGGAGTGCACTATGTGGTTTGAGATGACCGGAGTGGAGCTGCATATATCGATGTGTGACGTCGGGTGCGAGCTTGCGATACTTCATCCCTCCCTTGCCCTTCGGCCATCTTGTCTTTCACTCTTTTCGAGATAAGTTCTGTATTAATGCCTTTCTGGCGGCTAGCTCGCACGTCAGATGCTCTTCAAAGGGTAGACGCTGTTGATGCGCCTCATTGGCGATCTCGTCGACGATCTCATTGCCTCTAATGCTCACATGTTCCGGTATTCAATGTAGCTCCAGTTTCGCCCCTCGGCTCATCATCGCGTCGTTCTGAGTTCGCCTCAGGGGCATCTGGTCCGAGCTCGATTTCATTTCCTTTATTACCTTCAGCGAGGCCTGACTGTCTGAGTACAACTTGTATTTTCGCTCTTGAGGATTGATAGATGTCTTGCAATGCTCTGTCAGCTTCTCGACTGCCTTTGTGAGTTCTTCGAGCCAACGATTGATCTAGAAGGTCGAAATCCTGCTCTTCAGGTCCTTCACCCAGTTTGCGCTCTGTAGTTGCTTCGAGATCACTTTTCGCTCGCAGCTCAGGACTATTCCTCTAGGTCAGAGTTTCACGTAGTTGATGAACGAGATCAATCATCGTCTAAGTCAATCGCTGTTTACTCCTTAAGCACATCTCCTACGAGACTAGGTGTACGGCATCGCTTTGGCTTGCTCTCTGCTTCACCTCAGACCCTCATTCTGAGGTAGTTGAATTCTCGTAGCTCTTGATGTACCGACATGCGCATACTGTCCTCTCAGACCATATAGATAGTCTCATTCAGCTTTGAAAGCTGATAGTGGCTGTCATTATCTGCTATGCCCCATAGGGTTCACCTGCTTCGCGTTATCATCAGAGGTCTCCCTCATTCAGATCGACCATGTCTCGCAGGAACTGATAATATCGCCCTTGCCAGCGACAATACTACAGTGTTTCCTCCCTACTAACCAAAGTACGCGATAGCCTAATCTCAGATATCCGCTCTCAGCCGATGACTGTGAGGGGAGACTTGAACTCCCAAGAGGTCTGAGATTTGGGAACCGATCGTACCCCGAGGGTGCCCTATTCGATAGCTAGCAGGCTGACACATCCATCGGTAGAGACAGGCTTCGGTTCACGTCGCCGAACACGTGATAGCCTTTCAATCGGGTGGTTTTTATAAGCGATTTCCCCTGTTGCCGCTGAACGCGATCCAGCATGTTCTTCCTGTCAGGGGGTACCCGTGTTGATATTCAGAGGAATGCTCGTGTCGAAACTTCGCTGCTTTCCCAGCTAATGACTGCGAGGGGGGACTTGAACCCTCAGGAAGCAGGAAGACCGGTATTAACGATACGCCTTCTGACTACCAGTATTAACGATATGTTCCTGACATCTCTTGCAATCAAACTAGTGACGTTTCCAGCACGCGTTGATACCTCGACATCGTGAATAGAAGCGCACGATACGAATCGCGTCTCCCGAGTCGCACGACTGTATCAGCCGCTTGGCCCGCTTCTCAGCCACAAACGCCTTCAACGACAGACATGGCAACGTCTCAGACTGTGAAATGTTCTGAGACCATTCCGTTTCTGCTCGTGGATGGTTTTCTTGGTGTTATCGAAATAGGTTTGGACCCTGGCTGCCCGCGTAATCGACTCTCTCTCGGAAGTTCAGAACGAGTTTCATCGATACTTCCGACGACTAACCCTATAAATTTCCCGTGTTCCTGTCCTGCGGCAATGTAAGTCGCCTATGTAGTTCGATTTCCTTTTTGCGGAATTTAGGAGAGATTTTGGTTCTGTAGAAGAATAGTTCAGGTCCTTGATATGTCGCGCTGATGTTTGCGAGTTACCTTGCTGTCTATCGTCGATTCAACATCTCATTTTGAAGTTTACCTTCATTCTAGATTCCTCTCCAGTCACGCATCAGGAAGACATCGCCTCTTTTTTCCCCACAATTCCTTAGATCACAAATCACCACCAAAATGCAACTCCCCTCCTCTCTCCCCCTCCTCTCCCTCATCCTCGCCCTGCACACCACCGCAACACCCACCCACTTCCGCCGCGACGGCCGCAGCCCCGACGCCTGCGGTCCCACTCAGCAAAACCCTTGGAGTCCCAAAGACACCTGCAGCGCGCCCCTTGCCTTCACCGCCAGCACCACCGCCAGAAAACCAAGCACCTTCTCCAACGTCTGCGTCCTCAACCCCAACCTCGGTCAATACGGCTACAACATCTTCACATATTGCCCCGCCCTAATCCCCCAAATCTGCAATTCCCTCTCCGTCGCCGCCCCCCTTCGAGACCAGTGGGTCTGGGCCGACAGCACGGACTGCGCCATGGGGTTCTGGATGCCAGGCATAGCTACCAGCGCTTTGGTGCCGCAGCAGCCACAGTGTGTGTCGATTTTCACGGCTATGCTTACCCAGTGTGCGCCCCCGCTACAGAAGGCTCAGGGATCGAGCGTGAATCTGCAGGTATTGCCTATCATACCGTCGATCCAGACGGGCGCGGGGTACGGGCAGAACGCATCGGGGACGGGGATGGCGGTGGAGCCGCTGTATCCGAGTTATGTCATGTATTCGAAAAGGACCGGGGGCACTTAGGTGAGTTCCAGTGTACGGGAGCGGGGGGGTCGGGTCTTCCGCGTTGCTTGAGATCTTGACCGTTGTTGCTGGATTGAGGATCCTGCAGTAGATATTATTTGAAGACATCGTGATAGAATCATTGACCTGCCGTCAAGCGAAAATTTCCCTAATTCAACTGTTGAGCGTCATTGTCGTTCATCTAACGATACACGCACATGAAGAGTGTCCAGTCCGACCAAACGTGAAGAATGATCGTGTATACAGCTCCATCGAGTAGACATTCTGGTCCCAAAATTGACGAGACCAAACTTGTCGTCATATATAAACAACCTTGATCTTCACAGATTTAAATCTTTTCACAGCCTTCTCGATCTCACCATTCCGAACTTCAATCCCTGTTCTTATCTAAATTAGCTTCGACTCTTGAAGATAATGCACTCTTTCGGTCAAACCAAACCTACGGGGATGAGGAGAATGCAGTAGCGTTGATATAGTTTTCGAGACGCAGCGGGGGCTCAGTGAAACACAGGTGACGCCCAAGGACAACTACTATCTCTCTAGTTGCTTTTCGCCTTCAAAACGGATGGAAGATCTGATGATAATGCACGCGGCAAGCGCTGTTTGTGTAAAGGAGCTGAGCGAGAGTGAGTGGAAGCCCGCGCGATAAGCAACGTTTGTTGATACATGAAAAAACCAAGGACGCCACGCTCATACTTCAGCGGCAAACGACGCTGCCCTTTTCAACAAGGAAAAGAACAGTCCATGTTGTTGACCGCATTGTGGTTCCCGGCTCTCCGCCCACAAATCGGTCCGTTCCTCGCGTCCCATTACTGCACGTCGCTGGACCCTTCGTATCCCGACTCGTCCACTGCAAACTCCCGTATGCGAACTGCACGTAATCTTTTTGGTGCTCGCGGGTAATCGTCAACGTGTTGGGAAGCTTGGAGGGGAACTGGTATGGATTGGAGACGATGATGGACTCGCCAACGGGGAAGGTATCGCTGACGGTTTTATGGCCGATGTCGGCCTTGTTGTTGTCGTCGACGAGCTTGATGATGGCGAAGAGATTCTTGTCGTCGCTGGTGCAGGTTTGCATCTCGGTCAGGTGGAAGGAGCATGTGCCGGGGGCATAAGCGGGCGTCGGCGCAGGAGGAGGCGAAGCAGCGCTTGTTGGCGTAGGCATGGGAATCGTCTCCGTGTAGTCGGCGGCGCCTGTTGGGCCGGCAGGCTGAAACCCGCCATCTGGAGCGCATTCAGAGTCTGCGTAGAAGTCCTGGTCGTCGAGGATGGCGCCTCCGTTGACGGTCATTGTGGAGCCGTCGTCGCCCAACGGGTCGGAGTCATCTGGCTAGTGTGCATCTGCCGAGAGCCTAGGCCATCCGTATTTGGGTTTCAAGGGAACAATGTCCATACGTTGTACATGTACCATGATACGGCATAGAAGACGTAGTTATCGACGTTGATGCATATAGCGGAAGGGCCTCCGAGTTCTATGCGGGCTAATTGCTTCGCACGGCTGGGGCCGTATGCTTTTCCAGGGTAGCCGCTGACGGTCAGGTCTTGGCCTAAAACATATTCAGTCTGATCATTGCTTTGAGTGTATTAGAGGGAGAAGAACGAAGTCCAGGTAATGTGCTTCTGGTTGTAGGGTGAGGATATAGGGATTTAAAGGGAGACGGGAGCAGCTTACACCGTGGCGAAGAGACATCGGATGCCGTCCCACTCGTATGAAGCATCTCATGTAAGAAAGCCGTCCCTGGAAATCAGTTAACCAGCTGCCTCCAAATTTGCAAATTTTGGTGCAGTAACAACGCATGGCGGTCAAGCTCTTACCTTGGCTAACAAGAGTCCGAACATCATCTTTATAGAACCCAAAGTCTTTATTATCTACATGTTTGACTCTTTCGGCCAGCGATTTCATCTACCAGAACGCGGAACCGAAGTTGATGAGCGGGTATTTCCCATCGTCTACCCTGTTTGTCGGTTCAACCTCGTCCCCGGGGCTTGCTTCTTTCTTGCAGCTGTGACCGTTCTTGTCACCAGGATCATCACAAGCGATATCAAAATGTCGGTCCTTCCACCAATCACCGATTTTCCAATGATCATTCGGGGCCTGCGCCCTTAAGAAAATTACCTGCTCGGTTATCAGTGGGGAAAGCCAAACCGTCGGTCAATGGCTTACTGGTTATTTAATCCTTTATATCCTGGGTGTACTTTGATTTGGCTTCGAAATGGTCTCAAGGTGGTATGGGATTTGGAATGATTGGATCAGGTTCAAACATCCATTGAGGGCCCCTGTTGCCGCCGACGGTGCTAACGATGTTCAAATGGTCAAAACAGCTATTGCAACGACACACAGGGTTGCCCATGGGAACGAACGGCCAGGCATAGTGAGGTGTGAAGCAAGACAGAACGAATTTCACACAGTAAATGTGACTGCCTTAGATGCTTGATGAAACTCAACGTACTTAGCAGGAAGCCAAATACATAGGGGAGATCGATCGGAAACATAAACACACGAGTCCGAAGCAGGTTCTAATTTCAAGCACTTTAATGGCACAGCAGCCGAGTAGGAGGATAAAAAGTATATCAGAAAAGCGGACAGGTACGTAAGTTGAAATAAAATTATCAAGAACTTCAATGGCCCGATGCAGTCGTACAACAGACACGATATGCAGGTAAGATCTTAGATTCAGAGAGTATGCATTGATTACTCGTTGTGCCGCCGAGAATTGTTTGAAATACCTAGCAGACATCATACGGCCGCTAAATTAGGCAAGATTTAGGAATCACGAATCAAAATCTTCTACAAAACTCAATCAGTGTTGATGGCACGATGTACTTGACGTGTATACTCGACACCAATACCTCCCCCCACCCCTCTATCCTCCTATTTCATTCCACCCTCTCAATTTTCTTCATCTCCAACACCGTTTCCGGATCCGCATATAAAAACTCATCTGCGTTCAGATTCTCCGGCCTTCCTTTTCCTTCGGGATACCTAAACTCGTAATTCAACAACAGCTCCGCTAGCACCATCTTCAACTCGTAGCTGGCGAAGAAGCGGCCAGGACAGGCGTGCTTGCCGTACCCGAAATGGAGGTGGTTGCGGTCCGTCATGGCGAATTGGTGCTTGTTAGCTTCGCCAGGGGAGGAGCGGCGCTTTTCGAAGTAGCGGAAGCCATGGAAGGAGGTGGGGCGGTCGGGAAAGTTGGCGGGGTCGGTGGCGGCAGCGGCGGAGGCAACGCAGAGGTGGGTTCCTGGAGGGAGATGGGTACCGTCTGAGAGTGTGAGGGGGATTTGGACGATGCGATGGAAGCCGACTGAATGGGTGGTGCATAGTAAGTAAGCGGTGGAGTGGAAGGTTTTAGGGGAGTGCTAGGAATACGTACGTAAGCTTGCGGGACTTATTCTTTGGGATTCCTTGAGGAAGCTATCGAGCTTGAGCATCTTGCTGATGGTGTTTTTCTGCCAGCCGGCTTCGTGCTTGAGGACGTCAAGGATCTCGGCTCGGAGAGACGCGAAGTATTCCGGTATGGCACACATATCGTACATTGCATGTGAAGCAGCCATTGTTGTTGTGTGTACTGAACCCAAGACGAGTATCATTAGCCGGTGAGCTAGCTTGTCGGGTGGGTGCTCGGTTATATCGGCGGCATCCATCATCCATTGGAGAACGTCGGTTGGCTTCTGATAGCCAGGTTGATTCTGTTCTGCCTCCTGTCGTGCATTGATAATCGGGGTAAGAAACTTTTTCGCGTTTCGAAGGTTGGACTGAACTTTCCACGCCGAGGGGAGGAACATAGCAACTAGAGGGTGCAGCATCGGTGGAAAGCAGCGTAGAATCATGACAGTCAAAGTAACGCTATCCGAATATCCTAGTCCCATCTTGATCCACTCTTCATTGCGGCAGACGGGCTCGCTAACGAAAACGCGATTAGAGATACGAGCAATAACCTTCAGTATAACCTGATAGATTTGGACTGGGGTCCAATCTTTGAAAGTAAGTTTAGTTACGCATATGACCATACCGATGAGCAGTGGAACACACCTTCACACTCCGGAAAGTCCGTCTTGAAAGAATAGTCAAGTTCATCTTTCATTGCATCAGTAAAATCGGCCAAGTTTGGCGTTAGCTTCGTTTGCAGGATCCTAGTGGGTAAGTTGCTTTCGAGCATAATGGTGGATGCTGAGTATTTCCCTACGATGTTCTGATCCGTCATCCCAATATATTAATTCATCTTCTGATATATCTTTACGGGGCGGAACATAATTGATCGTTCAACGAACCGCGATAAGCGCTTGAATTGAGCTGAGCTTCTCGTTCGGAAGAGTCCGTAACTCATCAACGTATTTATTGGCAATGACTAGGAGGTCTCTGTCGTTTCGGGAGACCTTGAACATGGAATTCTTGAACTGTTGAATACCAGTGAGAACGCCCGGCTACGCTTGATATATGGATTGGCCCATACCTTCTGATAACCTTCGTTGATCATGGGCCGAGCGCCATGAGAGAAGCGTAAGCGTACTAGCCAGGCAGGTTCAAAAACTGAACGATAGCCAACATAAGGTGTCTTAACTCCATCAAATATTTGGAAATAAACCCTGAAAGTCAGAATCAAAACCAACCCTAAGGCAATAGCGCAGCCCAAGGCTATTTGATGATGATTTTCCTCGGCGCCAATCGGTAAGAAGGTTCTGTTGCTGCTAAGATCTATGTAATCATCGGCGGTAGAATTTGCCATGATCAGAGATGGGACTCAGAAGAACGGTACAAGAGCAAGCGTATGCGCAGAACAAGTAGAGACCTTAACGCTTGGCTAGCACAAGATGGTCTACCAGGAAGGAAAGAAGTAAAGGAAAGAGAGACAGAGTAACAGAATAACAAAGCAGGGTCAGCTTCTAAACATCCATCATCAAGTCTCGTTTCCTGGTCTTGAGCCATGACTATGACTACCTACCTATCCTCGCTCTTTGCAAACCGTATTAACTATACTTGTGCCGGATACCTTACCGCAGTGTCCACCAATTTTTAGTGCTTAGTCCACTGCCCTTGAAGTCCCATGATTAAAATTCTGTACCGTAAAGTAATTATTGCCATCTGTTAAATTACTGCAAGTTACTAGGACCCTTTATCAAGTGATCTTCTTAATGTAGTCACTATTGAAAAACGTTGAGCCAATAAGCGGATTGCTTGCTGTCTATGCTCTGCAGATATTCTAAAGGATTTCGAACCAGTTTAGCTTACACTGTGCAAGACTGCAAACGCCTCTCAATCTGGTGTATCTTCAACATGGACTTCCATCATTCTCGTTCTCGCGCAATGGCTGTACCAAGCCGTTCCTTGAAGTTTTTAGAGTAGCCGGAATCGATAAACTCGACAATCTCGTCCACCAAATCCCCTCCTTTATCCATCGTCAGAGTAAAGATGTATTCGTTCTTGTAGTCGCCAGCCGCCGTTGTGGCAGAACAACTCACATGCATCACTACCTTTCCCGTTTCGACATCGACGACAGTCTTATCATCATCAATGACCCTGAAGCGTACTTCACTGAAACTGGATAGCTGCAACTCAATGAATTTGGTGTATTCGGCGTTCGAGCGCGAAGGAACGCCGAGGGAGACGGGAAGTGTGTGATGAACACAAGAAGGGCTGCGGAGGGAGAGAATGGATGGAACGCTCCAATCGTCGTATGTTACTAGAAAAGCCGAAGCGGTTTGAAGGAGACGCTCTCGGGTCGGCTTGCTAGATGACATATTGAATCGAGTCTGCATGGGTAGAGCTAGTATCAGAATTTGTTCGATAGGTCCGGAGATAGAAGAGGCTTGCCGAGGGCTCAGATTCTGCTTTGGGTAGATGCAAAACTTAGGACAGTAGATGTAGTAATTTATACGGAGTAAAGTCATCCTGATTGTGCGGTCGACACAAGATTGGGCTGGGTAAAACTGTAATTGGTTCCTCCCCTTACCAACTGGGATAAGATCAAGTTTACAGGTCCTTTCTGCAGCGGGCTGAACATTGCTTAAGCGTTGCCGAGCTTGTTCAGGTATAGCTGGCTTACGTCCTCATAAAAATAATCCTTGTTAAGAGGCCTTTTTGCTAATGCAATGTTCAGCCCGCTGCAGGAAGGATCTGTACGCAAGCCTTGTGCGCTAGAAATGCAGGCATTATTTTATTCTCCGTAATCTAGAATAAAAGAAATGCAGGCATTATTTTAATCTCCGTAATCTAAAGAAATGCAGGGCATCGTGTCCACACCACCATCGTTTTTGACCGGTGAGACCGACAACACACGCAGCGACACGGGTATGAGGCTGCCTTGCAGTACAGAGTACTGTCCGTGCGGTCGTCGAAGATTACCCACGGATTTTAGGTACTCCTATCCCCGTTAACTCCCAGGAATGTGGAATGTATCTATTCTCTTCTCAATGGGCTGCCCTGCCCGCCTCAAGCTGGCTTGGTGTGTCATCCATAGCCATCGAACTAAGGTACTCAGGAACTGCTGTCTTGATAGTTCCTCTATCCAGTCGTGAATTTAAGCTCAGCTCTTTACGTAGTGACAACACCACGAACACCACGAACACCACGAACACTAAACTACCAACCTAGCCGCGAAACACATCTAGTGCTAAGAGAACTTCGTCAAAAAAGGCGCACTTTGCTAGAGATGTTAGTGACTGCCTTGGTTTGAAGCTGCCACCTACTGACCTGTACTCCCTTTCTCAGCCGAAAGTATGGCCGACGAAATGCCCAGGCCCGAGGCCTTCGAAGCGACACACGATGATACGTCTTCGACTGTCAATCCACCCTCAGAGGCCAGTCACGATATTGAAAAGGGCTGTGAACCCCCTAGTGCAGGATCAAATGACGAGACAGAGAAAGCGATTGTTCAACCGCCAGAGCAGTCGGACTTGGTCGACTGGGATGGGGAGGATGACCCACAGAATCCCATGAACTGGTCAAATACCCGGAAATATCTAATCATTGCCCTGGTGTCTACCATTACCTTTGTGACGTACGGTTTGCAGATACAAATATTCCCATTACTTCTCGAAGCTAACCTATCCGTGAAGATCTTTCGCATCTACCATCTTCGCACCGGGAGTTCCTTTGTTGATGAAAGAATTTGGCTCTACGAACAATGCGCTTTCTTCATTTGTCGTATCCGTATACATTGTGGGCTTCTGCGTGGGGCCTTTGGTACTTTCGCCTCTCAGCGAGCATTACGGACGCAATCCCGTCTACCATGTATCCAATGTCTTTTTTCTCATCTTCTCCATAGCTTGTGCGGTTAGCAGCGACCTCCCCATGTTCATAGTTTTCCGACTCTTGATGGGCATTTCCGGCTGCCCACCTCTGACGCTTGGCGGAGGCACAATTGCGGACATCATGCCAGCTGCCAGGCGTGGGAAAGCTCTAAGTATCTGGACGATGGGACCGTTATTGGTAAGTCTTTTCTCCTCTCGCCCGTTAATAAACCTCACTCGGGTATGAGAAGTATGATATCTGTATCTCCTAGCTTATTCAAATGATCGATAGGGCCCTGTAATAGGTACGGATCGGAAACGTTCTTCGTAGGATCGACGAGATGCTAATTAAATCGAACAGGTCCCGTTGTAGGAGGTTTTATGGCCCAAGCATTAGGATGGAGGTGGACATTCTGGCTTGTCGCCATCCTTGTGAGTAAACCGTCCCTAACTTCAGGTCATGCATGGCTTACAAACATGTAGACAGGATTCCTGATCCTTTGTTCTTTCGCGTTCCTCCGTGAGACGTACGCTCCAACTCTCCTAGAAAAGAAAGCTGCGCACCTACGCAAACAAACTGGAAACCTCAACCTCAAATCCAAATTTGACAAAGGCCAGACTGCAAAAATACGTTTCTTGCTAGCGATTGTTCGCCCTGCAAAAATGCTATGTTTCTCTCCGATTGTATTTATCCTCGCCCTTGATATGTCGATTATATACAGCTATCTCTACTTCATGTTCACCACCTTCACCTCTGTGTTCGAGGGACAGTACGGTTTCAATACTGGCGAAGCTGGCCTTGCTTACCTTGGTCTTGGCATTGGCTTCGTGATCGGACTTTTCAGCGTCGGAGCCTCCTCCGATAAATATGTGAAGAAGAAGACCGCGCAGGGCATCATGAAACCAGAGTACCGCCTTCCTCCACTCATCATTGGTGCCTTTCTTATACCTGCTGGCCTATTCTGGTATGGCTGGACGGCTTATTATCGTGTTCACTGGATTGTACCTATCATCGGAACGACTTTCATTGGCATTGGGACCATGTGTGCCTTCTTGCCAATTCAGATGTACTTGATTGATGCCTTTACCATCTATGCAGCTAGTGCCTTGGCTACAAATACGGTCATGCGATCCTTGTTCGGTGCGGTATTGCCACTGGCCGGACAGAGTCTGTATGCGAAATTGGGTCTGGGCTGGGGCAACAGCTTATTAGCATTTATTGCACTTGCGTTGTCGCCGGTGCCGTTTGTGCTGATCAGTTATGGTGAACGGATCAGGACGAATCCGAAGTTCCAACTGAAATTGTAGTGCGGCTTTGGCTGTGGCTTGCATCGTCGGGCATTTGTGAAGGATGGTTGCGAAGTAATTGGGCAGATAGCGATGCCTACATTTCTCGCGAGTCACGAAAGGGAGTTTAGTAATACTGTTCGTCTATGACGGTAGAAGTTTTCTTTCTAGATAGAGATACGGTTACAACCAATATATTATCTCTCTATTCGAGCCTTCATTCCTCAGCTCCAGAGATACACCCCGGAGCATTTACATCAAGAGTGCTGCCAATATGTTCAAGACGATTACTGGGTACGAGGAATACTACTCGCCTCGTATTTATCAGTCTCTCGCCGGTTAATCGGGTTCCGTTGTCCAAAAAAACAGATCTGGGCCATTGAGGTCATGTACTATTGGAGCACAAATTCAATCCATTGAATACCTATGCTCATTATCTACTTCCGAACTGGAACCTACAAGTCAATTACACAAACGACCTTTCCTTTCGTCTCATTGGTCTCTAACAGCTCATGTGCTTTCCTTATGTCTCCCCACTCGAAAACTTTCTCAATCACATGTTTGAAGTTCCCCTCGATTAGCCCCGGCAGGACCTTCTCTTCGAACATTTTCAGCAAACGGGCCTGGTACTCTAGGTCTCGCGATCGCAGTGTGCTACCTTCCAACCTCAGTCGCTTCATGAGAATGGTACTTATGTTCACGGCCTGGGGTGCCATGGGACCACCCAAGAGACCCAGGAACACCGCCCGTCCATCTAGCGCAAGAACTTCAAGGTTTGATTGGAACATTGGTCCGCCGACGAAGTCAATGACAAGATCGATACCTTTGCCGTCGTTGAGCTTCTTGATTTCGCCGACCCATCCGTCTTCGGGGAAGGACGTGGTGTTAACGGCGCCGTTGCAACCGAGCTCTGTCACACAAAAGTCGCGTTTGTCGTTGCGGCGGGTGGTAGCAAAGACCTTTGGTGGTGGATAAGTGCTATAGAGATTGGCAGATCGAGAAAGTTGAATGCCAGCCATCGACACGGCTGAGGTACCGGCGTGCCATAGAATGGAACGGGTAGTTTCCGCATTGTAGGAGCCAACTAGGTGGAGGGTTTGCAGAGCTGTGAGCCATACCTACTTGGGCGGATCCAGTGCTATTAGCTTTATGGAGAGCAAAGTACTTTCAGCAGTATCATCGGCGTATATGAAATAGACGGGTAAAGTGCGGTTGACAAGAGGCCGACATACCTCGCAGAGACCTCCACAACATTCCCAACTCAGCTCTTTCGGCTTTGTGAGCAGCATTGTCTTACTCGCAACGAGATATTCAGCGTAAGCGCCTCCATATACCAGTCCAAACACTTCATCGCCCATCTTCCACTCATGCCTCTCTTCGGCCTCTTCATTCCGCCCAACGCCAGCAACAACCCCGCTGAATTCTAAGCCCAGTTCCTTGGGCGTACCCGGAGGCATTGGATACTTGCCTTCTCGCTGAATGAGATCACCACGATTCAGTCCGAAGGCCTTCACACGGACGAGGCATTCACTAGGCGCGGGAATTGGCTTGGGAGTTTCGGGGTTGATGAAAAAGGCCGAAGGAGGCCCGGCGCCTCCTTTGATATCTGTAGTAAGTGTAAGTGCAAGTGGAGGGAACGTCTCTTAGCAATTGTTTGCAGCAGCATAGGAGGGAGCCCCACCCGGGAGCTTCCTAGGTAAGGGAGCTGTACGAGTGTAAGGCAGAGGTACATACCAACTGCATGCATTGTTTCTGCCATGAATGCGGAAGAAGAAGAAGAAGAAGGAGGAGAAGAAATGTCCAAGTCTCTTTGCCTTGCAAATGAGGCAACTTTGGCAACCTTGTTTCCACAGAGATATTGGAGTGGATGGGACGGAGGATAGGGACCATAAAAATTCTACGTTATGCGCTGTAAGCAACTACGTCTGGAGACAGTTAGTCATGCCACTGGCCTTAAATCAGAAGATACACGGCTATTACACTGGGATAGGATCTTTGCATATGGGCCTAAAACGCTTCCACGCTGACCCCTCGGACGTGAGACTGAGCTGTTAATATACTGTAAGCACTGGCTTGATTCCTTTAGTACTTAATAAATAATGGAATTCCAGCGGTTGATTGCCTTGCGGTTGATTGCTTTCTAGGGGTTTGAAAGTCTTATACTAGGAGACTCAGTCCTGCCGATACTACTGGGTTGTTTAGGCGGAAAAGAGGGCCCTTCTTCCTTTTATCTTTGTTGCTAATAATGGTTCAGGTGCCACTGCAGCAGAGTCTACGATAATAAAAAACACCTAGAAGGTACGATGAAAAGGAGATTCAACAAGTAGTATATCCAGTAAGACCATACTGTAATCCTGTTTCACTCTTTGCAGCACACCCATTGACTTTAGGCTCACAACCCAGGACCGGATTTCGTAGCATATCCATTGACCTCAGTCTGTGGTCCTGTGTTGTTTTTTGCAGCGTACCCGTTGGCTTCACGCTGCAATCCTAGGCGAAGTCTTGCAGCCTCCCCACCATAACGTGCGGAAACCATGCAGTAAAAGGTGTTGCCTGCGGCCGACAAGAAGCATGCTTCCAGAAACAACCATTCCTCGTCAGTGAGATGCTCAAACACTGATAGATGCTCTAGTTCCTGCATTATCCACACCTCTACCTGCAACAGATACGCGTACGATGTTGCTTTGGCCGCATCATCGCTCGGGAGCGACATTAAACGTTTGATGACTGCAACAATGTTGATCATGTCACTTGTTTCTCCGCACCTAAGGGCTCTGAGTTCTTTATCATAAGAATGAATGTCGTTGACTAGTCCCAGGTGATCGCCAATCAAGGTAAGGTATCGCGTGAATCTTGGGTCCGAGACACTAACGCTGGAGCCAATCGAGAACTTAGCAGTCGCAATAACAAATCTGTTTACACGTCAGTATTGCGTTGAGTAATGCGGCTGGATGGTTCAACTCTTACGCTGCGCCAACATTTAGGTGGCGGAAATCTTGATAGTGGCTAATCGATGGGAAATCCTTCTCTGGATGGACACAGCGAAAACCGGCGCGCAATGTATCGAGCATTTCGATTCCTCCATTGCCAGCGATACGATCTTCTTCCTCAACGCTTCTGACTACGCCATGCATGTAGCGTTTAAGATCGCTTGCCGTGGAATCAAGAGGATCCCGGCTATCCAAGTGATAGAGGAAATCAGTTTTGACAGAAAGCAACTAGTAATTGTAAGTTCCGTATCCATTCATATTTGCTCGCAGATCATACAGTACTGTCCGAGGTCTCTTCTATCTTGTCTGCAAGTCTAAGTTAGCGTTTTTCGAGCTCGAACAATTACTCGATGACTGCAGAGTCTTACCATCGAAAATGAAGTAATAAACCATCGCAGCAGCTATCAGTTCGATTTTCCGCTTGTTGGCACTTGGAAACATGTACGAAGTCGCGAGGATTATCCTATTCTCAATACCAGGCCGAAGCTCCTTTTTCGCAAGTTTAGCTATTGTAATACCATGATCGACCTCAACATCGGCGGCCGACTTGTCTGCTGCGAGCAGTTCGAGCAGCTTTACCGAAGCATGGAAGTTTGCTTCCCAGGCTCTGGCCCCGTGGGGGACACCAAAGCTTGAACGGTACGGAAGCCCAGCCTCATGAGGATATAGTGACACTGTATTAAGGCGGATGGCATCGTTGTTCTTGGTGTGACGAATGGGAAATATCATTGGCGATGTGCAGAGATAGGGAGGCACGTTTGGTACTGGATCGTAGGCATAATTGACTGTGGGGGGTATTCCAATGTCCTGAGGTGCCACCAGCTCCTCCAAGTCTAAAGGCTTTGGGAAAGGCCTTGGACTAAGCTTTGTCACGATTCGTGCCATCTTGTGGGATAAAACTGGGTGAAGAGGCGTCTGGATTCAAGTTTGGTATCGATGTTCCCCCTTTAATTGAGAGAAGTCGGATATGGATGTCTTTCAGCGAGACGTTCCCTAATCTAACCGTGTCCTTACTCCCAATCAGCAGACTACGTCCATGAGTCCTCTTGTCGGGCATCCCAAACGATAAGCAAATGGCCGATTGTGACCTTTGCCACGAATGCAGAACCGCCTGCGTGCTTCGTAAGAGCTGGGTGCTATCGACTGGTGCCTCACTATCTGAGCCATACGGGGCATTCGGTACTATCGACGCTTTGCATGAATGCTGACCGTGTTCTGGAGTCTCGAATGAAGTCATCAATTGCATACTTCATAGCTTGCCGTGTAATTTATTCAAGGCCTTGAGGAGATTATCGGAACACAGAAGTGCCATGGGCCGCCTGAACCTCTTTCATGGGTCTGATGATTGAATTCGTCGAAGGGTGTCGATCTGATATCAGGGGTGCAACCACACCCTCCCTCAGGCAAACCACATTACACCGCTCCAAGTACCCATCTGCACGCAATCGACACAAAACCACCCTTGACCGTGAGATGTGGGATGTGGGCGGTGGACCGTGAGCTGCCACCGTCACATCTCCGTCTTCCATACCCACAAGACCACAACGCCAGTTGACCATGCACAGTACTATCGGTATCAGCCGTTAACCCTGAAGCCACAGTCAGGGGTTTTCTGTGCTGACCAACCAATTCCCCTTGATTTTGACGATCCGGGCGATCCGCGCACACTGGGTTTCCGCGCACGCTAACTATGACTGATTATCTTAGTGCCCTTTTCAGCACGCTAAGCCCGATAGAATACTACCTGCACTCTAACCTTTCTAGGTTAGAGTGCGCGGCAACCCCCGTGCATACTAAAACAACTACCTACTGCTTTACAAAACAATACCTCGGTGTTATAGAACACCGCCCCCACATTTTCTGCAGTTGGGGTATACGCCCCGGAATCCGGATGCAGGTTGGGCTTGGCCTGGTCATGCATCCCTTGAAGGCGAGAGATAGCTGCATAGCTGACAAGACGGGTCCCGAGCTTGGGCTTTTTCGAGGATGTGCCGTTTGTTTGGGTATGTGCGTCTGTGCGTGTGTGTGTGTGTGTGTGTGTGTGTGTGTGAGTGAGTGTGTGTTGGCGTGCCGTTATGCGGGACTGGCTTGGCTGAGAGTCAGTCGGTTGGAGGACTCGCGGACGTTGCCTAGCCTTGGGGCTTGCCGGGGAGATGGACGGGACGAGTTTGGGGGGGATTTTCAATCTTTGGATCGGATGAGGGGATGGAAGGGGAGGAGAGACGGATATGATGGTGGATGATGTTTGGATTGGTGGGCTGCGGTTAGTGTTTACGAGGCGCGAATGAACGATGGATTGCAGACGGACTGAGCTTCTCAAAAAAAAAAAACGAGTTGATAGGGCATTCATTTGCTCAAGTAGATAATTATCCAAGAGGGAGGTACGACATCTAAATGACACTTCCTGCGGCCATATGCAGTCTACTTTGACCCTCAGCTGGATCGATCAGCAGAAACGTAGCCTTCCCCGGTACCTCTTCCGACCTATTTCGCCCTCGTCAAACCACGCTCAAGTCCTCCGCTTGAACAAAAACTCCACGGACGAATCCGCTTGTGTGAGAACGCCGACGGTCCCAGATAGAGGATTCTTCCCGGGCTTGTTCTTGAGCTTGAAATCGTACGTGAGCAGGGTGCGTGCGAGCACGACCTTGGCCTCATGGATGGCGAAGTGGCGCCCAGGGCAGGCTTGTGGGCCATACCCGAAGACGAGGTGGTCAGGACCTGTTGTGACGGCCTTGGAATACATGTTAATCAATGAGAAAGGGGGGGGGGGGGTGGGAATGGGACTCGTGGAGCGGAGTGGTTACCTGGAACTTGTTTTCGTTGCCGGGAAGGGCACGGAGCCGTTCGAACCTGGGACCTAGTCAGTCTGGCGGGTACTAGACTTGTGAAAATGCAATGATCGGTCGGTAACGTACCGGAAGCCATCAAACACCTCTGGATTAGGGAGGGTTGAATGGTTGAAGACGGCATTCTGAGTGTCGACAGCAAGGAGAGTACCGACAGGAAACGCTAAGCCATCTGAAAATTTAACAGGCTTGACGACCTTACGGATGGTGCCGACTGGGAGAAAGATTAGCCAAGTCGCTTGTATGGGCCAGATAGTTCTGATGGTGGATAGAAGTATTGGTCCGGGGATAGATACGCACTAAGCATAAATTTGCTCCATCTTTGGCATTCTCGGATGAAAGAATCCATCTTCACAAGCTTGGCGACATTGATTCTGTTGAATGGAATGTCACCTAGCGCCAGTACTTCTTGCCTTATCGGCTCAATGTACTCGGGGTGAATCGTAAGGTCGTAAAGGAGATGGAATACGGTTATTCCTGTCGTGAACAACGCTGCACGTCCTGTCCCTATCTGTGCATTTAGCTGATAGTCTACAGAGCGACCTTTGCCATTCTCGGTGCCATCAATGACAACTTGGATCAAATCTGGCGGTGGCTTAAAGGCTGGATCTTCCATAGCCTTAAGACGTTTTTGAACGACAGGTTCGAGGAGCCTGGCTCATGGAGAATGGTCAACTTTTGACAAAACATCCACAAACCTTTGATTAAAACCTACTTTCGAGCGTCGGCTCTATGTTTGCGGATTGCATATAGACCAGGAAGACGCCACGCCACTAGAGGTCTTGTGATCCAATTGTATTGCCAAAGCGTTGTGATACTTCCGAAAGCTCCGGATGTGCAATCCGCAATGGTTCGTAACTGTAGTCTGTCAGCAACGTACGGTCTAAACGTTGAGATGCACTAGCCCATCTCTCATCTCTGCATAATTCCTCTCCAGCAAAAACTCGTTGAGAGATTTTGATGATAACTCGCACCATCTCAGGAAGCAGGAGAACTGTGGTCCAATCTTAAGAGGGTCAATAAGTGGCATTAGTTTTCAGTAGAGTTCAATGCTTCAAGAGCTACGCACCTTCACAAGGTCCTATCTGGTTCTTGATGGCTTTCAACGCCTCATCATCAACAACAGTATACACGCGGTCAAGTAGCCGACCAACATCTCTTCGGATCAAGTTTGCCATGGCTAGATCATGACCTGTGATCCCAGTGTGCATGCCAACCAGCATATCATATGATCCTTGCTGGAAACTCAACTTGGATTCTGGGCTACTTTTGATCTCCTCGACGTATTTGTTGGGAAGTATAACGATCTCACCAGGAAAGTGAGGGATCTTATAAGGGGTTTCTGGGTACTTTGATGAATGTTAGACTGCCAAACCAGCCAGGTACAAAGAACGTAACACACCATTTGGGAGCCCCGTGCCAACAGTTCCCGATAGTCGCCGCCATCAAGAGGTTCAACCAATGGTACGTGGACCTTGGGCTTTCGGATTAGGTCCAATACTCTCTCACGTACAAAGTGCTCTGGCTTTTTCAGAAAAGCTTGAGCAAAATCATGCAACAGTGAGTAGACGAATGCAAGTGCAACAGATACGACGGTGAGCCCAACCGCAAGGGAGGGGCGTGCGACGGCTTCCCCAGCGTAATGCTTGAAACCGTTAAGTAGGAATAGAGACATGTTCGATAGCAACCTGCTTGAAATTTAGACCTTTCGAGTGACTGAGTTCGTCAAGCAAATAAATAAGTATAGTCGTGGGGGATTCTCCAAGATAGCAGGTGCTGACGTTCAAAGCACTCACACGAACTCGACCTCCAACAGTTCATTTGTTGGAGACATAGACCAAGCAGACATGCTTACCAGACGAACCAGTAGTCCCGGATAACAAGCCCTTAGCCGGCACTGGGCATATCTCTTCGACTGTAAGCAGATGCGCTAAGAGACACATCTTTCCACCGTTCATGCCATGCCACGCGTCCGTTAACATGCAGCATCATTCACCGACTCGAAAGTGCAATCAAAGTTACATTTTGCCCAGCCCGATAACGCATCATCCATGTCTCAAAGGCACACCGAATGGGTGTCATGTCAGCTCTACAGTATGCATGCGTGATCCTTGCCTGGAAGTTTCTTCACTTAATTTGTAATCTTCAATGTAAGCTGATCGAGTTCGGATGTTGGAAAGTCCTCCATCCGTTCTCCTTATCGCAGAGGCCCAAAGGTCGGAGCGCGTCTCCAGGTCAGTGGGCATCCCACCCGCATTCTGTTTTCACTTGCCATGTCCGGTTTGTCTGCGATACCATCTATATATCAATATACTCCTATATGATGCTTGGTTGCGTATCACCTGTACTGTCCCCTTTTAATTGAAGATGGTAGATACACTTGTTGGTAGTGCGGTGGCTTTAGCCGGAGCGATCACTCATTACTTCTATTTCAATCGTGCTGAACACCATCTGTATGGCATGGTCTATCTCCAGATCTTCGTAGGTGCCTTCGTCACAGCAATTCTTGTTCTAGTGAAAGGTGGCGAGCCCTTTGCTAAGGCTTCCGAAAGAGTCACCTCAATCGCAGGTTGCTATATGGGCGGTCTCTACCTCAGCTTGATTACTTATCGCGCTTTCTTCAGCCCGCTGACTAGATTCCCTGGGCCTTTCGGTGCTAGAATATCAAATTTTTGGTTCTCGACGCAGCTCAAGAACGTCGACGCCCATAAGCAGATCTTAAAACTCCACGAGAAACATGGCGACTTTGTGCGCGTCGGATCATCCGACCTATCCATTGTTCATCCCAAAGCCATCAACGTTATCTATGGTCTTGGATCAAAGTGTACAAAGGCGGATTGGTATGATCTCACATATCCCATGGTATCAATGCAAACGACCCGCCAGCGAGCAGTGCACGACCAGAGACGGCGGATATGGAGTCTTGCGTTTGGTGACAAGGCCCTCCGTGGATACGAAGACAGAATTAAACGATATCGCGATCTGTTGATATCTCAGATCGACACCTTTGGTGGCCAACCAATCAATGTCACGAAATGGTTCAATTTGTTCAGTTTCGATGTAATGGGAGATCTAGCGTTTGGTGTATCGTTCAACATGCTCGAGACTAGTGAAGAGCACTGGGCAATAAAGCTTTTGAATTCAGGCATGGAGCCTCTGGGATGGATGTTCCCAACCTGGTTTTTTGTGATGTTAGTTGGGATACCTGGCCTTGCTAACGACTGGCGAAAACTTATCAAGTACTGCTCAGAAAAGCTGGATGAAAGGATGGGAGTAATCAGCCATTGTTTCCCAGCACCACCAATAGCACTAAGTCTGACTCTCAATAGATGAAAGTAGCCGTCCCTGACATCATGGCTGCACTGCTGGATCCATGGAAAGACAGTAGACCCACAGGAGCGGACCTCAATATGTTACAAGGAGACGCACAGCTGGTTATTGTAGCCGGAAGGTCAGTAAGAAGATATAACCTATGCAGGTCCTAATCATCAGCTTTACACGTCCTCATCCGATCCATTCTTTGCCATTCTTTGCTATTCCAAGCTTCACTGATACCAAAACTACCACAGTGACACCACAGCTTCAACACTCACCCACATCTTCTATGAGCTCGTACGAGCTCCCGATCAAATTTCAATGCTCCGCGATGAAATCTCACCCTATTATACCAAAGGGGGTGACGTATCGCATCAGCATCTCCAGTACTTGGAGCACCTAAACGGCGTCATCAACGAAACGCTACGCCTCCATCCCCCTGTTCCCACGGCCTTACCGCGCATCACGCCACTCGACGGCATCGAAATTGGAGATGTTTACATACCGGGAAACACGACAGTGTGGTGTCCCCAGTACGTGATTGGACGAAGTAAGTTTCCTTACCTTTGTTCCATTTCCGCACAAAGGAATCCGCTGATCTCCCACAACCTTCAGGCGAAAAAGTGTACACCAACGCACGAGAATTCATCCCGCAACGCTGGTACTCTCACCCGGATCTCATCAAGGAGAGGCCGGCTTTCGCACCCTTCTCCTTAGGTACGCCGCCCATGCCCTCTCATCCAAGCACTCAAACTCTAATTCTTTATACCTTTCTCGTTTCCCACCACATCTGATTGCTACTACCAAGCCTCATCACCTTCCCTGCAATCACCCCTCTGATAATACATCCCAATTAGGAACTTACGGCTGCGTGGGTCGTCCCCTCGCGCTCCTCAACATCCGCACCACGCTCGCCAAGCTCATCATGGAATATGATTTCACTTTCGCACCTGGTGAGGACGGGACCAAGCTCGAGGCGAATACGAGGGTCCGCTTCACGGCCGGGCCAGGGGAGTTGAAGCTCGCGTTTCGACGGAGGTAAATCTGGTTGATGAAGGATCTGGGCGCAGGGCTGAGGAATAAAATACCAAGTAACTACACTGAAAGGCTGCAATTTTTTGTACAATTCTGTGATTCTTAAAAATACTTCGCTAAAAATGTCAAGGAAACGCGTCTTGACGACTGAGCCAAAAGGCTAACCCGCCTACTGGCTAGGCTGACAGGTACTATTTCGCTATTTCCGACTGCGATCGTGACCAAAAACTCGCCTAGAAGTAGGAAAGCTAGGTACCCACGCCTGCAGGAGACTTCGTAAAATGATGGATGACTTACGAAGAAGGAATAAGTTCATACTGAAGCAATATTCTGACTGAAGAAACGAGATCTTAAAATCGCCTAGGTAACTCACGATTCTTTTTGCTTCGGAGATAGTTTCATGGCAGTCGTGACTACTGCGGCTGCAAGCGTCCTCCCATCGAATTGAAGCTCCCTTCCGTGAGGTGCACTTGTAGCAAGTAGTTCAGCGATTTGGGCGCCCGTAGATAGAATGACTTGGTCCGCCATCAATGTCTTTCCGTTATTCGTCGCAACACCGAGACAGTCTCCCCTTTCATTGAATAGCAAAGTCGAGACAGTTGCTTCAATATACGTAACGCTGCGATTGATGACGGCCTCTAAGATCTTCTACATACCCACTTCGAAGATGGGAAAAAACTTCTTTCACATCACCATAATCCCCATTCCGGTACAGACCATTGAAAGTTGTCCTCGCTTCTGGAGTAATCGTCTTGGCCAAGATGTCCCCACCCACGTCTTTGTAGTTCTGGATTATCTCCCGACCCAGGCCTGTATCTTCAACTATGACTAATCCAATTCTCGTGGTAATAGGGCTCATATATATAGCCATCTGTCGAAGAAATTTGAGCTTCAGACGCCAATTCTGCACAGAACGCATTGCCGTAATGAGAACAAACAATCTTGTTGATATCAAGTGATGCAGCAAGACGGCAGGGGAATGGAGTTCGATCGAGTAACGTGATAGACGCTGAGGGATCAAAGTCTATAAGATAAAGGGCGGTAGAAGTTCCAAAGATATCCGCTCTTATAGTAAGATAGGTCTTCTGTACCGAATCCATAGTGGTGGAGTTCGTTAACAAGTGTTAGGAGAGATCATCAACAACGTAGCCAAATTGGAAAGCATTTATTGAAAGCGTTTATAGTCGAGGCAAATTGTAGCTGAGTAGTGCATACCTTGTTGTAATAGAGATATTCGATTTCACCGCCTCAGGTCCGCAATAAGATCCACAACATCTCTTGTGCTCTTCCGAACCTCTACCCACCCACCTTCGTTCACCCGTACTATCTTACCATCCACACAGACTCGTCGCCAGCGACTGTCTTTCTCATCAAAGTCAATTCTCAAGCCATCAATGTTCTCGTAACCAACAGCTGCATCTTCGACATGGCTTCCGCCCTGAAACGCCAGGCCTAATATTCTCATTACTTCAGCGCTGGAGACGACGCCAAAGTGAACCAAGCGTAGCTGACCATCCAATGGTTTTGAACCAGGTGAGATCGTAAGATTTTCTTCCAAGTTTGAGACTAGGGTAGCAAGAATGTACATATGCTCCCGACGCTCCAGGACATGGTGGGTTTCTCGACCATCTTGATCCTTTGTGATAAGTGTAATTTTGCCCTTGTACATATGCGGTTCAGAGCCATCAGATGGTGCGAGCAACTCTTTGGCAGCCATCTGAAAGCGATTGGTCCCATGTTTCCGATATTCTGTGGTATCGCTATCGGCAACTAAAGAGGCATGAAGAGCCCAGCTGCAAACCACAGCTCCATAGACTATAGCAGATCCGGCATCGGATAGAGGCAAAATCTCACTGCTTCTACCTTCATTGAAAAGAAATTCAGATCCTGGCGAGAAGTTCGCTGTGAACGTTGGCAGGCTACGCGGCGTGCCTTGAAGGAAGTTGCTAAGACCCCTCGTTGCGCCACGATTGAGGCCGGTAGAGTTGGCTAAAGCATTTCCCGTACCCATAACCACAAGGCCTATGACCGGCTTCCTATAGCGAGGGCTCTGCAGAGACGAGAGTAGCACGTTGACAATGTCGACGATGCCGCCATCGCCCGACAAAAGGAGGATCGTTTGGGCTATACCATCGTTGGCATGAGGTAGAAAGACAATATGAGCGAGGTCCGTGATAGATCGCTCTGATTCAGTTACATGGGTCTGGTAAGCTTGCTCCTCCAAACCCACAGCCTTGAACGCTTTTCGAATGACGACATCAAAGAAATGCTGGGCCTCGCCTCTTCCTGATCTGGGAGAAATAACAACATGCAGATTTGGTACATCGCCAGGCCCTCGCGGGATGAATAGATGAGATGGGGGAAGTGAGATGCCTGATTTGTCTAGAATTGGCCGTGGTACGTCCGATAATTGGAAAGATTCAAATGTGAATTCGGTCCTGCTTGGATTTTCCGTCTTGGTGGATAACAGTAGTATTGAATGCTGCTCAGGCACTCCATTTCGATCTTCATTCGTTGCTACCTTTTTAGTTACAACACCGATCACATCTCCATCACGGAATACCTTTTCGGATCCTTCGGATTGGAGGACCAGGTTGCCATTGTCTTGCTTCACGTGGTATAGGACATCAGGAGCGATTCCCTCAACCAGCGGCTCACTCACATGAGACGGCGACATTAGGGGTCGAAGTGCCTACTCACCAACATTGATGATAAATATCGTCATATCGCATGTTAAACGTGATGTTCTGCATCATAACGGCGCTTATGCGAGTAAACGCGTTGTAATTTCTGCGCTACTATCTAAAGCTACCTTACCCTTACCATTACCCTCGTCACGTGCTCGTATTCGCGCATGTCGGTTCAATCTAACAACCACATTCGAAGTCTGTATCGCGATGGAACTCAATACACTATGAAAGGTCAAGCACTTACACCAAGGGCCTTCGCTCGGCAACGAACCCTTGTCTAAGCACCGTCGTTTCACTGTCTATGCCAATTGGTCGTTTGACCATCACCCTAAGAAACCTTCGATTTACTGAACCTTACACGCAACTCGGATTCTCACACTAAGAAGATGTCTCCTTTCGGCCTATTCCTTCTTATCCTCATCCTCCTCATCATCCCCGCAGGTATCATCGCTTACATCTTACTCGCACGACGACGCGCTCAACGCACTGGTCTCCCTCCTCCACCAATCTCATCATATATCCCTTTCTCGAATCGAGGACGATCACAGGGCTCTTCTGCATCTTCGGGCCCACTCGGCTGGGTGCGCTCAAAGGTTCGTTCGTTGAAGAACGCGACTTCGGGCGGAGGCTACCAGCGGCCACTGGGAGGCCGTGGCAGGAGAGGGTTGGATCCAGATGAGGCCTGGGACGCAAGGGTGGGGAATGAAGCGGATGCTTACGGGCCAGGAGGGTACTACGAAGAGCAAGAGCTAGGTTTGCGACCAGGCGCCCCCGGAGAAGGTTCATATGCTGGAAGCGGCTACGGAGGACATGGAACGGTTCTACCAGACTACGGTGCTGAGGAAATGGGTAGGGGCAGAAGCCGGAGCCGGGAAGGTCCGGGTTATATTGGTGGCAGTAAAAGTGGACTGGACCAGAGATACGACGAGCAGGTGCGGAGGGAAGATCCGTTTGCGGACGGAGTAGAGAGGAGTGAGCTGAGGGGAGTCAGCCCAAGGCCAAAGGGGGAAGGCAATGAGGGAAAGAGGCACTCGCAGAAGGAGAGTCTCGGTGGACAAGATAGTAGTCCAACTGAGAGAAGGAGCATGTTCCATGAAAACATGTAGGACCGGAAAATCTAATTATGATAAAGATATTGTTGAATGCTTGGGGCGTTATAGCCGGGGCCTCGTGTGATGGCTGGCTCAGGCGTTACTGTGTCTAACATCGGTGTCGGCCTCATATACCATAAACATAACACATAAGTATATGACGATAACGACAATCCAGGAGCATTATCATTTCAATCTAATCGTGACGGCTATCCAAATACAAATTCTACCCTTACTTCCTAATGATCCTGATGACAACGCACTCACCGAACAAGAATATCAATAAAAACGCGCGGCAGTAAAAGGGGCAACGGCTAAGTCGATAATATCTGGACAAAAACGGTGCAACAATGGGAATCCCACGCCTCACCTCTCACATCCAACCATATCTCATCCCAACTGTCCTCGGCTGTAGCACACCTAATTGCAAAAGTCATTCCAACTCCCAGCATGGACCGGAAAAACTCATCATCGATGGCCCCGGACTAGCCTACTATCTCTACTACAGACTACTAGCCCACAAACCCGACTCTCTCAACAGCCTCGACGCCGTGCCTTCCTACGATGAACTAGGCAAGGCCACCCTTATCTTCCTTGACGAACTACAAGCCCATCATGTGATTATGTATGACCCTGAATCTTGCACACCCAACCCAAGCCAGCTAAACACGTAACTGCAGAGAGAAAATCTACTTCGACGGCTATCTCCCATTATGGAAACGGGGTATCCGGCTTTCTCGCCTGGAGAAGAACCGGCAAGATGTTTCCAACCTCCATGCTGTCAACTCGAAAGGGTTTGCCGTATCGAGCACGACTGGCGGAACTTATCAGATCGAAGCTTCTGACTTGTTCGACCCTTCACGGCCCCTTCCATCCAGCCTGAAAGGCATTCCCGCACCCCCTTTCATGGTCCCGGCTATCCTCGGTGCCATTAGCGGTAGTAAATATGCTGCCATCACCGAAGTTGTCCCGGACGAGGCAGATCCTTATTGTGCAAGAGCTGCTGAGGGAAGCGGTGCCACTATCCTGACCAGCGATTCGGATTTGCTCGTCTACGATCTCGGTGATTGTGGTGCCGTTGCTTTCTTCAGCAGCCTAGAGCTGAAGGCATGTATCGGAAGTTCTGATTCTTGCAGCACGATCGACGCTGCTGTATGCAGACCGCGAGGTCTAGCCCGGCAACTGGGTCTTAAGGATCTCCAAAGGCTGGCTTTCGAGATAAAAGAGGATCCTTCACTCACGTTCCTCACAGCTCTCGGGCTTGCACGATTACCAGCGTCGAAACCCGCTGAAATACAGGCTTTTATAGACCAGTACCAAACAGAACCATTAACGATCAATTGCCCCAGCATCCCACCCAGTCCACCAACCTATTCCACTATTCACAAACGATTCCTCGACCCCCAAACCTCAGAATTCCTCCTCCAAGCCACCTCGAACCCCCAAGAAAACCTATGCTTCTACCTCCCCACCCTCCTCGACTCTCCCCCAAAAACCTCCGCCTGGACACCCTCAACCCCCTTACGCTTCCTCGCCTACTCCTACGCTCTAGCAAGCTCCCCCAACCACCACCACCACCACCACCACTCAGTCTCCGAATACACCCGCAAAGGCGCCCGAATCACCCCCTCGCCCATCCCCCTGCTCTCAACCCCCCATCTAATCTCCTGCGCAACCGCGCTCGCAACCCGAGTCCAAGCGCTCAAAAACACATCTCCGAACGTACCCACCGCGATGGCATGGAGGCTTTTCGCCCTCCACGGAACCCTCATCTGGTGCTCCGACGCAGAAAAACCCTCCCCATCCAGAAGCGCCTGCGTGCGCGCTCTAACGGGCACCGCTGCCGCTGGGACCTGGATGTGGGAGGATCTCCACCTGTCGGCCCAGATACAGGCGGTGCTGTACTCGCTGCGCATGCTCGAACAAACCCTTGCTGCCATGCCTCCCGGCATCGAATCCACGGAACTGGCACCCGTCCAACATCTCTCGGTAGTTCTGACCGCATTGCCCCCCTTGGCCCAGCTGTTAGCGTCCAGGCTTGAACTGGCGGCGCAAGTTCCGCGGGGGTTTGAGGCTGAGATCGTTGTGCGGACGGTGGTGGTGATGCTGCGAGGTAGGACTGGTGGCAGTACTGAGGAGGATGGGCGTGATGTGCTGATGGAGGATGCGGTTGAAGCGCCGGCGTGGGAAGAACAGAAGCGGAGGAAGGGGAGGAAGAGGGGGGTGAGAGGGAAGGAGGTGGGAGAGAAAGGGGTTGCGCGAGGGGGAGGAGGGAATCTGTTTACTGTGTTGGATTGTGCTTGAGGGTCTTTGGCTTTTCGGGGGGCGGGGCGACAAGTAATGGCGTCGCTACTTTTTGGGTATATAACGAGACAACGGCTTCCTGAAACCACCAAAATCCAAATCTATCCCCTGCCCCACGCTCATCAATCTCCCTCATCATCACCGTCCACTCCTCACCCACCCGCCCACTCCCCCCACAAACCCAATCAACCCCCCTAACCTCTCCGCCTCCCTGCCCTGCACCCCTCTCCACTCCCTCAACGCCTCGAGCAACCCCTCATCCCTCGCATCCACAGACGCGATTACATCCCCATGCACACGCAAAAACACCGCCATCCACGCTTGCACGAGTTCGTAGTCCTGTTTGGCGCAGAGGCGGGATGTTAGGGCTTGGATGAAGAGGGTGAGTTCGGAAAACCTTGGGGTCTGTTGAAAGGAGGATATGGGAGAAGGGGAGAGGGAGCGGATTTCGATGTCTGCGGCGGAGGGGGGGAGGGATTTGAGGTGAGAGAGGAAAGGGGTGAAATCTTGGGTTTGGGAGGCGTGGTGGAGGAGGGTGGTGAGTGTGCTTTCGGTGCGACTCATTTTGGAGATGCGTGACCGCTCGGCTTTGGTGACCTGAGTTTCTGCTGGAGATTCTTGACTTATTGGTTGGGGGTTTCCGGCGCCTTCGATGGAGGGAAGGAAGAAGGGGGCTTTTTCGGGGGCTTTCGGGGGTTCTTTTGGCTTGTTGCGTTGGCGGATGAGATCTAGGTGGACGAGGGTCTGGTAGTGGGTTTTCGGGAGGAGGGACAGTGTTTGCAAGGTTGCGGAGAGTTGGTCGGGTGTTGTACTTGGCGGAAGGTCCTCCTCTTCGTCCAAGCTATCTTCTTCAAATGCGGCTTCTATGAGCCCTTGCCCGCTCTCTCCAGATGTTGTAGGTGCTATCACAGGCATGGTCTCGTCCTCGCGGATAAGCCGTGTTGGGACATGCGTGAATAGGGTTCGATTGTTCCAGATATTGATGCCTACGCCGTCTGCATGGGCAGTGGCGAGAAATTCGCCGCTGTCGGAGAAGGCGAGCGCGGTGCATGGGCTTTCAAGTCGTACGGCGTTGATGAGGTGGCCGGTTGGAAGGTCCCAGATGCGGATCACGGAGTCCATGGAAGCGGCAATGATCCAGCGGCCGTCGTTCGAAAAGCAGAAATCGCTGATCTGACCCATGCAGCCCCAGAGTTCTCTTACAAGCTTCTTGGTCTCGGTATCGATTACGCGAATAGATAGATCGTCGCAGCTGAGCGCGATGAGATCGCTGGGGCGGTGGTATTGGGAGGCTGTGATGGTGGTCATGGGAGACCAGTCGATTTCGGTTTGGAGATGACCGGTTTGGAAGTCCCAAAATTTGAGTTTGCCGTCGAGGCTGCAGCTGATTAGGGTTCGATTAAGGCCGTCAACCATGAGTCCTGTGATGGTTTTTTTATGCTTTCCTTCGCCTGGTCCGAATTTTCTGTTTCCGGTTGTCGTATCACATTCGTTATCGAATGGCATGGCTTTCAGCTTCTTGGCTTGGGCAGGAGTCAACGCTGAGGGAAACCGCTGGCGTTGAATGCCAGATTGGAGGTTGAACATTGATATATGTCCTCCGGCAGAACCAACAACCGCAAAAGTGCCACAAGGGGTGACCGCGACACTTGTAACTTCAGTCCCATCCCCTGTCTCAAAGGCCCACCTTCCAGCCTTCTTCCTGCCCCAAAACCATGTTCTTGCGTACTTGTCCCCACGGTGGCCTGTTACGATGCTCTCCCAGCCTGTGGCCCCACTTTCTGATGCATCTGCTGGACCTTTTCTTGCTGCAGCGTTCGCCCACACCCTACCACCGCCGGTCGAAGCGCCCATGCCTCCATCACGATTCAGCGAGCAGGAAATGCATGTAATCTCAGGCGCTTTCAAGTCCTCAAGACTAGTGGAATTTTCTAGATCAACGCTGTTCCCCAGAATACCAAGCTTCTTCGCTTTCTTCCGAACATTACCTTGGGAAAGCTCTGTGCTTTGCCCATCTCTTCGAAGACTCCAGCCCCAAAGACTCTGGTCTCTTCCAGCACTCAGAAGCCACTTTCCGCCCGCTCCAGAACCGTCCGAATTGGAAGGCACGAAGCTAAGCCTTGTAACCGGTGCAGCATGGCCACTACGTGAATGCAATATTCGCGGTGTTTCTGATAGAGACGTTGCGTCAAAGATCCATGATTTCAAAGCATTATCCAATCCACTTGTGATCATAACATCCTGGCCAGGTAAGAACTCGACTTTGTTGATGCCGCCAGAGACTCCCCCACGGGCCGAAGAAGACGGGTTATGCGCCCCTCGTAAGACGCCAACTACTCTGCCACCGCCATTCAAATCCCACAGAGTGACATCGCCATTATCTGTCCCTGCCGTAGCCATGATACCGGGTTTGCGGCCGTCTTCGCCGGCACCAAGCCCATCGGTCCGGAACGATATTGAAGTCACATTTGCTGTACGAGGAACCTTATTGTTCAACTTAATGATGACTTGATCTAAGCGGATGTCATGGAGAACGACTGATCCATCAGAACGAGCGATCGCTATTATGGAGAGAGCTGGGGTAGGTTGTAGTGTGGTCACCGGCCCGGAAGAAGAGTTTGGCGAAAGTATAGTATATATGAGCTTTCCAGTGCTTATGTTCCACATCTCCACGCCGCCATCGGTTTTGCCCACGAATATCTTATTCAGAAACGTCGGCATATTGCAGACACATCCTGATAGCGCCTTCATGGAGCCTGAACCCCGCGAGCATGAGGGCGTTATAGTAGTGTAGTGTTCGTAGTTGGCCGACTTCCAGACCTCAATTCGAGACGAGCAACATCCTACAATCCACGACCCAAAGATCACTATTTGCGAAACCTGTTCTGCCAGGTCGTTTTTTGGCATCTCCAGCTCTTCGACCTTTTTCCCTCTCTTGAATACCCAAACCCCCATCCCGGTGCCGGCCGCTTCTCCACCCCATGCTGCAAATACACGGTCTTTCCATGCAATTGTTGATGTGATATTGGCTGGTGTTTGCGGTCTGGTGAGGAAGACTAGATTTAGGCCTTTCCGGAGATCGTAGGTATGAAGACATCGCCCCACAGAGGTGGTGATCTGGAAGGTGGTTTTGCCAAGCGGGAGGGAGGTGAATGGCACAGTGGTGGAAGATACAAGCCCCAAGCTTCTAAAGGGGGCAAATATCCTTGCGGCCGGTTTCTGCTGTTTGAGGCTGGTCCCGTTGCTGAGCTTCTGACGCTTGGCTACCACCCTCTCGCCGGAGACATTGGGGCTATCTTTTGACATGGTGGGGGGTTATTGTGGAAGAACCAATTTATCGTCGATGTCCGTCCCTGGAGAATTTGGACATTCTCCATACAGCAATTTTACGCGAGTGACGCGCTAACAACGCACAATGACGCTCAGACACGGCGCACTTCCAGTGAAGTGAAAACGCTGCAGCTCATACTTTCTATCTAACCTACCTTAGAGGCTATCTTGATATCGTGCAACCCGGTCTATCCCGAAGATTTACTGGGCAGGAAGGCAATCATGGCCCAGTCATTCGGCCATGGCAGGTTGTTGGTGGTGCACCAGGAGGACAACCCATAATGGAAAGCACGTGCCAGACGTTGGCTGATACTATTTCGAAGAATGACTTCTCTGTCGAAAACGACCAGCCGGGAAGGCACAACTTCTCTCCAGAATGACCCGGTCAGGTCCATCCATGTTGAACAGCAATGCCACAGTGCCGCGGCTTCCAATCCTCCATCTCCTCCAATTGTGGAAGATTCTTCAACAGCAGCACCACCACTGCTAGGGCAACTTCCACGTTCACAGTCTCACACGTTATTATCTGCTTCTACCACTTCAGTGTCAGCAAACAGAAAGAGCCGGTTTGCAGACGTTGGCACAAGTAACGCTGATATAGCAAGGGCCAGCATTTCCATGCCCCCACCTGTGACTAAGCCGTCATCAACCTACAAACCCTCTGCTTCGCGTAGGCCTTCAGCTGCGATGGCTAGCACCGACAGCGTAGAGACGGACCAAAGTACGGATGGGTCGATAGAGAAGAATGTTGTAAACGACCCAGTTGGATCGGATGATCTAGAAAAAACACCAAGCGTGGTTGGCCAACAACCGCATCCTGCGTCTGAGCCCTACACTTCTCTGATTCTTCCAGACTCATCTTTGAGACCTCCACACTCGTCAAGCACTAACCCCGAGATCGAAGGTAATCGTTTGTCGTTCTCATCGTTATATTCTCTGGGTTCGGCCATCTATAGTGGACCGGCAGGAGGAAGTAGTGCCCCACCAAGTGCTACGAGCTCAAACGCTGGTTCTGTGAGAAGTGGAGCGTTCGATGGCTCTACCACGAGTACTGTGCCATTAAGTCCGCCGCTGGGTTCGGTTAGGGGAGAAGTCTCATCGTCTGCAACTACGGCAACGGATCCAGTATATGTGACTGCAAACTTGATATTACAGCATCTGCCGTTGAGTACGTCGAAAGATGCAAGTTTAAACTCTAACGCTGCTGCAAAACATCTTGAGTCTTGGAGTCCTGGGTCGTTACCAAGGCCAACGGCACGTCGTTCACGGAGTAGAACGCAACAGCAGTCGACTGGGAGCACTGCGCCTAGCAGCACTGCTAGCCCCAACAATAGCGACCGGAGTTCACAAGCAAAACCCGCCCCTCTAGGACGAATCGGTGTATGCGCGCTCGACGTAAAAGCTCGTAGTAAAGCAAGTCGTAATATCCTCACTCGTCTTCAGTCCAACAGTGAATTTGACATTGTTGTGTTTGGTGATAAGGTAATTCTAGATGAGGAGGTAGAAAACTGGCCAATCTGCGACTTCTTGATTTCATTCTTTTCGGATGGCTTTCCTCTGGACAAAGCTATTGCTTATAGCAAGCTTCGCAAACCATTTTGCATTAACGATCTGCCAATGCAGAAGATTCTCTGGGACCGGCGGATATGCCTGCGCGTTCTGGATATTATGGAGGTACCAACGCCAAAGCGAATTGAGGTCAACCGCGATGGAGGTCCAACTCTAGAGTCGGCCGAGCTTGCAGATCGCGTCTTTAGGTTCAGCGGAGTCAAGCTAGAGGGACCCGAGAACGGTACAGGCGGTGGAATGCCATTGACAAAGAAAGTGGAACTTATCGATGATGGCGACACCCTACTTGTCGACGGTGCCACCTTGAAGAAACCGTTTGTCGAGAAGCCCATTAGTGGTGAAGATCACAACATTCGAATTTACTTTCCGAAAAGCCATGAAGGTGGTGGTGGCAGGAAGCTTTTCCGGAAGATAGGAAACAAAAGCTCAGAATGGGACAAGGACCTGATTGTGCCACGAGCTATAACAGAAGAGGGAAGCAGCTATCTTTATGAGAAGTTCTTGCATGTCGAGAACGCCGAAGACATCAAAGCCTACACTGTTGGACCAGACTTTTGCCATGCCGAGACCCGAAAATCTCCAGTGGTCGATGGGCTTGTACGAAGAAACACTCATGGGAAAGAGATTAGATACATTACTAGTCTGGCGAAGGAAGAATCAATGATGGCCACAAAGATTGTGAATGGCTTTGGTCAGCGCGTTTGTGGGTTTGACTTACTTCGAGCAGGTAAGAAGAGCTACGTTATCGATGTGAATGGCTGGAGCTTTGTAAAAGATAACAAGGAGTACTATGATAAATGTGCCAGCATTTTGAAAGACCTATTCGTTAAGGAGAAGCGTAAACGTGATGGAAGCATCCCTCCTACGGAAAGCCAAGCGGAAGTTGCGCCGGAAAAGGGTCTACCGCATCGCAAGAGTACTATCAGCAACCATCGGAATACTCTAAAATCTATGATCAAGTCGCCTAGCATGTCTAGACTGACCGGGCATAATTCGGGCTCTCGCTCTCATGGCTCCGGCTCACCAGATATATCATCAGTAACAACGCCAGTAACATGTCCTCCGAGTGTTGAAAATGAACCTTCTGCAACCCCTGCAAAGAATGTCGTGGAGATCATAGATCTACCTCCACCTGCAGTCTCAACTGCTCGGCCTGATATAGCAGCAGAGCCACTCGAAGATCATCCGGCCCCGGGAGCTACTCCCCAGCCTGCGTCCAAGCATTCTTGGAAATTGAAGGGTATGGTGGCTGTAGTACGCCATGCAGATCGTACGCCGAAGCAGAAGTTCAAGTTTACTTTCCACACCCAGCCTTTTGTTGATTTGCTAAAAGGCCACCAAGAAGAAGTTCTACTCAAAGGAGAAGCTGCCTTGAATAGTATTCAAGAGGCAGTCAAGATAGCAATGAAGCAAGGTGTCGAGGATCCAGAGAAGCTCCAGCTTCTGCGGATTTCTTTGGCGCGAAAGGGTGCCTGGACGGGGACAAAAGTACAGATCAAGCCTATGTTTCGGAAAAGAAAGCCCGAAGAAGCACTGCAGAAGCTTCATGAAGGAGGCGGTGGGGACGCTGCCGAAACTAAAGTAGCTGCGCCTGAGCTCTCTGGTAGCATACAAGACTTCTCAGTGGAGTCCCCACTAGCCCACACGAGGAGTAACTCTTTCAATGGAAGTACCCTCTCGCGTTTCTCTGCCGCGGAAAATGACCTGATCCTTGACAAGCTTCAACTGATTGTCAAATGGGGTGGTGAACCTACTCACGCTGCGCGCTACCAGTCACAGGATCTTGGAGAAAATATGAGAAATGATATGTCATTGATGAACAAAGAAGCTTTGAACGATGTTCGTGTCTTCACGAGCTCCGAGCGGAGAGTGAGCACTAGTGGTATGTCTTTGTCTTTGGCCTTGTTGCGTTGAATTTGCGGTGTTGATTGAGCCTAGCACAAATCTGGGCCGCCTCTTTTCTGGATCAGAAAGAAGTGGCCGAAGATTCCATCACAGTACGAAAAGATTTGCTAGACGATTCCAACGCGGCCAAGGACGTCATGGACAAAGTCAAAAAGAAGTTGAAGCTTTTGCTAAGGGAAGGCCATCAAGCTCCACCCCAATTCGCCTGGCCTCCTAATACGCCAGAACCATCAATCGTCGTTAAGAATGTCGTTGAGCTTATGAATTTCCATAGGAAGGTCATGAGGCATAACTTCAAAAAACTCAGCAATAGCGCAGCAGCTTCCTTAAGCGCTCTCAACAAGTCAAGTGAAGGCTCGCCGGCACCAGTTCCAGGGTCCGGCGGCGCACTTGCTCAAGCCCAAGCGGTATCTTCTGTTCAAGCCCGATGGTGCTGTGGGGAAGACCCTGAACTCTTCAGGGAAAGATGGGAAAAGCTCTTCACTGAATTTTGTGATTCCGAAAAAGTCGACCCGAGCAAAATTTCAGAGCTCTATGATACTATGAAGTTCGATGCCTTACACAATCGGCAATTCTTGGAGTGGGTTTTCACGCCCAGCGCAAGCATTCTGGAGGAAGACAGTACAGGGGATGTAAAGCCAGACGGAAAACCCTACGATGAAGCTACCGCTCATGAAAACAAACCACCGCATAGTAAGCATGAGCGAAAAGGCAGCCACGGTGGCGAGAAGACAACCGATAAATCATCCAATAACCTCGCCCAACGTATGGGCTTTGGAAAGAAATCCGCCGTGAATCTTCCGTCACCACAGACCGTTCCACAGGAAGACTCCCAAGACTCATACTTCAAGCTCTTTGTCGGCATCGGCCAAACAAAAGCCAAGCCAGACGTTCGATTGGAGAAGTTGCGTGAGCTGTACAAATACGCAAAGGTCCTTTTCGACTTTGTGTGTCCGCAGGAGTACGGCATCAGCGACAGTGAAAAGCTAGAAATTGGCCTTTTGACATCCTTGCCATTGTTAAAGGAAATCGTAAACGATCTAGAGGAAGTGCAAGCTTCGGAAGATGCAAAGTCGTTCATCTACTTTACCAAAGAATCGCACATCTATACCTTACTCAACTGCATCCTCGAGGGCGGGATCAAGACCAAAATCGAGAGAAACGCCATCCCAGAGCTAGATTACCTGTCACACATCACCTTTGAGCTCTACGAATCGGAAGACAAAGATGCAGACACCTTTGCATACAGTATCCGCATTACGATTACACCGGGATGCCACACATCTGATCCGTTGGACGTGCAGCTCGATTCAAAACATTCGATTGGGTGCGCGCCAAGGAGGAGCCTGACGGCGCATCAGGACTGGAAGGAGGTTATTGAGACGCTGAGGGCGAAATTCCACACGTACGTTCATGCCTTGCATCCTATGTTTGGAATATGGGGAGTAGTAGCTAATGGTCCGGTATTTGATAGGGTGAAACTACCGAAGAGCTTTCTGGCCGTCAACGTCAGCGATACCCATGTTAGCGATGCCTCCAGTACGGTTGCGGGGAGCGAAAATGACTGATAGAAGGGTGGCCGGCCGTGAACATGAGTATTCTCTAGAACGAAATAGAGGTAATGGGCGAAATCGTGGCTTGATTCGCTTGTACATAGGTCTTAGGGAGGTTAGGGATAGCATGCTCGCTGAATGATGTAGATCGTCAAATTAGAATCAAATGCGGGTTTTTCTAGCTTAGCTTAGCCAGCGAATCCTTCCAAATACTTCATGTATCTAAGAGAATAGGTCATAAGTCACGCAGAGAGGCAGAAAAGTTTCATTTCTTTTGGCCGAGTCCCCCCTTGTGTATCCCGCCTCTATGCATGACTATGTAATACCCCATGCTCTGACATGTACAGTACTCAACCACAATGACTCTCCCACATCTCCCAGCTACAGTAGAAACCGATAAAGCACTAGCCCGTGAGCTCCGGGCAAAAAGGAAAAGAAAAAGAAAAAGAAAAGCGCTATGGTGGATCCGGGTGTGAAATCAGTAAGTGTGGTTTTCTGAGTAAGTAAGTAAATCTATCTACTGTAGGAACGATAGATGTATGAGTACCTACATACCTTATGTATTGTATTGACTTGGGGTGGGGGGGGGATGAAAGTCATGAGGATGTTTAGATGGGTTCTTGGGATATTTCTGGGCTTATGGTTTCATGTTTCTCGCGGTTCAATCGATGGAAGGAAGGGGTTGGTGTCGTGGTATATGATGGGATGGGAAGGATTTTTTGGGGGGTTTTTTTTAGGGGATAAAGAACGAGGATGTGTAGGGAATGGTGGGGTTGGGATGGGATTGGGGGGGGGGGGGCTTCCCGGGGAAAGGGGGTCAGCTGGAGGAGTATGGGCGGATTATGTGTACAGTGATCCTTGGTCCAATGATTCAAATCTTCCTGCGGTTCCGAAAAATTTACCCAATGTCTCCGGTGGTTTTTGGGAGTTTCCAAGATTTTTGAGGTGGAAGTTCCTATTTCTCGCCACTCCCGGCCATAGCCAGCACGGCCGCGCCGATGAGTATCCACCAGTACCTGGAAATCCCTCATGTGTTAGCAATCTTCTCCGCAGCACATCCCTATGCCCTATCCGTCTTGCCGACCATTTCCCAAGCCATACCCCCTCCGTAGGCCGAACCCTCCCAAAGGCAAAGGGTAAGAGAAATAGCGACTCACTTCTGCAAGAACGTCTTCTCTTCCACCTCCTCCCCATCCTTCCCTTGCACCCCCACCTTCTTCTCCGGCTCCAGCCCCACAATCTCCGGCCCCTTCTCCACAACCAGCATATCGAAATCTCCCCTCTCCTCCCCCACTCCCGCCTCTTTCTCCCTGTTCCTTAGCGACGCATGGAAGCTCGCGCCCAAGACCTCCCCCTCGGGCGTAACCGTTATCCTAAACCTTCCAACATAGGGCGCGTGGAACGATGATGTTGCCGTGAGGGTTGTGCGGTAGCTTTTCGAGCCGAGGGGGACGCCGATGCGGGTGAGGGAGGTGGTATTGGGGGGTGGGGTGAATGATTCGAGTTTTGAGAGGTGGGGGTGTTGGGGGGAGAAGGAGAGGGTTGCGAGGGGTTTGGGGGTGGGGGAGAGGTGGTGGAGGGTTGCTGTTTTGAGGGGGGGTTGGGCGGTGGTGGTGGCGAGGGTGGGGGAGAGGAGCGAGAGGAGGATGAGGATGATTGGGGGGAAGAGGTGCATTGTGGTTGATGTGGTATATCGTTGATAGGTGTTTGGGCTGAGATGAAGTTCGAGGTCAGGCACTAACGCTACACCCCCAACGTAGTAATCTATCGGCGCTAGTCCGTATTCAGCGAGCCTCTATCTTCACCGTACAATACCCAGAAGCAACCCCCAGTGGTGGATTATCACGCTAGGAAAAATACGTCAATCTTCTCAAAGCTGCCGAATAAAGATACTGCATCGCATAGTCAGTATACAGGGCGGTGAAGTGGAGCTGCTCATCGATTCAGGGCTGTGTGAGCTAGCATCTGCAGGCTGCAGCAGCAGGTAGGGCACAGCCTGATTGTCTGCAAGGCTGGAGACCTTCATCACTCGATACCTACCAATCATCTACGGCTTCTTCGACGTGGGCTTCATTGTGGCTGACCTGCGAGGATGTCCTACCTTTTGAGACAAACTAACTTATTCACCAATACATATAATAATGTGGTACGTCGTCAGCAGAACGGCTTACAATCCAATCATATACGGCGAATTGGTTGTTGGTAGTCGCGACTGCAGGAGTCAGGGGCTAAACGTTAGGTGAACAATCTCTGGATCACTCATGTATACTGAGGCTGTGCCATAAACAAAGTCATCGACAAGGCTACGTGAGCAGGTCGCATAAACTGTTCGTCGGCTGAGGAATTTGGCGACATCTGATATAAATATAAGGCTGGCTGAAGTGCCCTATTGTCAAGTTCGCGTTAAGAGGTTCTTGCTTGGCCATTCTGGCAAGCCTGTGTATATCAAAGGACTTTGTGGGTCGGCCATTAATGGACACCAACTGATCTGCTGCAGCCTGCTTGGTTTTGCTACATACTCCCGGTCGCGCGCCTCAGAAGTCTGAATTTGAATATCTAGGCCACATCCAATCCATTCAATCCGCTGCGAATGTTGGAGGATCTCTGTAATAACGAAATCCTGGATTCAAAGATCCACTCGCATAGAACCCTCCAACATGGATGTGGTCGATCAGCCTGCACCCATCAGTCCGGGGACAGAAGAAATATTACCTACTATTCCTGACTTCGAGTTACATTACGATTTTGACAGTCGCTACAGTGTCATGCATGTTCTAGACTCGATTGTCAAAGATCTCTCGACTTATGGCTCTGTTCATAATTGGGATGAGAAGCTTATTAATGACCCGGTCAAAGACATGGCAAAATCTGCAACCCAAGAGCTGATTCTATTGGAATTTTACAATGCCAGCTATGTTTTAACATACAGTGCAGTCAACGAAGTGTCTACACTGAATGGGATGAATCGTAGGCACCTTGCTCCTGAGAGATATCTTCCCGAGATAAATGTTGGTCCTTCTACGCGTTGGAGGGCGCCATGGCCTGACTGTCATCACTTACAGGAAATAAAAACGACGCTCGCAGCTCCTCGACATATAAGCAACACCGAGACACCCAGATTTGCCTATGGCCGAATTGTGTACGTCTAGTCCGAGGATGGCCGACAGATTAACGAGTGACTCTTGATTGTAGTAGCTTAGACATGCTAATATCTTTGATAAGTTATACTAAGGAGCATATATCCAAGGTATCAAGAGCTGCAATACTGCTCGTACAGACGTTCTGTATCCGATTGCATGATGAAGACCCTACCTTCATTCGACACTTCATACAGCGACATTTACGATTAAAGGCAGTCTACAAGGAACCGCATCATCTACAAGAGACCTCACTCTCCGGTGTGAGTCTTGTTTTGCTTTCTACGGATTATCCTCGACCTCCCACAAGTCTACGTCATGCACTCTGAGCCTAGCGGGATTATATTCAGTTACAAAAACGCAACTCTAGAGATTGTCTTCTGGCCAGTACTGACTCTTATTTCGCCCTCAGAAATGCTATAAGAGAGTTTCACTGTCCTACCACCTACCTCATCTTTTCTTACAGCCGTGGCAAGATTCCAATCAAGAGTCCACGGCACACGATAGAGAATTCCTTGGATATTTCGGACCGGACCAGACTACAGCAGCCCAAGAGCACACTGGAAGCCTTTATAAAGCATCGTCATCTGTGCTTTTAACTCTCGTGGTTCCAGGGAAAGAAAAGCACCGAGAGGAAGCGATAGATCTTCTCTCCAACCCAGAAGCATTTTGGAATGTTTTGGTAGTCAACAGTCCAATGCAAATGGCTCCTGGTTCTTCTCCGGACCCAACGGGGTTCCTTACCCCCCTAGCCCAGTTTATTCGTGGGATATCCAGCGCCATTATTTCACAGAGGCGGTTCTTCTCCGGACCCAACGGGGTTCCTTACCCCCCTAGCCCAGTTTATTCGTGGGATATCCAGCGCCATTATTTCACAGAGGCAACGTACTGATCCTATTTTTGAAGAACTCAAGAAGCAACTTGCCGAGTCAGCTGTGAGTTTGACTGATCCCGTCAACTTTTACGAAAGGCTTTCTGAAAATTATACAAAGGCTCAATCACCGCTCCGGCCTTCTGGGAATGCACACTTGTTTGACGATCAGTCCTTTAGCAACTCAAAGTTGTATCACTGGATTATTAAGATATGTTATGAAATTTGTGGCTCGATCGAAGTGACCCTGAAATTCGTCCGCAACTTGGAGAGCAACCAGCTAGCGAAACTGCAGAGAAGAGCGCATAATTTCGAGAAAAGCGGACTACAGTACTGGACAGATAGAATGAAGGAGGAGACGGAAAGCTTAGACACCGTTCACGCGGAAGTGCAAGCATTCAAAGAACAAGTAAAGGAAATGGTTTGTTCGCTCGCGCAATTGCCCCTTTTCTTTACATTCATTGAACCGAATAAAAAGCTGTTCTATATCCTACAGTACTTCTACTAACTTTTGACCTTCAGAGAGAAGCAGTAAGCCATTGAACTTTCTATCGATACTGGAAAGGAGTGTTGACATATCTAGTTGCTGGGCACTACTGCTCTGCTTGAGAGTCGAACAGCAGTAATGCAAGGAGAAAGATTGCAAATGTTGACATATCTTTCCATGGCATATTTGCCAATAACAACTGTTGCAGTAAGCCTTCAGATTTAGTATCTCAACGACTGCCCCATCTTTTAGCGAAGAAAACTACAGCTGACGATGCTCAACTCTACAGTCAATATACAGCATGACTGTTCTCCCTAAAGAAGCCACGCTGGTATCATTCGCAGTACTCCTTGTAATTGTTCTGATCATTACTACCTTCATAGCGCTTAACCTTCGGAGCATATTCTCAATGCTCGTATGCGGCCAACAAATGGTGTCCAATTTCATCTACTCCTCCACGCAGCACTCAAAAAATGAAAAGTGGAAGAGCTTTGCACGCAATTCATCCGGCCCGAACAAAGAGGTCGTTCACGGTGACACTCGAACCACAAGTAACACAATTTCGATACTCGCCTTCTACGATTTCTTGATAGCGCTGCCCACCAATGAACTAGCCTACGGAATCAACCTAATCAAACCGGTCAGAGCGGGAAAACTGCCTTGGTATGTGGAAGTACGTTTCAGCTATGGTAAGCTTGTTGGGGACCTTATACGGCTTCTTCTTCTCCCAATGTGGATGGTTCTTTCTCTTCCGTATTGGGTGTTGCTGGGTGTGATGACACTGTTCAGAGCGATCCGGAAGCGGATTGGCTCCTCTGGGACATTGAACGAACCCTATGTTGGGTAATTGGTTGACTTGAGTTCAAGAGCGGCCTGACGCCAAGATGGGGCATGAGTATAAAAGATAGACTTGGCATCAAGCTTATAGTACAACGCAATCAAAGGTCGCGCATTAAGGCTGAATAATATTACTTTCGACAACTGTCGAGCATATCTGCTCTACCAAAAATACGGAATGGAGTTACGTTTTAGGGAACAAATAGACTCTACGACTCCATCCTGGAAGAGCAAACCAAAACATGGAAGCCTGCTAAACCCAGCGAGCTTCAATCACGGCGCTAGGAAAGTCTCGGATTGCCTCACCATCCCACTCATCCATCAACTAAACCATGTCAAACCCCTCCATAGTTCTTCCTTTTCGTAGCTTCCTCATTCCAATCCCAACTCCGTATCCTAGCCACCGCATTACTTCCTCACCGCTCCTCGAAAATCCATTTTAAAAGACCCCGCCGTTTCTCTTCTCCTGGTTTCAACAGTTTCGAGATCACAAATACCCCTTCCGTATAAATCCATTGCCGCCCCATCAAAAACAGCAAAGTCCTACGTCCATCATTCGCCGACTTCAATCATTAGTGTAACATACATCGTTTCAACCCTACTCCCAATCCCTCCGATCCTGAAGAACCGCTTACCGTCTTAACCCAGTATCCATCAACCCCTTCCAACCTCTTTTCCCTTTCTTTCTTCCTTCCTTCCTTCTCATAGCCCCCCCGCCCCTCCCCCAACTGCCCCCGGGGCGCCGAAACACCCCTTTTCCCTTTTCCATTTTCTAAAAACAAGAAACACTTCTTCCGCATTCTTCGTTTCCCCCAATAAAATATTCCCGCAGCTTTCTTCGCCTGGTTTCTTTGAGATCAAACAAGTTCATAATATGAAGGGAGTGGTGCTGTTGGTATTGGTGATGTTTGCGATCACATCTCCCTTACCTTATTTTTTTGGAAAGGGGGGAGGATAGAGGTGGTGAGGTGGTGAGGTGGATGAGGTGGCAAGGCGGTAAGGCGGTAAAACTGGCTTGGTGAGATGAAGAGTGCTGGAATCGCTAGCTTGCTGAGGCTGGCTTGTAATAATCTGTTCGTCTCATCTACATCTATATCTTAATTTTAACGCCATTTATTTTTGATATAATACTTCTCTTAAGCAACATGTATAAAAGCAAAGCAAACCTACAGCAAAGGTAAAGCAAAGTAAAGCACAGCAAAGCAAGGGCAGGTTAACCCTCCACAGCAGAAAACAGAACGAGAGTCCGAAGAAGAAGTCGTGGCACCCCAAAAGCTTACGCCTGCTCTGTTTACACAGTAGTATAAGATTAAAAAATAAAAACAATTTCAAGCGTTCACAAATTCTTCTCAGCTAATCTGATCTATATACTGTAATACCAAGCTCCTACATTCAACTCACGAGAACACAAATCTCTAAAACTCTCCTTCATCGACTATCAAGACTTCTTGATAAAAAATCGCTGGATCTGGTTCTTCTTACCACACTCCGAAATACGAGAAAGAAAGTCAACGAAGTTGAAGTTTTTGACAAAGTCTGAGCGTTCAAAAGGTTTCGATGAATTTTTTTACAGTAAGTGGTGAAGGCTCGATGATGCGTGATGGTGGAAAGTAGGAAGAGAGAAAAACAATAGTAAGGGGAGGAACTCAGAAGGGTTGGACGATTTGGATGTGGGGGCTATGAGATTGAGGGAAATGGGAAAAGGCGTTTGGATTTTGGGGGGGTTTTTTGTTGGAGGTGGGGGTTGAAGTCGGGGATACTTGAGAGTTGAAAATTATTAGCTCTGTAAAACCCGTCCTCGCGAATCCATTACTTTACTTCATCCCTGATTTATAGCCCCCACACCAAAAAAAAAACCCCACATTGTACCCACCACCCCATTCACTGCAAACCACCCTCGTCCTTACGCTCCCCCCCCTTTTTTTTTTGCTAATACACTGCTTGCCCATCCTCCTCCCTCTTCCCCCATGCATCCCCTGCAACCCACAGCGTCCTGCCAAATTTTATTCTTCTTTCGCGAATTATCCAATGTGCTGGTCGGGCTGTCGCGGATGATATGGCGGGTGCTTTGGGTGGGTGTGTCTGTGTGAGAGAGGGTGTGGGTGTTGCATGATTTTTTTGGTGGCGTGAAGTGGACGGATTAGAGGAAGGAGAAGGGGATGTGGTGGGATATTTTTGGGGGCCGGGACTGGGTTTGGTGGTAGAGTAGTGGAGGTATTTGGGGGTTGGCTTGTTTCATATGGATGGTTTATAGCGGTAATACAAAGGTTGACAGCGAGATTTGGCTTTGGGGGAAAAAGAACGAACGAAGACGGAAGGATGGGGGAAGGGCGGTTTTCCAAATTGGAGCGTATGGTTGGAGGAGGTGGGGAATGGGGGTGGGGAGACGTTGAGATGAGATGAGAGGTGTGTGAAAGGTCGTGCGTATGTGGTATGTAGGATGCAGAAAGTTATTAAGAAAGGAGGAAACGAGGTCTTTGCTATGGACCTATCGTAAGGACAGATATAGAAATGTACGGAAACATCGAGTAGGAAGAGGGAGGGAAACGTATGCAAAGCATAGCAACGCGATGAGGGTTTGGATAGAAAGAAATGAAACATTTGTTGCTCATCTGCCGTAAGAACAGGAATGGATGTATGCGGTAGTACTGGGTATGTAGGTAGCGGCCATGAGTGACAGCGCGCCATTGCTCATATTTTTTTGTGAGGCAAATCTCATGCTCTCTGGGTTCTGAAAAGCCCCATGTACGATATGACAGCTTTACAAACCCTCGAATTAAACTTCATGTGTTGAATCGAGGGTCGAGATGCATTTGCATCTTTTGCACAGCTATGGGTTGGAAGGAAGCAAAGCAATGGATACGGACTGCTGCGTTGAGTTGCTTGTTGCGTTGGAATGTGAGAGGAGTACGTCACTCGAACCGTGGATATACCATGACACGATTAAATCCCAACGGATCAAACGATAATCCATGGATTGGGTACATAAATGATGGAGCTCCGCATCCTTAGATAGGGTGCAAATACAGACCTTCATCTATGGATCAGATTTTATATTGATGAATCAGGAAATTTAATAAATTATGAAGCTGTCGGCTTCTGACTCTACACACGTCGTAACCGCATGACGAGATCAATTATAAATCTTCATTATCAGTCTGAAATGAAGGAAGCCGAAGACAAGGACAAGAGTACACAGCCCAATGTCATAAATATAAAAGATGTAAGACCTATGTACGATCAACCATTCAGGAAAATAACATCTGATCCATAGATGGGAATCATCCATGGATGGGTTGCAACATGTGTCTCTTATTACTGCCTATCATCTAGACCGACCACCTTTTTCATTCAATACATCTATGAAATCCTAGGGAAATTGTGATATAAACTGGTGTAAGCTGTTAACCAGCGTCTTTGCGTCAACGCGTTAATCATAACTTCTCCCATAAGGCCCGGTGCCCGGTCATCTCATCCCTTTTGCTGCTAGAACCTCTTCTGTAGTACCGACTAATATCTCAAACGCTCTTCGTAAATGCTTCTCGTCAGCCTTGGGATTGGCGCTAACGACTCGGATAGCGTATACGCCTTTTACGACGCTGCTGGTAAGGAAGATCTTGCCTTCCGCGTTGATGCGCTCATAGATCTCTTGTGTGAGGGTGTTTGCGTGGTCGTCCGTAGCGGAGGACTTGATAATCTCTGTTTCGCCAATTGGTGCTTCGCTGTTGGCACCTCCATTAGACTCACCGTTTGTTAGATGGCCGTTGGTTTCAGGCTGTGCCGATCCGTGTCTTGGGGGCACAATGGTTAATACCGTTAAAGCAAAGGCAGGTGGTGCCAGCACCCTAAAGAGGTCCGGTCTTGATTTCACAAGCCCATGGAACATTTCTCCTAACTGGATGTGGTTCCTGATATGGTTCTTCAACCCAGCAACCCCATATGTCCTCAATACAAACCATATCTTCAAACTACGAAATCGCCGTCCAAGCGGAATTTGCCAATCTCTATAATCAGTCACGAGACCGTTATCAGAGAACTCATTCCTCAAATAACTCGGCGTGATGCTTAAAGCGTCAGTGAGCTCGCGTCTTCGCTTGACGTACAGGCAGCTCGCATCGAATGCGGTAAGGAGCCACTTGTGCATGTTCACATTGAAGCTGTCAAAGGCAGAAAAGGAAGTGGGGATGTGCTGATATTCTTCGCAGACGAGGGCGGCGCCAGCGTAGGCGGCGTCAACATGGATCCATAGGCCCGGAGAGGAGGCGGAGGCCACATTTGCAATTTCGGAAAAGCGGTCGGTTGCGCAGGTTGCGGTTGTGCCGAGTGTGGTGGTTAGATAGAAAGGCTCCAGCTTTTCCCGCTTGCACTCCTCTAGCGTCGCTTGTAGCGCTTTACCAGTCATCGCGAGGTCGTCTTCCATTCGAGTCAGTATAGATCTATATCGAACGCCTGCGATGATGGCCGCTTTCGCGGTGCTGCTATGACTTTGCTCGCTGCCCAGAGCAACGAGGCGTCCTCTGACTTTGGCCCTCTTTTCTTCCATCTCTTCCCCTTCAAGGCCTTTGCATGCAGCATTGAGGTGTCTCTCCCTGGCAGCAACCATGACCGTGACTACAGCCTCGCTAGCACTCCCTTGTATGACGCCTCCTCCTTCGCCTTCGCTCAGAAAGAATTCAGGGAGATTAAGCAGGCGGGCTAGCCAGTCGAGGACAATTGTCTCCAGTTCAGTCACAGCCGGCGAACATAGCCAATTAAAAGCAGGAGCCGTGAAAGCGGCAGAATAGAGCTCACCGAGCATTGAAGGATAAGTCGCTGAGGCTGGGAAAAAGGCCATGAAATTAGGAGACTGCCTTTTTCGCTCTCAGCTTCGGACAGGAAAGACTCTTCCTTGCGGACCGTCATACCAGTGTGTTAGGCCGGGCATAATTTTCGACTCAATATCCTTCTGAATCTCTTCCCATTGCTCTCCTTGTTCTGGTGGGCCGGAAGGGAGGAGTTTACGAAGGTAGCCGGGGGCAACGTTGGAGACAACTCGACGGTCTTGTATTGTGTCGTAGTAATCAATGACTGTATGCCAGTAAATTCCTTATCTTAGATATTGAAGAAGACGGACTCACTCTCGTCTATGGCCGAGTGCGCAGCTTTGCGAAACTCGTTAGAGTCCATGATTCACTCACACAAAAAATCCGAAAGAGTCAAACGATTCGGACAGCGACGAAGAAGATTTGACAAGGTACTTGAGAACATAGAATACGTGAATAAGGAGTTATATCAAAGCTTTTATGCCCGGATAGAGCCACGAAAAACGCGACTTGATGAAGAAGAAAAACTGGCTACTGACGAGGTGTCGGGGATTAGCGGTTAGAGCCGGTTGTCAACTGATTGAAATGTGGGGTGGAGAAGACCCACTAACCACCGTACTAACATGATAGCATCTATGCATCTTCAGGGCAGGGAGGACATGACAGTTTATGGAAGATTTTGTCGGAATCGCTGAGGGAGGAGAGGTCCACAACTTGCTAGGCTGCCCAAGTTACGGGCATCTTCAGCTACCTAGTTTTGTACTTCCGCATTGGGGAACGGATTGACTGCTGGAAACTGGACCACCAATATTGATGAAGACTGCGAGGTATCATTCAGGTGATAGATTTAGCCATTTCTTGATGTACTGTCGTGCGGCAGTTGTAAATATACTGATTACCAATTGCGGATGTAGGTTGATAGGCGATTCCTCATCATGCCTGCACGGAATACGTAGACCCTGCATGACCATTAAATGGAAAGCCAATATAAAAATAGTCACCCTCTTCCGTTGCAACTTTCCAAGAGCTTGAAATTCCTAGACAGTACCCCACAAGACTTCGATTGAGATAAATTTGATCCATCAGCCTCTAAAGATGCCACATGCTACCGCAACCCTCAATGGAAAAGTAATTGCAGACGCAGACAAGTGGGAGACTGTGGAAGGCAATATCTACGTTAGCAGAATCTATCATGAAGGGTCAAGCAAATTCGACACTGACTCGCAGTCAGTTCCCGCCCTCATCCGTAGAAAATTCAACCTTATCTAAGGCAAAGAGAACAGCGGTCTGCGGTTGGAAGGGTACAGCTTCCTATTACAATATCACCGTTGACGGTATGTTTCCCACCTTACCCAAATCAATGCTCTCGACTGATACAAAGAAGGCAAGGAGACGACAGATGCCGCATGGTATTACCCTGACCCAAAGGAGAAGGCCATGAATATTAAAGACCACCTTGCTTTCGGTATGTAATCCGCGAATGTGTTTCGAGCTTCGAAAATCAGAAGTAAAGCGCTGACAGATCGATAGACAAGTCCAAGGTGCAGGTCAAATCAGAATGATGCACTCTGTCGTTCCAATGTGGGATCACGAGCATCAGATGATGGCTCGAGCAATTTTATGGCGCAGATATATGGGATGAACCTCTTTACCAGCTTCAGCAATTCAGGGTTCTGAACGCTGCTCCGTATCCCCCTCTGGGTGTGTTAATTTGGCGATTATGGAGGGAAAATGGTCTTTCATGAATCCTACCATATAACATGCACCGTCTTGCACATTTTCACTGGCCGGATCATCTGCGAACACAGCAGTACGGCTAGGTTCATCTCAATGTCCCAGTAGCACCAGGCAGCAAGGAGACAACGCACATGCCCCTAGCCTTTTTAAATTGTCTCTGCTCGCTCGCCCGTCGTTTCGTAGCCTACCGTGTACTTTGCATCCTTCCCCAAGTAGTAGGCCATCATTTCCTCCCCAAATTTTAGGACTGTACCCAGAGATCTTGTATTGCTGTAGTACGGGTGCTTCTCAAGCTCTGGGATCAATTAGAGGATGAGTGGTTCTTTGTGTACCGTAGAAGAACATTGTGCATATTTTCCTCGTTGCTGATTCGGTAGGATCAAATATCCACCTTTGTAGGTAGCAGCGAGGGTTTTTTGGATAATAGATGCCGTTTGAGCTGACTTGGTAGACTGTGCTAAAGGAGCGCTGTTCTTGGCGTTGTTAAAAGTATCTTTTCGCTGGCCATGTCTATCCTAGAAAGTTGATTTTGATAGGGTTTTGAACAAGTCGTAATATGATCTACAGTACTGTTATTATAGATATCTATGGAAAAGCGAAATTCAACGGCGGGAAACGCGTCCCCCCAGCGACGCGTTCTATTGTACAGTATTCTAGGCCCAAATATGACCGTCACTACGAAAACTCCACCACCACTTTACTATATCCATCAATTTGCGTCTTAAAAATAGAGAACAAATTGCTACAATGTCCGGAGATGATGATGAGCAATACAACAATAGCAACAGAGCGTTTCTCCAAGCTTTCCTAGCCCGCTCGGTTCTCACTTACGAACAGTCCAAACCCATCCTAGCAGCCATTTTTACAGCACACGGTACGCTGTCCACCGTATATTGTGGCACCCCACTTATATCTACGAGCTAATACGGGCTTAAGAGAGGCGTGAGACACTGCCCGAGGATGTTACAGAAGCCGATTTCAACTCCTACGTCTCCGCCGCCAACACCAGAATCTCGCCCTTCGACCTCGAGATTCGAAGCACATACCATCAATCCACCCGAGAACGTATATATGCCCTCGTCAACTCTACAAGCGATCCTATTACACAACTAGCAACGACCCACTCAGCAGATGAGATTAGTTTCCTGAAGCGGGTGCTTGATGCTATGTTTGAGACCTACAATACCCCTCGACAAGAGATTATGGCCATTACATCTATGCAAGCCGTGAGGCTGCATAAAGCGCCGACGGAAGATAGAAGAGAGACGCAGAATGGATCGGCGACGCAAGGAAGCGCAGGGCAAGGGCTTACAATGGCTCAAGCGGAAAAGATGCTCAAGACTCTGGTAGAGGAAGGGTGGTTCGAGAGGAGCAAAAAGGGCTTTTACAGCTTGAGTGCAAGGGCATTGATGGAGCTGCGGGGTTGGCTGATTGAGACATACGACGATCTCGACGATGAAGAAGAGGACGATGGTAGGGTCTTGAGAATCAAGGTTTGCGTTGCGTGCAAAGAGATCGTTACCCAAGTAAGTTTATGTTGTAGAAGATGCCTATGTTCTAACGCCTACTAGGGCCAAAGGTGTCCGAAGAGGGGTTGCCCCTGTCGATTACACGATATATGTACGCAGAACTTCTTCCGGGTGCAGAAATCGAAGCATTGCCCATTGTGTCAGGCAGAGTGGACAGGCAACAACTTCGTCGGCGAGAGAGCGGTCACGACCACGGAGAAATACATGCAAGGCAAAAGGCGGAGTGGCGGTGTGACGGACGCAGAAAGAAACCCTGCTCTAGCCGTTGAAGAATCAGAAAATGAAGCAGATGAGCAGGGGTGAAAGAATGTGCTCCCTCAGACCTTTCGAATATCTATTTGGCGCGGAACAATTGGCGGGGGCCCGGGCGGAATGCAAATGGCGGGGAAATAAAGTTTCCGCCGGCCGGAAAATTGGACTAGGAATGATAATCTGAAAAGTATGGGAGACAGCGCAAGTTCTTCTGATCCAGTCTTCCCAATCGTCATCGCAATGCTCGCAGGGTTTCTTTCTTTCGTCCAGCAAGGCTGAAACCAAATATCGGAGGTTCAAATGGCAAGAAATGAGCCAATTAGGCCAAGAGACTCTCCGCTTTTCCGGGAAAGCCTCGACCGAGTCTCACGCCAGGTACAAGGCAAAGGCACGCACGCACGCGAGGTTACCCCGCTCCAAGAAGGCGCCCCCACCGCTTCGTTTCTCTAGCGTCATACAGTATTACGCCTCTGACGCTGCTACAGTATCCAAGGTACCTTACTCGTAAGGTACCCTAGACCGAGACGGTGACTGTGCAAGCGAGCCAAGACAAGAGTCTCCTCAATTCAATCGTGGAGTATGTAAGATGATGATTGTTATGATCTTGTTTGTGCTACCACACTACTACTCCATGTAAACACTACCTACCTACCTTGGAGTACTTAATCTTCAGCCTGCCCGCCGCGCTTTGGCAGAGAGGCTGTTTTCGTGCTCAATCGGAATGCATATCATTCTCTAAAAAGCATCTAAGAGCAGCTTGTCATCGTGTACTGCAACAATGAAGTTGCTAACCTCTCCTCTTGCTTCCCTGTTTGCTTCTTTTCTGCTTGGCTCAAGTGCGCGTGTAGATGCATCAGATAAGGGCCTTGCAAGTACCTTTTTATCAAAAAGACAGTCGAGCAACTCTTCCAACTCGATATACTCGACGCGTTTCCCCAACGTAACATGGGACAATGCGGCGTGGCAAGTGAAGACCACTTATTTGGACCAAGGTCACTTCCAGTCGCGCGCGTCCCTTGCCAATGGCTATCTAGGTATCAACGTCGCTGCTGCTGGACCGTTCTTTGAGGCCGATTCCCCTGTCAACGGTGATGATATCAATGGCTGGCCGCTGTTTAGCAAACGCCAGACATTCACCGGCATTGCAGGTTTTTGGGACCAACAGCCGACGACCAATGGTACAAACTTCGCATGGCTGAATCAATATGGGGGCGAAAGCGTCATCTCTGGGGTTCCGCACTGGGGTGGCCTTATCGTTGACCTCGGCAATGGTCATTATCTGGATGCTTCCGTTGACAGCAGCACCATCTCGGGGTTTAGCTCGACTCTGGATGCCAAAGCTGGTGTGATGGAATGGCAGTACACGTGGGCTCCCGCCAATGCTGGCGGCGTGTCCTTCAAGATAGCTTATACCATGTTTGTACACAAACTTTACGTCAACCAAGGCTTCGTCCAGCTGCAGATCCAGCCCTCTGCCGATTGCAATGTGTCCATCGCCAACGTACTCGATGGCACCAGCGCTGTCCGAACGAACTTTGTTAGCAGTGGCATGGATGGAGCCCAGATCCATACTGCCGTGACGCCCAACGGGGTCAATAACGTCACGGCGTACCTATATGCAACAATGTCCGGATCATCAGAGTTCGACGCATCTTCACTGAAGTTAGTCGCCGACAAGTCTTATATTGGAGTCAACGACTCCAGTATCGCCCAAGCAGCCAACGTGGCTTTGAAAGCTGGTAAAACAGCAGTGATTACAAAGTATGTCGGAGCCGCAACGTCGGACGGGTTTCTAGACCCTCAAGGACTGGCCAAGTATTCTTGTTCGAAAGCAATGAGCACCGGTTTCGATCAATCTCTAATTTACCACGTTGCAGAATGGGCTCATGTATTCCCAGCGGACTCGGTTGATAATTATACGTTTCCCCAGAATGGTACCCTTCCAGCCGATGAATTCATTATCGAGTCAGCCATCACAGCTGTTCTGAACGAGTACTACCTTCTGCAAAATACAGTCAGCCAAGACGCTCTTGCAAACCTTAACAATCCCCCAATTGATACCAATAGCATTCCGGTTGGTGGTTTGGCATCCGATTCATACGCTGGACTGATCTTCTGGGATGCGGAGATCTGGATGCAGCCTGGTCTTGCGGCGTCGCACCCTCAAGCTGTGAAGCAGATTGCCAAATATCGTGTTGCGAGATACGCACAGGCTAGAGCCAATGTTCAGACAGCATACACGTCTTCAAAAAATAAGACTACCTTTTCATCAGATGCCGCGGTCTTCTCTTGGACGAGTGGACGATATGGTAATTGCACTGGAACCGGGCCATGTTTTGGTAAGTGGTTCCCCAAACGACTTGAAGCCGGGCTGACATAGCACCAAGATTATGAATACCATATCAATGGTGACATTGCACAGGAGTTCGCCAACTATTGGGTTACCTCTGGTGATATCGAATTCTTCAGAACCTACCTTTTCCCGGTCTACAACTCTATCGCAATCTTCTATTCTGAAGTGCTCACTAAGAATGGATCTCTTTACACTCTGACTAATATGACGGACCCAGACGAGTACGCGAACAAGTAAGTTTTTCTTCGAGCATCTTAGAGTTGACATCGCTGACCCTTAATTAGTGTCGATAACGGTAAGGAAAATATCTGTAAGAAAATCGCTGTACTAACAAGAAATAGGCGGTTTCACCATGCCATTGATCGCAGATACTCTTACAAACACCAACTTTTTCCGCGGCCTCTTCGGGATGGCGACTAATGCAACATTTGACGAACAAGCAGCCAACATATATATTAGCCGTGACGCAAACGTAGGAATAATTGGTGTGTAGCCCTCTTCTACCGTTGCGTTTGTGAGTGAGCTAAATGACCTTCGCCAATAGACGAATACACTGGGATGAATGGATCCATAGCAGTAAAGCAAGCAGACGTGGTTTTGGATACATTTCCCTTGAACTACCGGAATAATTATACTGCACAAGACTCGCTAAACGACCTGGAGTACTACGCTGGCAAGCAGTCATTGGCAGGGCCTGGAATGACTTATGCCATCTTCAGTATCGTCGCTAGTCAGGTGTCAACATCCGGCTGCGCTTCTTATACTTACCAGCAATATTCGGAACATCCTTATGCTCGCGCCCCGTGGTTTCAATTCTCGGAGCAGTTGACTGACGATTTTGCCACTAACGGTGGGTACCACTCTTCTTAAGATCAGAAGCAGTAGCTGATACAAAATGACTAGGCGGGACCCACCCAGCTTATCCATTCCTGACTGGACATGGAGGCGCGAACCAAGTTACGTTGTTTGGCTATCTTGGTTTGCGACTTACGCCTGACTTTACCCTACACATCGACCCGTCGCTACCGCCTCAGATTCCAAATCTAAAGTACCGCACCTTTTATTGGCAAGGTTGGCCTATGTCTGCTGTAGCAAACCAGACGCATACTACCATCACCCGGTTGAGCATACCATACATGGATGCCAATAAGAAATATGCAAATACTTCGATCCCTGTGCAGATTGGGAACGACAACTCAACAACATACCAGCTGCCACCGGACGGAACGCTCACACTTCAAAACCGCAACATCGCCAACATTACTACAATCCCTGGAAACATAGCACAATGCCTTCCCGTCTCCTCTCCAGACGAATACCAGCCAGGCCAATTTCCTCTCTCGGCAGTGGATGGCGCCGCCTTCACAAAATGGCAACCGAATCTCTCAAACGTTAGCCAATCCATCACCGTCTCCCTCGCCGGCCAAGCAATCCAACTTGTCAAAGGCTTCTACTTCGACTGGGCACAAAACCCCCCAGACAGCTTCACCGTCACATTCCACAACACCTCCACCCTCTCCCCCTCGGACACCCCAGCCACAACCATGAACGTCACCATCAGCACCCCCTACAACGCCACCCTCGCCAGTCTCATCACCCCCTACACCAGCAATACCACAAACGTCACCCTCTCCTCCCCCATCTACAGCGCAACCTACGCCACCCTCGCCATCCAGGGCAACCAAGGCAGCCCCTTTAGCAACGCGACGGGGGCCACGGTGGCGGAGTGGGCGATTGTGGGCAGTCAGGGGCAAAGTTTGAATGTGAGTACTGCGGAAAAGAGGCGTGCCGCGCCTGTTGATATGAGGCGGTTTATGCAAAGCAGGGACGCGCGAGCGAGTTCTTGATGGCCTTATGGCGGTTGTTTGGATATACGAGCGGGGACGAGGTAACTGAGGAGGATGAAGGGGTAAGAGGGGGGAGGCAGGAGCTTTGACTGGGGGTGTGGGATGTATAGGTAGTAATCTAGAGAAAGACAAACATCAGGACCAAGCTTCTGATAAATTTCCTCCGTCTTTCCCTCCGTTTCCCCCCCCCCCTTTTTCACGAAAAATTTCAATATCTGGTTTATGAGTTGTCATTCAGCGCGTTCGCGAGAGGGGCTAGGTCAGGGCTTGCTTGCTTGTTGTTGCCTTGCGGGATTTTCTCTCTCCTTTCGCTCGCGCCCCGCTTCCCAGCATTTCTTACCCTAAACCTCTCCAAACGACATTATTGCCAACGTTCCTAGGTGAAGAGCGAGGAGCGAGGAGCGAGCAAGGAAACCCACACGCGATTTTCTGCTAACCATAATCATGCAAGGCGGGTTTTTTATCTTAGATGCGGGCGGTGGTATGGGAGAGGGGAAATGGGGTTCGGATTCGACAACATCTTCTCTCTTCGCGCCTATTTTCCTCTCCCTTTCTCTTCCGCTCCTTTACGTTTCCCTTCTAATAATGTTCATCACCCAGCTTTTCCCCCTTCTCACCATAAATCCCCTTTCCCCGCGGAAAATTCGGATTGGTGGCATTTTGCGCTGGTTTTGGGTTTTGGGATCTTTTACCGGTGGGTTTCTGGATGTGGTGGGTGGGTTTTGAGAGAAGGGGGGAGTGGGGGGAAGGGGGAGTGATGTATAGGTAGGTACCTAAAACCGCCATTTTTTTTGGCTCCTACTGTAGATGAGTGCGAGTGGCGGTTTCTCGGCAATGCTCTTCTTGGCCGGGGGTTTTTTTTTTCTGAATGTACTAAATTTCTCGGTATGCGGTTTTGTGAGTGGTGGTGGAGGCGATGTGGTTTGGGTTCGTGGCGTTGGGGGGGTTGGGGGGGGGGGGGTGTCTTTAGTAGTAGTTTCACGTACTTCGCTCTCAATTCTTATTTTCTGGGGGTTCTTTAAAATGTTGACGGCGATTATTTCCTTCTTTGTGTATTTTGTTGGTTTTCATTACGATTTTTGCATCTTCTATAGTAGGAAAAGGAAATGCTTTCTTTTCATACCTTTTTTTTCTAAATGCCTCGAAACTTTGTCTTTGCCTTAATTTCTTTCCTCCCTCTTCTAGAAATGTGTATGCAGTGCTATGATTATTTATTTTTACGCTTTCTCACGTACCGAAACACCATCTCGAAGCCGCTCGAAGTACCGTGGCTCGCTGTTTGGTCCCCTGTGTTCATAGACAAGTACTGATGACGTTTTCTTCTTCATGGCTTTTGTGGAACTGGAGTACGATATCTCGTTCTCTAGGATGGCTAGGGTTGGTAGGAATTGTCTCTTCTTCAGTGGCGTCCTGATGATTCGAGATCTGGTTTTCGGTTTAATTTTGTCGGCTTCTGGAAGAAAGATAGGGCTGGGGTTTTCATGTGATTATGAGGAAGAGGTGTTTGATTTGCTGATGTGTGTTTTGTCTTTCTATTTCCCCCCCTTTTTCTTAGGATAAGTAGATGGTACGAGGGGTCTTTTTCTTTGACTGTTTTTCGTGACACGAGGTATAACCTCTACGTTAGCTGATCCAATTCCTTCGGAACAGGTGGAACGGAGATGATTCTCGCTCTTCATCACTTCCTCCTATTTCTAAAATACAAAAAACCTATAATTACAACTCTCTCTTCACCATCTCCCTTGGTGACTCGCTAAGTGATAGTTTCCGTGAAACAAACTATCAGTACTAATACTGTTCCCACCACAATCTCTGTGGTGACTCGATGTATCTCCTCTGTGCTACCTCGAGTACTATAAGAACCCTCCTATCCCTCAGCTGCAGCTTTCTTCTTTTCCTCACTTATGATATCGAAAGCCAAAAACTTGCAAGCAACAACAACAGTACCTCTCCTAGTTCTCGAGATCATCTACATCAAACCTCGCACCCCCCTTGAACACCTCTCTGACTGATTCCCTAGGCACGCCTCTTCCCCCCTTCCCTCCCCTTTCTCCAGCATACTAACACCCCCCCCCAGACTTCATATCATGTGCCAATACTCCCTCCTCGAATACGCGTGCGGCCACACTATAATCCGACAGTGGATCGACTGTCGGAAAGCTTGGACCTCGACGCACACGAGCGAAAAAAATTGAGACATTTCCTGTTTCGGGACCGTGTCATGATTGTGCTCGTGGAGGATAGTTGAGTCTTTTGGAGATAGGGAAAGGGGGGTAAGATGTATAAGTAAGAGATTTCTGTTGAGGGGTGGATTTGTATTCATGTGTATGTAAGTTTCTAGGGGGGGTAGATTAGTTAGGGAGATGAGTTAGGGGTTTTAGGAAGATGTATTTTAGTGAAACGGAGAAGATTTATGAGCATGGTCTTGGCTTTTTGGCCTTCTGTCTTTGTATAAAGAAATTAGGGAGTTAGGATTTTTCTTTCTACACTTTTCCTGCTGACTCTAGGAAGAAGATCAGTATCATTGATGCTTTCGCTAATGGGCTAGTGTCTGCGCTTAGAAGAAATGATTAAGACATTTCAAACATTCTTCACTCTTCTTTAATGGCGCGAGATACGCTGTTTACTTGAAATAACAAAGTGCGTGACAGTGAATAAAATCTTCTTCTTCATATCTCCGTGTACTTATAGATTCTCCACATCTAAAAGGTGAGGTCCCTCGATACTTTCGCCTTCGCCCTTATGGTTTTAGAGCAGAAGTCAAGAAACAGTAACATCAATTTTCGCACTCTTTCAAAAGACGTGGGTGTTTTCAACAGATGTGCTTCGTGGAGCGATAGTAGTACAATTGTTGTGGGTCATAAAACCTGAGTTGCCAAAAGTGTTATGAAGGACGTTTTTGTAGAAGTAGAACAGTCGGCAGAAACTTTTCTCAGGAATTTGGTTCGTCATAGCGAATTACTCTCCCTTTCCCTAGCCTGAAACCGACAGTCTCTCTCTTCCCCACTTCTTCGTCATCTGAGTCACACAATCTATACAAGCTAACGTCTATCTCTTCTCTCTTTCTTTGCCTGTGCTCTGTATTGGCTGTCTTCACTGCTTTCCCTTCTTCTAAAACAGACAATCAGCAGCATTATGTTTTTATTCACAATTGCTCTGGAGACTCGATCCACGATCTATTGTTAAAAGCAGGCCAATGATATCATCTGTTGTATCTTTACACCCGTTACTGAACCCACATCTGTTTGAAACAAATAATCAGTAGTGATGTTTCTTCACTTTTATTTCTCTCTGTGCCCGAGATAAGTGCTCAGCAGTGATAGTTTTCTTTTCACAGCTTCTCGATTGCTCAAAACAGGTGAATCCTATTTCCCTTCACACTTCCCTACTGATGCAACCCACGATCTCTATGTTTTCCTGAATGTTATAAAACGTCGTGTCCCTCAGCTTTAGGATCTTCTTTTTTCCCAAACTCTTCAAAATATCGAAAGCGAAATTTTTATCCTTCAGCATCAACCTCTTGTCTAAAACCCGACAACAATCTTCGCAAACATTTCCCGCACCCTCTATTTAGGTTCCGTATGCCCCCCGAGACACAGCTTCTCTCCCTTACTAACATCCCCCCAGACTCCCCACCATGTGTCACTACTCCGTCCTCAAATACACATGCGTCCACATAGTGCGGCGGAAGATCGACTGCGGCCAAGGCGCTACTTCAGGACACATTATTGAACCAGATGAGATTTTTCTAATGGGCCAACCTTGTCATGACTGCGCTCGAGGAGGATAATATTTTTTTTTGGAATAAGGGGGAGGATTAAATGCGTGATTGGGGGTTTTGGGGTTCGGTTGCATGCATGTATTCGAGGATTAGGGAGGAGGATGGGGTGATGGGGTGGTTGGGGTTTGGCGCTTAATGCGGCATGAGGGTGCGGGTGGGAGGGGTTTGTGATGAGTTGTTTTTTATGTGTGGCTCGATATTCTTTTCTGATCAGTTCTCTTCTTCCCTTTTTCCATGAATTGATACATGATATCTGCGTATTCGATAAGGAAAATGTCTATTAAGATTTCTGATCGAGGTTGAGTTCGGCTCGACTAACATACATTGAAATGCACCTTCTGGTTAGTTAGCAATCAAGCTCTTTACATCATTGACTTAACCATGCATCATTACAATGTAAGACAGCTTACAAGAAACGATACCTTCTCAAACATCCTTGATAAGCCAAGTAAGTAATACTTACTATCTCTCGGTAATCCTCAACCCCATTTTGCTCTCTCTCTTCGCTCTCTCCCTCTCTCCCTAAATTTCCCCTATATCCCATAAACAAACCCATTTCTCCCTTATCACTTGAACACCCTCTTTATACCATCTCCAGTACTATTCTTCGCTCCTTTATTACGAAAAGTTGAATTACAGGACGGGCGATAATTTATATTCAGGGGATTCGGTTGACTAGGGTTAACTTTCTGGGAGGACTCCGTGGGTCTTGTGATAGAGGATGTGGGTGGTCGTAACGTTTCGCTGTTTCAACGCCCCTTGATGATTCGTTATACCACCTTTCCCTTAGCCGGATGAACAACATCGTCTCATTAATGACTTAATGTATCATCTGCACGTTGCTGTCTCGCTTTCTGTTGCCAGCTTAACATATGACATGAATAATAGCAACATCGATGGGTTTTTCTCGTTGTGGCTTGACTGAGGTACACTTTCAAGGTTGGCTTGACGGGTATTTATACTATAATGAATTTTGTTCCTATGTTGCTTTCGGCGCAGTCTTGAAAAGAGATGTCTTTTTGGCCCGAAATAGTCTTCTTGTTCACGATCATTCTGATGATTTGATGAACGATATTTATGTTATCTTACTTTCCTGAGCCAAAATCGTGAGGAGTAAAAGATCTTGATTCTCATTATTTGCCTTTTTTCAAGAATATTCGAGAGATCATGACTTCTCTCTCATCGCACTCTTTCACACAAATGAATATCTTCTTACTCTCGTCTTTCGTGACTCTACAGATGTGCAATAGCACTAGCCATGTCTTTCACTTCATAACTGTTTCAAGACTAGGCAAACAATCCTACTATCCATCTCTTCACCATCTTGCGGATGACTCTCTAGACGATCTTTGAATTATTTCTCGTACTATAAAAACCCCATTCAGATCCTTCCTCTTCATCCCCTCAAAACAACTCAAGTCAAATCTCTCAACCTCCCACCCAAACAGAAATACCTTCTTCAACTCGATCCCCACATCTAAACCCCAACCCCAACCTCAACCCTAAAACCCCTCTCCTGAACCAAGCCTCCCTCTCACCACCCAAATCCCTTTCCACCAACCAACATTCCCTCAAACTCTCAAAATGTGCTACTACATCGAATCAATATACCAATGCGGCCACAGCAGCCGGCAATTCATGAGATGCAAAGCCGGTCCGAGCTCAACGCACATACAAGGGGCCGATGTGTTCAAGAAGCTGGCAGAAGATTGTAGGATGTGTCGGATTAAATAGTTTTGCTCTTTTAGGGGGTCGAAAGGGATTCTTTTGGGGGAGATTTAGGATAGGGGTTGGATGGGGTCTGCATGCATTTTGGGTGGTGTTTGGGTGGATAATTAGGTGGGTGGGGGAAGGGATAGATGGGTTCGGAGGATGGCTGAATGAGGGGAACGAGCTGGTGATGAACTTGATGATGGAAGGAAGGGGACGATTTAAGAAATATAATGAAGGGGGCGAGGCTTGTTTGAATATTTAACTGTTACAAATACCTCGTGATACCCTGGTAGCTTTGTCTGGTCTTTTTGCCTCTCCTTTTGTTTTCGAGAGCTGGGTTCGAAAGTTTAATGGTGAAAATGCTTAGGATGTTAGGAAAGATGAGGCACTTACTGCTTCCTACGCACTTTCCCTAAACGACGCAAAAGTCATTAATTTACTTCGCGGTTTAGCATTGCTCTTTTGGTTGGGTTTTCATAAAGGGGTAAAAGGGGTAAAAGGGAATTTTATCATTTTACGATGGCTGAGGAAATTTCTTATAAAGAGAACGTGTGAGTAATATGAATATTTCTATCTTCACGACTGTTCGAGTGACTCGGCACATCATCGTTGTGCTACTTCGAGGTGGCCGTTCTTCCTCCCTTTTTAATTAGAACGATGAAAAAATAGTAAAAAAATGTTTTTGTCCTTGTATCTCTGACTGATAATTCGAGTATGACTTTTCGATTTTATTTTTATAGCTTTTGAATAAACAGTGTTGTGGGGTGGAGTCACGCACCTCGAGGGCTCACGGAACAGTATTGGTCCGCACCTCAGAGTTCACGAAACAGTATTGGTCCGGGGATTTTGGCTACTACTTATAGGGGTTTCCCGAGCAGAGTTTCCCTTTCTTGAGTCAAGCATCGAAGCATCATTCCCATCACCTTCTATCTGATGTTCGACCCACCTTATCTGTATCTAGTCTACCTCCTAGATCTACCTACTACTACTACTATGCCTTCTGAGCTCTGACTACTAGTTGAGACATACCACCCCTCGACAACAGTAGTGCTGTTTTTCCATTTTAAGGGATTTCAATGAGTTGAAGATCGTGGTTCGTGGTGGGTTGATAAGGTTTTGGGTGAGTTAGTGAATTCTGATGAAAGGGGTAATCAATGAAGACAAAGCATTCACTGGGAGTAGGAATTTTCTGCGAATCGGAATGGGTGAGGTGTAGGAATGTCTCGCTCTTCAAGAGAGTTCTAATAATTCAATCTACGATGTCTTCCCCAAATTAGATAGTCAGTCATTATACCTCTGTCTTCACCCCCTTTCCCATGACTCCACATACCGTTTCTTCACCATCCTTCTCATGACTTGCCATGTTCTCTCTACGCAGTCTTGAGTACTACAAGTACCGCTCGCAAAACTCGATCTTACCTTTCAAAGACCTTCGTATCAAAATACAACGCATGTCTCCCTCGCTTTCGAAGATCGCTTTTGTACACTGACACCCCTATCAGCTCCTTCACCATGTGCTTCTACTCCGTCATAATCTACGAGGAGCGCGGTCACGAGGAACGTACGGTTGTTAATTTTTTTCTGGCGTGCTCTGACTGCTTGCGGCAATTGTTCTTGATGAGATATATGATTCCTATGGGAGGAAGAAGGAGCCGAGGGTTGTGACTTTTGGGTGTAGGGATATGGTATTTCTATATAGATGATATTTTCTACTATAATGGATATAGCGTTAGTCACATATTCCTTCATACTTATGAGAAAGACTGCTTCTAGCCGAAACAAACAAAACATGAATACCTCCGTCTTCACACCTCTTCTTATGCCTATTCACTATGTAATCTTTCCTTCAAAATTAGAAAAGTAAAATTAGTATTTCGAACTCTTCATTCTCTTATTCATGACTCGACTTATCGTACTTGGATAACCCCGAGTGGTACGAAGGCCTCACTTTCCCTCAGCTACAATACCATCTCTTTTCTTTATCCCCCAGAAACCCCAAAGCCAAACATTCAATCTCCAACCTATAAATCATAACCTTTCACAAATACAGTTTTCACAGCCGCAATAGACCTTCACGTAAGCGGGCCCCCCTATTACCCTCCCCTTTCTCCCCCTTCACTCACTAATAAACCATCAGAATTCCCAACATGTGCTACTATATCATCATACAATTCGGGTGCGGCCACAAGGGCCCGCGGGAATTTGAGAAATGTGACCTTGGTCCTACCTCAGCGCACAAACATGACCCGGATGTTGTGGTACCCGTTGGCCACAATTGTGACGATTGTGGAGGATGATGCTGTCTTTTGAAGGACCTTGCATGTGGGAAATCGTGGGGGGGACTTCGGGCTTGCGGCTTTGGTGGTGTCTGCATGATGGGTGAAATCTTGGAGAATTCCCATAGGAATGTTGGTAGTTCTTAGATTTCGGTGTCAAGATATTCTTTTGAAGTTTTTGACAGAAAAGCTTGCGATGGTAAAATTTAACAGTTTCCTCAAAATAATTTCTCATAGGTTTATGGTTGAAGTTGTCTGCAGATGCGGGTCGGTTTTCCTTGTATAACTCTTGACTATTAGTATTGGCTTCTTTATATGCATCCAATGATTCTATACGTACTGCATCTCCACCATACGAATGCACGATTCAACCTTGATTTTTTGAGTACCTCAGCCTTCGTTGAGTCTTCAGTTTCTTTCTCCCTTCATCCACAAGCGTGTAGTACGGAGTTAATGAACTCTTCGCTTACTAGCTGAAAGTTGGGACCATGTCTTCACACCATACAATGACTCCTTTGATACTGTAGCTTCCCCCCTATGAATACCTAAATCCTAGGTTTTCTGACTACACTTCCCCCTTATAAAAGTCCCTCTCCCTTCGCTCTGGGATTTCTCTTCCACCCAAAACCCCAAACGCCTGTCGTCCACCATTGCAAGTGTCTTTGCACAAAGCCGATACACACATCCTCCATCCTAATCACGCGACTCTCACAGTTTCCCTCGCACCACGTCCACATCACTCATGAAATACGATTCCTATCCTTGAGAACTTCGAACCAAACGGCATGCATGTCTCCCTCTTCTTCGAACAACGCCTTTTCACGCTAACATAGTCCTAGATAACAAGATGTACCGCTACTACGCCGTTTTAATCTACGAGTGCGGCCACAAGAGCGCGCCTAAGATGATCCAGGTTGGAAATGGTCCTACCTCCGAGCAAGAAGATGGCCCGGATGTTGAGATCCCGGTTGCTTCCAACTGTGATGCCTGCACACAGTCTGCATCTTGAACGGGGTTGAAGGTGAAACTCTGAGAAAGTGTTCTGAATCTTGTTTGCATGCATTATGATATGGCGGGCTGGTGAGATTAGGAGCTTTAGTTTTTGTTTTATATCGAGACCCCAACATTGAGTATGCTTGACGATATAAGTTTACCATAGGAGAATGCGAGGAATACCCAAATCCATAAAACTAGGATTGGTTATCGAAAAGGTTCGCTGATGCATGTCGCTCTCTGTTTATAGACTCACGTTTTCAAAAATAATGTATGACAAGAAACATTAAGAAAGACGCATAGGGAATAATTTAATTCTACTCACTCGGTCAATTATGAAGCTAATTGATCGGAGTGAAGGTGGTTCTGGATTTACTTCAGGATTCCCTGATGAATGTTAGCATTGAATCCTTCACGTCTACTCAATGACTCGATACGTAATTCACCTTCACCATATGAATACATAAAAACTGACTCCTCTGACTATACCTCCCCTTATGAAAATCCCTCTCCCTTCGCTCCAGGGACTTTTTTCATTCTCCTCAAAAACTCAAAGACTTGACTCCGAGATTTGAAATACCTCTACTACAATACGTCTCCTTACAAGACGTAACTTCAATCGCCCGCACACCTATACAGCTCAGAAACTTACTAATATCACTTCCTCAACATTATTATCACCCCTCAAGCCCAGCAAAAATTTGTCGCACGGACACCACCTACTGGGCGTGCGGCCATGTTCATTCCACCAAAAAAGTGGATTGTGGAGAACAAAATGGTCCTTCTTCAGGGCATCTTGTTTCAAGCGAAGGCAAAAAAATATACCTTGAGGAAGCGTGCTCGGAGTGTAAGGATTGGTATTTGACTATTTGAGACGGGGGTGGTTTGATGGTTTTTGACCTTCGGCTTGAGAATTCGCGGACTTGGTGGTGGCGGGGGTTGGAGGAGTGATTTTAGGGTTTGGCGTGTATGAGTGGTAGAGTGGGAGAGTTCGGTCTGTGGTTTGGTTTTTGTTAGCATGCGAAAGCGAGGATGTCCAGGAGCTTGTACCTTGGAGTTGGCGTATAGCAAACGAGGAATGATGTCTCACCATGTCATCATGTGAAAGGGAAGACTTTGAACTTTCGATATGAGCGTATGTGTAACCTGAATGGTGTGAAGTTCTTCTACTCCGACTCTTGAATTGAAATGAGGCTTGCATGTCTCTTTCCTTCTGTTACAATAAGCAGTGGCAATTCACCTCGTCGATTGTCCCATATGACTCCCTACTCGGTTCTCCTCTTTCATATTTTCGGTGACTCTTAGCCAAATTTCCAGTTGTTTGTTCTCTATAAAGCTCCACTCATTTCCTTTTCCATAATCTTACATTACAACATTCCGAGAGACAATATTTCGTACCTTCGACCATCCCGCAAATCGATCTGCCAGACCACTTTCACCTACCCCTTTTTTCTTTAAGAGATTAATCGAAGAAAAAACGCTTCGAATATTCTTTCCATTTCCACAAATATTTTATTGTCTCTATCTCGAGAACATGTGCTACGATATGGAAGGTAAGCATAGTTTCAGAATTAACTCTCCTTTTGTAAATAGTTGTAGAGACTTGTGATACCCTACCGTATAGTCCGAAGTTTGTGGCTTAACGAAGGATTGCTAACACTCTCTCCTTCTAGTCAAATATTCTTGCGGCCATCACAAGAAAGATCTTTTCGTGCACTGCGAAGTAGGATCAAGCCCGAAACATATCATTAGGAAGGTCGCCTATGTCGAACCGTATGTAGAAGAGGACGAGAATTTCGGAGAGGAAGATCCATTCAATTCTTGTCAACCTCGAAACCTATGGAACCCCTATAACAAAGATACCTTCAAGGTACTGTCGGGTATATGTTCGGCGTGTGGGGACAAAAGATTCTTGGTAGAAGAATAGTGGCTGTGGTGATGGGAGTTGTTAGACATTGTAGGAAGATAGTAAAATGGAAACCCAGGGCGCTCGGTTTCTGTTTCTGTGCCTTTATCCCGTATGAAAGACTTGAAGCTTCTGGGATTCGGCTGTGAGCGTTGGAAGATCTGGAAAAGGGGGAACGGCATATGGATTTGAGAAGCAAGTATGCGATATGCAGATCAATTTACCCAATTCTTGATGGCTCAACTGTTGAACTGATAGTCTGACCAAAAACGGAAACTGACTTACACGGGCCTTACCCTGCGCCTTCTATATATTCTGTTGGTACTATGGTCTATTCATCTCCTTCCCAAACCAGAATCCTCAAGTTGCTATAGATTATCTGCAGGAACTTGTCCTAGGTTTTTCTACGAAACGCCTTTCTGCGCCACTATGATTTGTACATTGCCAGGGGCATAGGCAATGGACTTTAACCCTCTCATTGTTGGCATCAGTTGTAGCGCCATCTCTTACGACCTTTCCATGTATAGTTGTGTCTTTCGTGGCTTCTTCTTTTGCAGCTTGGTGGTTTTTGTCTTTCTTCATTGCCATCTTTCCTTTTACCTTTCCATTTTCCTTCACTCCCTTCTTCTCAGCATATGTGTTGTCCACGAGTCCCGATGTTTCAGTCTCAGGACTTGCAGACTCCGACTCTGAACTTGTCTGCTGCTGAAGACTTCTTCCACCAACATCCTCTTTCTCAGATGTTACCGCCGCAGGCTTGTTGTCTGTAGCCTGTGCAATTGGAACCCCGCACTTGAGAGGATTCTCCTTCTCGGCGCTAATATTCGTAACCTTTTCGGGTTACCCTTTTTCGACGTTTCTTTTCTCTGCATCGTGTTCTCTTGCAGCCTTCTCCATTGCAGCCTTGTGTTTCGCAAAGGACTGTTCTTGAAATACATATCCTAGCCAATCTTGCTTGATAGTATCTTGTGTTGGGTCCTTTTGTTTGCTAGTCTCCGGTGTCGCGGGCTCTCCTAATCTAGCCTCTCTTCTCCCTTCCCGCTCGGCCGTGTTGAAACCAGCTCCTTTACGCCTTTCACCAATGGTGCGCTTATTTCAGCTCCAACGATCGAGCTCAGCTTCAGGACAATAAACTTTCGGATCCTCAGAAGCTCTTCCGGCCTAATTTTTACCGTTCACGGCCTTTCCCTTGAAACGCTTTTTCTCAAAAAGCTAGGTGCGCCGCAGCCTCCTGTTCTTGACGTACGGTAGAGCTGCCTCGCGTTTCCCTGTACTTCGCATTATGCACAAGCCCAGGTATACGTTTATTCTCCATAGGCCTTCTCCCACCGCGGCACTCTCTCTGAAGCGAATGCCAGAGCCTTTAGGTATTTTTCACTTCTCAGTCTCTCCCTCGAAGCCCTCTTCTCTTCCCTTCGCACTGCCCTTTCCCTCCTCATCTTAAATGCACAGTACGAACACGCCTTTCCGTCGGCTCTATATTCCGACCAGGGATTCTTGAATGCGATAAGACCGGCATTGATACCTTCGCCGCAAGGAATGAATTTGTGGGGTTGTCTGGGCTTTGGAAGGGCTAAGGATTTCCGAAGAGGGTGATCGCAGGGTCTCCAGACCCATCCGAGTCGGTGGTTGCAGGTATGGTAAAGCGCGACCCTGAGACACATGGTCGTCTGGGAAGTCTCTCCAAATTATTTCTTGAAAATTATAGAAAAGAGCTTTCTACAAGACGCGATTCTGGTTTGGGCGAATGGGTATTAAAAGTAGTTGACTCAAATTGTGTGGTTGGTTTGTATTGAATCAAACGATATGTTGATCAAATAATCGCAAGACACTTGTCAATATCATTTGTGTAAGAAGGTTTTGACAGCTGTGAGGGAACATACTTCTTATAGCGCATTATACCTCGATGGTCCAATATTTTGCATTGTGAATCAAGAAAAGAAGGAGAAGCAAGGATAGTCACTCAATTATTACCAAAAAGGAACAAGATGCCTTAAGCTGACCGGTGAATGAACGATATATATATTCCTTTGCCAACATCTCCTTCCCTGAGAGACCAATCAATGACCAAAAAGCACACTTCCGTGGTTTCTTCACCGTGCACTAGAATGAGGCTCCCAGTATGTGAAGAACTATCCTAGAAGCCGAAATCACGTCGAAAAGAGCAATCACCACAGGACCGCAGGAAACTTACCAAGCCATTGGTTTCTGTTCCAGTCACCGCTCAATTCACAAGCAATCTTGCTCTCTTAATCCCCACTTCTGGCTACTTCACATCAATAATACCCGTCATCTCAATGACGCATCTCTTTATCTTGGACATCGCAGAGTGGCACTACTAAGACATATTGGCTAACCCTTGAAGAACTCCATGTAAGCGGAATGCACCTCGAGGTGTGGTCGAGAAGCTTCTCTAAGAGAAGAGAGGAAAGGTGTCCCAAATGAGGCTTGCTTGCCTCTATGAAATCACTAAGCTAGCGATCTGGGCAAGATATGTAGCTGCTTGAATACGGTCATCGCTTATATGAGCGAAAGTGGGGGGCACGGATACTGTCAGCCCCCCTACGTCAATCGGTACCTTCTAGTTAGCTCGATACAACCCTGGTCGTTTCTATACGCGCTCAAGGGGGCCCGCATTTCTCACATAACTATCTTAGTGTAATGTAACTTAACTTATATCGTTTAGCTCCTGTATTGGTATAGGGTCTAAACCTACAGCTAATGAGTTACCATAATCTTGTCCTCGCTTATAACTATAGCTTGATACCTAGTTTTGAGACAAGCTGTCGTTAATATCTCGCGCATAGTCCACTGATATATGTAGCGAGACTGGCGCACAGCCGCCCGTCGCCGCCGCCGCCTTCACCTTGCGGACTGAGACGGTATGCGTTTGTTGCAGTGCAACAATGTAGGCGAGTTCAGCCTGACGAGAGACCTCATTAGCAATGACACGATCCCTCCTGAAGCAATACTGTCGCACCCTTGGGTTGAGAATCAAGAGGTGACGTTCAAAGATCCGATAGATGGTACTGGCAAGAGCAAGAGTGGCTATGAACAAGCTTCAATTCTGCGCAGAAACAAGCCAAACGCGATGGATGACCTGCAGTACTTCTGGCTTGACACTTGCTGCATTGAACAAGTCAAACCATGCCGAGCTTTCACGAGAGATCAATGCCATATTTCGGCGGTACCGCTGGGAGTAACTATATCGAAAGCTGGGGCTCGTAGTGTGCGGAAACATTGCACGGTGCTAAGGTGGCCCTGCCATACGCGTCTCAGATTACACGCGTCTCCCCTTGCTTGTTGAGCGTGGCGGTGGTGGCGGTGGTGGTAATGGCGGCGTCTTACTCTATAACCCTTCCGGAAGCCTGGGAGTACTTACTTAGGGAAGCAAATCGAACCTTGGTACACCTAGTTATATCAACTACATCAATACTGAAATTGAGTTTATTGACATATAACTTGGTCTCGTGGAGTGTACGTGGATGTACGTGTAGCGTACACCTACATCAATAAGTGTATCTGGTGTAATGGATCTGGACCCTAGGTTTACAACCACTGCTTGTTTCCAAAATGCGAGATAAATGCACCACCGTACCCACTGTCGATGCTGGCCTTCTCCCAGGTCGACCTGATATTTCGGATGGCTTCGTCTACAGGGGTTGGGCCCTTGAAGTGAGGGGCATAGGTTGAAAGCTTGCCCATGAATCCCATCACGCCTTGGATCTGTTCTGGAGTGGCTGTGGGTCTGCATTAGTAAAATATCCAGATGTTTCAATCTTGAAGACAGGGATACGTACCATTCACATAGTGGCCCACCTCTACCGCTCCCGGGCTGATACTCACGAAGAGCACACCGTCTTTCTTGTATTGCGCGTTGAACTTGGCCACAATGACGTTCATGGCCGCCTTGGAGGCAGAATACAAAGCACTTATCTCAATCTCGAGATCGTTGATCAAGTCGAGGTCGGCATGACCGCTGGAAATGGTGATGACCTTCTTGACCTTGCCCTTCATGACAAGAGGGAGGAAGAGGTTGAAGAGGTGGATGTTGCCGACGACATTGGTCTGGAATAGCTTCAATGAAACATCCTCCAGCTCCTCGACCTTGTCGCCCCTGTTGAATACATAGCGTTAACCACAGACCAGCCCGGACAGTAGCCAGAGGGAAGTAGACCTACAATGCGCCGATGGGGTCATAGGCGTCGAAGAGGGACGGGAAAGCTCCATTGGCAACCAGGTAGTCGATACCACGCTCGCCAACAATCTTGGCAGTGTCGGCAGCGGCTTGCTTCAGGCTGGCGTAGCTGGTGAGGTCTGCATGGAGGATGTGGACATTGGAACGGTCGCCCAGCTCTGCCGCCACCTTCTTCTCGGTCGCAGCCTTGTCGCGGACCAGACCGACGACTGGGTTCTTCGGGTCCTCCGAGATCTGCTTGACGAACTCGAACTACGCTGAATTAAGCACAAGCAATACATAACACGGCATGAGGCAGACTCACCCCGATTCCCTTCGACACCCCAGTAATAACGTAAACGGACATATTGAGTGATTTTAATTTGGTGTGGGATGCAAAGCAGAGTACTGAATTATGATATGGATTGTAAGTCTGCGTTGGAGTCTTCTTATATACATACTCAGAGCCACCTCACGGCATCCGTGCGAAGTCCCAAGAGCTAGCCCGCGCACAAGTTCGGGTCCGCTTTACTACATGTCGGTGGGCTCTGGTCCGTCGCGGTCTCCTAAACAAAATGCATTCAGGGTGTGACTTGGAGTACATTGTCGTTTCTTCAGGGCAGAGAGATATCTTTTCCCGTAATGGAAATGTGGCGAAGTAGTATGGCCATGGTGTAGTAGAAGCACCCGCCGATTGCATGGCCGATAAAGACTGCACTGCAACTCCAGATGCCTCTATATCATCAAACCATCTTGCCTCATCAATAAGAGGCTCTTTGTCCTCAATATTGATCCCCTAGAAATGGAGGTGTTTTATATTGCGGACTAGGCTTCCGCCGTTCGGGTTAGCGTGCGGGCGATTGCCCAATGGACATGGGGACGCACCCAGCTGATGACAAATACGCGCCTACAGTATTCCTCTCGACTTCCGCCGCGGACAAGATCGGGAGCCAGTTCTGCCCCCGAAAAAGACTCCAAAAGGATTTGTCCTTCGACCATGCCGACGCACGCGGAATCAAACGCCTGCAGCGCCTGCGCAAGGTCGAAGCGGAAATGCGGTCGGCAGATGCCGTCGTGCGCACGATGCGCGGATAGGGGCAGGTCCTGCGTCTATCCGCCGTCGAGAAGCAGAGCAGCTTCCTCGTCTCGGCCATTGCTGTCGGATGCGTTGAGAGGCTCGGTGCCGAGAGTGGAGGATGGACTGCTCGCCGAGGTTGCAGGCAACACATCCTCCCGCACCGCAAACCTGATCCTTGCAGACGACCTTATGTTGGACCTGGCATTCCCACTCATGGACAGTGACTTCACTGCCCCGTCGTCTCTCATTCAAACGCCCAGTGCGCCGGCGACCAGGGCAGACTGGTTCCTTGCGCTCGAGACGTGGAGGATATCCCATAGAGTGGACACCTCGGCCGCTATGCCAGTTGGCAAAGCGACGATGAAGAAGTACGTGGCGGTGCTGCAGTCTTGGTTCGAACGCTGGGTCACCACCGGCAGCAACCCTTTTATCCATCCCTGTCTGTACAGTGCGAACTCCCCGGCGTGCGTGCAGGTCGCGTATGCCACGCTGGCTAGCTATATCCATCGGACACCCGCAAACACGGACATCGTCCTTCAAATTGTAGAGGACAGGTCGAACGATTTACTCCGGGAGAACGGGGCTGTTCTGGACAGGGTTGGCGCGGAGGAGTGGGCCGACGGAGGGGAGCAAGATGTTGACCTGTTCGCGCAGCTAACAAGGCTGCACGCGCTCATGGTCTACCAGATCATCGGCCTCTTCGACGGCGACATCCGCTCCCGCCACGTCGCCGAAGGCCACATGGCCGTCCAGGATAGCTGGGCCGGCGAGCTTTTTCACTCGGCCGCAAAGGCATTGTCAAACACCCACGCCGCTGCCACGCATCTTGTCGGCTGTCTGCCAACGCCGTCCACCTACTCGCAGCAACAGTGGTACCTGTGGATCCTGTCGGAGGGCATTCGCCGCACCTGGCTCGTCGCCGTCAGCCTCTCCCCCGTCTTCTCCGCGCTGCAGCAGCGCTGGTCGGCCTGCCCCGGCGGCGTCATGTACACGAACCGCAGCGGCCTTTGGAATGCCGCGAGCGCCACCGAGTGGGAGAAGCAGTGCTTAGGAAGGAATGTGGCGTTCTTGCAGCGCTTCGAGTGCGCGAGGCTCTTTGACGACGCGGAACCCGCGGACATTGACGAGTTCGGCACGGCCATGTTGGACATGACTTTTAATGGGGAATTGTTGGAGAAGTGGAGGGACAGAAGCGGTGGCTTATAGTCACCGAGACACGTTTCAAAGCCGTCCTATTGTACATTACTACTTTATATATGCAACGATTCTTTCTGATACCCATATGTGTGATACAGAACAGCTTCTCGGCAATAGGAATGAGAACATGAAGTAATATAGTAAGATATTATAGAGATTGATATAAGCATTACCGGGGTGCAGCTGGTAGGGGGTTGGAAAAGTTGAGCCGAGGGTTGGAAAAGATTCTTGGCGTCGGGTTGAACTTTAAAAATGACATGCCCCGCACATTCAAGATCTGACGTCGAGTTGGAAAAGCCTCAGGCCCTATGCGAAGCATATGCCAAGAGCATTAAGCGAGGTCACAAATAAAACCACATCTGATTATCAAAGCCTCGACTGTGCATATGCACAGCATCAACTGAGCATAAAGAAACATCGATGAACGACGAAAGCATCGCTGCTGAAAATTGAGCGAATGAGATGACAGATTGACTAAATGATTTGAAGATGAGAGTTTCAGTTCGCATATGCTGCGCATATACTAAAAAGAAACTCAGCTCACTCAAGATTTGTTCAATGCAAATGTTGAAAACAACGAGAAAAGTGATGATGCAAATCATGAGCTGAACAACGAGAATGAAGAAGAAAATGCATGAGAAAAATCTGATGAGAATAACGTGAGCGATAGCTTGTTGATGAGCATGTCACAAGTTGAGTTCATGATTCACATGTTTTGTGCATATGCTAAGCATATGTAGAATAATCTTCGCTCGTCTTGCTATTCATGATATACGAGTATGCGTGATCTGTGATTATGCTGTTTTCTCGATGCTTCGCTCAAGCTGTGCATATGCACAGCTTCAATACTTCGCTCTTGCTGTTTATTCTCTAGCTACTTTAACTATATAACATCAATTCTTGAGCTCATGATTAGCATATGCAGAAAGCTGAGTCGGGATTGGAATAATTTTGATCTCATGATTAGCATATGCAGAAAGTTGAGTCCGGGCCGGAATCAAAAAAAAAAGTTCCGGTTTCCAACCCCTCACCAACTGTAATCCTCATTGAGCGATGAAGGATGGGAAGACGGCAAGCGAAGTGGGGACGGGTTCGAGTTCGACAGCTGCCATGGTTTGTAGGAAGCTAGTTCTGAGATGTATCAAAAGTAGAATTTCCAGCACGTTACGTGTGATTGTGAACAACAGCACAGAGAAGGAGACTAGGGGTGGGAACCAAGAGGATTGTCATCAGATTCATGAGTAGGCAAGTATTATAATAGTAAGGTGAAGATGTACTGGTACGATTGCCGCTGAGAACTACGCTTTTGCTCTCAAGGTATCTTATTTTAGGTTCTCGCTTAGCGAAGCCCACTTTCGGCTCTACTCTTCTTCCCTATCTATACAAAGATCCTTCTCGATCACTTTTAGTCAAGGACTCAACTTTGCATGGAGCACAGAATTTGACAATCTCGCATCAGAGTTTGGTAACCGGTCATTCCCGACGTCGGTCGATTCTTATAAAAGAGGCCTTCTCGACCCTGCTCTGAGAACCAAACCAACTATTATCTTAGGGAGATTCAATTCAGTCCTTGCAGCAGCAGCCAGAAGATGTCATCGAACACTCCTACTAGAGTCCTTGCTGGGGTCACGGTACCGGATACGCCGCTGGTTGACTCCGCTATAGCTTTTGCCAAAGACCACCTGAACGAGATGAGCTTCAATCATGTTATGCGTTCATTTCTCATCGGCTTCTGCCTTGCTTCCAAAGATCCAAAATGTTCCAGTCGCGACTTAGAGGCTCATGCCGTAAGCGCCATACTCCACGACCTAGGATGGGACCAGACTGGCCGCCTCGTCTCCAAGCACAAGCGTTTCGAAGTCGATGGTGCTGACGCAGCGCGAGACTTCCTCAGCCGCGAAGCCCCGAGCTGGAACAAGCATCGTGTCCAGCTTGTCTGGGATGCTATTGCCCTGCACAGCACGCGCAGCATCAACCAGTTCAAAGAGATCGAGGTCGCGTTTTGCGCGAGAGGCGTCTCGACCGATTTCGTAGGTCCGGAGGGATCCGGCGGCCAGCTAACTTGGGACGAATGGGATGCTATCAATAAGCAGTTTCCGCGCTTGAACCTTGCAGATGGCGTAATCGAAATCTTGTGCAACTTCTGTAGGCAAAAGCCAGAGACCACGTACGATAATCTTGTGGGTGATATTGGCGAAGCTCATCTGGAAGGGTTTTCCCGAGAGGGACACAAGTTCGTTGGCCCTTATTTGCTGCTTCGGCCGGGAACTCACGCTTTTCAGATTCACCGATAGACTCAAAACTTCAAGAGATGTTTTGGACCAGAGATCTCATTAGCAGCAGCTCACCCCAGAATATAGCTACGCTAGCCAGGCTTCATACGGCCCTGTTGAATCGATTGCCTGCTCCCTCTATTCTCGGGCAAGCGCGCAGCGATGTACAGGAAGGTGGGTAGGCTCTGGAGACCGCGCCAACGCTGTGGGTGGAGCCTTAAAGTTCTTCGCAATGCTCGGGAATCGGCAAGAGATTGAGGCGGAGCGGTGGATGGGAGATTTTGGAGCAGGCTTACTAATTCCTTGTGCACAAACAATTTGCCGTAGAAGTGACATCCAAAACGATCTTCACATAGTCTCCGAAGATTGATCAGCCATTTTTGACATATTGGCCATAGTACAAGTTCAGTAATTGATATAAGCACAATGCATCCATCCCGTATCCGCCTTTGGCAAGTCAGGAATTGAGTCCGGAGGAGCTGTGGCCATTTGCGAAACCTATTTTCAAGGATGCATATTGTTTGGAAGAACAGATTTTGTTTAATGTGCAGAGACATTTCACAAGTAGGGCTCGCATTGCTGTGTGAATTTCAAAGTCTCAGAACTAGGTATAGCTTCTCCATCTGTGGATGATGCTTCATATATTAGACCTACTTTTACACCGTAGAAGTGCACAGCAGTCTCGGGAGAAACTTGATTACTGAGAACAAATTGGCTACTCTTACAGTAGCCAAGAAAGGTTTCCCGACACGCATATGCTCTCAACCTTGAAACTTCGTCACCAGAGATCCAACCCCAGCTGTAGGCCAGGGAACTTCCCATTTATGAATATGATTTGTCCCATCTGCCCGTCAGCCCTCCAAGTGATGTCGACAAACCGAAAAAACGAGCGGATAACAATGCATCGTATACAGGATAAAGAGCGATCCGAACTCTATTAAGAACGCATAGTCGCTACAATGAATACGACAACCTTGCAGTAATTGCTAGATAATTCCAATAACTCCTTGCAGAGAAAGGCAATATTAAAAAAAAGAGGGGGAACCCTACACGGCCAGGATAAGGCCATGCTTGTAGACGGCAGGTTGTTAAGATCGGAAGTAGGGTATGGAGGCATGTTTAAGCCGCATGATGGAAATAAAGATGGGCTGAGAGGCGAAGCGGAAAGCGAAGGCTCGTGATGTATTAGAGTGGCATGAATAGAGGGGGAGCAAAGGTAATGATATTTGGTTCAGGGAGGATCAAGCATGTTGGAAGGCGAATAAAGTAAAAGGGTATAGAGGTCTGCAAGTTCGATATGTAAGTTCAGGAGTTGTTCGTTCGGGGTTGAGTGTTATGCGGTGGAACTTGTCGCTGTTTCCCAGGGCGAACTTAAGAAGCAGATACAGCAGTTTCGATACATTCCCGGTCTTTGCACGCGATGACAATGTCATTACCGCAATGATGGATGATTAGTGTGGTTGGTATCGTCGCGTTCTTGTTGTCTCTAGGATAGATGAAGTATGAATTTGAAACCACAATCATCAAAGCTGCTAGTCGAATGCAAATATCGGCACGTATGTCTCAATCCGTAAATATAGGGCAGACTCGCTTCTGTAAACCTTGACGCATCAGGCACGGCTGATGTACAACTACTGAGCTGTGTATCCACCATCAATCACCAATGAGGTACCAGTAATCCATTGAGCATCTTCACTCGCCAGAAAAACAGCTGCTCTTGCAACGTCTTCTGGCTGACCCAGAGTTCCCCAAGGATGACCTGCAACCAGGACTTGCTTCGTACCCACGGCTACTGGGTTCTCAGTGTCCCTGGTGATTGCCGCGATCAACGCCGTGTCCACAACTACCAAGGTTTCAGCCCTGGCCTGAGTAGTGGGGTGTACAGTAGATGAATTCAGGTATGATGAACTCACATGAAGGACAAAGCGCGTTGCAGTGAATTTTATCTTTCGCATAATCAATCGCAACCTGCTTCGTCATCCCCACCACCGCATGCTTCGAAGTAATATAACTTGGAGCGCCAACCAGAGCGACCAGACCACCTGCACTTGCCGTGTTGACGATCCAACCTCTAGTGAAATCACCTCTGCTATTAACCGGCAGAGGATCCTGCTTGAGAAACTGGGCGATGGCGTATTTACATTCAAGGAAGACACCGCGAACATTGATGTTCATTGTAAGATCGAATGTCTCGGTCGCTGTCTCGTGGATACGATTGCCACCAGGTTTTGCAGCGAGTCCGTCGACGTCAATTGCTATGCCCGCGTTGTTGACCATACTGCGGTGCTGCCATTAAAACCTCCCCGCCTGAATTCTTACTAAAGAACTCAAATAGCATACATGTCCAAACGTCCAAAATCCTTGATCACACAGCCAACAAGTGCTTCGACTTGAATCTCGTCGCGAACGTCAGTCTCCACAAAGCTTGCTTTTCCGCCGTCATCGATAATCAATTGATGAGTTGGTACTTGAGACTCTTCGGCGCCTTTCGTGTCGGTTCGAGCATTGGGCTGGAGATCCGCGCAGACGACCGTGGCACCTTCTCTTGCATAGGTTAGAGCAATTGCTCGTCCAAGCCCAGAGCTTGCCCCAGTGATGGCTGCCACTCGGCCTTCAAGACGGTTGACCATTGTGTTTCTAGTGCAGAAGTCTACGATAATAAGGATGCGATGATTATATCTACTATAGTTTATCTCGAAAGGTAATCTTGAGATACTTATAGCGCGATATTTCGTGGACTGATTCTGGTTTTCATTTCCCTCGATAAGTCCTTGTACAACAGCATTATTCTGGATCGGCTCTAGAGCGGTTCTTGGATGCACTGTAAAGTGATTACTGGATGAAATCATTGGGGGAGAACGAACATTAAGATGCTATCACCACTATTTAGCATGTACCTGTTGTTCTTGCTGATAAGAGGAAAGTCAGGTATGAGCTTGACTTACCTTTGCTAGAAGTAAAATATATTCACTCACCTTACTTGATAATGCACCAAACTCCCTGATGCACCATGCTAACTACAACGCCCAGCGCTAGAGCTCGCTCCTAGAGCACTAGTACTAATTGGGCTTGATCCATACTCCTGATGGCTTGGTGCACTGCCGGCTGAATACAAGCACTCTCAAGGTAACGCCGGCCTTTGTTAGCCGCGGACCCGCTTTCTTAGCGGAGCAATATGAGTTGCGACTACAACGTCTACTCGATTCTAAGATGATCGTGTCTTCTTTATCGTACGGCACACTCATAACATTGTCAGATTCTTTATAAATGCTCTCAGCCATCATGTTGAAGCAACTGTATGATAATACTGCATGCTTGCTACGTCTCACCACCCAGCACTTTAGTATTTTATCGTAAGAGATCAAATTCGAGATCCTCGAATGTCTGCAAAATGGATCGATTCAACCATCGCATATGGACTGCTTACGGCTCTCCAATGATCGATAAGATTGTAACTAGAAGTATGTGCTAGTGGTACAGCTACCTAGACTTCTGACATCTCGCATACTCCCCAAGCATGAAATCATCCTCTAAGAAGAGTGAGATGGTTGCAGACAGTCCGGAAAAGCACAATGATATCTCCGCTGGTAATTCCAATGAAGCACTAGTGGTTGTTATTCTCCTGTTATATCAGTAACTGCACAAAGGAAGCAAAACGAGCATATGGCAATACCCAGGCTATACTTACCAGTACATCCGTAAAAGGATGGGGATCCCACTGTGGCAATTTTTCAATACACGCTTAGTCTAACACGCGGTGCAGAGAATCGATCCACAATCCATCGTAACTATCAAGGACCGAGGGTAACAGTCTACCTAAACATGATGGGTTATTGATTGGTTTTCAACCGACTTCGATGTTTCGTCGCACCGCCCTACCTCAGTATCTTCTAATCCGTGGCATTCACCCCCTTCAATCCTTGGTTAGAAAGCGCTCAATGAATCTCGAGCAAGTATATGATCTGTTTCCAAAGATGGTGACCTTGTTAACGAGACGCTTACCTTACCAGTGCTTCAGGGACCAAAGGACAAGATATTACAACGCGTTGACCATGCGAGAGTCTTGGAAATTATACCAAGGAGAAAAGAAGCCAAATCATAAAAATATGGATTTTTTTAGGCTCTTTCACCAAATGCTTTTCCCTCGAGCATTTATAACCCCTTTATATTATTGTTGTTCACGAGATGCCAATACATTTTCATTATTCATTCCCAGCAGAGCTTCAAGATTGAAACCATGTGCAAAACCAAAGGACAAGGGAGGCTCCTTGACAAACCAAGCGTATTCAAGCCCACATGTGCTTCTTGCATACTCTAAGCCAAAATAAAGCTCAAAAATTATGCTACGTCACTTCGCGTGCCTGAGCTTTGACGTCCAGTCTTCCTAGGTATTCACCTGACAGTCGGCTAAACATGGAGCCGAAAGATTTCTCTGATAGAATGAGAACGGTATTACGTGAAGCAGACTCATTAAAGCTGCCCAGTACCTTCCATCTAAGATACAGAGTAACAGAAAATATTGCACAGAGACAATCAGGATGAAATAGCCTTTCTATGATATCTAAGGTCGTGATATCATTGGATGAGTGTTCATTCATACTCACTGCACCCACTTTTAGCGCGTTTCTATATCAATCTTTTTTGGACCGGATATCCAACCAACCCCTTTACAAAACATCTCGTCTGAGCAGTTTCTGCTCCAACGTCCAAGAGCTTTGCACCATGTAGGACCTTGCACGATTATTTACTTGATGCACGATCGCTATTCAGAGGAGTGCCAGCTTCAATAATTTGTCCCTACCAAAGCCGCTTCTTGCTCGCACAACTCCAACCGGCGATCACCACGATCACCCCGATCACCCACCATGCCTAAAACAAAATCCAAGGCTAAATCAACCACCGATGTCCAAGAATATCAACGAGGTCCTTCTCGTTGTTCTTGCACCAGAGTTCCCGTCATGCCGAAACCTTCTGAGGAAATGCCGCCAAAGGGACCCTCAAAGTTACGCTCAGTGGTCAGGAAGCTCAGTATCCTGAAAAAACTTATTCCAAAGCGCCTTTTCAAGGCCAAGCCAAAGGGGACTACAACCCATGTGCCAGCTACCCACTCTCGCTTTGCATTACTCCCTATGGAGCTTTTACTCGAGATCGCCAAATATGCCGATCCTGTCTCCACCGCGTGCCTGCGAGCTACAAACCGCTACTTTCGTGACGTTGTCCCACGTCAACCCCTCAACAAATGCGCCCAAGCCCTCGTCATCGCCCGTATTGAGAGCGGCATGGAAGTACTCCCGCGAGACCTGATTTGCATACTCTGCAAACGCACATGCCCCCGCGAATTTTTCTGCCCTACTATGTGGGACATCTGGCGAGAGTGCGCCGAGTTCAATCGCTGCTTCGGTCTCTTAGACCGCAAACCGTCCGCGCGCTTCTGCGTATTCCACGTCTACCAACATATCGATCACCGACCTTGGGATATGACGCAAAAGCGCACGTGTGTGAATCATGAGTTGGGGTGGCAGAGGATGGCGCGGATGTGCACTCATTGTAGTCGCGAATATGACGGACCAGGTGGCTGTGTGTGTGGATGCGAGATTTGCGAATTCGAGTGGCAGCCATTGTTCGACAGGTGTATGCAGTGGCATGTCAAGACTCCCTTCGACAATTCGAGGGGTCGTAGAATATGATGGATATGGCGTTCAATGCGAGCCAGAGATGATGGGCAGATAGGGGGTTGTGGTTTTCAAAGTGGAGCAGTATCTTCGAGTCGAAATTGGGTGCCGTAGGTGGTCGTTGTCAAGATTGAGGAATGAAAAGGGTCGACTAAGGCCATAGATCTATGTGCTGTTGACATTACTGGTTCACCCCTTTCTTCTACACGTGCAAACCCCTCCCACTTTCACCTCAAACACCGTTCTTCAGAAATGGAAGGAAGAGCAAGTAGTGACATGAGTGTCTGACATGAATCTCTGCTGAAACTAGCTACGAACGTAACTCCACAGCGCTCCAATTCCACCATTTCGCTCCACCATGCCACTCCATCAACCTCACCATTTTCCCATTCACAAACATACCATCCCACCGCCGCCCCCATCCCTGCTTACATCCACACTTGAAGAAAAGAACCTTAACAATGACGACCTAATTACCCTCTACCACTGGCTTTCTCTTCGCCCCCTCAAACCCATCCTGGTATACATCTATAAAAACACGCCATACGTAACATCGTGCCTAATGCTATACCGGACCCATCTCTCACCTCTCCATGCTCTCCCCCATCCTCCTACTTCCACCATATCCAACCACCACCCCCATCCCAACTCTTCTGCCAAACCAATGCTGGAAACTACGTCACTGAATCCATCTCTTCGCCGCGAGGGTTGCAGGTCCGTTGGGCGATATTTGTCATATCTAAAAAAAGAAGAAAAAAGAAGAAAACCAACCAGAATGGCCGTTCACCTACTTACCTCAATCCTCTCCAAACCCCCACCCCCCACCCCCATCCCTCAACAATCTACAATATCCCCATCGGGAAAAAACCCACATCGCGTATATTGATAATCTCAAGCAACCATACGAACGCGCCACGGCTGGACTATCCTCACAAGCGGTTGTGTATTTGATTTTCTTCAAAACAGTCTTGTCGAAATTCGAAATTCCCCTCAAAAAAAGCCAAAAAAAAAACCAGGTGAGAGCAGATGACGAGCAACGAGTGACGATGTACCTCGTTATTGGCATGATTTGCTATGGTATTCTTGGGCAACCGGGTGCAGGTGACAGGGTTGGGTGATGGTGGGTTTGCAGTTCCTTCGTCGATGAAAGAGGGGTTGTCTATGTAGCAAAACTTGCCCCCCCTTCTTTAAACCACCCAGTGTCGAATATATACCCCTCGTTTTTTTTATATCATCGATGCCATGGGTCGGTTGTAGAGTGGTTATTGAGGGAGAAAAGGGTGGGGAATGTTGGACTTGGGGGAATGGGATATCTAAGCCAGCAGATTGGATTTATATAGATAACCCGTTCTACACTTTGAAGCCATCACGTAATGTCTACTGATCTTCGATCATCAATCAGCCCCTCTCTCGCTTTGCAGCGCACAACCACATGTGCGAATGCATATCACATCAAGAGTGCGATTCTTCAAAACGGTAAGAGAGATGTGTGAGATGATTAAACGCATCGATTTGGTGTGACCGGAAGTTGGCGGCCATGCGGTCGCAAAGTAGGACTAGGTTTAAGAACTAGTCATCTGATTAATCTAGCAAATTCGAAGACCCCAACCCCAAGCGAACAGAATGCTTTATTGGCATGCGACCCATCTACGGCCCAAAACCATCACTCAACGCTTCCACCTACCTCGCCCAACCTCACTTACAGCCATAGCCACCGCCCCCTCATAACACGCAACACTGTCTCAGCCCCTCTCATCCACACACAACTCAACTCACTTATTCTTCGGCGTCAGCAACTTCGTAGCCCTATCATACCGCAAATGCGCCTTCATCACATCCGCGAATTTCCCCTTACGTTCCGGACGTGCGGCGCCCGGGAAGAACTTCATCAGTTCGCTTAACCTGATGCCTTCCGGTGGGACGTGGGCTTGGAGTTCGGCGCCGGTGGGGTAGACGAATGTGTCTGTGTGGGCGAAGATTTGTGTTAGTAAGATGTATGATAGAGATGGGGCCCGACAAATGGATTTAGATGTGTAAGTGAACGTACCAGGACCAGAAGCTTGGCTTCCTGCGTTGGACTTAGTGCCTCCATCACCGCCCCGTTCTGGACTCCCGGCTCTGCTTCCTTGCGGGGTTACTCCTTTACTTGAAGGTTGGCTGAGCTTAAGCTTGAGCTTCTTCCTTTTCCCATCGCTCATCTCACCACCAGAACCAACGTCACTGCCTGAACCGGCATCTGGGCGGGCGCGTTTCTCGGGCCGAGCGCCAGAAGTGTGGTTGGCGGGTGATTTGCGTTGGCTAAGATTAGCCGAACGGCTAGCTTCTGGGGCGGAGGATGGTGGGGCATTAGCAGGAGACATGGGGCGGGATGGAGGTTTGAGGGTAGATGACTGGGGTTGGGAGGACGTTGCGTGTTGCTTTTTGTGTTTCTTCCGGGAGGACTCGTTGCCGCTTGCTTCGGATAGATTAGGAGAGCCGGGACGCTTGAGATTGTTGGTAGAAGGCTTTTTGGAAAGATTCGATGGCCTACTAGACTTGTGAACTGGCGTAGTGTTGCCGGAGGAATTTTTGGAGGTTTTGGACTTTTCTCGATCGGATGCTGTCTTCTTCTCCTCTTCGTCCTTCTTCCGCTCTTCTTCTTTCTTGCGTTCTTCTTCTTTGCGAAGTTCTGTCTCTGTGTCTTCGGATTCACTCTGTATCTCTAATCAGCAGGGTTTTCATCATGAGTCTTGTCTTAGGCCTAACCGTTTCTGAGTAAGGGTTGTCTTCCGTGTCCGAATCGTAAATAAAATTCTTTTCTCGCTTCATCAAGGCTTTTTTGACACCCTTTCCAAGTTTCTTCTCCGTCTCCTTCTCTTTCTTTTCTAATCGGTCTTGTTTGTCATACTCTTTCTCGTCTTTGAGGTCAAATATGTTCGCTTGTTTCTGATCCCGCTGGATTCGCTCCTCAGCCTCTTTGGTCTCCTCATTTTCTACCTCGAACATGCCGTTTTCTTCGTCATCTGCAAACCGATCTTCGATAAAATCGAGATCGTCGGCATCTACATGCTCGTTCTTGGTGATCGTAGATCGAGACGCTTGATCACCGTCAATCTTCCCCAGCCAGAGCTTTTTCGCTTGTCTCGAGTTCTGTTTCTCCGATTCTTTGGCTATCTTATCCAATTCCCCTCTTTGGAACCATCTTGGCTGAGTTACCTTCTTGTCGAGCCGGGCTTCTGCCTCCTCTATCGTTAAAGACTTGAATTGGTTTTTTGAGGTGAATTTATACCATCTTTCCAACGGAAGCATCCTGAAAGTGCCGTCCTGTCCGTGAACCAGTATCATGTGGGTCTCCGAAAGTGCGGCTTCGTAACTACCAACCCACGTTTGCTTGTTGTCAAAGTCTTCCATGAACCAAGGCAACGTTTCTTCATAACGCAGCTTTGACTCAGCCTTTTGCTCGTCGGTTTTGTCATTTCGATAGATTTGCTGCGTTTTTTTCTTGAATGCATTCAGCTTCTTTTGGCCTCCTGTGTTCGCTGATGGTGCCACCTGAGCCATCTCTGCCTCCCGCGCGGCATCCCTCTGAGCCTTGAGCAACTCTTGCCTTTCCCTCTCCTTGCTATCAATCAGACCGTCCTTAGAGTCTACTCCATCCATCGCCATATCATCGTCCTTGTTCCCACCTCCACCACCAGGCGGAGCACGAGGATCTCGGCGGTGCAGCCGTACTGGTCGAGTGAATTCCTCGGTGTTCTGTGGGTCAACACTCTTCTTACTAGCAAATCGGATAACATGATGCCGTAACCCTTCCATGAAAGCCCGCTTTGTCGTCACCAGGGGGAAATCCGTGTATGGCGCCAAAGCAGGGGAACTGAAGCCGCTGGTTTTGATTTCTGAGTCGTCAGGAAGATTGGGAATGCTAGGCGAAGGGCGTCGAGGTGGTACGACCATAGGTCTCCCAGGGTGTTGCGGCATGACTTGCGTTTGGCCTTGGCCAGGGACTGAACGGCCATTTGAATGAGCACCACCAACTCCGTTTATGCTAGGAGTTCCCTGCGGGCGTGGCTTGTTTCTCGGCTTTGGCCTAACCATAGGATCTGCAGGTTTGGGTCGGCGCATCACTTGCGGCTGTCCACCGGTCGGTGTCCGGCCTGGGGTGCGGTCAGCTGGGGAGGCACTCATCATTGTGACGCTGATGAATTAAATTCAGAAGAACTGGATTGATGATAGACACTGATCGGGATGGGTAAGGTGACTTGAAAGGTGTTGGTGAGGGGCGCTGTGAATTGGCCTGCAAATGGGGCACAGGGATTGGTTGCGCAGTTCGCAATACTTGTTACTATTTCCTCATAGTGACATAGTAGCATCTGCTGAAGAGACAGTGAGGGTGAAGGTGAGTAACCCTCAATAAAGGCGACGGCGTCTTTGTTGCTTTTCCCAATTGTGCTGCGGACGTTGCTGGCTAGTTGCAGTTAGCGGTATTCAAATACCGGCATAACGCTAAAGCGCTAGCGTTAGTGGCATTGCGGCTCGTTGCAGATCACTGTCACTTTCGCTCCCATGGAATGGAACCAATCACAATTGAGTTCTCAGTCCATATAAGGTATCAAGTTGGTCGAAATATCGGTGTATTGTTGCAGGGTAGACCGTATTTTACATGCTTGAGGTGACCATACATGTTTGATTACTGGCTGACGTGGGTGAATACATAAGAGAGTGGGGACTTATGGCTGGACATATTCAACTGAACGAAAGAGCAGCTATGCAGTGATTGGGAGAGCTTGTAACAGCTATTCGTTATTTAAATTGCTGGTACTGTGAATCAAACGTGCTCTCAAGGGCGACGAGATGGACGATCTACCAATTCTTACGGCCAATGACGGCTTGCAAAGAACTATGGATCTCGAAACCCACTTGCGAGGAATGATCCTCAGTAACGGTAGCCAAACTTCCGCAGACCTACCGGTGGTTCAGCAAAATAACCAAGCTCAACAACAACCACCTGCGAACCAAGCGCAGCAATTAACGTCAGGCAAACAAAATGGCCAATCCCAGTCCCCAGGTAGAGCTCTTCCAGCGTCACGTCAGCAATCACCGGAAGTCCAGGGAAGACAGCAGGAAGGTCGGACCAGAGGGCACCAGCCTCTGGCTCCATCCATCAGATCGGTTGGTAGCCTCAGCTCGCACCCGCCAGGCACACGACGGTCTTTGCAGAATCCTACTTTTTCCCAAGCTCAGCAGGGTCAGGATGCCCATCGACCTGCGTATGGCCAGTCTAGTGTGACTCCGAATCCTCATTTCAATGGGAGACGTAGTTACCAACCAGTCTACCAAGAATCTTTGCCAAATACTAGCCGAGATCGCGTCCAGCATGGCTTAAACGGACAGCAACCCGAGTCGCGGCACCCTTATGTGGATGTCCGTGGCATGCATGCAGTGCCTAATTCGACTTCTATGTTGAACTCAGCAAACTATCGCCCCCATAGATCTCTACCACCACAGCAGTCACCTTACGCAAACTTCGCCACCCGGAACCAGAACCAGCACGCGCAGTATCCCCGGCCTATACCCCTTAACCGGCAACTCTACGAACCAAACAGCCCTCAGCCTCAAAACCACAACCAAAATCGACCAACAAGCAACTACCAAATGTCCGACGCATCAGTACGAGCACAAGCCGTGTTTCTGGAACAGCTAGCCGGCGTAGAGATCCCTAAAGCTGCCATCAGTCTAGACGAGCTTCAAGAGAAAGAAGCTCTAAGGCTAGTGCTCGAGGAGGTCTGTTGCAAAACTATCACCGAGCATGAGCGTAAGAAAGACGGCGCCTTCGACGAGAAATCAGTTAGCTTGAAATGTTTTGGTAGTCTCGCCTCTGGATTTGCTACGCACTCAGCAGACATGGATCTGGCACTTGTATCTCCACACTCGAAGCCCGAATCATCGTCTCCAGAGTCGGACATTCCGAGGCTTCTTGAGAAGGCCCTCTTAGACTTAGGATATGGCGTTCGACTACTCACAAAAACAAGGGTTCCCATCATCAAATTCTGCGAAAAACCTACGCCCGAACTTGCAGCTAAGCTATTAGAGGAGCGAGCCAAGTATGAGAAGGAAAGAGATGCACCGCCAAAGCCTAAGAGGGTAAAGAAGACCGAAGATCCAAAGAAAGCTGCGAAAAAGGAGAACCCCCCCACGGTAGATGGGGCTGCGCGTGACCATATACAGAGCACCCAAACGTCCAAGGCCACCCAAAATCCTCACCTAGACACTGGACCTAAAACCAACGACCCCGTGAATCTTGAGATTGCGAAGGTCGAGGTTATTGTAGCAGCTACGGCTAAGGAGGGCGGCGTCAATCAAAACTCCAGGGAGATATCTGTTCCATGCATCAACCTTGTTGATGATGCCAAGGTTGACGAACTCAAGCACTTTTCAGCGAGCGTTACTTCTGGCAAGCCATTCTCTCACCAAGATGTTACTAATACCAATGAACAGAAAACTGAAGATCCTAAGAATCCTAAAGTAGCCTCAGCTGTGAAAACGGAAAAGGCAACCGACTTATCTATGTTTAGTGATGAAGAGCTTGTCCGTTTATATGATCTGGCAATTAAAGAAGGATGGTATGAGCCTGCTGAAAGACTCGTTATCATGAAATTCAGAGAAGCGGTCGGGAAGTATGGTCCCAATAGCGATTACACAGACCTCGCCATCGCGCGTTCGAATCTGCAAGCCTTGACAGATGTTTTGAAAAGGTACCGCGCCCCTCCTGAGCACCATCTTGATTTCCCAAAATCTGGGATCGGGATCCAATGCGACATCAATTTTTCGAACCAGCTGGCTGTGCACAACACTCACCTGTTAAAATGCTATGGACTTTGTGACTGGAGAGTTCGTCCAATGGTACTTTTTGTAAAGGCATGGGCCAAGCGTCGAAAGATCAACAGCCCATATCACGGGACACTCTCATCCTATGGCTATGTACTTATGGTTTTGCATTATCTGGTTAATGTCGCTCAGCCATCTGTGGCTCCAAATCTTCAGGTAACCCGCAAAGCTGCGCAAGACAAGTCCCCAGAGAACGGTATTGTGATCAATGGGTACAACGTCCGTTTCTGGAGATCGGAGGACGAGATAGTGGATCTTGCGAAACGTGGAATGCTCACCCACAACCGCGAAGACACTGTGGGATCTCTACTTCGCGGCTTCTTTCAATATTTTGCGCAGGGATATAGTGGCTTCTCCTGGTCCACTGATGTACTTTCAATCCGCACAGAAGGGGGTCTCGTATCGAAAGCCCAAAAGGGTTGGATCGGCGCAAAGACTGTCCTCAGTGAGCCAACAGCTCCCGGGCAAGAGCAGAAAGAGATCAGGCACAGATATCTCTTCGCGATTGAAGATCCTTTTGAGTTTGATCATAACATCGCTCGGACCGTTGTACATAATGGCATTGTCGCCATTCGCGATGAATTCCGGAGGGCACATCGGGTGATACAAAGCGCAGGGATTGGAGATGGAAGAAAGATAGATAACCTCTTCGCAGAAGCCGAGAGTAAGGAAAATCTGCAATATCGAGCTTTTGGTCCGATGCCGAAGAAGGCCGTTGCTCAAGCTACGAAGGATGGAAAGGAGACAGACGGCCTCAGCACTAGTAAGGCAAAAGAGGTCGGATCTACGAACAAAACCGGTCAAGTGACACCGAGTACAGTTGGCAACCTTGGAGAAACCGGGACAATTCCCACAAGACAAAACTTGCCAGCAAAGCCGGACGCCAGCCTAGCTCCTGCTAAAGACGGAGACATTAGTAAACTACCCAAAGCTGTGAGCGAGAAGTCTCAGCCTCAAGTCAGTAATAAAAACGCCCAAGCGATGCCCCAAAAACAGAGTCCACCATCGAAGCCGAGTGTTAATGGTGCTCTCACTAAAGAGAAGATAGGCGCGGAGCAAAACAAAGCCGGAAACACAGGCAGTCCTCGAGCTAAGATCGGAGAAGGTGGAGTAACACCTAAGAAAAGTAACCACCGTACTAGGAAGGCTGCTCCTAGTGCACCAGCTAATGAGAGAAATGTCGGACCTGTGTACAAGAATGGCAAGGAGGTAGTTGGCTCCTCTGGTAGAATTGGAGAAGCAGGCGTGATACCGCGGAGACCTGAAGATAATACCAAATCGGATGCCCATGCATCCATTGGCAATTTATGAGAGCGGAAAACGGGGGTTTGATGAGCAGTTACCGGAAATCCTAGTCAGAGAGAGTAATTTGCTGTGCAGGTCAACAATAACATGGATGCATCTCAAAGATTTTATTATACAGCAAGGCGCTATGGGCTGGTATTCAGAATAGAAGAGCATGTCGAGTGGCACTAGAGCTCACGAAATTACTTCTTGATCGCTGTAATATCGAAACTTTGATTCATTACTGCGTAGACGCCTTCACACGGTCTACCTGCCTAAGGTATGCGCAGATATCAATGCACGTGACCTGAACATAAATTTGATTATCTACTTCAGCCCTACGTATTTGGGGTTAGGGTTGGCATCAATCTCTTTCGGAAATCCATAACATTAACCCACGCCAATATGCCCACCGAATTAGAAGAGGTTCGTGTACTCCGAAACTCCACAACCGCAACGGACGTCTCTGAAGCGTCCTTTCATCCAGCTTGTCGAGTTTCTGCACCATGGCAACACTCAGATACGACAGATTGGTACTGTCCCTAAGATTATTCAGGACGTCAGAGCACTACTGATCATGGGCTTTTACGTCGTAGCAACTGAGAACCTGGTCCCCTACTCGGAGACGCAGCCGCAGATCTTCAAGATTGGGCAGCTGACGCCGGTGAAAGACTTGAAGGTGCTGGTCAAGGACTACGCTGTGTGTAGGAGCTCCATCGCCATTGCATTTGCCAACGACATCACGCTGACCTGTCTACCACTCTAGCCCATAGCTAAGAATGCTTTGACCATCCTCATCAATATCTCTACCGATGCCGAGGTCCTTAGGTCCCTCGCTGAGGACGACGCCTTTCTCGAATCTATCCTCCTTCGCATAACAGTATGTCCGTGGTCCCTCTGGAGTCCCACACTTTTGTATCCCTCCGAACTGACCAGCAACTACACAGAGCCCTAAAGAACCCAACGCGAATGAGTTCTCCATGCTCTTGGCCAACATGGCGAAATCCGACTCCTTCTCGCGCCTCTGCACGCTCAAGCGCTCCGTTGTTCCCAAACTCTCCGCTTCGTCGCTCGCACTAGACCAACTGATCGATCTCTTCAACCGCGGTGCCGATGCCCACTATAACACCGCCGCGAACTTCGACTACCTAGCCTACCTCTTCGCTGATCTTGCAAAGGTGAGTCTTTCCTTCCCTCTTGGTCAACCGTCCGTTAACTGTCTATCTCCTCAGCATCCACAGATTACAACCCATCTCCTCACGCCCACCCCTCACGACCCTTCCCTCCCTCCCCTCACTGCCTTTCTCCCCTTCACAACCCACTCTTCCCATATACGGCGGCTCGGCGTTTCCTCCCTCCTCAAAAACATCGCTCTCTCCCACTCGTCACCTCGGTTCCTTCTTCAGCCACCCTTGTCCGTACTTCCGCAACTACTGCTACCGCTCTGCGGACCTGACCCGAGTTTTACAGAGGTGGAGACGGAAGAATTACTGGCTGAGTTGCAATTCTTAGGGCCAGAGCACAGGAGGGAGGAGGATATAAAAATCATAAGAAACCATTTAGAGACCTTATTTCTCATAGTGACGAAGGGAGGGGAAATGGGCAAAAACACAATCAAGGAGGCCGGGGCATACGTAATTATTCGAGAATTGCATTTAGAAATTGAGGATGAGGCGGTAAGAGAAGTATGTGAGAGGGTTGTGCAGGTTCTCATGGGGGACGAGGTCGATGGTGAGGATACCCAAAACAAGCAACGGAGGTTAGGGGCTGCAAGTGGAGGAAGCATGGTTACACAAAGGGAAGCGGAGGAGGATGACGATGATCAGATTGTAGAGATCTTTTAGAGCTCACAGTCAATCTTATATCTCAGCATTGCAGGAAGCGGATACCGCTCGCGAAATTTCTAGTTCAGAACCTATTCAAGCAGTCCTACCGGTGAATATATGAGACATCTGTCATTGCTCTTACTAGTAACATCAGTTAAAGATCGTGATGGCAGTCTCGAAAAACCTTCTTATAATTTTGGAAAAATTCATTGCTCCTTATCACAAAGATACCGAAAAACAGCAGTAGAAAAATCATACTTGGAAAGGAAATAAACAAAAGGTGAAATTTTCTTCAATACGAAAGAGACGGGTTGTCTAGTCTTAAGGGGAAGACTTAGCTCATGAATGTTGAATCAACATGACTTCTAGTTCGTTTCAACAACTCATGTATTATAGAAGTGAAATTTTCGTGAGTGTGCTTCGTAAGTCGGGTTGGCGAAAGAAGTTTTAGGGGATATGGTTCAGAGATTGGAAAGGACTATTTTGAGAGAGGAGAGATGGAAGAGAGAAGGGGACATGGTATGAAAGAGTGTTGTTTTGAGGTTGAGGATTGGTAGGGGAAGATTAGGTCGCGGTGTATGGTTTAGAGGGAAGAAAGATATTTCAAGTGAGTGCAAGGGCTGATGGTTGCTGCAGTTCTTGTAAAAAATACAATTTGATATCGTGTCTTTTCGAGAACAAATTTGCTTGAGGATGGGTGAACGTCGAAAAGACTCATTACATTTTCTTTCGCTAGCAAGAATGCGAGGTTGAGAACGAGAGGCAGTAAATGATATCTAAGTAAACGTATTCGTTTTGCGAGTTCAGCTATGAGAAGAATTAGTACGAAAGAGAAGGCATAGTACCAAGTTAAAGAGGTATCCTAGAGAGGGGGTGGTTTCCATGAACTCGGTATGCAAAATCTACAAGATGAACTGTGCTGTTTCACGACCACTAGATAGCATGAAATAACCCAACGAGGCCATTGATCGACCTTGCTTTTGTAAGCTTTCCAAAAACTACTCCTTCTCCATGCCAAACAGAGCATGAACGCTACTATCTGCCGACATCCATCCAGCACATTGTCTGCCAGCTTCAAACACAACCATGAAGGTGAAACTCACCGAGCGAAGCTATCACTGCCTTAATCCCCCTGCTGAAAAGCGGCCAAAATCACGGATGCACTCCCCGTTTAGTAAAGTGCATATCCCCAAAGGCCATGACATAGAACCTCTAGCGAAGACAAACACAGAGAATGTCGAATACAAGGTCCACCATTTCCTATTTCCGCGCATCGATCCCCGATTATTCCAAAGCCTTTACTCGACGCACGAAAACCCTAATGCTGGCACACTTGAAGACGGACATGAAGGAGCTACCTAGGAAGGTGGTGTGTATGCTTTGCAAAGCCAGACTCAGCCAAGAGTGCTTCCGGCCTACCACTTTGAAACATCTGTGCGCTTCCAACGGCATTCATTGCCTACAGCTTATGGAAAGCAGAGCAGAAGAGTGGTATTGTGGAGACCATGTTGCGAACGCTATTTGCGGCTTTTCTGTACCGGGACATGCGAATGAAGGGGGTTGTAGGAGGTGAATCAGAAAGAAGGCAGCTGACATGCTTGCGCTGTGGGAATGATGTCTTGCCGAGCGACACTGGAACGACAGAGTGTGCGAGCAGTTCTTGTGGCGTCTGTCCTCGTTTGTAACTTCCACGATATAAGAGATTCGGGGCCTGGGATCTTCATTTCTCGAAGCCAGAGATAGGGTTTTTTTAACGGGGGTTAGACACCCTGAAAAGTTGTTCGTTAAAGGGCCAAGAGGTAACGAACACTTGATGGAATTCTTGAGAAACCTACTAAATTGGTCTTTCAGCTAGAGGTAAAGTCCTTATAGAAATCGTGAACTGGAGGTTTGAGATGACTAAAGGGAAGAAAGCATGATAGACATTCCTGTATAAATTTCATAAGGGAGTCAGCAAATAATAACAATACCCAAATACATCAGATCAACCACCAAACCAAGTGACAGTTCAAGTTTAGGAATTTGAAGAGAAAATCCTTCAACAGGTTTCTATGTCCACTTCTTTTCGCTCGCACAAGCTTTGCATGAACCGTGAACTAGTACTTGTGTTTCTTTCACGACGAAGATGAGCTAGGTGTCGTTTCAGAATACCAGTGAAGATGAGTCGCTGTTGAGTGAGTCTTCGCAATCTTTGGTGCTTGGGTGCTGGGGAGACTCTCAGCAATGCGTTCCCCAGCTCTTCCATATCTCTACGATAATTTCTTGAACGCCAGTATTCAAATTCCAAACTGCTCACCAGGCTTAAGCGTCTTGTACGTGCAGGCTTTCTAGTCACACCTCTAAAACCAGTATCATAAGCTTTGCACCCTTACTCCACCCAGCTCAGGAATCAAGTCACATACTTGTAAACCTCCGTCCCCCACTATTTTCAGTCCCCTATCCACCCAGGATACACGATGCCGAAGAGAATAACCATCACACCAGCCGCCAATGCACTATTCAGCCGCGCTGACAAAGTCATTGGGTACTTCCCCCACCACGCTCCTGCTCTCATGCGTAAGGGGTACTTGAATACAAAGCAAATAGGCGCCCAAATCTACAAATCCAGCCCCCTCGCTGGCGGGATCCAAACTAAGCTCCCGAATAGCATCGGCAGGTTGATTTTTCGTAGTAATATTTTCGGTCCTCGGCGGGCAATGAGGATGATGAGGATCGAGCAAACGAACCCGATTGGCAAAGCCCGGATCAGAGGCTGGTAGAGGGCACCGGCGCCAAAAAAGAAAATGGGAGGGGCCGACGACGATCCAGAGTATGGAGCCGTTGAAGTGTATGCGAGCTGGAGGGCAGATAAAGCCGTTGACGGCGTTAGTGGTGCAGATGCTTGGGATGTGTGCGAACACCCAGTTCAGCACGCCGATTTGAGTAATGCTGGAGACGAGGGTCGTAGCCATTTGGACCTCGAAGAGTAATTCAAGGGAATTCTTCATATAGTGGTTAAGCTTCGACTCGGCCGAAAAATTCACACCCTGAGCAGAATTGTATGTAACAGTAGGTCACGAAAACCGTATTTGCAACGGGCCGACTGGGAAACACAACGCCGCAGATTCGCTGGCACATCAGGTAGAGGCTGCCGTGTTGGCTTGTAAGGGCCATGACTATGCCGACAGGATTGAAAAGGAGAGCGGTGATGGAAAGGGCGAGGAGTAGGCCGTACTAAGGAAGGTAAATGGGGTAGTAGGAGACTACGCACTTGCTGGTAACGAACATGGTGATGAAGGTCTGGAGGTACCAGGCTATCGGGGCGTCTTCGTAGCGACGCATGAGGCGGTTGTGGACGTCTTCTCTAGCGTGAAGGAACAAGATTTCAGTGTGAGCTCAGATTATTACTGTGAGACGTCGTAAAGGGGCCGCCAGTACTGCTCTGCAGCATGCCTGGGTCAGCGTCGTGATATTTTGCTTTGCCGCTGCTCCTCTCTTCCGCGCAGGATCTATTCAACTGCCGCCATATGTCTGGGCCACGCCAACAAGCGGTACGAGTGACCAAAGCTGCCAGACATGCAAATTGAACGGCATAGGACAGAACATAGGTAATGGGGAGATAGACTTTGCTATATGCTCGGTAGGCTTCGCGGTCGAAGAGAAAATCTGGTGTAAGGATCCTGCTCACATTGTAAGGCTCGCCTGTATTGTCAAAAATCGATGATGATAAAATAGGCATGTAGGCAGATTAAAGTGAATTCTTATAGTCTGGGAACAGTAAGCCTCCACAATAGGAGATCAGTAGTGGCAATTGGACATACACATGAGCGGTGCAATGATCCACATCAGAATAACCTATCCACCAACTACATTAGCAGCAGCCAACTGGGATGTAGGCTACTTGAGCCCAATCGAATGTCATACGAAAGAGACCTAATCCAGATCGAATACCGAACTACGAACGTCAGTTTGAAGAAGCTGTGGGTAGCAATCGTTCTACAAACCAAGTCTGCAATGGCAATATTATCAGGGCAAACCACGTGATTACACTGAAGTAATAACTCAACGCAGGCATCAGCAAACCTGGCAAGAAGTACCAACAAAAGAATCAATCCAGATTAGTAGGAAAAATTTCCACCTTCATAAACTCCAGCCATATGCCGGCTTGTTTTCCAATATGTGCATTTTGGAACATGGCAGTCGACGTTAGTGTTTCAGGCCAGATCGTACTTGATAAGTTAGCGCAATGTAAGCCCAGCAAAAGATTACCCAAGGATTGGAGTAAAGATTGTAAGTAAATACTGGTGAACCACAGTCGGCTCCTGATGGTAGAATTTCGCGTGCTCAACGATGACCTGTGAATCAGTCAAAATTTCGTACACCAGACAAGACGAACTAGGCCTACGTCAGTCGCAAATGCAAAGCCAAACGATACGTTGCTGCTGATATATACGTATACATGCTCTTTCTCATTTCATCGCCCTTGAGCGAGTCATAGTTGAAGTCATCGCTTTTTCGATCTGTCGATATCTAAATCTAGTGAAGCTGAAAGCCCTTTGTCCATACTGTTCTCATAGATATGACAAGATCATCGTCCCTTCTCAATATCTTATCCCAAACTCCAGCAGATGCACAAAGAGAAGAGAGATATGACTGGCGTAGTGGCGACGCTTGGATAACGAAGGGAGAAAAGGAGATTTATGACCGATCTGAGGAGGGCACATATTAGAGAAAGAATCCATAGAATATACGAGGCGCTACAATTCTTCAACAAGAATGAAAAACTGGAAAAGTCCTTAAACAAGCTTACTACTGATTGAGGCTGATGTTTCGTCAGTCGCATACAGAAGCCCGTACCTGCGGATACCTGCTCACAGATTCTAGCCTAACAAATAATAAGGCCAAGGACATAATATAATGAACGGAATCGAAAAGAGGCTTACCAGGAGAAGAAGCAGGTTCAACAATGACAGAACCTGTGCCGAATTGTCAAACTCGACTATTAGACTAAATTGAAATCCTGAAATAAGAGGAAGAGAGTACCCATTGTAGACTAACGGTTAGTTGTCCACTTGATCCTTCAGAGTCCCTTTATCACTTGTTGAATCAATATCTACGGCTTCTCTTCTATCATGGTTGTCTTCACCATCACTGTCGCTAAAAGGTGGAAGGCCGCTATGAAAGCCACAGTATGCTCCAGTAGTGTCTCCAGGCTTGGTAAAAGTAATTGCTAAGCTAGACCAACGCTTATCACGTCTCTCCTGACTCTGGGAACTTCAACGTCCGAGGAACGGTCACCTAAGCTACGCTCTTGATCCCGGACAGCACCACAAGAGCCTAAACCTTGACCTGATGGAAGACGTCGAAGAAGTCTGGACTTCGACATGAACGTAGATAGTCGCTGTATGTAACCTGAAGCTTCTGTTTTACCTATGTCTCAATACCATAACCTCAATATAAACGTTTTTCTGGAAGATCAATATATGAGGTTGCGAATCTTCTTCCTCTTCACACACACCAGGACCTCTTGTGGCCAGCTCACAGACGCTTTGTGATTTCATGCCCCAGATTTGTCCAGTGAGTACGACCTCTTTGCATCACCAAGAAAATCCTCGAAACCAGAAGTGCCGGCTCTCAGGATCTCCTCGCCATTGATCGAGATACTGTCCTGAATGAGGAGGAGCATCCCATGATAAGCTTGAATCTCAATTTCTCATCCGTGGCTCCACGAGCCTTGGGGATATCTACAGTAGAATATCTGTTGATTGGACCGCCTAATCGACATCAGGTGATCGATCAATACCCCCGTGACTCCCCAGTTTTGGCCCCCATCTTGCACTAGCGCGATAACCTTGTCGGAGATCCTCGGCCCGGTCGCGTACCACCAAAACGCGTCCCACACAACCCTCTTCTGGTTCAAGTCCTTCAATTTCGACAGTCTAGAGTAACACACACCACATTCGATTCGGACGCAAGGAGGCATAACACCACCGTGGTCCGTGGTCATCATCTACAAGTCATGCCTTGGCCTTCACCGACTTCTATATACTTCCACCGCCCACCACTGCGCCCTGATACGGTATTATGGACGCCCACAGCAGTGACATAGTTGCGCCTGCGAAGGTGCCGCATTTTGCGTTGAAACCAATTATCAAAGAACTTGTTCGCACACAAGTATGCTTTCCCAATTTGAAGCTTCTGATCGATAAGGTCTCCATTGTCGTCCTCCCAAAGAACGAGCATACAACTGGTGCTGAAGCCTACCGGCTGTTCCTAACAGACGGGGAAAAGACAATTCAAGGTATGCGATCGGTTGGAGACGGGAAACCCTGTGAACTGTGGCTGAGTATTGGGTTATTATTCAGCATTGCTGAAGCGTAGGATTCACAAGACAATTACCAATTTTGGTATTGGCGAAGGCTCCTATGTTGTCCTCAAAGAGTATCATCTGGCAAAAGCCAAGAAGTTAGTAGGAGGAGGAACTGCAATGTACATAATTGAGGGATGTTTCAGCTGCTGGTACACACATCTGATGGTATTACAGATACATCGTCATCGATGATTTCTATTCTATAGGAGAAGAGGAAAGAGAAAATGTGACGATAGAACACTACTACCAGTATACTTCATATTCTAGAGATGGGAGCCCTAAGTTTGCAATCCGCCGAGAGAACAAACATCCGCTATCTCTTAAATGTAGCGAGGATGAACGAAATGACGACGTTGGAGTTACACTCTCTAGTGAGACTGACAATGAAAACGATCCAGTCGAGGAGGTTTCACTAGTACCTATACCGCCTTCTGTCAACTCCACTCCTAATAAGAGAAAAAGAGAAACGCCCCTTGAAGAGAATCCTAATCTGGCTTCTAGATGGAGCTCAGCAGCTAAGCTCGCGCAGGAATTAGAGGGGCATAGCGATAAAATCTCAACGGCTTCTAGCAGTCAGCGCTCATCCTTCCTGTCCGAGTCGTTACCTACCACCCCTTCGAAGCGTCGACGAACTCAATCCCAGCCACGACCGAAAGAGTCCGATGATATGCCTGCAGATGGCCAAAATGAGCATCGAAACCCCGCCTTTACTCATGCCGCAAGAGTTCGACCTACAGCCCCTTCACCAGAGCGTCACCGAACTCCTCTTGAAAGAGAGCGAAGTTCAGCCGAACCACCCCTAAAGAACCGCACCAAACAGGAAAACCTGACCACCCATACTACCTCAACTCAAGCCCTCACCCTCACCTTCCTCCAACCCACTTCAAATTCCCTGCCCCCGCTCCAACACCCCCTCGTGCCCCTCTCCTATATCGCCCACCACCATCTCCGCACAACCACCTTCTCCATCCTCGCCCTCATCCACTCCGTCTCCCCCAACATCACCAAACCCCCACGCCTCCCCCCAAAACGCGACCTCCGCATCGTCGACCCCAGCACCGACAAAAAGGTCCTGCTGAGCGTCTTCGTGGAGCCAGAGAAGTTTAAGCCAGAGGTGGGCACCGTGATGCTGTTTCGGGGTTTGACGAGCCATGAGTGGGAAGGGGGGATGCTGAATGCGTATCCGAAAATGTGTCGCGAGGGGTGGTATGTTGTGGAGCCGGAGGGGTATGATGTGCAGGGGTTGAGGGAGTGGTGGATGAAAAAGTATGGAGGAGAGACTGAGAAGCCGGTGGGAGAGGGTTAAATTGTGATGATGCTCCCGATGCAGCTTTTTCCGCAGAATTTGCAACTACGTTTTCTGGCCTCTCCCCATCCACGATGCTACAACGATGCTACACCACTACGCCACCGAACTTTATCGCGACATTTATCCGCGGTTCCGGCCATCTATCTGCTATCGCCTCTTTTTAATAGACATCCCCCAAGATGAGCGAGCCCTGAAAGCGCCGCCAAAGGCAATCTCACCCGCCCTCCCCCAAAACCATCAGCAAACTCACCAAAAACCACCCAAACCACTCATTTACAACATCCGCAAACCTCTCCTCCCCCCTTCCTTCATCAACATTCCCCCTCACCATCCCTTCAAACCCATCCACTTTCCTAGCAAATCCCCCCTCCCTTCAACTCAGCTACCGTATAGTGACTGCTTGGGTGTCTTTGCCTTTATATATAACGGATCTCATCTGGACTCTCGAAGTGGAGACAGGGACAGGGATAAGGGGTAGGGGATTTTAGTTTTGTTTGGGGATGTGGATGTGGATGTAATGTGGATGTGATGTGATATGGGTATGGATATAGATGTCTACTCGCATTAATAGTAGAAGAAGAAGTCTAAGAGCCGACGAAGAATTTAACAGACGACGAGGGCTTAGCTTGCAACCTGCAACCTGCAACTTGCAACTTGGAACTTGAACGGGGTCTAGATCGCTGAAACGATCAAACGAGATTAGCAAAAATCAAAGAAGGATACAGTAGCTGGGAAGGGGGTGGGGGACTGACTGACTGACTGACTAGTGGACTCTTAGGGGGGTATTTATGTGGGATCTTGGTTCTTACAGTATGATCGGGGTCTTTGTATCAAGCCCAACGGGAATAGTCATCAGGATATATATAGTTGAGTGCAACTACGACGTACGCATGCCCGAATTGTTCCCGCTCCGATTGTCCAATCATCATGAATTATACTCACAAAGTAGACACAACACCTGAATACAGAAAACAAGTTCTCCAAGTAAAATACCATCTAATATCTCTATTGGTGTATGTCCTCCCTCGGGATAACTATGTACAACAAAGCCCCCCAGCTCTCTCTTATTACACCCCCCTGCGCCTTGGCTCTTCCACCAAGAATAGGAGAGAAAAGTAATGGAGGCACTGCAAATCCGATATCGCAGCTCGGTTTAAGACATGTAGTGGAAATTCCTTCGCACACTCCCTCGATATACTACACAAGCGCAGTCTTGCAAAACCTCGTCCGCCTGGCCTCAGAACTTACTCACAGCAATAGCAATAGCCTGCACGTCGCTATGACTGATACTAACGTCCACACTCTTCACGCCGGCTTTGTCGGCTGCTTCTCTCGCGTCTCCGTGGAGCTATGTGCATGATTAGCCTTCTCCTTTTGCAAGTTTTCGGGATATTTCAACTTACTGTGACTACGGGTGCACCGTTTCCATCGGCCGTAATCTCGATGCTTCTCAATCCGGCCCCGGCGCCTTTCCCCTCGACGCCCAAACTCTTAAACACAGCCTCCTTTGCTGACCACCTCCCTGCAAAACTGGCTTGCGCATTGGGAGATTTGCGGCAGTACGCTTGTTCATTGTGGGTGAAGTTTCTCTTAATGAATGTTTCGTTATCGATATTGATACTCTCCACACTCTCAACGTCGACGCCAATTTTGCTGTTTGCAGTGGCGGTGGCGCGGGCAAGGGATTCAACCATTTCCTTTGTATGCTCGGTGGTGGATACATTGATGGGGTGCGCGGGAGCGGTGGAAGGGTATGTGAGCTCGGAGGACTTTTTGTCCAGGGAAACACGGGATGTGGGATCGAGGAAGACTTGGGATTGGAGTGTATCGGGGTATGGGGAGTGTGTTTTGGCTACGAATAAAGTGTTGGTAATGAGACCGTTGTGGAAGTAGCGATACGCCTTCTTCTGTCTTGCCTGTACCTTCAATTTGTAGGTCTGGTATTGCGCGGGGTCGAGAGTAGCGAATAGGTATTTTGGATGTATACCAATGGCTTGAGCACCCTTTTGGCCAAAGCCAAAGGAAGTGACGGAGAAGGCTTTGACACCGTCGGTTTGAATGGAGTGGCTGGGATAAACGATGTAGTCAAATTTCTCCATGACTTTGTCAACGTTGTCGGCGTTGCGGTTGCCGGGAACAAGACCACTGTTGAGGACTTGGAGGCAGCCGTTGAACATCCAGGCACCGGCCGCGCCCTTAGGATGGCCAGTGAGGTATTTCTGGAAGATACCCAGCAAGGCATTTCCTTTCTTGCGGCCGAGATGCTTCATTTGTTGGCAGATGACGTCGGACTCGTTCTTGTCGTTTGCAACAGTTGATGTGCCGTGGAAGGACGCTACGCCTAGATCATCAATTGTAAGACCCCATGTAGCAAGAGCTCCTCTAAGCGGTGCGATACGTGGATCCTGTTTCCAAAAGTTATTTCCTAAAGCGTTCGTTGCATCTTTCTCCTGGCGGGTGGCCTCTCTGGAAATGTGTCCAGCGCGGTCTTGCATGTACTCAGACTCATCGAAGTCGCTTCCCTGGGATTTCATAGCAGCCACTTCTTCCTGCAAATACAGCAACTCTGACTCATGCCATTCTTTAATCTGGGCTTTCCGCATGTCAAGTTGTCGCTTGCGGTACTTGATGTCTAGGAGAGGTGATGGAAACTTCGAAGGGGTTTCTCGCGCAGTGGTTAAGACACCTTGGCCAGGAGCAGGAACCGATCGGCCAATCTTATCAGTGGCAGTAGCAGTCATGCCAAGAATACCGTAAATCGGTACACCCATGTCGAGAGCAAGTTGAGCAGTCATAATGACTTGCATACCACATCCTTGGGACTCCATGAAGCCATTCCTAGTTGTGGTGGTGGGCCGAGACATTTCCCTTGGCGTTCTCCCATGTGCAAATTCATCCTCCGCATTGCTCGTTGCTTTCATGTTGGCAAACTCATACGAGCCTTCTTCCTGAAAGTCATCAAAACCTCCAACCAAACAAACCCGAGCCTTACCTTCCAAGATAGTCTCGTAGCCAATGTCAATTGACTCCACAGCCGTAGCGCAAGCACCAACAGGCGTCTTAATTGGACCAGTCGAAGAAATGAGCAACATATTGACCCAAGCGCTCATGGTATTGATGAAAGATTCCTGCAAAATGTCTTTCTGAAGTGGCCTATCTAAGAAGCGATCTTTATACATCCCGTGTAGAGCTGTAGTTCCTCCAATACCGGAGCCTATGCAATTGCCTACTTCCGAGATATGTACATACTGGTAGAACTCGTACGGATCGGTGATACCAGAGGCGAGAAGAGACTCCACTGTGCAGACGAGAACGTAGAGAGTGACAGGGTCTACTTGCGAAATGATATCGTCGGGAATACCGTAGGTCTTGGCATTCCATCCAGTAGGTATCTGACCAGCAACGAGACGGTCGAACTTCAAGGCCTTGGGGATGAGCAGCATCGCGCCCTTCTTTAGACGCACTGTGTATTCGCCTGAATCGGAGATTTCGAATATTTCGACCTTGTCGCCATGCTCACGCTTGAATTCCAATGCTGTTTCTTTCGAAGATTCAAATGGATCTAGATCTTCTTCGATGATGATCTCTTGCATCAGCTGTTTCTTATTGGGGTCATAGCCGTTGAACAGCTCGGGTTCAATGAGACGTATACCAGAATGCTCTAGGATATACTTCTCGTACTTGCCCTTGATATCCTTGTCATCCACTGGCTCGTTGGTCTTGGCGTCAATCCAGCCTGAGTATGACTTGCCCTTCAACGGTCCATTGTGGTTCTTGATGAGACCCATGACCCAGGCCATCTCGACACAACCTTCCAGAGAGAACTTCCCGTAGGCTTCCATTTCCCACCGAGTTCGAGAATTACCCCAAGGGCCAACCTCGGAAAAGCCTGTAACGACGACAACCTTGTCCAGATCTACCATACCTTTGAGGTTGGCGTTGAGAGGCTCAACATCATTCTTCCAGTCTGGCAAGTCAGGGAATTGATATTTGATGTTGGCCCGGGGATCAATGGTAACCTTCTTGTAAAGAGCTTCGCTCTCCTCTCCATTGACGATTTTATTCTCGATTGCAGTCTCCTTAGTCACTGCTTTTCGTACTTCACTAGATTCCATGATCTCCTTGCGCAAGTTGGTCATTAAATCTTTGAGGTCAGGTATGAATTGAAGACCGCCGTTCAAATCAGCGAATACTGGCTCGATTTGACAGAGGTTGACGATTGTTGGTGCCATGAGCCCTAGCAGATTGAAAGCCATCTCTTGCTGGGAAAAGGTACGAACACCGTAACGCTCGACACCCTCGGCCACCACATTATTGCCGGCCATGAGTCCGGTACCACGTGTCCAGCCGATGACCGCTCCACAAATTGTTAAGAAATTGCCCCAGCTCTCGGAGTGCCATCGATTGAATAGGGCCTCAAGGGCTAATTTAGACTCTGAATACAGGCCGTCGTTACCGAATGTGCCGTGATTTGGTGAAAGTGGTAATATGACTTGTGCAGGTCTGGTTTCAAAGCCACGTTGCTGCTTTTGTGTTTTGATACAACCTAGAAGTCTCAGGACATTCGTCAACATGATACGATGTGCCAGTTCGGACTTTGAATCTATGCTGTCAATTTCGCGGCCGTTCTCGGGGATTGCTGCGAATGGAATAACGTAGTCAAGGTCCCATCCTAGACAGCCTTTCTTGGTATCGTAAATATACTCGATGGTGGCCTCGACATCCTGCTTGCTGCCTCCATTGAAAGGAACAACAACGAGCTGAGAGCCTCGTGCGCCGTATCGGGCATACATGGATTGATAATACTCGGTGACTTCTCGTGAGAAACGGCTGGTTGTAACGACGACTCTAGCACCGCCACTGATTAGGCCTTGTAGGACCTCAGCACCAATAGAGCCAGCACCCGCGCCCGTCATCAACGCATTTTTGCCTTGGAAAGTAACGCCAGATTTTGCAGCTTGCTCTAAGCCGTCCAAGTAGAGACCGGTAAGTCTCTTGCTGTACTCCCAGCCATGTTCGTCTTTTCTCTTGAGATGCAAGAAGGGGATGGTTTCGACCTTGCCTTGCTTGACATGACCGTTCATGTGTGGCCGCGACCCATTCTTGCCGCCCTTCTTCGCATGTCCATTCATTGGTCTACCATTTTCGAGTGGCATTATCTGACCCTCGTTCATGGCAAGCGAGCGAATGACATTTTCGTAAAGCGACTTGATTTGTAGGTGAGAAGATTTTGAAAGCTTGTGTTGCTGCTTGATGAGCTTGTAGATACGGCTAAGATCGTTTTGTACTTTGGTACGGTTACCATATTCTGAAATCTTGCCGCCATCCGCCATTTCACGAACATAGTGCTCGAGCTTACGAGCACTTGTCCGGGGTATTTCTTTGTAATCGAGATTTCCTCTGGCGTCAACGGTGGTCTGTGGGCCGGTTGGTACCCCGACGTCTTTGTATACCGGAGCTTCTTCAATGACATCTTTGCAGTTCTCAATTAACTGCTCTCCTAGTTCTTTAGCTAGTTGATATGTTTCCCCTCGTTCGGTGGGGCAGACATCCATATGATATTGCATAAAATCCAGAAGCAGAGGGTTTGATCGGTTCATAATGCGAATACACCGACTAACGATCTCGCGATCGACAGCTTTCAGACGACCAAAGATAATGTCATAGTACATGGATAGCACGTCCTGGCGCGCCCAATTCCATGCCGAGTCGTACACTCTAGCTTTAGACTGAACAAAAGCGGGCTCAATGCCGCTCGCATAAATTTCACCATGTTCGGTGTTCCAAAGGTCCAGTTGTGCCTGAAGCACCTTCTGGGATTCTTGCGATCCAACAAAAGCCTTGTCGCCAGCCCGCAGGTCGATTTTCAGGTACCGCGCAAAGAGCTCCAACTGTTGCTTGAAAAGAGCCTTTTGATCTTTGGTTAGTGCGTCGATTGCGGCTGGGTCCATCATCATGCCTCCGCCAGCTGCGCCGCCATCGCCACCAGCTGCAGGTGACGAGAGACTTATACCAGCAGTCGCCGCGTATTTATTGGAGACGTCGTCAAGGAACGCCTTTGCATCATTTTCTGAACCCAGACGAGAGGCAGGTTCCAAAGTAAGTGCAAGAAGCAACACACCATCTTGTCGCCCTGACCCAAGCCCCCACCTTGTCTCAAGGTATTTCCGGACGGCCGTGATATTGAATCCGCCCGGCATTTTTGACGAGACTAGTCGAGCGACCAACGAAGATGATTGCTTGCCCAGTTGCCCGTTGAAAGTAGCCTGCATCGAAGCCCCAAGCTCATCGAGTGGTGTGTCTTCTGGTTTCTCGGGTGTGGATCCGAATTCTTTGCCAAGATCTCCAAGGATTTCATTTTGTAGCGTTGATTTGCCTATATTATATTAGAGGTTAGTTGAAATTAGAATTATCAAGAGCAAGGAGTTCTACTGACCACCAACAAGATCTTTTATCGCCTTGCTTAGGGGAATATCGGTCAGAGGCTTCTTCAGCTTCTGGGCAATTAAAGTCCTGACAATATCCACAGCTGAGACAGGAGCATCAGCGACAGCTGCTGCAGGCCCTGCACTCGGAGGCGGTGGGGCAGCCGCTGCTTGTGGGGCAGAACTTGATAAGGGTGCTGAGGATGGGCTCGGCGCAGATGCCGCTCCTCCACCAGCTGCGGGCTCAGGTTCGTCCACGGCTGGATCAACATCGTAGTAGATCTCCTTAGCGTCCTTGTTGTAGCACAGTATTTGCCGCTGAACGGATTTAGCAGCATCATAGGCTTCGTATTTGGACGCCAGAGTTCTCTTGGCCATACCACCAAGAGTATCAGCAGGGCCAATCTCGACTATGCGTTCCGTGACCTTTTCCGCGAGGATAACATCTTGCGTTTCGATCCAACGGACCGGACTTGCGAATTGATAGGCGAGAAGTTCGACTAAAAGCGTATGTGCCAACTCTTGCTCAACTTCGGGAGTCATGGGGATGTGATTTAACGTCCTGCGGACGGGATGTTGTACGTAGAAGGTGTATATGAGGAAGTGCGGTGACTGTAGTCGAGATTCGTGGTGAAGGAGCGATCAAGAGCCCCAGCAGGTGCTAATCACTAGGACTAAAGTGGAGATTGGTGTGAGGGAGAGAAAGACAGGTGCGACCAAGATATGAACGACCATTTACACCAGCCCTATCTCGCGTTAATGGACGAAGCACACAGAACTAGTGTGTTGGGGGGTTATCTGATAATGCGGAAAGCTCTTCTGCGCTAGTGTATTGCTGTGTCCTCGGTCGGTACGGAGGGTGACACCGAAAGTCCTGCCCCACGCTAAGAATATCAAAACATACGGTAGATTACAATCGCTGTGTGCGCTCAGTGCGCCCTCGACAGGACTTCCAGCTAGGTAGTTTCAATGTCTACAGCTCAATCATTGATTCATAACCGTATCAAAATTAAGAAAATTGAGTCGCTTTTGCATCACCTGTCATTTATCACGCTGCTGCTCTTAGCCGTATCGCTTACTAGCGCTGGGCAGGGCTTTCAGTGTCGGCCTCCGTACTCCGTACGTGTACCACTGTATGTTACAGGTATTTATTCAGGCGAGATCGTCATTTGTTGGACCTAGCGTTCCCCAGCCTGCAAGGGTCTCAAGGCGAACCCGAAAAATAAATGGGACACTGCAGGTGAGCTCTGAAGAACTTTGCCCCCTTTTTTACCTTCTATAGTCGAAGTATCTCACTATCTACATGGAGATGTCAGAACATTCAATAGCGATTTCGAATGTTTAAACAAACGATTATCACTTTGAGAGTCGCATTCAGATTTAGTCAGGGATATCGCTGGATAACCCATCGATTTTGTCAGCGCTGCCGGCAGTTTCAGGGCAAGTGCAGTCTCAACGCATTGTTGGAATGACAGGGGGTACTTAGCCTTTTTCCGTACGACATACGACACACGGATAGTGTTATCACGATACGCCGAATCCGTTGAAGTCCGAGATCCCATCTTCACTTGGGGCGTGGGTAAGTAAAAATTCACAAAGCATCCAACACTTCTAAGTCAAGAGTGCGCCCATCGTTGGTGTGCTGCTATCCATTGCCTCTTTCCTCCTCAACCAATTGACGTATTTACGAACTTGCTCATATGCCCTCTGACAGCTCCGTTTAATCATCAGATTGGCCCTCGGTTTGGAATAAATCTGTGGTATGAATTCCATGTCTCTCACACCATTGACAGCTCTGCGTCGGGCCCCAAATCAGTTACGAATCTTCTTTCACGAAGCTTGTAGCTAACACATCGCTTGGGAGACCAGGTTGCTGTCACCATACTTCTCATTTCGTCCCCTCCGTTAACCAGTATGTACGGTGCGGGTACTGGTCCCCAAACGGGCGTATCCACCCCCCGATCATCGTCCTCACTTCGACCGCTCTTTCTCTCACATGGCTCGCTCGAGCACACCCTCCTCATACCAACAGCACAGCATTTCCACGCCTCTCAATTAAAAGAAAGGTTTAACGCAACACTACCATCACCGACAGATGAGCTTGCACAAGACGATGAGCCTTCATCAGTACCAGAGCTAGTCGCGCGCTACCTTGGCTACGTTGCATACGAAGTCGAAGGTGAAGATGATGCCCAAGGCAGCTACGGTGAGGTTCTCAAGCTTGTGTTGAACGAGTTTGAGCGGGCATTTCTCCAAGGTAACGATGTACATGCTTTGGCAGCATCTTTACCTGGTATCCCACCGAAGAAGCTTGCTGTGGTGCAATCGTACTTTGCGGCACGAGCTTCCGCAAATCGGGTGATAAAGCCTCACTCATCAGCACTTTTCCGAGCCGTGGAAGATGAATCAGCTAGCTTATATGCGATCTTTGGTGGTCAGGGAAACATCGAGGAATACTTCGAAGAGCTGCGGGAGATATATAAAACCTACCCTTCATTTGTTGAGCAGCTCGTCTCAAGTTCTTCAGAACTTCTCCAATCGCTGGCAAGAGATCCACGAGCGGACAAGCTATACTCTAAAGGGTTGGATGTAATGCGGTGGCTTCATAATAAGGACGCCCAACCAGATACTGACTACCTGGTTTCTGCGCCAGTTAGCTTCCCCTTGATTGGGCTTGTTCAGCTAGCTCATTACACCGTAATGTGCAAAACATTAGGTCAAACGCCGGGAGATGCAAGGGAACATTTCAGCGGCACCACTGGCCACTCTCAAGGCATCGTAATGGCTACAGCAATAGCAGCTGCTGATTCGTGGGAGTCATTCAACAAGCTTGCGAAAGATGCTCTCAAGATGCTTTTCTGGATAGGATCGCGAAGTCAACAAGCGTATCCCCGGACTTCCCTAGCTCCGTCAATATTGCAAGATTCTCTAGAGAACGGCGAGGGGACTCCGACTCCCATGCTATCTGTCCGAGATCTGCCAAGAGCAGCACTGCAAGAGCACATTGACACCACCAATCATCATTTACCTAAAGATCGCCACATCGCTATCTCGCTGATAAACAGTGCCCGCAATTGCGTCGTGACAGGTCCTCCAATTTCACTCTATGGTCTCAATTTACGGCTGCGCAAGGTCAAAGCACCCACTGGCCTTGATCAAACTCGTATACCGTTCACAGACCGAAAAGTCCGATTCGTCAATAGGTTTCTGCCAATCACTGCTCCATTTCATAGCAAATATCTCAGTGAAGCCTATCAGATCATTGAAGAAGATCTCAGAGACGTCAAACTTTCTGCATCGAGCCTCGCCATACCGGTCTTCCATACCGACACCGGGTTGGACATCAGCAAGGAAGGCAGCAGCAACGTTGTACCAATGCTAGTGCGAATGATAACTCAAGAACACGTGAATTGGGAACAAGCGACCGTCTTCCCACAAGCTACCCACATCGTCGATTTCGGTCCGGGCGGAATTTCTGGCTTAGGTGTTCTAACAAACAGAAGTAAGGAAGGTACTGGTGTTCGAGTTATTCTTGGGGGTACGATGGATGGCACAAACGCAGAAGTTGGCTACAAGACTGAGCTCTTTGACCGTGACGAGGAGCATGCCGTCAAGTACGCAGTAGATTGGGTCAAGGAACATGGCCCAAAGCTCGTAAAGACCTCGGTTGGCCAAACCTTCGTGGATACCAAGATGAGTCGACTCCTGGGACTTCCGCCGGTCATGGTGGCCGGGATGACACCTTGCACGGTACCCTGGGATTTTGTTGCCGCCACCATGAACGCTGGCTACCAAATCGAGCTTGCCGGTGGCGGCTACTACAATGCCAAGACCATGACCGAGGCTTTGGTCAAGATCCAGAATAATATTCCCTCAGGCCGTGGTATTACGGTCAATCTCATTTATGTGAACCCTCGAGCGATGGCATGGCAAATCCCTCTTATCGGTCAACTTCGCGCGGATGGTGTTCCCATTGAAGGCCTTACTATTGGCGCAGGTGTTCCATCAATCGAAATTGCCAATGAGTATATCGAGACTCTGGGAATTAAGCATATCGCATTCAAGCCCGGCTCAGTAGAAGCTATACAGCAGGTCATTAATATTGCGCAGGCGAACCCTCAATTTCCGGTCGTACTCCAGTGGACTGGAGGCCGCGGTGGTGGTCATCATTCGTTTGAAGATTTCCACCAACCGATCCTACAGATGTACGGCAGGCTCCGAAGGTGCGACAACCTTATCTTGATTGCAGGAAGTGGTTTCGGCGGTTCTCAAGATACGTACCCGTACATGACTGGGGCATGGTCTCGAAGATTCGGCTATCCACCGATGCCTTTTGATGGATGTCTTTTCGGAAGTCGAATGATGACGGCCAAGGAAGCCAAGACATCCAAGAATGCAAAGATAGCCATCGCTGAGGCAGAAGGTCTAGATGACAGCGAATGGGAGAAGACTTACAAAGGTCCAGCCGGCGGGGTCATAACCGTGCGGTCTGAGATGGGCGAACCAATTCACAAGCTTGCAACGCGCGGAGTAAAATTCTGGTCTGAGATGGATCAGAAGATTTTCACCTTAGATAAGGCCAAGCGCGTGCCAGAGCTGAAGAAGCAGCGAGACTACATAATCAAGAAGCTCAACGATGACTTTCAGAAGGTATGGTTCGGTCGCAACGCAGCTGGCGCGGTTGTAGATCTCGAGGATATGACCTACGGCGAGATCGTACGTCGTATGGTGGATCTCATGTTTGTTAAGCATGAGTCTCGCTGGATTGACCAGTCATTGGAGCGTCTGACTGGGGATTTTATTCGCCGACTTGAGGAGAGGTTCACCCTAACTCCAGGAAAACCCTCCTTAATTCAGAGCTATTCCGAGCTTGACGAGCCATATGCGGTCGTTGACAAGGTCCTCAACACATACCCTCGAGCTAACGAGCAGCTTATTAGTGCTCAAGATGTACAGCACTTTTTACTTTTGTGTCAACGTCGTGGACAGAAGCCCGTACCGTTTGTTCCTTCGCTGGACGAGAACTTCGAACTTTACTTCAAGAAAGACTCTCTCTGGCAATCCGAGGACCTCGAGGCTGTAGTGGACCAAGATGTAGGTAGAATTTGCATCCTTCAAGGCCCAGCAGCTGTCAAGTACTCCAATACGATCGACGAACCAATCAAGGAAATTCTCGACGGGATCCATAATGACCACATTAAGGGTCTGACCCACGACGTTTATCAAGACCGAGAATCCGCGATTCCCGTAACCGAATACTTTGGGGGACAACTACTTCTTGACACCAAGGACACTTCTGATACGGACGGCGTGACCACTGCCGAAGAAGTGGGACGAGTGACCTACCGCGTGTCTTCCGGCCCAAATGCCCCACTCCCAGAATTGGAGGCTTGGCTGCATCTGCTCGCTGGCAAGTCATATTGCTGGAGATATGCCCTTTTTTCTGCAGAGGTGTTCATTCAAGGACAGAAATTCCAGACCAATCCACTAAAGAGAATATTCTCTCCTCACAAGGGCATGTTAGTGAAGATACTACACCCAAGGCAGCCTTCCAAGACTGCGATTTCCATCGAGGAGCCTTCGTCGTCTGGCAAGATGATAAAGACAGTTGATGTAAGCATGACTGCCAAGAACGAAATTATCGTCAACCTTTGGGAAGAAAGAACTGCCGAAGGCAAGGCTGTTTCATTACCATTGAAATTTACGTATCATCCCGAAGCGGGCTATGCACCAATCTGGGAAGTCATGCAGGGCCGCAATGATCGCATTAAAGAGTTTTACTACCGCGTATGGTTTGGAGATGAGCAAGTACCTTTCGATACACCAGCGACCAGTAAGTTCGAGGGTGGACAGGCAACCGTCACCAGTCAAGCCATTGCAGACTTTGTACATGCCGTAGGAAACACAGGCGAAGCCTTCGTCGAACGACCTGGTAAGGAAGTCTTTGCACCTATGGATTTTGCCATTGTTGTAGGCTGGAAAGCCATCACCAAACCAATATTCCCACGGTCGATCGATGGCGATCTTTTGAAGCTAGTACATTTGTCGAACGGTTTCCGCATGCTTCCTGGTGCCGAGCCTCTGAAGAAGGGGGATGTTGTTGACACGACCGCCCAGATTAATGCAGTCCTGAATCAAGATTCGGGAAAGATGGTCGAAGTCTGTGGGGTTATTACGCGGCAGGGTAAGCCCGTTATGGAGGTAACATCTCAATTCTTGTACCGAGGTGCATACTTGGACTTTGAGAGCACCTTCCAGCGTAAAGCCGAAACACCCATGCAACTACATCTCGGTTCATCAAAGGACGTTGCTGTCCTCCGTTCCAAAGAGTGGTTCAACATGGACGAACAAGATATTGAGCTCCTTAACAAGACCTTGATTTTCCGCCTACAAAGTTTGGTGCATTTCAAGGACAAGACAACATTCAGCCATGTCCAAACCATTGGCCAAGTCCTGATGGAGCTACCAACGAAAGAGGTTGTCCAAGTCGCGTCAGTCGACTACGATGCTGGTGTGTCCCGCGGTAATCCAGTCATAGACTATTTGCAGAGATACGGATCCTCAATTGAGCAACCAGTTAATTTTGAGAATCCAATCCCACTAAGTGGCAAGACTCCCTTGGTACTGAGAAGCCCCTCTTCCAATGAGACGTATGCTCGTGTCTCTGGGGACTTCAACCCTATTCATGTGTCACGCGTCTTCTCCAGTTATGCAAATCTGCCAGGTACGATAACCCATGGCATGTATTCTAGCGCCGCCGTAAGGAGTCTAGTAGAGACCTGGGCTGCAGAAAATAATGTCGGTCGCGTTCGAAGCTTTCATTGCAATCTGGTCGGTATGGTCTTACCCAACGACGATATCGAGGTCAAGCTCCAACATATTGGTATGGTATCTGGCCGCAAAATTATCAAAGTCGAAGCGAGCAACAAGGACACGGAAGAGAAGGTGTTGCTCGGCGAAGCAGAGGTTGAGCAGCCCGTCTCTGCTTACGTCTTCACCGGACAAGGATCACAAGAGCAGGGTATGGGTATGAAGCTATACGCAAGCAGTCCAGTGGCTAGGGAGGTTTGGGAGCGTGCTGATGCGCATTTCATGGAGAACTATGGCTTCTCCATCACAAATATTGTCAAAAACAACCCTCAGGAATTGACAATTCACTTTGGTGGGCCTCGAGGAAAAGCTATCCGAGAAAACTACATGTCAATGACATTCGAGTCTGTGAACGCCGATGGCTCTATCAAGTCTGAGAAGATATTCAAGGAGGTCGACGAAAATACTACGTCATACACCTACCGCTCACCAACGGGTCTGCTTTCCGCGACCCAATTTACTCAACCTGCATTGACCCTCATGGAAAAGGCCAGTTTCGAGGACATGAGGTCCAAAGGTCTAGTGCAGAGAGATAGTAGTTTCGCTGGTCACTCATTGGGAGAATACTCTGCCTTGGCAGCACTTGCTGAGGTGATGCCAATCGAGAGCTTGGTATCTGTTGTCTTCTACCGCGGTCTTACAATGCAAGTCGCAGTAGATCGTGATGAGACGGGTCGCTCCAACTACTCCATGTGTGCCGTCAACCCAAGCCGAATATCGAAGACCTTCAACGAGCAGGCTCTGCAATATGTGGTCGAGAACGTTGCGGAGGAGACCAATTGGTTGCTGGAGATTGTGAACTATAATGTTGCTAACATGCAATACGTTTGTGCCGGTGATGTATATAGTTCCTTGCTCACGTCCTTTGGGTAACGACTGATGTTACTTTAGCTCCGCGCGCTAGATTGTCTTACAGGTGTCACCAACTACCTCAAGGCCCAGAAAGTTGACATACAATCACTCATGCAGAAACTCTCATTGGAAGACGTCAAAGCTCACCTCGTCGAAATCATTCGCGGATGCGCCAAGCAAACAGAAGCCAAGCCTAAGCCCATCGACTTGCAGCGTGGTTTCGCCACCATACCTCTTAAAGGTATCGACGTGCCTTTCCACAGCACTTTCCTACGCTCCGGTGTCAAGCCCTTCCGTAGCTTCTTGCTCAAGAAGATCAACAAGACGACAATCGATCCTAGCAAGTTGGTCGGGAAGTACATACCCAATGTCACCGCAAAGCCGTTTGAGATTACAAAGGAATACTTTGAGGAGGTGTACAAATTAACGAATAGCCCGAGGATCGGGAATGTGCTTGCGAACTGGGACAAGTATAACGACGAGGGAAGGGGTGATACGCCTATTGCGCAGGCTGTTTAGAGCATGCTGTTGATTGTGATAGATGTTCTTATTGCAAGGCGTTCCAAGATGGCTTTTGACTCCAAGGTTACCTTAGATTCGATAGATGGGCTGCTCCTTGTACATATGACGTAGCAGCTTTGCACTTCATTGAGTGCTTTGACTGAAAGAGTAGATAGTAATCAGAATAGATTCTTTAATCGTTAAGCATCCTATGCCTTATCGTACGAAGCAAAGCAAAGCACTACGCAAGACCGGGTTGAAGGGGTGGAGGACGGGGTGGAATATGAGGATCTCTCAAAGCCATTGGGTTTCTGGTGTGCTACTGTAGTTGTAGTTGTCCCAGAGTTTCGGCAACTGGACTTGTGATTGAGGTAATCAATGCGCTACTGTAGGTTCGCATGTACAGTAGCCTATATACAATAGCGTCCCCCAAGCCATCCCGCAGAGCTAACAATCCAGCTTCATCACTACCCCTTTCATCTCCTACAGTATCCTCGTCCAATCCTCAACCCCCCATCCCAGAAAACCTCGATCATGTATTTATCCTGCCATTCCATTCCATTCCACTCCATCCCCCACAGATCCGCTTACCACGCACCTTCCCAAGTCCTTTCACTTTAGAAAGAAAAGCTTGCTATAGATCAATTTAGGAGGTTTAGATATCGTTTTGCGTTGAAGCTTGGTATATATATAGTACAACCTTTTCTTCTTTTGGGGGAAGTTGTAGATATAGACAAGGTCTTAAGGGGTTGGAAGCTGGTGGTTTTGGGTTTTGTGAGTTTGTGGGTTTGAGATATTGGTGTTGTTGATGAGGTGGATTTGATGTTTTTGGGGGGGGGGTGTTTAGGTTAGATGGGTGGGGAAGGTGGAGGTATCTGTGCGTTTTTCCTGGGGATTGGGGGTTTGGAGGTGGTGGGAGTGGGCTTGTTGTTGGTTTTGGGGGGGTGGATTTGATGAAGGGGGGTGGAAAGGTGGAGGAGGGTGTTGGATGGTGTGGGAAGGTAGGGGTGGTATGGTAATATAGGTATATAATTTCTCGCGTTTTTCAGCGTTTTTCATTTCATACTCCGTATCCAACGTCTTCTTATTCTTGAACGATGGAAAAGCCGCACTCCGGCTCCGTCACACCCCGATCAGATTTCGATCACCAACAACCCAGTCTCACACCCCTACCCCCTTTTCCCCCAATACCTAGTCAACCTCCTCGATGACAGTCCCTCGCCCTGACCCCGCATCCAGAACATATTCCTCCTCACACCACACACACCTCAGCACCCCCCTCAGCTCCCGCTCATGCTGCACCCGCACAAATTCTAACTCGCTTCGACCACACCCAACGCAATTTCTGACGGCTTTGGCACTGATAATCAACGCCCTCGCGTTCTGAGCCCAAATGTCAAGACGGTCGTTTTGCTGTTGTAGTAGGTTGGTGATTTGTGTGTCGTTTTGGGATAGTTGTTGGGCTTGGGTTTCGGCGCTGGTGGTTTTGATATGCTGCATTAGGGCGAAGGTGAGGGGGGGTGTGGTTTGCAGGATTGTGGTGTATTGATCTTCGTTCAGCATATCGGTGATGTGTTTGATACACACCTTTGTGACAATTGCTCGGAGCCCGTCATCGCTGCTTGGCGTCGACTCAAACACTTCGTGGATCACGGTCGAGAAATCCTTGTGCGGCCATACCCCCAGGGCCAGAGCCTTGAATTTGTCCTCTGCGAGGTCCTTCAGTGCGGGGATGTCGTACTTGTCCGCTGTGGCATAGACGGAGATGTTGGCGAGAAGTTTGGGGTGTGATTCGTTTGCCAAACGTTTGGTTTTGACCTCTTTGTCCTCGAGATCCTCCTCTTTCATTTCGCCGTCGTCGCCTAGGAGTAGCAGGATCTCGGCGTCTTCGTCACCCGTTTCTGGGGATGGTGGCCACGAAGAAGATGATTGGGGTTCTGTGTCGTCGTAGTCCTGTAGATAGAGATACAGCAGCATACGTTTCACTGTTGCTGTGTCGTCATCGCTTAGATTAATCCTGGACGTCGTTGCCTCCTGTTCTTTCGTTAATCAAGGACTTTCAGTATTGTGTAACAGTGGGAATGATTTACCTGGAAACCACCATCGCACGCAGCAGCAAAAAACTTGGACCTTGGGCATACAATTGCCCGGTGCACCTTGAATACCTCTAGGCCACAGCAAACCGTTAAATCCGAATATTTGCCCGTACTCAGCATCTGATGCATTGCGACCGTCGTAGCTCTCTGATGCATGTTTGGCCTGCTTAGATAGCCGGGTCCGAGAGTCATCACAAACTTTCCGTAGTCGCAATAGAAAGCTTGAAGCTGTTCCTCCGATTCTCTAAGGCAGTCTGACCATGAAGACAATGGTCTAATGTTATCTGAATCTGAAGACATTGCTGCAGAAAGAGACGCTTGAGTAGAGGTATCTTCGGTTCAAGTACTGAAGGATGATTCTTGTTGGTCCACACACATAAGCGGATGAATTATATAACATGATGAGCCACACTAGGTAAACTGAAGGTGCTTGCGGTGCGTGAATTATAACACTTATATATCAATGAACACATGAAGAATTAAAGTGAATCATGTGCAAGATCTTACACCGCTTAAATTCTGTCCGACGTATATCATAAATGTTAAATGATTCATTAATAGGGTAAATACAACAGAAAATATAAGACTGGCAGAAATGAAGAACGAGCGAAGAATGCAGAATTCTGTCGATATTTACAAGTTATAGCTAGAAGTTTGCTCTTATGTGACTATGCCAAACAGACAGATCTCGGATAACAAACAGAGACTTGCATGTGCAGCTTGACAAAACAGTGTAACGTTTCATGAAAGATAAATGTGTTGAATGAAGGATAGAGAGTTTTTGTAGTCAAGAAAGATATAACGAAACCTTGAATATGTTACTTTATGAGGTATCGGACGATCTGGAAGGTATATGTATAATGGTAGAAATTTCGACAAGCCGATCCAGACATGTCATGCATATGAATCTCGAATAAGGGGTTGCGCATGGCCGCGTATCCTTATACACCGCTAACCTTTTCTCCTTTCGGTCTAAAAACATTGAGCAATCAGAGGTTAAAAAGATCTCATGAACTGACCGACGATCTCCACCGCCAGGTCTATCCCTATGGCGCGTCATGTAAACAGACACCCATATATCAGACTGCCATCCGCCTGAGTAGCAGTAAAAGAGGAACAGCCTAACGCTTGGTTGGGCTCCCCGAGGCTCCAATTTGCGATAACCAAGCCAGCCTGATCAATAACCTGCCCAGACCATGACCAAAATCTTGGATTTAGGTTCTGAGCTGTCGCAAGCACATCAGCGTCCACTAGGCGATAGATCGTGTTAAGGATAGCCAGCATCTCATGATGTCGTAATCGGACAATATTTTCGGTTCTGAGGCTGAAGTTGGTTCTGGTGTTGGTACTGGCTACGAAGGTCTGGACCATATACGCAAAACTCTCAGTGACCAAAGCCGAGTAGGTGCGTCGACGAGGGTCCATGGCTACCATGTTTATGGCAGAAGCCATTAGGGTTCGGAGGAACACGCCCGGGGCCGTTCCCAACGTTAAAGCGAAAGTCGTTGTGTAAGTAGTGCCACTGATTCGAGTTTGAGCAGTAGGTATGACTCGCTTCGGCAAGTGTGACGGGGTTCTATTGGCTGTGGCAGCAGAAGACAAAGAAGGGTCCATATTGAGAAGACTAGGCTTTCCATCGTTACCAACAATGACATATTCCGGAAGGATCGCCACTTGAACGACTGGGTTCCCACTTGGATCATTCACAATTCCGACGAGGGTTCTATTTAAATTAGGGTGCTGTGTAACTGCACGTAGTAGGATTGATGCAACACTGGAGAAATCCTGCCAATTAAACGAGTTTTCATCAACTGTTTTGTTTATCGAATTCATGATGACACTTAGGTTGCTAGCGGAAGAGATGAAGTTGCTTTGTAGCTCGCTCGCGGAGTGCTTGCCAGCGTGGTTGATTGCGGTTTCCAAAGTACCACGTAGGTCGCTGGCAGGTACAGGCAGTGCAAAGACGGTCAAGTTTGAAGTGAAGTTCATAGCTCGACGAGAATAAGTCAAAGAATACAAGCTTGATTGCCTGGCGAAAACCGAGCGGCGTGAAGACGCATTCGATAAGGCATGAGTAAATTGGACAGTTACGACTTGGCTTTGGTTGACAACATTCGACATGTCTATAGATCCAAGTAGAGCATCTTCTGCGATCGTTGTTAGGTTTACCGGAGAGGTATTTGCCTCTACTCCTAAAGCGATGAGAAGGATCGCGAAAAGAGTCTGCAAGCACGTGACGAATCCCATATTGCGGTCTTTTGCAGCAGCAACCAGAGGGTTTTAGAAGGGCACATCCGACTATAGAGAATATTTGTAGTGCAACTTCACCGACCCTGAGCGTGCAGCATTTTGTAGTTGCTCATCGCGTAGACATCCCCCATGACAGCGGTCCGTGTACCGGCGGAAAACCATAAACTCGCATTGCGCCCAAAATACGGTGAATCCGAGACTTGGCTGTTTCAGTTAAGGAGATCGAAACCATTCGACGAATAGGATGATTGTTGCGCTCGAAGCACTATCTATACATTCATCCTTTGCTGAGATTAGCGCCCCCTTAAAGAAGATACAGCACGCTGGGCATTGTAAAAAGGCCAGATTTGCCTTCTTGCCTTCTCTAGCCAAGATTCTTAGCTGACAAAGTTCCACATGTGTATTTATATCAGATTAAGGACGCTTCTCAGAAGTTGAAGAGATATAGACCTATTTCAAGGACATTAACGCACAACAACAGACTAATGCAACGGATCTCGCTGGACTAAGGGGGACTATTTTTTGGGTCTGAAAAGCAGCTTGGAGATTTTTCTTTAAAGAAATAACTCATTGGGTGACGATCAATTGGTCAGAAAATCGCATATCATAGACTTGGGAAAGGTGCTGCGTATACGAGCCAACTCAAGGTTTCTTAGTGGAAGAAAGCAGCAGTGTTATCGAGTGTGAGGGTTATGCAAATCCCATTGCATACTCGTGCGCAGCCTACGTTCATGTTCGATTCTGTGGATCTTTCGCCAATGCAATCTCGTAGAGGTTCAGCAGTTGGGAGGATATGAAGTTGTAGATGGAGCGATAAGGTTGATATAACAAAAGGTCTGGTTGCAAGTTGCGCTATTTCAACCGGCACCACCACGCTTATATCGACACGCTGCACTAACGAGGTGGGATCGCTATTCGACGACAACACATTCACTTTCAAATTCACAGCTATATGGTTTGAGAGGGCACAGTGGCTGTCTCATCAGCTATGCGAAACTTGCCTAAATCAGCGACAACTCGCCTGACATGATCGTCGGCGCATAACAGCGTGAACCTACCCAGGCTGTCTGATTGGGTACTCAACATACAGCCACATGCAGTTCGCCGTGGCTGAGATAAAGCTCCGCCCTCACGGCCGCGACCAGTATCTCGAGGCTGGGTTTGTATAAATCATTGACTGTCTCCAGAGATGTAGAATATAACTATCAACTTGGGGTTACATCGAAAGGTAGTGAACGGACTGACATTATTGGGAAATGGTACCACTACCAGGTTTAGGTGTTGGTAATATTGTCACGCTGTGCCAGTGGGTCTGGAAGCAGTACAACAACTATCAAGATGCGCCGAAAGAGTTTGACCAGATATCTTCGCAAGCCAACACCTGTCTTACTGCCTTGAGGAAAGTCGAAATCGAGCTGGAGAAGCCGGATTCTCTCGTACAACATGCTGAACCTGAGACGTGTGCTTCTATCTTTATCTTCATTGACAGGATTCCCGAACTAACTTTTTTCTAGAAAGGAACATCTTGATGAGTTTCTGCGCGCCATGGGTGTTATATTGAATGAATTAAAGGGTATGATGCTAGATTATCAGGGCATACATACGTCACGTCGACGAAGATTTGCTTTTGGGTTCAATGGTTTAGATAGGTTACCCGAATTGAGACGCAAACTGGCCGACCAAGAGCAGCATTTGCAGACATGGTTAGCTGGATTGATGATTGGTGGCATTGGTCGATTGGAAATAACTACACAGAAAATTCTTGATCTCTTGAAAAAACATCATGATATGCCTGGAAACAAGGAATCCAAGAGCCCACAAATGATAGAGAACTCAGTAAAAACCGAGGTCGAGCAGAGTGTTATGTCAGGTGAAAAGAAGCAAGTAGTGTTAGCATTGGCCAAGAGGTATCTCAGGGCAGACCGCGCCGAGCAGGAGAGTCTTGAGTCCCAACTGCGCGAAAGCATCCCGCAACTGCCTGCAGGCATGAAAATTACAATTACGTTCGAGTCTAATAACCCCACGCATTCTGTTAGTCGAGATGGAAAAGTTGAGATAGATACGACTGGTCAACCCACGCAAGCGTGGGCGGCCCGAGAGACATCGCCAAACTCAGCCAGATTGCCTCTCGATAGTCCTAAAGAAATTCCAGAACCAGGGACGAGTCTTGGGGATCCTAGTTCAAAAGCAAAAAGGCTCGAACGAGGAGAGTACCGCATCCTCTGTGTTGACGGCGCCAATACTGGTGAGTACTGAACTTCAGTTGCCTCTGAAACAAGTTGACACGAAGGTAGTTCGATCGGTAATTGCTCATACATATCTTCAGCTTGCCAGGATCCTGACTGTCAATAACTCCAATCGATGGATGTTTCAGGAGGCAGACTCGGCTGGATGCTTCGTAGAATCGGAATTCACCAGGGAACACCGACGAGAAATCGGTGAATATTTGGCTCCGCCCAGACTACCCGCATATAAAGCTTTAGCAGCCATGGCAAAAAGAAAACGGTTTGCATCACGCGAGAAAGACGACATTATCAAAAGGATGTAAAGTCGCGTGACTCAAGGTCTCAAGGAAAGTCATTTCTACGATTGGGATTTTATATTATACTTTGATGAATCGATCGGTAAGGTTCTACGGGCCTTGAAGACAGCAGCGCAGCAAAGCGCACCTTCAGGAGTTATCTCGACCGCGAAGCTCGTATACTTAAAAGGAACCGAGTGGAATTCGTGTCTGCTTATGCGAGATACCATAGACGCAGTACAGATCTCGTTGAGGACATGGCTGAAGAAAGAATTAGGATGGGCTTGGCCACCAATTGAAGAACGTGTTCGATCAGGTCCTTGGCGTACCAAAGAATTGGTAATTCCCGAGGATGCTTTTCAGACCATGTTCGGGATCGATGGATCAGAAAGTGACAAGGTTGAAGCCAGAACTGGATGCACGATCAAGTTCGCTGATCCGCACCCTCTACGGCCGGGAAGGCTTGTCTCGATCACAGGACCGCGAGAATCGTTGTCAAGTTTACCAGATGAGTACCGAGGAGCGGCCAGCTTCCCAATTGGATTTAGGAAATAATACTTGGGCAGCTGGTTCGAGTAAAATTACGTTTTTGTAGAGTACGAGCTCGAGACCTTCTTCCTAGCGAGTTCTTCATTGAACAGCCTATAGAGACCAATCCACCAAGAGCCAGGATACAGACCGCGCTCAGCACGACTTTGAGCCGTATCGTTGAGAATTTCCGATCACGGGAGGACACCTACGTAGTCTGGTCTTATCTGTCCAGCGATGCGGTTCAAAACTGGCAAGGAGGACAAGGACTGAGTTTACGACTCTTATTCAAGTGGCTGACACTTACGGCCTTGAGCTCGCAATAATGTTCGACAACCACATGTGTGTCCCCTTACATTTACTGTTGAGATATGGGTAGGCTTTTGTATTGTAAGCGTCTACGTTCATGTACTACGTTGGTTTCACCATTCTCCAAAGTACATCTCTCAGTAGTATCCCATCGCTATTGCCTGCAACTCAATTCTGCTTGTAGCCAAGTGTTATTGATTTGTTTAAAAAAACGCAATCTTTCGGATCATGTAGACCTGCTAGATGATTCTTTGCAGAATATCCCTAATAGGCCAAGACCGTTCGTCCAACTGATAGATTAGATACGAGGAGTGCGAGGATCGAGGGCGATGTGGTGTCTGTGGGCGAGAGTTATGTTTCTTGCAGGCAGAGGATGGGGGGGTTAGGACCAGCGGCGGAGGGAGGCGCGGAGGAAGGGGAGGTGGGGTGGGGGGAGTTTGGAGGAGGAGGTGGGGGGGAAGAAGGTGGTGATTTGGTGGGAGGGGGAGGGGAGGAAGGGGGCGAGGCCGTTGATGTTCCAGGTGTAGATTTTTAGGTAGGAGGGGGGTGGGGTTGTGGGGTTGGTGGGGGATGAGGGGGGTTGGAGGGAGGGGGGGTTTTGTGGGGGTGAAGGAGCGGGGGAGAGGCGGCGGCGTTTGAGGGGTGGGGGGCTGATGGACATGGTGGGTTGGGGAAGTGTCTGGGAAGTGGTGTGGTCTTTAGGCAGATGTTGCTGGACTTAACGCGTCCTTGATTACAATCTCACCCGCTGTCATGTTTTTCAAATACTTTAAATACTAAGGATATCAATCATCCTCTAAATTCCGGGGGGTATTGCGTCACAGTGCGTCTATTAAATCAACCTCCATCTCCAGGACGCCAACTGAGAGATGCGCATCCTGCTTCAAAGGCAGCTCTCATGTATCCCCTGCGGTCCCAATTCATTATATTCCGTCCTCGACATAAACCCTTTACTCAACCCCTGATCCACAACAAACACCACTTTGGCCGCGACCTGCGCGCCAAGAAAAGCCGCCTCCTCCGTCCCCGAATCTTTCCACTCTGGAAAGTACTCTGGCATCTTCGCTACCTTGATACTCGTGGGCGTCTGTCCATGACTGGAGTGAAGAGACTGCTGCTGCTGCTGTTGATGGTAATGCTGAAGTTGGAGTTGCGAATGGAGATGCTGTTGCGTTTGACCCGGAGGTGCGAGCCCGGTGGGGTTGGAGGCGGTAGTAGCGGCGAGGAGCAGAGGATTGACACCAGGCCCGTGGTGAGAAGCCTGAGAATGAGCTTGCGGTTGGGGGGTATTGGCACCAGTCGCGACAGGGGTCGTGAAATTTGAGGGAAGTTCAGAGGTAAAGATAGTAGCGCTAGAAGGTGATATGATATATTTCATGTTTAGCGTCGCTAGGAGAGCGTCCTTGAATCCTATAATTTATCAGTATTGAAATATGGAGTGACCGGGAGGCTAACAGACCTTTGACTTTGCTGCCATTGCCGACGATCACAAGAGAATCCCAGAGCTCGCTACGTTTGCTAACTTCTGGAACAGATAGAATGCACCGATGGATAGAGTCTGCAATCTGGTCTATTATGCCGCCACTCCCGGCTTGGAATCTCTCGACACCAACTTCGATGTCTTTTCTCACATATGCAGTAGTATCCCTATTTCGCCTCCTTTCCTCCTTTCGTCCGGGCGCAGCGTCTACTCCATCAGGACCGCCAATCTCAACGGGTTCCGGCGTTTTTTGTTTCTTTGCACTTCCATCGTCGCTGTTCTCAACGTCCGCTGTCCGCTTTCCGTTGCCATTGAAATCTTCCAATGGTCTTCTTGCGCTATAGTGAAAAGTAGCCTTGACCCGCTTCGAATTTGGCAACCTGGCCTTCGGGGCCGCAGCAGCATCGGCTGCAGCTTTCTTTGCAGCTGCCTTTTCAACCTTCTCTTTCTCTTTCTTAGCCAAAAATTCACTGGTCTTGCCACTAGCTACAATGCTAGCAACATCTAATATGCCCTCATTGTCCTCAGCTTCCAAGGTCGTACCATCTTCGCCAACATTTGCATCTATACCAGGTCTTGGTATACCACTCTGACCGGAAATGCTTCCTCTCTGTCCACTTACCGAGGAAAGCGCGCCTGTAGATGCTGCAGCTGCGGGATTGACAATCGATTGTTCCACCTCTTCCTCACCTGGAAGGGCTGTGCCAGGCAACATTATCTCACAGATGCTGCTCTTTTTCAGCTGCTCGCAAATTTCCCAAGTAAAGCCCTTCTCTCCGAGCAAATCGAGTAGCCGTTGCGTCATTCCCTCTCCACCACATCTTGCTATAGCTACACCTCGTCCAAGGTCATTAACCAAAAAATCTGTAACAGCTGTAACATCGCATTTTCCATGTCCAACATCTACCACGGTAGCCGTTGGAACAGCAAATGCGTAACATAACGCTAATGCCGAGTCCATTAAGCAAAATGCCGGTGTTTTGAATTTCTCAAAGAAGAATTGCGTGAGCGTTTCATGGTCTTGTGCAGTCCATGCTGGCTGAGATATGACAAGTATAGGAGTATGAAAGGGAGGGCTGAGAGTATTGTATACATGAGTCAAAAGGGCGAAGAAACATGACCAATTGACGACTCGGGCGTCCCGTAATGGAAACACCGCTCCCTCTTCTGAGGTGGGGTCTTCTTCAAATAGGGTCTCGTCCTCGGCCTCCTCTGATTGTTGGTGATCAGTTGCAGAACCTTGCCCATTTTCCACAATGACGCCCCCGTTGCTCTGGGCCTTCACGTAGTCCTCATTCAGGTGCTTTAGCATCTTCTTTTCGCGAACCTTAAGTGGCTCCCATTCACCCTTCTTCTCGGCCGGAAACATACGCGTCGAAACTCGGAGACGAGCTGGTGTAAAGGACTCGGGTAGCCCGAGCTGAGCGAGTGTGGTTTGCGACCCGGGCGCTATGATCTGGAAGTCCCATTGGTTTACATGTCAGCTAAGGGTTCTTAATCAGATGAATGCTGATGCTGCCGTGTTGCGCCTTGTCCACTCGGCTTCGTAAACGCACCAGAACATGCTCATCCTTGAAAGGAGGCATCGTAGACGGAACACAGCTCTTCCACCGCTCCTATAAGTTCAGAACCACGACTACGACTGTTCTTGAGAGTTGTTTTCAGCGTGCAGCAGACACTAGCGTGACTATCTTAGTAAATCTTGATGACTGATGTCAGCCCTACGGCAGACTCTACAACGACATTTTCCTCGTACACCCCCACGACCCCCTCGACCAGCATTCCCCCCAGATGCTTGCTGTGCTATGGCCCATGGCAGACCTACAAAGAGTTCGTTCTACCCACCACACCCTGGAATCAGGCAAGCGAAACCTGGCCCTTCGATATCCTGAGTCCTGAGTCGCCAGCCAGCTCTTCTGCAAAGTAAAACTGCCCCCGAACCTGGATTCTGAGCTCGGTCAGGCCTTCTAGCTCTTCAGGTGCTGCTCTTGACTCTTGAGTTTGTATTTCCCGTGCGCGGCTCAAGCGCATGTACGGCTACTGTGCCGTCTTCTGCTATTGATGCGATGCTGCTCCTCGTGCTTCTCTATTGGTTTTACGCAGTTTTGAAATGATCTATTGCAACGAAATGCACATGCGACGGCTCCGGCTGTTCTAGAGAGTTTCAATTTTGCCTTGTATATCTACCTACTCTCGACTCCCTCTCATATCTAAGATTTCCGGCACAATCAATACTCCTAGATTCTCTCTCCCCCCCTCGCATACTTATTTCAATTCATTACCTTGACCGTCCGGGTTGTTTTCAGCGCCCTTAAAAGCTGGTATTTCTTGCTCTGCCTTCCGGAGCGTAATCTCCAGTCAGCACGTTGCCTCTTCGCGGCGTTCCACGCTAATCTGTATGCACACCTGAACAATAATGAAACTGTTCGCTACGTTTTCTACGTTTTCTCTTGCTGTTGTTCAAATAGCAAATTGTTTCCCGGCGGCTTTTAGTCTGTACTCCTTATCTGTGAATGACATTCGACGCTCATAGTAGCCAGGTGGACCCCAGAACGAAACGTCAGCCAATGGTCAATACACGATTGAAGGATGCGGTGGCTATAGGCCCGCCGTGGAACACTTGATCGATGAAGCACGTGCAGCTATACCACCTGCCATTCGAGATGCGGAAAAATATGGTACACGCAGTCTCTATGGCTTCAAGTCAATGTTCAAAACCGATAAGGCTGTACCACTAGTCACGACAATGTTGCGGAACGTTGCTGCCCTTAAGGCACTACCAAATCTTCAACCATTCCCTCAGTACCTTCAAAAGCCTCATTTTGCCTGCGCAACGGCCGAAAGCGTTCACCGATACCCTTTTATACCATATGATCCCCTAATATCCTGCGAAATCGGTCAAGTATCATCTTTCTATATTGGAAACACCGTCTACATCTTCCTATGTCCAACATTTTGGGCCCTGCCGCCGCACCCGGAAGAGCCTCCACCCACTGGATGTTGCCCCGAGGTTAAAAACAACGCGTTCAAAGTATACCCCGGCTACGAGGTGTACAATTACCAATCCTACGTGATACTTCATGAGCTTGTGCATTTCTATCTGCAGTTGATGTCACTTTCGGGGTTGACCATTCCTCCTGAACAATACAGTATGAACGGATGTGTCGGTCTTGATTACGTGACGTCTCTCCTCAATCCGTTAAATATTCAGACCTACGTAGCCAGTAAGTATACACACTCCTGACGAACCCTGATCTGTGTAACCTCAGAGCACTGACATAAGGGTCAGTGGTGCAGCAAGGATGCGTCCAGTCTCCAGACCCCTCTCTCCCGCCATGGGCGCCAAGAGCTTTAACAGGCAGGGCCAGTCTTCCACATCTTAATGCATCTTCCCCATCCGGGTTCAGTCTACCACCCGGGTTCAGTCTCTCACAGGCAAACCTCTCTTCTTCCTCCACATTTACTCTGCCACCACTCAACCTACCCCCTGCTCCGGGAGCCAACATAGGCACCACGAGTGCACAAGGGTTGGCAAATTCCGTAGCCACTTCCTAGAAATTCCAAAGGTCGGATTAACCACCTGTCGCTGTGGCATATCCGTGTCAGACTTGTCAATGACCAAGTATTCTCCAAATACATTCTTATTCTTGACAAGGAAATGAACTCATCAGTGCACACTCCAATCTTTTCAAAGCTTTCTAGAACCCTTGAACCCCTACTAGCCAATTTCTCCCTGCTGAATATACGCCTCAATTTACGCACCATTTCCTCACCTCCTACTTACTCCTCCACAACCCCCCGGCCCCGAACAGATACTTCGTCCCCGTTATTCTCCACATAATCCCCAAACAGCCCCCTTCCCCCATTGTTTCCCCCTCTCCCACCACCCACCATATCCCCACCAGGTCCGCCCCCATAACATCCCATTTCCAACCATCCCCACACTGTTTGCATTAACCCCCCATCCCCCCAATTCACTCAAAAAACCCCAAATCTCCACACCTCGGCTCCGGGACCTCTGACACAATAAATCTCTTAGCCGTCAAAACCTTTCAATCCCCTGCATTACTAAAAATCTTATCACGAAACTCACATCCAATTAGTCAATCAATATAGTCAAGGTGATATTCATCGTGCGGCGCGATATCGTAGGCTGTGATATGTTGGATAAATATGCTTGAGGGGGGGATGGGTGTGATGTATTGTGCTCTGGTTGATATATATGGTAGTACTGGCGTTTAGGGAGAGGGATGTGGGAGGTGACGACGGCGGCCGCATTATGTACCATTATGTGGAAGGGGGAAGCAAGTTCTAGACGTGGAGAATAGTATATACGAGATTCAGTTCGGGAGGCCAGATAGAGGAATTAGAATTATGAAATATACCAGTTCATTAATCAAAAAGAGTGGGAGATTTCGTCGGTGGTTTATAATTGTGAGTAGCTTGACGAGAATGCTATTTAGGAAAGCTAGGACGATGGGAGGGGAAGTGCGTGTGGGAGAAGGTGAGGGTGTACGGGGGTTTGTATTAACAAAGAGGTCACGATTTTGTGTGGTAAATATTTGAGGTAGAAGCCTTTGATCCTAGCAAAGTGTGCTCGATACTGTGAAATACCGTCAAATTCTTTGAGGATTGGCGCGATGCTCTGGAATGTATTCCATGTGTCACCACTCACGTGTTCTTCGTTCAGATGCTAGCATGTACGAAGGTGTACTGATGGCCGATTTTTTCGGATTCGATCTTCCAACTGAAAGGGTTGTCTTAGGATACAGTTTTTCATCGACAACAGAAAGCAAATCGCGTATTGTTGAAATATGGAGTACTCTCAGATCCGTGATACAGCAACTAGCGTCCATGGCCAGAGCGAATCTTCTAGGGAGCCGGTATTTTGGTCGATCGCGCAGCAGTTTATCAACTCGAAATCCATCGTACAGCGCCTGTCAGATAAACATAAGCCTGACGTCCTTATTTGAGCAAGGGGGTAGGTAGTGTTATCCTACCAGCAGAAATACATTACCTACGAAAGATAATAGAAGACGGTCACGCAGTGGCAGTAGAAGTGGCAAAGCTGGTCTAGCTGAGAGTCGTGTATCTTTGTAGTAGACAGCCGGATCCAAAAGATCTAGGCTGTGTGCAGGTTTAACGAGGCCGGTTTGCACCCATGGTTGACTGAAACCCAGTTTATTGATTCTGCGGTTCATCTGAAAATGACAAATCCAATCTCATCTTCTCAACTAAGTGCCCAATTTGATATGTAGGAAGGTCAAATTTCGACCTGTATTAAGGGTGAAATGAGGCAACTATCCCACATACATAATCGTTCGCGTAGCGAACGTCTCATGTTGCTGTTGGGGATAGGGTCGTTATGAGGATTAGACAATCATTCGCGCCTCTCGGTCGGGTACGGTATGTGAGCCTTCAACTCCTGTAACTGCCTTTTGACTACTGATAATTCCAGTTCTAGCACGGACTTCTCGTTCTTGATTTTTACAACCTGGCGCTGACACGCCTCTAAGTCCTTTGCCACGGCCGACCTCTTGAAGGTTGTTTCGACTAGAGGTTCCGGAGCTTCAACTCCGCCAGTTGCCTTGGCACTTGGTCCCATGCTCTCATCAAGTTGCTTTTTGAGTGATGCATTCTCGATTTGCAACTGTTGTGACAGCTGGTAGCTGTCTTGGAGCTTCGTCAAGGCGTCTGTCTTTTGCCGCTGCAACGAGTCCGTCAGCTGCTGCGAGGCGGCATTTTGGGCATCGGATTTTTCAAGCTGCGCCTTTAGTGCCGACTTGTCACCGTCCATCGGATGCCTGCTCTCTTGCAATTCACGCTCAATCTTGTCACTATGCCGCTTGCTGGCTTCAAGTTCTGTTACCAAAAGAGATTTCGATGCGGAGATCTGTCTTACTACCTCGTCATGCTTCGTCATGATGTCGCGCAGTATATCAAAAGACGCTTCGTACGTTCGGGTAACGTAGGCCTGAGCAAGGTCATCTATGGGAGAACTCGTTACCCGATTCGAGGACTGAGGAGTACTTGAGACATGAGATTAGCTGGGATCCTTGAAGTGATAAAGAATATATCTTACCTGGTACTAGGGTTGCGCATGTTATCGGCCCTAATGTGTGGGAAATGACGGAAGTCCATACTTGTTATCGGACTGCTGGCAGAGCTTTGAGAACCAGAGATGCTGGCCCTTGGAGTAGGTAACGAGGCGCTTGCTATTTCGACTTTGTTATTGTAAGGAACGTTGCTGCTGGTAGTAGTGCTGGCAGACTCGCTGCTGTCAGGGCCAACCCGATACTGAGCCCATCGGTAAGGCGAGTAGTAAGGGCGCGTGTTTCCAGTAACGCCATTTTGAATTAAAATGTTGCCCTTGGGTACATTTCCTTCGGGCACAGTGCCACTAGAAGCATTGTCATGGGGTGTTCCGCTTTTGAGAGCTCTGCGAATAAGATCATAACTGTCAAGAGAATTGCCAGCTGTAGAAGGATCGGGAGCTTTGCCGTTGATAAAGATACCACGGCATGTATCGCTATCCCAAGAATTGCCACCGGTAGTGTTGCCGGCTGAGGCTTCAACACCGGGATTGTTATTAACTGGTACATCTTTTTGAGAAGGATGACTACCGGAGACTTCGTCTTTGTGAACATGGCCGACTAAATTATCCACAGTCTGAGATCTTGCAGCCGCAATATCATATTCGGAGTTTCTGACTTTTCCGAGCACAGACCGTAACCGCCGTACATTTGGATCATCACTAATTCTGTGCGGGCTTACGCCAGAAATCCCTTTTGGTTCACCCGCCCAGGCCCGAGAAGTGTCCTCTGCAGGGTTCGCCTTCGATTGCCTCCTGCTATTGTATTCTTGTCGCACCTCTTTCCACCGGGCACAGAAATCCTTGACCGCGAGACGGAAATCTTGCTGATCATGCGTGGTTTGGCGTTCTAATATTTGGTCGATCTCCCAGTTGCACCACCGTTCGACCATTGACCGAGGCTGAGCCAAATCCTTGCCTGTCTCGGCCAGCATTGACTTCTTAACTAGATCCCAGAACCCAGTCTTGTCGCCTTGCTTGTAATCCGCCTTGTGCCTTGTGCAGATCGTGATCAATGCCAACTTGTCCGTCTTAGAAAGACCACTGCACCGCTTTCTTTTGGCTGGTCGGTCTGCTGGCAAGGCGGGTCGTCCATTCCATGCACGTGTTGGCTCTTCATGGAAGATAAAGCGGTGGTTGGGTTGCGCTTCCACCGGAGTAGCTACACTGGGCGTTTTCACAATCGCATCATTGCTAGATGTTATCGGCGGTGGGAAGAAAGGTGGGAGGACCCTTTGAGGGTCCCCTCCTGTGTGAGGTCCATCATACCGTTTAGGTAATACGTCTTCGCGGATGATCTCGCAATCCATTTCGCTTGTTTTGACGCTACCAGCTCCAATGGGCGGGGCAATGTCAGAATCCGGAGGATTCTTAACTCGGGGAGGAGAAGTGTCGGCTGAGGCCATGGTTTCTGTTCGTCCGAGGCAGTGGTGAAGACCAGGTGCACTGCGAAATATCCTCTTCTATATCAACTGAGGTCAAGACGCGTCAATCCCTCCTCTTATAAAGTCTGTCAAGTTATCAAGGCGTTGCACTACTTTATCGGAATCGCCATGATCGAGCGGACCAGGGAGATCGATGATTCGATATGAAGCTCTACAGTAATTTCGCCGCGTAGTTTGTATGACACTGACCTGGATCAATAATACGAGAGTACTGTAATAAACGCGTATTAAATACTATCACATACCTCGTCGCGGTCTTCGTTAGAGCCACCAGTGGGATCGGTGAATCATCTCTCAAGCAGTTCGCAAAACACTCCCGTCAACCACGCATTTACCTCGTAGGCCATTCTCAGGATGCTGGAGACCGCATTGTCGTCGAGTACGGAAGTACAAGGCGCTCAATTCCAAGGGCGAGTATATATTCGTCAAGGCGAACGTGAGCTTGGTACGCGTGGTAGACGAGGTGTGCGAGGAGATCAAGGCAAAGGAGAAGGCTATCAATATACTATTTCTCAGCGCAGGACTTCCCAGCATGGATCGTAGTGGTATATTTCTCTAAGGCGCATCCGCAGCAAGTGCGGAGCAAAGAAGACCATGCTAAGTACAGGCTACAGAAACATCCGAACACTTCTACTTGCTGACTGCCTTCGCCTTCTACTCCCGCTTCCGCTTCATCGCCAACCTCCTCCCTCTACTCCAACGCGGTGTCGCTCTTCGCCGCGTCGTCACTGTTGCAGGAGGCGGTCTCGAAGGCCCGCTGGATTCCAGCGATTTCCCAGCCCGCCGTGTCCCACTTACCGCTATCCGTGGCCATCTCTGCACGCTCATAAGTCTCGGGCTCGAATCCGTTGCGAAGATAGCTCCGGAGGTTAGCTTCGTGCATGACTTCCCTGGCGCTGTGAACACATCGCTCTTTGACCGCATGGAAGGCATAGTGGGCGTGGTTATGAGAGCATACATATATTTGCTGGGCCGCTGGATATGTGTGCTGATTAAGGAGTGTGGGGAGAGGCATTTGTATTTTGCGACGAGCGCTAGGTTTCTGCAGGTGCGTGCCGGTAGTGCCGGTGTCCCGCTGGGAGATGGAGCCGATGTGGCATGTGGGACAACTGGTAGAGTTGGAAGTGGGGTCTATTCGGTTGAGTGGGATGGTGCGAGTGCATCTTCTACGGTGCAGAAGCTATTGGCTGGTTACCGTGATAAGGGAATGGTGGAAGAGATTTGGCAGCATACGGAGAGTGAGTTTAAACGAATTACTGAACGAGACGAGGGTTTATGAGCGTATGTCCATGTTGCGTACAGTTTGAAAATTAGTATTATCTAAAAGATTCAAAATTACAAAACGTTGAATATCAGATTCAGTTTAACGTCTTTATGATGGAAAGATGAGAACAAGAACGAGTGTGTAGTGAACTATGGATCGCATCGTTACATCGTTACATCGTTATTAAGATGCTGCAAGTCATCTGATGGGTCGATTGTGCACTACAAGACATAAGATATTCCAGTTGTATCTAACGTCTTTATGATATAAACATGGGGGTAAGGGCGAGTATATAATGAATTACGACCCACATCACTTTATCTCTATTAAGATGTTACGATTCATTCGATGGATCAATCATGAAGGAGTAGAGTCAATGTTCTAGTACCATTTCGCTAATGTGGAAAAAGAGGGAAACGTATGCCTCGTCTTGCTCGAGCGCTAGGCCATTCGCTGCACAGACCACCATAATCTTGTCACGAAGCCCGCGGTCGTTGCTGGGGGTGGATTGATACACCTGTCATGTGTCAGTACTGTATAGGTAGATGACATCACTTTTATTTTTATAGTACCTCTCGTAGAGTCACCATAAAATCTTCGCTGTGGACGGAGGGAGAGAACTTAGATGCAGCCAATTGCTTCAGGCCAGGAAGGTTGTATTTGTCCGCAACGGAGTAGACAAGCGCATTGTTTAGCGCTTGGGAGCGCTCGTCTTGGGTGTGATTTGAGGGCAAGGCAGGCGAGTCAACCAACTCTTCCTGGCTGTTTGTGGGGGATCGAGTCAGCGTATCGGCGTCCCGACCATTACCACGGTCATCATAATCGTTGGTGTAGAAATATATCAGCATCCGCTCGATTGAGTTGGGATCGTCGTCGTCCAGATAGATCTTGCTGGTGCTGGCCTCCTGCTACTATTAAAACCCTCCTTGTAGTAACTCAAGTAGCGTGAGAAACTCACAAGAAACGCTCCATTGCCAGCTACATCGAAGAATCTGGATTGAGAACAGACGACACTACGATGGACGTGGAATTCCTGCCCTCGACAGTAAATGATGAAATCAGGGTATTGGCCAGACTTAAGGAGGTAGGGATTGCTCGTAAAGATAGCAGAGTTATGAGAGTCAGACATTGTGGTAGAATGGTGGTTGGGCTGCTATTCTAAGGGGAGTCTCTCGATATCGTATCGTAGGGGGAGAAGGAAAGAAAGAAATTGCCATGAAAATATCCAGTATAAGTACAACCTGTCGGCGCGGCGACGGTATAGTTTCATTGACAACGCGTCAAACGCTGGGAGAACAGACACCAAAGCTACCTGGCGACTGTTATCTCTAGGCAGCTTTTACTGAACAGAAGTATAGCTGTCATAGCAGAAACATGAACAGCTCAAGATGGATCAACTAATCTGGCTGGAGCGACTGGTCCCGATGGTGCATTAGCCAACCCTACAGTGGTGGGCTCCATCCTCACAGACATAGACATGCCATGCCATAGCTGACTTTCCACGAGCATTGATCACGTTGATGCTTCGGAAAGGGCAGAATTGGAGTAAGCTATTACGGATTGAATTTGAGCTGCTCTAATGGCGGTCGCCTATACTCTAACCGCCAGAGCCGATAGACGCGCCTCTTTGAGCCTATCAACATTACTCTAATATTTGCGTATACCTCTGATAGATTGTCAACCTGTGTGCTTCACCATGACCCTTAACCCCCTTCGTCCAACTGTTTATAGTGGGACTTTTGTCCATTGCACGGCGTGCGATGAGCTAGAAGTGCTCGAGCATGCTCTCGTTGGCGTTGATGAGCAAGGTGTCATACGTTTTCTAGAAAAGGATGTTCCAGCAACCGGGAAAAGTGTAGATGATATCGTCAATGGATGGGACTTGGGTAAACCAAATGGATATTGGAGGCTGGTGGCCTGTAAGATAGCCGGCCGAAGCTGGTTCTTTCCTGGTTTTATCGGTATGTGAAGGTTTGTCTTTAATCTCAACATCCTGATACTTTATTTATGTTTGGAAGACACTCGGTCGAGAATTAAAGGACTTGCCTGATAGTAATCCGTCAAAATTTGAATCAGGCATGTGTTTCTTGAGAGCCTTTACTATGTTCCGTCTGGGGTTATCAAAGGTCACAGTTGCTGAATGAAACCTGCTGCTTCTGACTAAAACGCAAATTTTCTTCTGAGATTCTTCACCGCCATCATACTTCATCTTGGATTCTTCCCAGCTTTCATGAAAATACAACCAGTTTATCGTCAACAGCTGTCTTTTTACTTTATGGCAGCAATTTCTGGCTTTCCGGTGAAACTACTCTCCAGATGCTGTTTATTTGCTAGGAATTTCCGTGTAAGCCACTTGTGCTGATAGTGTTTCAATCATGCTACGTTCTAAATCGATATCTAGATACACATATACATGCCTCTCAATATCCTAACTGCGGCATCTTCGGCAAAACGACCCTGCTCGAATGGCTAGAGAAATATACTTTCCCCCTCGAAAGTTCCCTTTCAGATACCACCAAAGCTCGAAAGGCCTACTCTCGTTGCATTTCTCGCACCCTGTCGCACGGCACCACTACCGCAGCATATTTCGCCACCACCCATGTTCCTTCCACTAACATCCTTGCTGACGTTTGTTTGGAAAAGGGGCAGAGAGCCTTTATAGGACGCTGCAATATGGATTCCGATCTACACCCATCATATTATAAAGATGCCTCTTTCTCGGCTGCTGTAGCAGATACGCGCGCTACTATCGACCATATTGCCTCCATTGATCCCTCAAAATCACTCATCACTCCAATCATCACTCCACGCTTCGCGCCTTCGTGTACCTCAACTATGCTCTCTGAGCTTGGCGCCCTGCATAAAGAAACCAACCACCCCATCCAAACCCATGTTTCCGAAAACCATACAGAGATCGCCCTCGTTGCGAAGCTTTTTCCCAATAGTAGTTCCTATGCTCACGTCTATGACACTCACGGCCTTCTTACTCGGCACACGGTGCTTGCTCATGCTGTACATCTGACACCTGATGAGCGCATACTTATCAAGCATCGCGGAAGCAAAGTCAGTCATTGTCCCGTTAGTAATACAAGTATCTCTTCAGGGTTGTGCCCTGTCCGTACCCTGCTAGACGAAGGTATTGATGTTGGGCTTGGCACCGATGTCAGTGGTGGGTATAGCGCCAGCATTCTTGTTGCTGCGAGGGAGGCAGCGATGGTGAGTCGTACTATAGCTGCGTTGGCAACCGAAGACGAGGATAGAGATAGGCAGAAGCTGAGCGTAGAGGAGTGCTTGTACCTTGCCACGAGGGGAGGAGCAAAGTGTCTGGGTTTAGAGGATAAGGTTGGGGCCTTTGAAGTGGGGATGAGATGGGATGCTCAAATGGTGCAGTTGGCTCACGCCGAAGAGAGCCTCGGGGAAGGCATGTCCATGAAAGATGAAGGGCTCGTGGAGCTCTGGGGAGATGAGACGTGGGATGAGAAGGTGGCGAAGTGGGTATTTTGCGGGGATGATAGGAATACGAAGAAGGTCTGGGTCAATGGAAAGCTCGTGCATGAGCGCTAGCTTTGGCGTTGATATGCACGGCTTGGAAGTCTATGGTATGAGCATCGAAGTTAGGGTAGCTGGTAGGAGAATCTTCCAGGAATTCTTAGTATCTTGTATCCAAACCTTTTGATTGTTTCTTTTTCGATATGAACTACTTCTGGATACAGTAAGTCTGAACCCCCGCTAGTGCAGATACGTCAACACACTTCAACTACCTACCTTACCTTAGTGGCCCACATCGCAAGCGTTGTGAGACTGCTGTGTGTTGACTGTGATAATACACTAGTTGTTTTCAAAAACTTACATACGAGCATTTTTCAATATCATGAAATCACAATATCTTAAAGTCATAACTTGTTACGAGACTGCTACTGGCTACTGGTAGGGCTACCGGCTCCGTCACCACTATTGAAAGGTGTCTTTCGATTATGCCTTCTCTGAAATAGAATAAATAGCTCTATATATCAATATATTTAGATATCTGTTTTTTCACCCTTTTTTCTTCTTCTTTATTTTAACGTGCTTATGCAGCCAAAGGCTATGAAGCACAGCATACTATCTATGTATATAGATACACATAGAGTCGTACTGACGATGTATGTAGTATGGAAAAGCTCTCTGCGTGAAACAGGCCCTTAGAGCTAAAAAACCACACTGTTGTTTATGATAGTAGTCGCTGTAACCTGAATCCACTTTCCATACCCAGTCAGATGAGCTCAAGGAAATCCTGCTGCAAGCAGCCGACTCAAAATCCTAGACAGTATATCCTGTGAACCAGTTGTACATTGTGCGATAAAATGGGCGACAAAGAGCTATGTCCGAGGTTGCGAGCTGGCCGTGCGAGTAACAGATCACGGGCTCCGCGTTATTGTGAAAGCTGATCACTTCGACGTGAACTTTCGAAATTGACTGTATGACCACCAAGCTGAGCGAGCTAGGTGAGCTTTGATCTATGTATGTGAAAGCTGGCCACTTCGACGTGGGCTTCCGAGTTTGCTGCGTGGCCATCTAGCTGGGCGAGCTAGGTGAGCTTTAGTCTATGTATGTGAAAGCTGGCCACTTCGATGTGGGCTTCCGTTCGCTGTTTGGCCACATGGTCATCTAGCCACATGAACTTGTTGTTTGTGAGCATCGCGACGCGATGCTCGGTCTATGTATGTGGAAGCTGGCCACTTCGACGTGAGCTTCCGAGTTCGCTGCGTGGCCATCTAGCTGAGCGGGCTAGGTGGGCTTTGGTCTGTATGTATGTGGAAGCTGGCCACTTCGATGTGAGCTTCCGTTCGCTGTTTGGCCACATGGTCATCTAGCCACGTGGACTTTTCGATTGGGTATGAGCTCAACGCGTGGGTAAAGCGCTGTTACTGCTCTGTTGTTCAGCTCTTCTGACAAGCATAGCTTGCAGAAGGTTCGTAGCCAGCACCTCGTACAGGTAAATTTCGTTGCCGGCCGACATTTTCATGATACAATTGTGCGATAATTTTGATTTTGCAAAAGAATTGTTAGTTATACGGTACATGATCAGCGTATTACGATGTCACAACAATTGCAAGTGCTAGAGAAAGGCCTCTAAGGTAAATCATTCACCCAACAAAGCCACGCTATCTGCTTCCTCGCTTTAGTCAAAACCAAACATCAACGATCAGGTCTTCATCTCGGCTCCCTCAGTGGTTCAAGCCATAGTCTCTTCGTGTCTCTTGAGATACACCAGTTCTAGGGATCACGGATGGTCATATGACCGTCAGGTCAGGTCAGATGTTTTCGATCATGCGGACGTCACATGTTTCTACTTGACAGCCAATAAGACAGCCTATATATATATTACTAAGGATTTGACCAATCAGAGCCCAAGAATCGACTGTAGAGCTGAGCGCTCTAAAAATTCCGGAGCCGCAGACGCCTGAGAACCCGGAGAAAACAGAGAAAACGGAGCAAATTATGGTGTAATTTCCGTCTCTTCTCCATCTCTTTCTCGAGCTCCCAACATCGAACTATGTTCCTCCAACCACTGATCTTCTACCCCTATGAGCTCCTCTTCAGTAGGCATTGTTTGGGCTATCTTTCGTAGTGTACGCTCGCGGCATTTCACTACTCCTTCTCTTCTTCCTGAACGATTGACTCGGTAAACGCGACGTGTACAGCTGAATCAGATAGCATAGTGCTTATATCGAATAGGAATAACAGTCAATAGAGGTGATGGTTGATGTAGAAAGGTTGGGGAAAGGGAGGTTTCGGAAGTTGTTCGGAAATTGCAAAATGTTCTATCGAAACGGGCTAGCCTATATCTTGAAATGGTTAGCGTGAAATCCGATCTGGCTAGACTGCTGTCATGTCATTTGTCAGGTCAGATCCATGTCAGGACTTGACGTCACATGACTTGTCATACCATCGAAATGACGGTCATTACCGATCCCTAAGGTCCAGTTCCGGTCGAGCATAGCAACCAAGAATCTACAGAGAGATCCGCCAGAGACCGAAAAGACTATTATCAGACCACAGAATGCCTGATATTCACAAGGAGAATATGGCCGCGGGCATAAGAAGTGTTTTTGAGAGCTCGAAGTACTCAGATCTTACTATTCGGTGTAGAGGAAAAGAGTTTAAGGTGCATCGTATCATCCTTTGCCCAAGATCTACATTCTTCGCCGCGGCGTGCGATGGAGAGTTTCAAGTATGGCATTATGATATTCTGGCTACCGCAGATGACTAACAACAATAGGAAGCCAAAACCGCGCAGATAGCCTTAAATGATGATGATCCGGATACCGTTGAGCGGATGTTATCATATTTCTACACACTCGACTATGAAGACAGGAACAACTTGACGATGGAAGAACTTGGTATCGATAGGTTCGGTATATTCAGTGGCACAGTCTCTGCCACCGGCCAGCCTGAGGCTTTTTCCGAAGCCCAGCCTCTCCTCACCCACAACATATTGAACGACGACAATGTAGACGTCTCGGAATCATACAAACTAAAAGCAAGGCATCTCGATATGCTGAATGACATTTCGGTGTATGCCATTGCGGATAAATATGATATTCCCACCCTAAAGAAGCTAGCAGAAATCAAATTCAGAAGCCTAGCCTATTCTATCTGGCCTCACCACGATTTCCCTGCAATTGTCAAATCAGCATACGAATCAACACCGGACAATGACGAGGGACTTCGTGGTATTGTCACGAGTATCTGCGCAGATCATATTGAGGATGTGCTCCTGCTCGAAGGTCCTAATGCTTCAGAGATGAGGGACATTGGACAATTCGGCTTTGACATATTGAACATTGTCAAGGAGAATAGCAACAAATCTCACGAGCAAATCTCATCGGCTCTTGCGATAAGTAAACTTCAGTTGCAACAAAAGACCGCGGATGTCAAAATGCTCGTGTATGATAGAGAACGTTTAACGGAGAAATTACAGTCCTGGTCCGAGAGCATCGAGGACATTTTCGATAATGCTAAGAACGTTCATCGGTGCAGGCACTGCTCAGCCCAAAACACGGGTTCCGGAGTTTTGCGTTTCGAGCGAGTGGATCACCCAACAGAACTTCGCGCGATTCTTAGATGTGGGATATGTCGTACTAAACACTCTCTCGACTAAATGTGAAGGGCTTGGTATCTCATGGTTTTGCTAGCTCCACTCGAAGGGCTCGATTATATGGCGTGAAAATCATCTCTTGGTGTAAGAATCACTTGCCAGCCGAATTCGATCATCTTGGCTCTAGCAAAATCAACAGGAATTGTGCTTCGGCCTACTTTAATAATACATAGACAAACTAACACGCCTATTAATCAGCTCGGCCATATTTTCATTACAGATAGGCGCTAATCTGCAACATTGGCAATATTCCTGACGTTTCCCCTCATGCTAACGATCAAACTCACATGGTTCACCTCCGGTTTCTCTTATTGATCTCCCTGCTTGAAGAATCTTGAAAGCCAGCTCAGCTGAACAGTCTATTCCACGGTGACCTTGGCTTGGTCTACTCTTGTTAACAGATAATCTAGATCGTCAAGACACTGGCTTCTTCCTACTCTTGCAGTAAGAAATTCTTGATTTTCAAACCCTGAAGAATTCTCCTAATCAACATATAGACCTAGCACACCCCTTCCAACCACTACAACACCACCCGCAAATGCCACGAAAACCACTACTCCAAGCCGTACCAAGCCACATGACATCCATCATGTCGACAGACATCAGGTGCAAAAAGTCGGTAGACACCAATCGGTACCCATAGGCAAGATGTTCGTTCTCTTGAAATAGGACAATCATTCGCTTGGATTCAATCACCAAGTTTGTGCGATAAGAAGAGTAGGGCTTGTTTATACTCGAAATGTTACTTAATTTGGGGAAACAATTGGGTATTGTTTGTTGCCCACTCACTCTCTCAAACCCTCTTCGAAACCGCTTTATGACTTCTAATACTCACACTCCTTCTCGAATTAGCCAGGTCATCTCCACTACTTGTCCCTCTGCTCTACTTCATTTCCCAACGCCGACTCAACTATGATTGCCCTTATGCAATCCTTCACTTCGCCTATAAAACATAAACCCCCCCCCTTATTTATTAGACCAATACCCGACTTCTCCACCCTCACCACCACCCACGACGACAGTCCGCATAATTAGGAGCCAAAGTTAATTTTAGGATATCCCCTTTCTTGACAATCTTAGAAATACACAAGACCAAGGGTGCATAAATCGACATGATAGTTTCTCTTCAGAGCTCTCAGTAACGACAAAAGCCATGACCTTTTGTTATTTCTATCGATAAATGAGTTCCTACACAAAAATCGGAAGTATCATGATTTTTCTTATCAGCCTCCGCTCTTTATACCTTTGCTAATAGTCTCTCAAAGATAAAGCCTCTCCCTTTACTAAAACCGAATCACCTCCTCTCCTCGCTTCGCCAGAGAAAACTCCCACCAACAATCACGCCGTCAAAGCAACCCCAACTCCCTCATTCTCCTCTCAACCTCCTTCTTAATCGAACCATGACGCCCTAGATTCCCGTTCTCCTTAACGCTTCCGTTGAGCTGTGCATTGTCAATGACCGCCCTCATACGCGACGCGCAGATTCGAGAAACGATAACCCTCAGCTCCAGACCGCGCCGAACGCTGGACTCATAAATTGCTAAAAAGACGGGAGAAAAGTCTTCGTGACGCCTTATGCGGCACACAAGGGCTGTGAATTTAGCCTTTGCCAAGGCGCGTAAAGGCGGGACATCGTATTTCTCCGCGAGGGCGTATACGTCAATGTTGACGACAATCCTGTTGAGCGTTGTTTCGAAGGCTTGGTCCTCCGCACTCAGGGAACCATTGGGTTCCGAAGTGTCCGATTGGCAATCTTCATCATCCTGGTAATCTTTGTGGTATAAGTAGCAAACCATTCGCTCTACTGTGTCTGGGTCGTCGCCTTTTAACGTGATCTCCGCGGTCTTTGCTTCCTGTTGCTGTCAACTTTTGATTGAAAATATTCCTGCGCGCTAACGGACTTACTGGCAGAGGGTTTCCTTCACAAACTCGAGCATAATATTCCGACTGAGGATAGATAACCGACTTATGAACAGTGATTTCGCAAGAGCCACAGTAAATTTTCAAGTCTGGTTCTGGTGCATCGGTGATGCTGCCGAGGACATTGTCCATACTGGTCGGTAGGCTTCCAGGGGCTTTGCGATATTTTGGTGAAATGAGAATTGCAAGAAAAACAACATTTTTGGAGCACTTATGTTAGCTACAGTATCAGAGACCATCCACTATGCGTCTTTTCAACTTTGATCCGTGACTCATTGCTAAGGTTAAGAGGAGTGGTCAATTTCTCGTGCTTGAACAGAAGGTGCACGGATTTTGTATGAATGATTCATGGTGAATAGGTATTGTTGGCTGGCAAATGTTTCATATAAACCTCCCTAGTGACAGGGCTCATGACCTTGGTAGCGCGCTTCATATCAGTATTTTAAATACTTGCCCTCCTTGGTGCCATTGTCCTCCTCAGATTTTTCTTTTCTTCGGTCTCCTCCATAACAGGCAGCATTCCTTTATCCCTCAGCTTTCCCAGAAACTCCTGCCCGTACTTATAACCCACCTGATAAATCTCGTCGAACTTCGCAAAATCCAGCGTCCCATATGCATCTATCGGCGGACGCATATATAAACATCCTGGCGTGGTTTTGGCTCTTTCCAACGCATCTACGCTACTGACGTAAGCGAGCCGGGCTTGGATCTCTGAGAGGGTTGGGGGGTTGGGATACGAAGAGAAGGGGTTCCAGCGGTTCATTAGCGCCCAGGCGCCAGAGAGGGAATCGCCGAAAGTTTGAGGAAGATTGTCATCTAGGGAGCCCACATCGATGGCGAAGATGACGTCCGCGCCTAGAGATTTCATATGCGCAACTGTGAGGTTATCGACGTAGCCGCCATCGAGAAGCATGCTTCCTTCATCGCACATGGGAGGGATAAGACCTGCTAAAGACATTGATGCGCGTACGTAGCGCCAGACATAGCCGGAATTGTGGAACTCTACGCGGGATTTGCTGATATTTGTCGTATTACAATAAAACTCGAGCCAGAAGTCTTCGATCTGGGATTTTCCAAAGGTTTTGAAAATGCCGCGGTTGAATTCATGACCAGTGGTGTAGGATGCGGATGGGTAAGTGAGATCAAGAGCGAAGCGCCACATGCTGCCCATTCGGCCCGCAAATTTCTTTGCCCGGCCATACATAGGTACCACGTCAGCATCACGAGCATAGAGGGCGCCGATAAAAGCACCGATGGATGTGCCACCGACAATGTCGACGGGTATGCCGGCTTCTTCAAGGGCTCGAATGACACCGACTTGGGAGATTCCTCGCGCTCCCCCTCCGCCGAGTACAAGCCCAACAGACTTGCCACAAAGACGCCGTGCCAATCTGTGGAAGTCGCCCTTGAACGGCGTTTCAGCTGAGTACAACGGAGTCTGGCGTATTCTCCTTGAGGTATATTTCTGGATTTCAGCTTGTAGTACTTGCACCCGTTGCTTTAGGGCTGTGCCAAGACGCTTTAGTTGAGGGTGTACAGGCTCCACGTTATTTCGAAACGCCATCTGAATATGATGATGACCACCGTTGATCCACATCCGATTTCTGAGCCATCTCCGCGTAAGACCTGGTGGCGAGTATCTTTCAACATGTAGAAGTACCAATTCCTTTCTTGCGGTTGTCTTCATTCCAAGTAAAAACCTTTCGTATTCGCCTATACTCGGCGAGCCTTCAGCAAGGCCAACTAGAAGAATGCAGTCGGCCTGACTTATGCATGTCTGCGTCCAGGGAGAGTTGACGTTGGTATCAGCAATGTAAAGAAGCATACCATATCGCTCTTCAAGGTCGGCAAGGTACTGCGAGAGCTTGAGCTTACCCATCCTTGAAAAAGCATGCCGTCCCAAGTGATTAAGGATGGCGGCCTGATTGAGGGATGCCACTCCGTTGACCACGCCAATCTGAGTCAATGCACTCATTAGTCTGCTTCCGAACTCTACTATAGGGACTCCGGCAGTGACAGGTAGAATAGCTATTGTGCGAAGGTTCAAAGTTGACGTGACGTTCTTGTTTGCTGCCGTGTTCGTCTTGTCTTTGCCTTGCTCGAAATATGGATCCTCGATCAGTGCTCGCATTCGCTGAGCAATGATTTTAGAGATCTTAATGGTGATACCTGGATGCTCTAAAGCAAGACTATTGAATAGAGTCTTAGGAAACTTGGCTAGCTCGGTATCGCGGATGGCATGCAGGGTAGTAGGTCTTAAAGACTCAGTCATAACCTCGAGCTCACCCACACTCTCACCCTGCCCATATTCACCCACAACCCTCATACCACCGTCATCACGCTCCAAGATCGCTCGAAGCCGCCCATTGAGCACGATGTAGATAGCGTCACTTTCGTCGCCCTGGTGATGGATGACCTGACCGGCGTTTACCTGCACCCATTCTAGAGCAAAATCAATGTGTAGGATAAGTCGAGGAAGCAGGCTGGTGAGACGCTTGGCCATGGTTAAGAGGACAACGGGGTACCTCTCAACAATGCGCTCTAAAGCCGCTCTAGGCAGAAAACCAACATAGACATCTGTCTTGGCTCTGACGTCTATGAAAGACCTGTAAGACGAAATCGTACCTACATACCCAGCAAGGCCACCAGGCTTGATCAAAAACAAGCTCTTCCGTGACTGTGATTTCTTTCTGCTCGTAGACGCACCGCGTATTGGAGACCGTCGCGGCGTATTGCTGACGAGCCGTTTGAGGGGCGGTAGGAGGTGATCTGAGTCTTGCCCTGGCATGTCGCTCGAGAGTGGCACACCATCAATGTCATTGCCCTCTCCTGGGACGCTTACGTCCAGAAAACCATCGATAACATAGTAAAGCCCTGGATTCCTCTCGCCCTGCTCTACAAGCACAGCATCTTTGGGAAAATAGACGATTTCAAGTTCATCGCGTGTTTCTTCAATGAGCTGATGGTGGCCCATAGAGCCTCCTGGGCCGATACCAGACACAGAATTCATAGATTCCGAGTCGCCGTCACCTGAGCCATCGTAGGGATCCATGAATCCGAATGCATTCGTGAAAGTGGCTTTTTGACGTTGAGCATCGTACGAGACCATACGTGGAGACTGCTCCACTGATTCTGCAGGCCTTTTCATAGCATCTTTTGTGCTCGTAAGTCCAATGGCTTTCGTTATGCATTCAAGTATAGATATACGGAACATTGCGTCTTCGTCTAACGAGTCTTGCCGATGAAGTGGCAAACCGTTGGGGGTTGGTGAACTCGTGAAGGGAGCATGGTCCAATCTACCCGAGGGACTCCCGTATTCTCGGGCCTCGGATTGCGAGGTTGGTCTTTTATCTGGTATAGCAGTTGACATGGTAAGGTTACCAGGATGCCTTGCTCCAAATCTGGAGACCTGGATATTTGTCAGTAAGTCGCCAGCGCTGACCCCAGATCGTGCATTTGGCGATGCTGCTTCGTTCAAATCAGGTGCTGAAGACTTGTTCCGAGCAGCTGCGGTCCTTGCTTGTGTCGCGATTTCTCTCCGTAAATTACTGCTTGAGCGCCGTCGTTTACCCGCTCCTGGGTTGTGTAACGCAATGCCTTTCATACTTTCCTCCGCACGTCCCAAGCGTTCCTTTTCTCGCGTAAATTTTTCTTTCAGTCTTTCCAATGCAGACCCTCGCAGGTGGTTTGGCAAGTCATAGCTCGTGTATTTATTCATATGACGCTCGGTCCGGAGAACTTCTGAGGTCAGTCCGAGATATGAATGTGCTGTGGCGAGTGTAACACGTTGAAGCCGTGTAAGGATGACTTGTACAATATGTGCTGTGGCTTTGGGATAGACTCGTGTGAGACGGTGAAAGGCAGTAGCAGGGATAATTGCAATCGTCGTATCTACTGTCGCCCTGGCGACTATATCCGGATGTGCAGACTTTAGTGTGCTAGGTTTTCTCTGTTCTTGATATCTCTTATGGTCCGATCGCTTGTGTCGATAATTGTGTGAGCTTGAATCGAGCGAAAGAGGTGGTACGCTTGGTAAATGACTGCGGCTATTCGGGACTGGTAAGTGGTCATTGTTGTTGGCGACTATATGCGAGGGAGTTCCTGGAGTTAGAACAGGACTCGCCGCCCCAGAATGGGGCGTGACCCCCGACGAAAATCCTGCGCTGGAATAACCAGAAGCCATTCCAGCTTCATCCTCAACATCATGCCGTAGCTTCACATCCTCTGTAAACAGCGACAATACGGAGAATAGAGATGACATTGGTGCTCCATTCTTGACGTCTGTAAGCAATTGGTATCCTTGATGGTCTCCCTCAGGATGCTCTTCCTCTTCTTCCTCATAGGAATGTCCGCCCCCACTAATCCAGGCCTCGCCGCTCGTAGAAGCACTTTCCCTATTCGATTTAACAAATATTTGTACCAGCCCATCCACTACAAGACAGAAGCCCTTTTCTTCCTCCAACAGCAATGTTTCTCCAGCAATAAGCTTCCGTGTTTGCATTGTTCGAGTGAGCTCGTGAAAAACCGAGCGTTCAACTTCCTAACTATCAGCCATGCTCTTTCACCATGTACCATATGTCCATTGGCTTACGGTACCCGAATACCTTGATTGCGCTCAAGAATTCGTCGAGGTAATTTGCCAGACCTGGTTTCGAGTCTCCGTCTTGCGTATCCGGAAATAGCTCAATCTGTGGCTCTTTCCGTTGGAGTTCGGGAGGCAGTCGAGCATACATGTTTAGATATCGATATCTCACAATCCAGGAAACCATAGATGCGAACGCAAGCACTATGAGCATTCTTGGATGGTGTTAGCTTACAGACGTGGCACTACGCACATACCAAACCTACAAGGTGGTCATGTTCATGGTAAACGTTAGACTGGTCGAGAAGAGCGTGAAAAGGATCGTAGGTAGAGTGATTGTGGTAAAAGTAATGATCCAATAAAGGACGCCCGGTATCACTCGCGCCATAACGAGTATCAGGCGACCGAACAAGCCTAGCCATGAGCTCGTCTGAGATACTTTAGGAGCTTCTGCTATTTCAAAGGCATGCGAGGGAGTACTGCTCGTAGCAGTACTGGTAACAATGCTAAGGAGCGAAGTCAGGCCACTTGAGGTCGTGGGCCAGTTCGCGTTGGAAGCGGCATCCATGGCTATATCTGCTAAAAAGTTTTATCCTATCGCCCCGCACGTTAAAAGTTGTGATGACTTGCGCGAACTAATGCTGGTTTGCATTGTTGAGGTGAGAAGCACATCTGTTGAAGAGTATCAAAGTGCCTATCAGAGAGCTAATTCGGCGCACGCCGATGCATGTCAACCGTATTTAGTCAGCAGTGCTTGGCGCAAAGTCCGTTCTTGCATCAGGAGTCAGGACCTTAGACGTGCGTAGCTAAGCCCCTTCGGGTTAGCTCTGCTTACTTCGCGAGCTCAGCTTCCGTAGTAAGAAAAGCGCTAACCCGCAGGGGCTTAGCCCCACACTTCTGACCTGAGGCAAGTCCGTTCAAGTCATCTTCTCATGCCACGAGTGCCAGGCAAACTTACGCCTGGCCGCAAGTGACGATGATTGTTGTACTAATTGGAGTGTCTACTTGGTGTGAGGTTGCCTGGACACTTTTTTTTCGCGACAGTTTCTGATCTTAAATGATAGTTCTACAACGCCTGACTTCAAAAGTTTCCCACTCACCTTGGTATCAAAATGCAGTCTCTGCTCTTCATTCATCCAGCCATTACCGCTGTTTCTCTTTCACAGTGTAATTTGGTTGCGCACACGCCTATCTCCTCGCTTTATAGATACTCCACAGTCTCAATCTCTTTGCTTCCAAAATCTGAGTATACTCAAACTGTTGGATGTGCCTGATCAACTGGGATAATAAAAATCTCGCCTTACTCTTTTATACGCGTGCGTTCCTCCTTCCACTGGTATTCTAGTTCTTTTCTGGGACTTTTGGTGTCCAAAGTCAATGGTCTGATAGCACCCACAGGAAACGACAAAGAGCCGGTCTTTTCCCGGAGTCGGTGAAACTTGCTGGTAGATAGTTCTATGTTCTTCATGTCTTTGCGTTGGCCTTAAATGTCGACATAGACTAGCATATCTTTCTTCTGGAAGGGTTTTTCGTTCCATCTGTCACCATATACAGCTCGGGCTTCACCAAGTCCTACCGGTGTAGAGTTCTCGAATTCGAAGGCTTCACGTATTTTCATAGAGAGCAGTCCAGCGGGCGATATATATCTGAGATAGAAGTTGAAATATCAATCGAGACTGAGGAATTAGGAGCGAACGGGATTCAGTGTAGAATCTATGGTTTTAGGGTTTGAAGAATGTCACTCAAGCACAAAAAAGTGAAATCTAGTAGGATTATGGTATTGATAAGTGTAGGAATACGATTTGTAGAAAATGAAAGCCGAAGCTAGATTAAACAACTAGATGAAGCAAAGCGCTTTTGGGAAAAAGGGAAGCTCGACGAGAGTATATGGCCAGAGTCATGATAACGGAAAAGGAAGCAACAAATGTTCTAATTCTGGATGGAGTTACCCTCAAAGTACGTTTTCAGATATAGAATTTCTCAAGACTCGATAAACAATGAGTAGATATGATCAGAGAGAGTTTCTCTCCAGGCATATTGCTATATTTTAGGCACTGATAAACGAAATGCCTAGCGATTGTTCGACTGCCAGGAACTTATTAAAGACAGTTTCAGGCAGCTTATGACGTGAGTCCCGAGCACGACTGTAGGCAATGTATTCCGTACTGTGTACGACATGAGGATGCGCAAGGGTTGTCAAAGACGCGCTCCAGTCTCGCTTGTCTTGCCACTGTGGCTAAAATCAAGGCTGCGACAAGTATGACATCAGCCGGCAGAAATCCTACTATGTTGGCTCGCGTGCTTGCAAAACATTTTTCAATTTTCCTGCTACAACCGATTCTAATCACAATTCGAAAGGAAACACACTCACTTCAACAATGGATATCGTGACGAAATTGTTTTCTCTCAACCTTGACGTTGAGCCCAACACAGATACCTTGAAGGGTCTCTCGAAAACCCTGAACAGCGCTGGTACACTACCTCCAGTACCCGTCCTACAACTGCGTTAACTGACTAGTTTTCAGTCCTCTCACTCGCAGAAAAACAGAAAGCCTTTGAGCAATATGCCGATACAGCAGAAGGCAAACGGTATATCGCTCAGGCCCCTGCGCCCACGCCGAAGCAGAAGAAACAAGTAATCTGGCAGATCACGGAGGCAAAGATGAAAGAGCTGGAGTGGCAACGAGCACAATTGATACGGTATCAGAAGGAGCAGATGGCAAAAGCGAAAGCGGCCAAAGCTAAGGCGGGCAATGCACCGAGGGCTCCTGCGCCAAAGCTGGGCCCAAAGGGAACGAACACCCCAAAGGTAAGTTTAGAGCTATACCTCTTCAGAAAGTGTATCCAAATCAATCGGAAGAACTTCTCAGTCTGACAGTTTGCGTATAGAAAGCACAATCAGTAAATGGCGCCCCACCAAAGGCACCTCAAGTAAATCGAGTGCCCAAAAAGGCCTCATCAGTCAACGGAGCTGCTTCAAAGGCTCCACAAGCCAATGGGGTTCCAAAGAAAGCACCTCAGACAAACGGCGCAGCTTCTAAGGCGCCCCAAGCGAATGGGAAGACACCACAGGCTCCCAAACTCAATGGTGCTGCAAAATGAACCGTCTAGCGCACAAAACACAAAGCAATCGTAATGTGATGGTATTTGCACGATAGGGAAAAAGCGAGAAGCCTTGGATATTACGGATGTACGATAAGAGGCGATCTTTGTTTTGCGTATTCTATGTATAATTTGCTAGCGTGGGTGTTGGTGAAAGGATTTCATGAGAATGCCATTACCATGATATTTCAGATTTTTATACTAGCTTCGGTGACTGCTACCTATCATCTGCTTTTCGAAGTTCTTTGAGCGTCATCAAGCTCTCATAGTCTCACCATGATACGCAATCTCATCCAACAGCTGGACTGTTTCTGCCGGATTTGCTATCCAAGCCGTCGTACAAGCTAATCTTGCCTGCGTGCGGCTCCGTCAGCCTCTCGAACCATGTTTTGGTTGCAAAAGAACCATACCTTGAAATCATTTGCCCCAGCAGAGAGAAATTGATCGCCTACGTGAAGAGTCTTGCTACCAGCGATGCCGCCGAGGTAGCGTTGGCAGGACAGGACACCCCAGGATTTGTCGCCAATGTCAACAAAGACGTCGCTGCCTCCTATCGAGGCGATATTAGAAACAGTTGTGGGGCATATGGGATTCCACTCACCATTAAATGCACAGAATGGTATCTTTTTGGCCACAGGCGACATCTCAACAATATGTTGGGTGACCAACACCGTCTCCTCGAGCTGCTCCCGAGTAAACTTCTGGGCTTTTGGCCCTGTCGCTTGAATTATCCCTACAGCTCGTTCTTTCCGGAGTATTTCTGCTGAAAGCTGCATGTTATTCACACATTCAATCAGCGCTGCTTCTGCAACATCAAGCAATAGCTGGATGTTTTCGTCACCCCACAGCTTCATTTCTTCAAGCATCCACTTTTCTCTTGGAATATAATTGAGACAACTCTTATGGGAAACGTCAAATTCAAAGAGGTAACTACTTTCACCACCAATGATAACCAACCTGGGTCCAACAAGTTTCTGCTCTTCAACAGCAACTTTGACCGCGTGCAGAAGGCCGAACAATCGCCCATGGTATTTTGACGCATCAGTGTAGCCAGCTGCAGTGACGATGCCAACCTTTATCCCTCTTGAGAGGAGTCCTAGAATTCGTGGGATAACTGGATTATCTGGGTTCAACGACTCGCCATCATCATAGAGCGTTACATCCCCATCGAACGTCACTAGCTGGAGAGGTCCGTTTCGGACAAGCCCCATCACTTGTGCAGAATTCAAGATCAGACGGATGTCATTGAACGATGGAGGCACAAAACGACGTGAGCTGATCCTCCGACGGGTGTCTTGGTGCACAAACGCTTCCACGAGAAGCAAAGGAGTGAAAAAGACACCAACGCTGGGAACCAGTAGCTTCAATTTGGAACGTCCATGCGTGCCGTTCTTTTGATGACTGATATGATCATTGATGAGCACTTCTACGTCATGCATGATCTCTGCATAGCGCTTATGCGCTGTTGTTGCCATGTTGGAGAGAACACTGCCATGCTCGTCAAAGGTGACGGTAGGTTGCGAATGGAGGACGAAAGGAACTGCCAGAAGACCTTTGATCCATTCTATCAATTGATCTCGACGATGCGTCTTCAGTGCATACTCGACTCGATATCTGGTGGTCATTCTCGACCCAATCCAAGGCGAGCGAGATTGTAAGGGTTACGCTCAGGTCACATGGACAAGATGGCTATATGAGTGGAAATGTGAGTTGTTGTATATTTACACTCATAAATTGGTCTACTCTTTCCCGTCAGTCTGTTTGCAAAGTCATTCACCATATTCGTAAGGACATAACCCTAACCTTACCTATGAATGCCCATGAACCGTTGGTTGTGGCTGATACCTGTGGCGTTTTACGCTACTCCCAATCGGTTTTCTGCGCTACTGCAAGGTACGATGATGTCAGATTTGTTGATTTCTTGATCATCGACATTACTACATCCAAAGTTCCCTCTTTTTTCTTTCCAGAAAGATTCTTAGGTATTACCAAAGGATGGAGAAGGCTGCAGCAGTCTCCAAGGCCATGGCTGGGTCTAACTTCAACGCAGATCTTGGTGCTGGTCTTTCGACGAAAGTCAGACAACCTGAACCTCTCAAGTACGAGTACTCTCAGGCCTCACGAGCAGTGGGCTTGGGAGCCTATTTTCTGGGAGGATGCCTTGCGTAAGACTATACTTCTCGTCTCAAAAAGAATGTATAATGCTAAAGGCCGTTACAGAATCAATGCCTCGCAATTTCTCGGCGCCCCTTTGTATCTTATCAATCAGGATTGGTACAACGCTTGGATTGCGTTCACGAAACAATCATGGGGTCTCCTTACTATGAGTATGACCCAATCATGGGCTCCAACGATTATGAGGGTCAGTGGAGATAAGAGCGTGCGAGGTCAACTTCTGCAAACCCTGGATGGGAACCTACTATGCGACTTTCCGGAGAGACTGGTTATGATCGCTAACCATCAGGTAAATACCATCTATATTACCCCCAAGTGTACGCTAACATATCACAGATATATACAGACTGGTTGTATTTGTGGTGGATAGGGTACTCTGCGGGGATGCACGGCCGCATTTACATCGTCCTCAAGGAGTCTTTGAAACGGATACCAGTCATCGGTTGGGGAATGCAGTTCTCTCAGTTTATCTTCCTCAAAAGAAACTGGGAGAAGGACAAGCCTCGCTTGGCAACACACCTTCAGAAGTTCAACAAACCCAATCTCCCAATGTGGCTTGTGATGTTCCCAGAAGGAACCAATCTTGCCGATTCTACGCGCGAAAGAAGCAAACAGTGGGCTCAAAAGAACGGGATTGATGACATGAAACACCAGCTGTTACCACGAAGTACCGGTCTGCAATTCTGTCTACAGCAACTGCGAAACACAACTGAGTGGGTCTACGATTGCACCATCGCCTACGAAGGTGTACCCCGCGGAGAGTTTGCTCAGGATATCTACACTGTTAAGGCTTCCTACTTTGGTGGTCGGCCACCGAAATCCGTGAATATGTATTGGAGGCGCTTTGCGATATCCTCTATACCTTTAGATGACTCCCGGGCATTTGAGCACTGGCTCAGAGCTCGCTGGACCGAAAAAGACAACCTCATCGAATATTATTACCAGCACGGAAACTTCCCTGCTGATGTAGGTGTAGACAAAGGACCAGACGGAAACACCCGCCGAGGTGCTGGCTACATCGAAACCCAAGTCAGGCCAGCACATTGGTACGAATTTTTGCAGATCTTCGCGCCGACCGGCTTGTTTGCATTGATACTGTATTGCTTCTATGGTGCGCTCCCACAGAGACTAATTAAGTCGTTCAACAAACAGGCCGTCATTGACACTATCGATAGTGTCAAGCAAAACCAGCTGAAAGGGCCTGAAAAGAAGCATTTATCGGACTACGCAATCAACGCTTTGGTCAGTAATATTGGAACACAAAACACCGTGGCAGCTCAGAAGGGATTAATAGGCCTCGCTTCAAAGGCGTTGGGTAGCGCCAATAACGGACAACGGAAAACATTGATGGCTCCCAATGCTCATCGAGCTCTCGTGGATGCAGCGAGTATGCAGATTGCCTCAGCCGCCAGGTCAGCCATTAAACCCGCTCAGGTCAGTCCACTCAGAAAGCAACAACAGCAGAAGGGGAAGATACAGAAATCCCCCATCACACGGCCCAACGCTCAAAAAACTTTCGTAAACAGAGCTGTGAAACAGAAAAATGTTCCTCGAGGATCCGCTGTTCAGAAGTCTTCACCTGGAGCCTCGACCCCTCAGAAGTCGGCCATTAATGGGGCAGTGACCAAACCCGTCGCGAACAAAATACCTTTGAAGAAGCAGCAGCAGAATGGGGTGGCTCAGGAACCATCAGCGAACGGAACAGCCACCAAGCCCATCGAGAACAAAATCCCCCTAGCCAAACAGCAACAGAACGGAATCGCTCAAAAGGCTTCGTCGAAGGCCTCAACTCCGCGAAAACCTCCAAGCAGTCAAACCCCAAAGTCTTCTACCCAAAAATCAACCCCGCAAGAGCCATCAGCAAATGGAGTAGTTACGAAGCCCATCCAGAACAAAATACCTCTAGCGAAGCAGCAGCCTCCTAAGCCGCCGAAAACGGGCCCCAAGACCAAACCAGTCACCAACCCTATACCAAGGGCGGTTCAAGAGAAGAATGCGACGGCCTCTGCAGCAGCTTCAAAGCAAAGGGCATGAAACAGGACTCAGCAGCCGGGTGAACCTTGTCTTGTTAAATGGGACGCACACCGGCAATCGGTTCATCAAATCGGAGCTATGACGTCCTGTCTGGATGTTGAATGCGATCATAATGCTAGCGCATGCTTTATCCTCAACCATCAGTACCTACGGGGTGGACTTGTCCCCGGCCGCTAATCGACGACACGTGGTTATGGAACATAGAACATACGTTAAGGTAGTCAGTTAGAGTAATACCATAGTAACGTGACGAAGCGTGAATAATGGCAGAGAATGCAAACCAGTGGGAGGCCTTTTGTCCTATAGAGGTTTAGAGCACGACCTTAGGATAGAGGATATGAAAACGGCCCCATAGGTATGCTCGGTCCGCGTTGTACAAGCAGACTATCACCGATGACACCGACTTTGATGAGCTAATGGGAAGCTTGAAGCTTGTGAACGCCTGTGGAGAACAACTGAATTATCCCTAAACAGATTGACGGACCCGTCGATTCCGCGATTCCGCGATTCCGGTCTCAACTCTGTGAATCGGTGAATCGATTGTCTTCTGTTTCTTCGATCGGATGTTCCTTCCGGCACGGGTGGGGGGCCTAATTAGTCAGCTGGCCCCCCCCAGAACTATTTAGTTCCGCAGAGCTTCAGCTCTGTTCTTAGAAATTCCACTCCTTTGCTACCTTCTAGAATCGAGTCTTTAGTGCTGAGTTGTTCTTCTGATGAACGTGCACGAAATTCGAAAGAAGTCTTGCATTCAGGAAGTGTTTTGTTAGTGATAGTATCTGTTTCTGTTCGATTTCGTGTCAATTGTCACTGTTCTACCTCGCATCTGGTCACGCTGAAGAGATTTTTCCTACTTTCTCGTTCCCTTCTGATAAATCAGAAGATAATAAGCCTCATCTAATTGTTCAGATCTTCTACTAGACACTCTGACAGACCTGCTCAGTGAGCTAGATAGATATTATCATCTGAACGAGTTCAAGCAATATTCTAGTTCCTGATTTCTTTTGAATAGCTCTTCTTTGTCTCAAGCATCTACATTTCTATCAATCACACTCAACACATCTGTTTCGCAGACGTTGACTAAAATGTCATATCAGCAGACAAACTTGATCTTCTCTTTCTGTGATATCTTCTCAAATATCGATCATGTTTTCGCAGCTCGCTGACTGAAACGATTAAAACACAAGCTTTCAGAATATAAGATTGATAAAGTCATCAATCTCGTCATTTATTTGAACTCACTCAATATGTTGCTTACGAACGACATCGTCAAGTGAGCAGAGTCTCATTCAGATGCTATACATCTGTTATTAATCAAGAATCTCACAGCTCAGAATCTGACTAGTTTTAAGTTTTTGCTATGCAAGAGATTCTTTTCTAAAGCAATTGAAATATCTTTTATATCATTCAATGTAGAACTATTCAAGTTACGACAGTGCTTTGATGAAGCTCTAGTCATCTTTTATAAGCGAGTCACAAGCTTGATGCAATGTGTAGAAGCAAAAGATAAATCAACATTCAGCTCATTCACTATTCTTACACTATTGAAATCAGCTATGCTGAATATCATTCTACGAGCGTTCATAAAGAGAATATCGAATCACATTGTACAGAGAAAAGTCATAAGAAGCATGATTGCAACAGATAGATCATTGAAATTTATTTACAATTTAGCTGAGAAAGTGAGATGAATGAATCTAGAGATTCAGAAGCTATTCGATGAGAAAGTAAAATCAAAAAAGTTGATCTTCTATAAGAAACTAACTCAAAAGAACATGTTCAAAGCTCAGATAAATGTCTTGTTGACATCATATCACTTCTCTAAGAAGAATTCTTCTATTGATTGATCATTTCATGAAGATTCTTCATCAAAGTCTCGTACTAAAGAATCTAGTTCTATTTATTCTACTAGCAAAGCATATTCAACTAAATTATTGTCATCAAATTCTAATAAAGTAAATCAATCATGATTTGAATTTAAAGACTTGTTGAATTGTATCTTCTTCAAAAATCTCTATATCAACGACATCAAGAATTACATTCGTTCAAAAGATGAATTGCTATGTGTCAAGTATGAATATAAGAGTCACACTAGTAAGAAATGCACAAAAAATGTTCTATCAGTCTGAAAACAGTTGTATTTACGAAGCATTGTGTTTGAAGATGTTTCTTCAATATCATTTGCTATCTATGAATTTGAGATCTATGATGATGCTGTGCAGTCTTTTGACACTGCTTTCGCAGTAGCAGACTTTAGCAAAGCAGCAAGCTCTAGTGCAGCAATGAGCATCTATACATCTTCACATTTTGCTAGCAGTTACTTTATAAAACTAGACGTTGAGAGTCTACATATGAATAATACATCTGAAGTTAAGCTGATCGAGATCAATTATGAAGAAGAATTCAAATCTAACAAAAGATCTCATGTTGATCTTTCTTTATCTTCTACTTTTAATTCTCAGACGAGAGTACAGCAATTATTCTTTCAGTTTCAGACTGCAAAGAATTGTACATGTCGTAAAGAACAAAAGCGTGTAGATAAGAAGATGAAATCTCAATCTTTGATAGATATGTTCAATGATATCTTGAGAAGATACAACTCTTCAATATCTATTCAAAAGATGCTACAGCGTAACAAAGTGAATATTTTTTTTATGAACTTAATCGTCTGATTCTCTGCAGTATGCAAGAAACTTAAACGTCTTTGTACATGTGTGACAAAGAAACGAGCTTCAAAGACTAAATGTATGAAACAAGTCTTTATTTCTGAGAATAGCATGAACATGTTCAATTCTATGTATGTGCAACAAACTCAACAATTGTCTGTTATGTCTACGCAATCTGTTCAATCATTCTCTGATATATTTATCTTCAGATCTGAAGAATCAATTCAGTCTATCACTCTTTCATCTATTGAAATTATCTTGAAATTTCAGTTGAATGTTCAGCAAAATTCTCAAGTCATACAGAGAATTATATTTGTCAACGTATCTATTACGACAGCTTCTACTGAAGCTGAGAAGCACACGCGATTTCTCAGTATGATTATAGACAAGAACAAGATCTTTCAAATTTCTTGTTTCATTAAGAAAACAGATGAAACAAAGATTCATCTTGAGAAATCATATGTACAAGCGAATCAAGAATCTGATATGAACGTCATTTCTACTGATTTGATACGTCAACTAGATCTGAATATGCACTTTCTTTCAAAGATAGAATTTCAAGATCTAACTATGCATACTGCTGATCATAGAGAGATGCTTCTGAAACACTGAATCTGATTGAACGTAGACGTGAAAGACGTCTGAAGAAGCATTCAATGCTTCGTGACATCAGAACTAGTCATTCTTTCAAGAAAATCAGACTACTTAAGTCTGATTCTAGATATCTCTTGACTTTGATCTGTGAATGCTATTATCGCTATGAGAGACTCTAAGATTCTGATAGAGAACTCATTGCAAGAAGAGAAGATTCATGAAGTTACAGATTTAAAACTTGTTTTTTGTAAGAAACATAATTTACTCATGTATTTCAAGTCAGTTCTCGCTGCAGATAAAGCAAGAGCAAACGCAGTCTATGTGAAATCAAATTCAGAGAATTCTTCTAGTTCTGATAGCGAGAATGACTTATTCAAAGTAGAAGATTTCAAGTCATCTTTTCAATAAGTTCTAAGCAGAACTCTAAAAGATCAGAACAATGTACACTCAATGTGAAATCTGACTCAGCAAATATCAAAGTGATGTCTGCTCAGATCTGCAAGATAGCTATTATTGATTGCTTGACTATTTCTAGCTTTACATCTGATACTATATTTTCTATCGTGAATCAGTCTGAATATTTCGTCAATATGTTCAGTGTATCAGACATCTTCAGTTTCGTCGATACGTCTTCGAGAATACGAGTGAACTCACATAAAAGAATAAACTCATATTCTGATAGACGAATTTGACGTTCAAAAATAAATACAAATATTTCTATGATTACATTGAAGACTTGAACTATAGAAGTTGAACTTGAGCTGAGTTCTTTAATTTCTACAGAAGAAAATACACATAAAGTGCTATGTCTATTGTATCACTATCATCATTTAAACAACACAGATCTCATCAATCTATTTTGCATTGATTTAATTGTACATCGAGTTTGAATAGCATCAGAAACTAAACTCACTAATAACTTGATTCAGAAACGCTGATCAACACACTTCAAATGATGACTTCGTAAAATTATTTAAGAAGATATAAAAGAACGTGTGTATGAGTTTACAGAGACTGTCAATGATAGATTATCTTGATGAAATGCTCAAGCTGTCATAGTGAATAAAGTGAAGAATCTCACTTTTCAAGACGAATCTAAAGTCATCTTTGACTATAGTAAAGTTACGAAGAAACTTTCTGATATCTATATAAAGTTGAGTTTCAAGATGCATGACAATCTAGCTGATTCTCGACATTGTTGTCTATTTTCTGCGAATCTAAAGCATGCTTATCTGAGAATATCTCTACATTCAAATGATAAACATTATTTTGCTTTTATGATATCTGACATCGATCAACTACAGTCAACACGTATGCAGCAAAGCTTGCAGTCAGCAAAATTTACATTGATTGAACTCATGTATCAAGCGTTTGAAGCTTTGTCTTCATCACATAGAGAATCATCGCTACTGCATTCTAATAGCTTCGAAAAACTATCTGTCATGATCTTCTACATGAACGACTTCTTTAACGATTTTAGAAGTTTCAAGAAGCAATACGACTTTCTAAGTCAGCATTTCTTTTCTCGAGTTGAATGAGTTCTATTACAGCTATCATTCAAGAAGCTCAAGCTATTTGTCAGCGAAATCAAGACTTTAGATGTAACTCATAGAGTAGAAGACTTTGTCAACGTTCTGAAGTTTTGTATCAAGAAGATCTTAGAATGAAAAGCTTCTAGAAATCAAATCAAAGTAAGATTCTTTCTCGAAGTAGTAAACATAACTCGTCGCTGAGTCAAGAACTTCGCGAAATTATCTCGTCTTCTTGCTCAACTTACAAGAAAAGTATTCTGAAAGTGAAAGCAGTTGAAGCAGCTATCGTTTGAAATATTGCAGATCAAATGTGCTATTAGAACAAGCATGTGCAACATTAACTTGTCACTATCAGTTCATTTTTACATAAATGCAAGCAATTTTGCTGCGAGTCTAGTCATTATTCAATTACAAGAATTCTCTAATGTCGATATAAAGAACAACAAGCTCGTGAAAGTGTCTATCTTATACGACTTCTTCTCATGATTCGTCTTGCAACAAAAGTACTCTGTGTATAAAAAAGAGCTATGTGCAATCGTTACTTTTTGTCAGGACCGTGCCTAGATGATACAACCAATGGAGGTCAGGGTTGATAGTGCTTGATCTTTAGAGGTAGCTATAACTGAATATTAAGAATACAGAAGAAGGTTGGTACAAAAGCTTCTAT
>JAABUZ0100000191.1_pt1 | contig 163334 bp, 170 predicted proteins | sample 5562091 | NCBI WGS metagenome assembly JAABUZ01 (sample SAMN12813069, study PRJNA571459) | rock metagenome | isolation source: Antarctica rocks | place: Antarctica: Victoria Land, Linnaeus Terrace sud | collected 2015-12-21 | reverse complement strand
TTGGCTGCTGTAGCCTCATTCCAACGGGCTTGAGCAAGCGTTATGCGCTCTTCCTCTGAAAGTTCGATATCTTCAGAAGGTATGAAGGACATAGGGGGGGTGGCTGCCATCGTTTTGCTGATATGTTGAAGAATTATACGTTGGTAGCAATAAGATATGAAATGTGGATTATCAGCCCTATAGGGCTGGACGACTGCTAGGTTTAGACGAGTGCTAGGTGAACCCTTCTAAGCCTTTAAGATCAGTCAGCCCATGCAGATTAGCGGCTGGTACTAGTCATTGACATTGGTCCCCGTTATTCTACTTGTGCGCAATTTTTCACTCGTTGTGGTCTTTGAGCACACGGCGCAAATCTCACAGTGACTTTCCAGTTCCAACATCTGTCGTTTTCGACTTCTCGAGCCTCACCAAGATCAGAGCAGACTCATACAATCCCATTGATTCTGTACTATCGTCAGCGTAGGAGTTGCTTATCCTAAATTGGAGCGTCGCAGAAGAGAGGAGGACCAAAGCTTTTCGGCGACGTACTCCCTCATGATATCATTTAAACAGTCATAGCCTTCCCGATAACCGTCCCGCAGCGCGTGGTTACTATGATCTATTCGAGTCCGGCTGATGTTCTTTATATGAAATGGTTCGGAGTGTGGGATGAAGACAACCCAGAAAACCTGGCCCTCTCGCTCGAAACGTAGGACGAGCTTATCTTGCAAGCTAGCAAGGACTGACAATAGTGCAAGTTCTTCCTGCAGAAGTAGCTCCCCAGCTGGCGGACCATCTCGTTTAGCCAGAGGTTTTCCTCTGCGCCAGAGGTCGTCGTATAGCTCGGTATCAGAACGTACAGCCCTTTTACAGATAGAGTCTAGGAACCAGCCCGGAGTTCCAACCTCTGCACGGCTGGGTTCTGGCAGGGTGAGTTTGACCCTCTTTGCCGAAGGCTGTTCGTGGTCTGGGGTGCTGAAGGATTCTGACATGTTATCGATGTGTTTTCGGTTTCTGAATATTCCAGTGTGTATAGAGAAAGTCTAGACCAGTGTTTAGATCCTACAAAGCATATTGAGAAGAACTAGAAACGAGTTCAGGAAATATAGAAATCCTATATACAGTCGCTGCAAGACTGTGCACTTTGCATTAGGACAATAGGCATTGTCTGATGCCTTGAATATGACCATAATGTCATAGACGAACAAAGAGCATCGACTGTCGACAAAGTGATGGACCGGACTAAATCTGGCTTTATGCTGATCGGATAGTGATAGGATGCCAGCTCTTCTTTGTCTACAAGCTTTGCCGATGAGTGTGAGACCAACTTCCTCTCAACAGCGCTGGTGTTTTGGGGGAAGTCATCATTATTTATCTCTCTACCCATGACCATATCCCACCCCTTCCCTCCTTTCCTCCAACTCTCTATACCTCCATCCTCCCCCTTCCCATTCAATACCAACCCACCCTGCAATTCCAACTTTTCTCCTTCCCACATCCTCGCCCCTCCTTCGCCCCTCCCAACCCCACACCCAACCCACACTCATCTGAAATAACATCCGATCCCGCATCCCACGCCCTACCACCCCCCTTACAGTTCCAAAGCCCCTATTTACATGGCAGCAAAATAATCTCGCGCCACAGGGTTATTGCTCCGGGTAATGCGTGGGATGGGTAAGGGGTTGCTGGGGTTGTTTTGGTGGGGGGAGATCGAAAGGGGGTACGAACAAGGTGGAGAGGATAGGGAGGGAAGGAGCGGTGGTGAAGGTATGAAAGGAAGGATCAATGGATAGATTGATCAGAATTTTCTGGATTTCAAACCTAAAATGAACCCCAATCACCCCCCTCGTTCACCAGGTCAGCCCCCATGCTAACCTCAGCCCTCAACCCTCAGCCCTCAACCCTCAGCCCTCAGCCCTCAGCCCTCAACCCTCAGCCCTCAACTCTCAACCCTGAGCCCTTTCCTGCTAGCACCACGATCCAAACTCCACACTCCACACCCTCTTCTTTCTGACCCACATTCCCAGCACAACATCCCCTCGTTCTCATTAACGTAAGTGCTCATATAAGGGCTTTTCCCTTACGCAGGAGCGATTTGATTGCGGTGTTATGTAGGGTTAGAGGGGGTTTGACATGAGAAGTTGGGGCACCGGGAAAAGGGGAAAGGTGAGGCGGTGGTGAGGAGGGGGGACGGAAGGGGGTGACGACGTAAAGATGGGGGGGAGGGAGGTTTGAACAGGGGAATTGGGGGGTGGGGGAAGATTTTTAAAGGAGATGGGTGTGGAAAGGAAGGCAAGGAAAAGGAAAAGAAAATGTTCAGAAGGGGCATTTTTGGAGGAAGTCAGGAATTAGCTTAAAGGATTGGAAGGATTTGTTCGCGGGCGCTTGTCGTTACGAAGAGTTTGATGAAACAGGAGGGGGCGGGGGCGACATGGCATGGTGGGTTTGAGATAGCCGACGCTTCTCGCGTATCTGCGTTAAGTTGATATTGCAGCAACACAGTAACAATAGCCCCCTTCTTCTCCTTCTCGGACTAAAGCAATGAAAAATTTGATATTATCTTTAGGACTATACGAGGACCTTCCGCCCATGGTATCATTCAAAGCGGAACAAATGGGATTACGCCGGTAAAAGAGTCGTAGGAATTGTAGTCAGCGAGAATTAGGCCGGAAGGACGTTGGGATCGCGCTTGAGACCATTTGGGGCCAAGTCCGTTTGGGACTTGGTATAACAACCCTTGTGAAGAATTTACGGTATCGACCGTCAATGCCCTCACCGCTGCTGTTCCCGGAATGCGCCTGTTAGGACAAGCCATCTGCTTGATGATCAAGAGACCCGAGCCTTTGGTACGGGTTATCTCACGCAGATATTCTCCTCGGCGTAGAGCCGATACCGATCCAAGATATCCGTTCCCTCAATCCCTAGATTTCCGTCCTGAGCAGCCATGGACATGTATCCGTTGTGCACTGCTAGACCGTTACCATCGATAACGATATCTGTTATACTTGTTAGCATTCTTCGACTTTGAGTTCCGAATATAGCAACTCACGTCTCTTGGTCTGCTTCGAATACTCCAGAGTAATATATCCTTCATCCGCACTATGTCTCCCCATATCCATATCGACCAGATCATCCCCCGTCATCGCCATGAGATTGATGCTCACGCGATTATACTGCGCATCCCATGTATCAAACGCGTACCTCCAAAGCTCCCCCTTTTCTAGATTCTCCAGAAACGAGTAATGCTCCTGCGCCGCTGTCATCCATGTATGCCATCCTGATGTTCCTAAGGTGTACTCTGAGCGATCCATAGGCGTTTCGTCGAGATGAGGACTGTTGGGTGGTAGAGGAAGCCAACGGTGACCTTTTTGGGACGTAAAGGTGCTGAAGTCGAAGTCGTCAGGGCCGGTCCAGTAAGGAAGGTCGGAGGCACGCCAGTCAGTTGTTGAGGCGTTCGGGGGGGCGAGGTCAGGGAGATACGGATGGACTGCTGTCAGATGATAGTGGACCCAGCTGATGGCGAATTGGACGACCAAGTTCGCGGAAACCATGAGCCATTCCGGGTGTGCGACTTTTTTCTTGACGATGGATCGAATAGTTGAGTCTTCGATGAAGAGCTGAGGATCGTTAGCTTCCGGTAGGCTACACGGTAAAGGGACATTGAGCGTACCACGTCGTCGTCTATTTTGACGTAAATGTTCCCCCTCTTGCAAGCACTGTACATCTGGCTAAAGTCTAGGCCTTTCTCGTTGTGATACTCGGCCGAAAACTTATCACTAGTCTGGACCAGTTGCTCGAGATAGGATAGATCGTCCTCGTTGTCGGTCTTGGCGACGAAGATGACTTCGTCGAGGATTCCTCCATTTTCCACGAGATTTCTCTGTGGGAGCCCAATATCAGCGTTGAAAAATTGATCACTGTGGAGAAACATGCACCTTTAGGTAGCAATCTAAGATCTCAACGTATCGTCGTCTCCCGTAGAATACCAAGGCAATGACCTTCATGTCCTCTGGCTTCTCCCATTCTGCAACCTCCTTGAGATGGGCGATATTCCCGTCCAGCACCTGGTTATGATGAATGGACGGTGGTCTCAGGGGAAGATTTAGCCAAGAGCCGTTCGTCCCGAAGCTACGCCTCCAAGAAATCAAAGGATAAAGCAGGAACAAGGAAGCGATCAGCGAAAGGGTAAAGAATACAGCCGGACGACGAGACGGCCATGCCGAAGATGAAAATCTGTGTAGCATGATGAGCTACAGCGACAGTGAAGTAAACATGATGGAGAAACATTCTGACCAGTTCCCAGTTCTCCCATTTCTCAGCCACCCGGCACGGATGCTGTCCACGAAAGGTCAACCCCTCAGCTCATGCAGAGTCGGCCTATGAAATCTTCAGCGAATACATACTACTATTAGGTTCGTTGGCTGCCCGAGCAAGGCTGTTACCAATCGACAAATGTGCAAATTGCAAAGAGCTTGGATTTTAGCGCAACTAGCTCGATTGGCATTCATTTACAATGGAAGCTCGATTAAGCTGGCAATTAGCAGGCAATTAGCAGCATCGTGAAACACGCATCTTGGAATTTAATGTTCAGCTACCAACTCAGCTACATGCTCACCACCCTGCATGCTCACCACTCTACCTTCGTACTCACCACCCTACATGCTCACCACCCTACTCACCACCCTTCATGCTCACCATCCTACTCACCACCCTTCATGCTGACCACCCTACTCACCACCCATGCTGACCACCCTACCCACCACCCTACCTACTCGCCAACCTACATGTTCAGCTACCAAGTCAGCTACCTACTCGTTCGCCTACTCACCAGCCTACTCGCTCCAAAACATGCTTCATGCGATGCGTTCGAATACGCGTCATTCGCTCCATGGCCTACTCCATAGTATGCTCCATACATGCTTCATAGCACATGCTAATTAGCTCAATAGAAAGCACCCTCCATGGCTCTCTACCAAACTCCCTACCAAACTCCCTATCGAGCTCCCTATCGAGCTCCCTATCGAACTCTCTACATGCTTCAAGATACGCTTCGGTCGGGCGCATAACACACGTCAAACAGTGCTTCAAACAATGCTTCGTACATGGCTTCCTACCTACTCACCTACCTACTCACCTACCTGCTCACCTACCTACATGGCTCCCTACCAAGCTCCGAATTGCTTCATATTCAAGAATCAAATTTGATCCCTACCGAGCACCAAATATGGCCCTACCAAACACCCTTCATGGCTCCCTTTATGATCTCTACCAAACTAGGTAGGTGAGTAGATAGGTGAGTAGATAGGTGAGTAGATAGGTAAGTAGGTACGTGAGCATGTAGGGTGATAAGTAGGTAGGAAGCCATGTAGGAAGCATTGTATGGAACTCTATTTGACGTGTGTTATGCGCCCGACCGAAGCGTATCTTGAAGCATGTAGGGAGTTCGATAGGGAACTCGATAGGGAGCTCGATAGGGAGTTTGGTAGGGAGCCATGAAGGGTGCTTTCTAATGAGCTAATTAGCATGTGCTATGGAGCATGTATGGAGCATACCATGGAGTAGGCCATGGGGCGAATGACGCGTATTCGAACGCGTCGCATGAAGCATGTTTTGGAGCATGTTTTGGAGCATGTTTTGGAGCATGTTTTGGAGCGAGTAGGCTGGTGGGTAGGCGAACAAGTAGGTAGTTGACTTGGTAGCTGAACATGTAGGTAGGCGAGTAGGTAGGATAAATAAATTTTTAATACATAGATAAACAGAGCAATTGACGCGAACAAAATGTAACTAATTCAATAATACGCTCATACTTTACTGCATCAGGTAAGGCGACGGCAAAGTTCGGTATTATTCCAGATTTAAGGTAAGGTATTCCGTAGATCTGACTGTAATCCGGGGTTTTGCAACTTACGGTACATACAAGGCAGCTACCCCGAAGGGGCTTAGTTGCATCTTACACGTCTGAGGTCCTGAGGCAAGAGCTGAATTCTGCGTGAACCAAAAGTAAAGCACCCCGACCAACTCCGTCGCTTGGGTATCTTCCCTCCAGGAGAAATGTACCGCCACCGAAACTCCCATGACCCTTTCCCATCATATCTCACGCCCTTCCCGCAATGATTAATGCCTTCCCCTCCGGAATCTTCATCCACTTCCCCTTTCCAGTTCTTCTCTATCCTGCCACGTCAAAGCACCAGAACAATCTCCCCCCTCTCATTCCTTTTCAACCTCAAACTCCTCCACAGCTCCTTCTCTTCCTCCCCCTTGCCCAACCCTAGCCCCTGCTCCCCGCGCTCTCGATGATACCTCTTCAGCACCTTGTTGATGCTCATGCCCTTCTCTGAATCCGGTCCTTTGGTTACAAACGACATGAATAGTTCGGCTCGCGTGCGGTAGAGAATCAATTGCTGTTGAGAGTCTTCCAGTGAAGTTGTGGGAGGCGGTTCTATAGCTTTGATCTTCCGTTTTGGGCGGTCGGTTGTATGCGAACGCGACTCTTCGGTGTGGTGGTGCGAGCGGTGGTGTTTGCGCGGGCGCGATTCATCAGATGCGCGGCGAGAGGAGGGTTTGCGGATTGTTACGAGAGCTGACGAATGCGCCTTGCGGCCTCGACCGTCCTTGGAGCTTCCAATTTTGACGCTCAGTTTCTTGGATCGTTTCACTGGGCTCGGAGGACTTCGGTCTTGCGTTTGAGAGCCATTAGAGTAGTCTGGGCTAGGGGGGAATTTAGATTTCGACAGAAGGCGCCCAAGGCCGCCTGTTAGGCCGGAGTGTAGGATTACGGGTGGCGCGTCTGCCATTATGGAGTCAGGCTCCTGGCTCAGACGGCGGGCGGCGGTAAGGTCGAGGTCTTCGATTTGTTGGCGCTTGCGCTTTTTGTCGGTTGAGCGACGCTGGGAGCCAGTATCGCGCTCGTAGATGGATGTCCGGGAAGCATTGTGAAGGCTTTTTGGGGCGGGGGTTAGGTAGGAGGAGTTTTGAGAGTGGGTTGCGGGGATAGGATGGGCGCCGTAGGAGTAACCATTTTCTTCGTACACTGAATCGTACTCGTGAAGGTTGCCATCGGTATCGAGTTCGCCAATGGCGGGTTCAAAGACCGAGGGCGCATGGTCTACCATTTGCATGGGTTCTTTTGTACCACCGAGGGAGAGTTTGGAGGCATTAGGCGTGTCTTCGGTGACGAGGAAGTCGAAGACATTGACAGGTTGAGCGAGTTGCGCCGGTACTGCGGGAGGCGGGCTGGGTGCCTCTGGAGGGGCGTTGACAATCGTGAGAGCAGTCCCTGATTCATTGTCTGGCGCATCTTCGACGTAGGCTTTGCGGGGTACTAGAGAGGTTGAGTCTGAGATGTGTACGGATCTCTTAGAGGACTGTGAGGGTTTCTCGCGGTAAAGTGCTCCTTGGTACTTTTGCGCCTCTGAAACGCAGGACTAATTGTCGTAGCAATGTCAGCAAAAGTGTGGGGCAAGGTCGCCGTCTGCTGTCGAGCGACAGAGAAAACCCTCGCGGTCGGGTCCTCGTAGTACGCGGTTGGAGGACGTACAGTATGACTTCGGTACTCGGTTCCTTGAAAGTGTACCATACAATCCAAGCAAGTGTAGGATGCCCCTCTACATTGGCCGCGATGAGGATCCAACTTCTTCTTCGTGAAGACGTCTCCACAACTCTAGATATCGCGTGGGTTAGCATTGATCTTCTGCATTCGTGCCCAATCCAGGGGTTTGACAGGCGGCATTGGTACCTCGCACTGGAACGACACCATGGTTGTGACTTAGTCGCTGTGTAGACCTCTTCGAGAAAGTCGGTGTAGTAGCGACTCAGCTTTTTTCGACTCTCCACAGTCTTTCCCGCTTGGTTGTGCGTTGTCAAGCTGTAAAGAGTGTATGATTCGCGCCCTGTCTCGAAGGAGGTATTATTGTGGAGTTTGATAGTGATGCACAATTGAGCGATGGTGGCTTGGTTGCTGTCTATTTCCGTGTGCCTCATGACACCCCGGCACGCGATGTTGCAGAAATAGGAATATTCTAGGGGGGGCCAGGAGAAGGGGGGCAACGGTAGTCATCCACCAACAACATCCCACTGCCCTACACCACCACGTCGATCAAACATATCAACATTCTCTCATATGTATCAATCAGGTATCTGCACTCTGATCGCGTCGCGTCGTCCGCATCATTATTATTTCCCATATTGCTATTCCGTATCACATCTGATTACTTCGGACTTTCTAGTGAGTGCAAGAAGCAAACTTCTAGCCCCCCGTCTCAAAGTGGCGCCTGTTTCATCCTCAGTCGGTCGCAAGACACCAGTTGCTACTTGCTTAGAACACAACCATTTCTCAGCTTCTCGCAGATTTTCTTGCTACATACACCAAACGTGCTACAACGCACTTTTGGCAAATCGACCACGGACTACATGAAGAGACAGCTCTTTTTGCTGTCATGTGAAGCAAGCTCACTATATGCGCATGGGCCTTCGATTCTAGAGACCTGACAAGAGAGGCACCGAATCCTCCATGGTACGGTTGCGCATGACATGTTTCTGTCTGCAACGGTGTCCAAGCTCCTTCTACTTGATTATATGCCCTTGGCATGAATGTCACTAGCAGTACCTAACCCACTCAAATGCCGTACCGCTTCGAGTATCATATGACGGAAACAGCAGTTCTGAAGAACGTCGTGCACCCCCTGAGACTTATTCGATTCACCTGTGAACCATCTTTGCAGGCAGCTACAAAGATTTGGAATAACCCTGGGGTGGTAGTGGGCTCACTAACCAACAATCAAATTAGGTGCCCTTCTCGTCCGATATCAAACCCACCTAACGCCGAAGCGGCCAAGAGTATAAGATGTTTTGTAGGAACTGTTCCTTTGCTTTCGCGCTGCACACGGGTAGCTATTGCAGCCTATGGAAAGGTATGAGGCTTGACTTGAATGATCAGACATCGCAGCGTAGTGTGAGCTGGCGGTCTCTGGGCCGAGCGTACGTGAATGGTAGGCGCCCTCAAGTCCTTGATCGTAGTAGTGATATCTCAGAAGTCTTCCTACTGTCTACCTTTCCGTTGCATTCAAATAGATCGATCCACATTTACCGCTTTGATCGACTGAGGATCCACAACACGAGACGCCCAGGATTTTGTCGTCTATCATCTCTCTCGAGTGCTATCTCAATATTCGGTTCTTACACCTAATTTCGATGACTACCAATCGCTTGAGTGAATTCGATGAGGCAACCAACTCGCGCGTTTCATTGTAGTCTTTAATATTTAGCACCTCATAGAGAGAATACACTGAACGTCAGTCGTCTAGGACTCCAGATCGTGGAAACACAAATCCTCCTCAGAAAGAGTTAAAATATTGTGGGCCTTATTAAAGATCACTGGAGAACGCGACAAGGCTGGAATAGTCGTCAGATCGAGATTGCATTTCAAACTGAGAGTGCAGCAGTTGCATAATCGGACTGCCTATATCAAGGGTTCGAACCGGAAAGAAATAGGCCACGACGCTCTTCGAGGAACCCCATCTTGAGCAAGTTGTCGAAGCAAGGCGTCGCTTTGATTGATTCTAGCCGCAGATCCTATTATCAGGTGGAGCGAAAAGGAAGAGAGGAAGCGAGGGAGAGCGACGAAAAGCGTGAAGTAGGACCGCAGAAAGATCACGTGGAGAGAGAGGAGGTAGAGCTGATGGAATATTTTGATACGGTTGCGGATTCTGACTGGTCACGTTCATGGGGATAAAATATACCGAGATATCTGGACGTCGTCTCTCATATCCCACATGCTCTTGGGGAAACGGTTGCTTCGCTTGAACATACGATGAACAGCACTCAACGCCAAGGGCCAACCACCGGTGCAATGTACTTCTCACATTCTGTTATCCTAGCTGTTTGTTCTAAACCAAGGTACTGGAGGTACTAAAACGTATCATCGAACCTCAATCCCTCCCAGCGTCCTATTCCTGGCCCGTTCCCTTCCCTGAGCCCCAGGATTAGCACTTCTACTGCCTCACTGCCTCTACTCTCTCCTATACACCTGTGTCAGCCGAGAAGCAAGGGAAAGGCTCGCAATTGTTCTGCTGGTGAGATAAGATAAGATGTAGAAGGGAAGGTGGCGCGCGATAGAATCTGCCTTAAGGAGGGAAGGTCAGGTTGCTGTCGGCGTATCCAATTGAAATGCTGTTGACGCTGTCGATCCTGTTGGGTCATGGCCATAAGGGAATCAACGGATCTTTGGTGTGGAAGGTATGCCGAGCCTGCCGAGCTTGTTGCTGACGCCACGCCCTACAAGGCAGATAAAACGCCAGACTTTTGCACAGTCAGCATCAATTCGGTACCGTTTCACCCCACTCCAAGAAGCCGACCTAGTCTTTCGGCTGTAGTCAATATACACGGAAGTACCCCACCATCAAACGTCCATCTTTACAGTGACGTACAGAGCCAACGTGCTTTGGATTTCTAATCCTCCCGACCGTTGCGTGATGCACTTCCACCTGCTCAAAAGCGATGTCTTTCGCATTTTCTCTCAGTCGGTGTCTATCCATACCTTAACGCATCAATCTCTCGAGAGCGTGGCTTTGTTGTCTCAATGAGCTCAATGGCTACTGTTACTAATCCTTCACGATGGGCCCAATGGCTCAAGCTGGCCCGCAATCCACCTCAGTATCTCATGGCATCCCTACTTGTAACCCTGGGTGGGTTACTCAATGGGTAATGCTCTTACTGTGCTATATCCTAATCGTCTCCAACTAACATGGTCTATACACGGCCCAGTCTTGATAGCGGTGCCATTGGTCCCGTCACGGTCATGCCGTCCTTCACTGCCACTTTCGGGGCACTTTCACCCTCTTTACATGGCCTGGTCATTTCCTCAATCCTGCTCTCTGCTACCGTCGCATCGTTGTTTGCTGGTGCATTGTCCGATAGCTTGGGCCGACCGCGTGCCATAGCCATTGGTGCCTTGCTTTTCGCCATCGGAGCTGCTCTCGAAGCTGGAGCTGTGACATTGGGTATGCTCATCGCTGGGAGGTTGATTGTAGGTGCTGGTGAAGGCATCTTCTTGAGTATAATCGTGGTGTGGGTAATCCGTCTTCTTTTCCCATATCTCGTTTGCGATCCGGCAAATATCTTATCGTGACATTCCAGCTACGTCTGCGAGATATCACCCCCAAACAAACGTGGACCTTTGACCACCATGATACAGCTGCTCATCACTCTCGGTCTGGTTATTGGATATTTTTCGTGCTACGGCAGTGTTCGTATCTCATCTTCCCTGTCTTGGCGACTCCCGCTGGCGCTCCATTCTGGCATTGCTTTCTTTCTAGCAGTCGCTTCCTTCTTCTACTTGCCACAATCTCCGCGTTGGCTGGCATACAAAGGCCGCAAAGAAGAAGCAAGTGAAGCCTGGGATAGACTTGGAGTATCAAATGTCGAGCGTGAAAAGGACTTACTCCAGAACCCGGTGCCAGTTGAGATTGCAGCCTTGACCGATTCACCAACCAGACCTACGGTAGCTGCGAGAACAAAGCTGCTTGACAGAACGCGAGCAAACTTGAAAGAAATGATGGCGATCTTCAGGAAAGATGCCCGGAAACCTATGTTTCTTGGCGTCTTTCTGATGTCAATGCAGCAGCTCAGTGGAATTGACGGAGTCATCTATGTGCGTTCCTATCCGTTGTTGCGGCTTCATACCTAGTCCTTTTCGATCACATAGCTTACTAATTTTCGTAAACAGTATGCCCCATTACTTTTTCAACAAGCTGGTATCTCCTCTTCTGAAGCTTCTTTTCTCGCGTCTGGTATCTCAGCAATCCTTATTTTCGTCTTCACAATCCTGTCCGTTTACCTAGTCGACCGCTGGGGCCGTCGTGCCTCTACAATCTATGGTGGCGTTGTCATCGCCTCTTGTATGATTCTGATGGTAAGAACAAAACGATCGTATATTCGAGATTCAAAGCTTATGCTGCGCAGGGCCTGCTATACGCCACTAAGAGCGTGCATGCAACGTACGGTGGTGCAAGATGGGTTGTTATCATTACGATCTTCGTGTTTGCTATTGTTTACTCTATGAGTAAGTCCTTGGCCTGCACCAAAGTAGCTTATTTCTTCTACAACTGCAGTACTAACCACGTTCTCGCCATAGCTTGGGCGATCGGTATGAAACTTTTCGCATCCGAAATCCAGCCTGTAGCCACTCGAGCAAGCGCAACCAGTCTCGGCCAAAGCGCCAACTGCGTAAGCATTCGCTGCCATTTAGTCTCAACAAACCCTACAATTCAGCAACTACTTACCTCCTTCCTTTAGATCACAAACTTCTTTGTCGCCTTCCTCACCCCCGTTCTTCTCGCCCGCTCCTCATCAGGGATCTACTTCCTATTCGGCGGCGCATCCTTTTTGACCGTTGCCGTATGCATCATGTACATGCCTGAGACCAAAGGTCGCGATCTCGAGGCTATTGGCGAAGCGTTTGGCTTGCACAAGGTGACGGAGACACCGATGATTCGGGGGTTGAGGAGTCTGGCAAGTTGGGGTGGGGAGAAGGTAGGGATTCTAAGGGGCCCGTGGGGTCATGTTCCGGAGGTGGAGAGGCACGAATTTGAGTTAGAGGCGAGGTGATGAAGGCTTGAGGGCTTGAATAGAAGTGGCCTACCGTTGGCAGGTTCGTTGGTAAGACTTGTATCAGATGCTCACCCATTCCCAAATAGCTTCGGACAACTTCCAGTCTACTCTTCGGAGCAAAGAAAGTACATAAATGAATCTACCAAATAACAACTAGCACAACCTAAAACAAATCTAACAACGCTCCACGATCAAACTCTCCACGATCAAACTCTCCACCTCACGAATTCCCCATCAAATCCAACACCACAACTCAACCCTCATTTACTCCTCCCAGCAAACTCCAACACAACACTAGCAATCCACCCTAATACCCCCAATTCTTCCCTCACAAACCACCATCACCGCCAACCACCTCCGAAACCCTACCCCCTAACATCCAGCAATCTAGCATCCCCCCCCCTCCCCTCCCCTCCCATCTATCCTTCTCAACAGCCCCCCATCCTCCCCACCAATCACACAAACACCCACAGGCACAACGCCACGAGTTTTCTCTCCTCATCCCTACTAGGCCGAACTACATATAAAACCCTTCCCGGGCCCCCATACTAAACCGAGCCTACTGAGAGGATGCTCCTCGCACGTGCTGAAGAGATAAGGAAGGATACTGTAACATTTCCTACGTTTTCATCGATGCGGACCACTTAGCTCACCCCCTCCTTTCTGAAAAACAAGCGCAATCGCTCCATAGCGCTGTATTCCAAACTTCTGCCTCTCTTCTCGGTGAACAAAAATTACCAAGTCGCTGCCTGCAATCGATAGCGCCCACCCCTCGTGGGAATGTTCTGAGTGGCTTTTCAAAGAATAGAGGATTTGCATTTAAACGCTGTAGCACGGTCCCCGGAAAGAAATGATCGCTAGTGAATGTTTCCTTGACCAAGCTCTGGACAAGATGAAAAGCTGGCCGCGCGAAAGACAGCCATCCTTGATGCATTTGCCATTTCCCCAAAAAATGTTTACACAAAACCAAACAAAAGAGTAGACCACTCTACCTGCCATCCAACCCCCCTCCCATACTCTTGGCTAGCTCATAGGGCAAAACTAAACTCCCTCTCCGCATCCTCCCTGATCAGATCCTCAATCGCAGCACTACCCCCCAACAATTTATCATCCCCAACGTCCTCATCAAAGCATCCCACACTTTTGCACCTGAACCACATCTCACTACCCACCCTCGGCGCTCCATAACGCTGGATATATACCGCGGGCGCCAAACTAGTGTCTGGGATTCCAGTGTTTGGATGTTTGGCTGCGAGAGGATTTTTGGTGCTGGTGGATGACAGAACGGTTTTTCGGAGACTGGCAGAAGTGGCACGGCCGGCTGCGTGGCCGATTGTGGTTCTTGAAGCTGCGGTTGAAGAGGCGTGGCGCATAGCAGAGGGGTTGGTGAGGGCTGGGATAGGTTTCTTGGAACGGGGGGCGATGGAGGGGGTTTTAGCTGTGGTAGTCGAGAAGGGTTTTCTAGCTTTCGTTAGGGCGATAGCAGTGGGTTTGTTTGATTGGGATAGAGCTGTGGCAGCGTTTTGGGAGTCAAGAGTCGAAGGTCCTTTCGAGGTTTGTACGTTTGGGGAGGCAGTTTTGGCTTTTGGTTCGGGTTCCAGAGAAGCCATAGTCTTCTTGTACTTCTCCTCCGCCTCCTTTCTCGCCGCACTGCTAGCGATACATTCTCTCCCCTGACACTCCGGATCATGAAAGCAAGGAATAGGACCACTTTCGACGTCTCGCAAAAGTGCTGCATCGGCTATGTTGTGCGCAAGCTCTTGTGCTTCTACGCGCTTTTTATCCTCTCGTTCAAGGTGGCTAAGACCGTCAGCTTCAGAGGGTCTTTTAAGGTAGTAGTCCCAGCAACCGCGGGTTAGGCCACCATTTGCGAACATGGAGAGATCCAGTTCGTGGATATCGTCGGGGTAGTCGGGGAGATCTGTTTCACTTTAAATATTGAGTGTCTACGCCAGGTCTAGGTACCAATTACCTTTGGCTCTTGGTGGCATATATTCGATCTCTGGCTCTCCAAGCTCATCCTTGTCTCCTAAGACATCCAACTTTGTCATTTCTGCACGAGCTACCTTTGGCTTGGGCTTTCGAGCTGAAAGACCCTTTTTATCTGACTTGTCAGGTTCGTTGTCGGCTCCTTGCGGAGCGGGCGTTTGGAAGACTTTGGTCTTGGCATTGGTGGTTTTGTGTCCGAGAGGCGCTCGACTCCGGGGACCTTAGAAGAATGTCAGTATCAACCGCGTGATTGTATAATTTTTAGCTTTCACCTATAGGTGTGACAAAAGCATCCTTATCTACCAAGCGCATTTTCTTGCCCCCAGCCATGATGTTCTCATTGCCCTTCCCTTGATTCTTCTGCAGAAGTTGGCCTTTCCCTTGGCCGCCAACACCGTTTTCATCATTTAATGGTATTTTCAGAGGCGTTTTTGGATATTTGTTACCCGGAGTCTTAGGCGCCAGTTGTCTATTGCCTTGATTCAGCGGTTTCGCTGCTGCCACTTGCTGGTGCCCATGCACAAGATTTTCTTGGTCCCGTGCTGCGAGCATCTTGGCGTAATTGCAATCAAAACTGGAGGGGACCTTGAGATAGTCAAAAGGTTATTTGAGGGATTCGGCAATTACATTCCAAATCTCGTCATGCCGTTGCAACGCTGATGTAGTTGATGCAAGCTTTGTCAATGTTTACTCGAGAGGTTGTCGCATCAACCGCGGTTGAGTAAATATTCGCTTACGTAACACTCATTGCTTCTAGAATACCGTCCAACGTAAGCTGCTTCACAACAAAGACAACACATCCTTCCCTTGAAATCAGTGGCTAAACTCTGTCAAAGCTACTCCTAAAATACAACAAATAAATCTCCTACCAAGTGTCTCGTATCCATACCCGCAATCATGTCTGTCGACGGAATCAGAGCGGTACGTAGTTCTCGACAATGGAAGCGTTTCAGTACGATCTGACAAGTCTCTGCACTCACGGAAACTACCTGGCTTACTCTTCTTTCCCACAACTTCTTCTATGGCACCTGTAAGGCTGACAATTCTTTCAGAAATTGCAGGCTCTTCGCGTTCAACAGGAGGAAGCCCAGGCCAACGTCGAAGAGCTTCAGGCAAAGGTCAAGGTCCTTGAACAGGACAGCCTTGCAAAAGAACAAGAAATCACATCCCTATCACACAAGAATCAACTGCTGGAGGCGGAGGTAGAGAAATTGGAAACCGGTATTAAAGAAGCCAAGGAGATGGGAGAGCGGAGCGGTCAAGATAGGCAACAGAACGAGGCTTTGCAGAGGAGATTACAACTATTAGAGGAGGAAGCTGAAGAGTCGGACAAGAAGATAAGGGACACAAGCGACAAGTAAGCTATGCTGATCATCGTTGGGGATGTAGCGCCTGCTCTCATGCGATGGATTGCGGCGTGAAGGGAGTCGTAGCTAATTCAGTTCTTCACCACAGGTTACGCCAAACAGATGTCAAGGCTGGCCACTACGAACGCAAAGTTCAAGCTCTAGAGAACGATCGTGACCAGTGGGAGGCAAAGTATGAAGAGATGGCCCAGAAATACAAAACCGTTAGGAAGGAATTGGAGGACTTCCAGCAGGAGATTGGTAATATGTAGACTTCTGTGGGGGTCGCTCCGGTGTTGAGCTTGGGGCATTACTGTGCGTTGACTCTGAAATTGGAAGACAGGGTATGATGGGACTCTTCGGCATAGATGTCAGTGTTTGGTTCGGCGTATGACTTGAGAACCTTTGCAGCCATCCTGAGCGTGCGTCTCTTACAGTGTATTTAAGTTCATGTTAGGGTGAACTTGGTTTCTAGCCATGGTTGTTGCTTTTGCTATGTATGTATGTATGTAAAGCCCGGACCAGTGACTCTCTCATTCTCTCCTGGCTTTTGCTTTTGCCTTGCCTTTCGACTTTTCCTTATGCCTCGTAACTTTCCTATCTGCTTTGCTTTCGTACTTGAACTTTTTCTTCTTCTTTTTCGGCCCACCAGGGCGTTCCTTGGTCCAGACTCGTTTCTTATTCTCCATCTTCGCTTTGTCGTCGCTGACGGACGTGCTTGATACACTCTTGTCCGCCTCCCGTACACCACTATCTTCGTTTGTTTCCTCATCATCCTCAGCATCCTCAGCCGTTCGGTGAAGACCATCCTTCGAGACCTCCACGGCTTCCACTGTAACCGTAGTAAACCGATCTTCGTCGATATATTCCGCTTCATGGTCAATTTCTTGAACCTCTGCTATGCCATCCCACTGGCCCCCCTCCACAGTCCCATCCTCTTCCTTTGGTTTTAAAACTTCCCCATCGCCATCTCGAAGCATCGAGTTCACCGCCTCCACATGTTTCTCCAGATCCGATTTCCGTCCATCGCGTATCTACAATCATTAGCCATGCCCCGTATTAGTTCCAGTAATAAACGTACGATCTTGCGCGCAGTGATTCTCTCTTCTCGCTCTTTCTTGGTAGCCTCCTCCTTTGCATACTTTATTCGTTGCAGCTTGCGCTTGTGAAACCCTGTAAGATAATCCTCGCGAGCGTTAAAGTCGAAGGCAATCTCTTCGATCGCAGACGTTGGCTTCCTCCTTTTCCTTGGATGGGCAATCGTGCTCGCCGCCTTTCGTTCGCCTATCATTTTGGCATTATATTTAATACTTGTTTCGGTTGTGGGCGAGTAAAGCGTTGATATTTCGAAATCTGGTAGAGCAAGATCTCCCGGATCGTACACAAGCGCCTCGCCTGCGCTTGCCCCGCCGGGAATTGTTTCTTGGCCGCCTTGCGAGTAGACTCTTTGACTTCAACTCATTAATAGATCTACCTTAAAGCATCCCAACGCAATGTATCTAATAAGGCTGGGGATGCTCGTCTTAGCCGTGTGCTTTGTTGATGCTTTTAAAGACACGTCGCCCTTCTTCTTCTTCTCTACCTCTGAGTATGCCGTCCATCAGCTTCTAGATATCAACAAGCTCCGCTAACTTACCACAGACTACTCGTATCATCTCCTCAAATCGCATCCGCCTCTTCCTTAAGTGAAACGATAATCTCGCAACTCACGGAATGTACATCCGACAACTACGTAGTTGTTACCCAGCCCGGTGTTAATGTGGCGGATTACAAAAACCGGCGTTCTGCGCCGCTTCTAAAGCAAATGACTTCCGGTGAGGACAAGGATATACGATCAAGCCTCGCGGTGAGGGATGTGCTGGGGGAGCTTGATGCAGATGAGATGGTCAGAGCGGTTCAAGAGAGGTGTGGAGCTGCGCTTCTGAGGATCGATGCGTCGAGTAAGTCTCTCATCATGCGAAGCCCTAATGAGCGCCATATGATGAGATGCTGACCCAAACCTGTTTAGCTGGAACCTTCAGTATCGTCGACGATATGAAACCACGGGTCATCAATCTAGACTTCCCTGATATACCAACTGGCAGTGGTAGAGCGGCCAAGCTAGCTGAGAATGGTTTGTACAAATCTTGTTCTGACGAAGCATCTTCGTTTACAACTTCCACAGACGCCTTACTGTCCTCGTTCCTTGATATGCTCCCATCAACCAAATACACTGTCATATATACCACATCCCCCGTTACCTTGCAGCACCACCACTTGGTCGATGAGACCGAGCTTTACGAAATGGACCCCACTTTCGCTTCGCCGGCGCATATGGAGCTAAAGCGTGACTTTTCTGTAAATAAGCGTAACACTTTCGACGGCAATATAACCTTGCCAGACGGTCCTCTCTTTGAGAGATACCAATTTTTCGGGCCAGGTACACTCTACCCAGCACTATTTTGGCTGGATGACTAACACCATCAGGTCTTTTCATGGGTATTGTCATCACAATTCCGCTTCTCATGATTCTTTACGTTGCTATTTCAGGTGTCTCGAGTCTACAGGTGTCGTACGCGGCCTTTGATCAAGAAATGGGGCCGGCCGCGCAGAAGAAGCAATCCTAGAAAGGTCTGACATTTGTATCGTATACATTCTCTAAACGAATTGGCGGAGTTCGCAGGCGCAATAGCTGAAACTTGAATTTGATGTTAGGTGAGGTGCACTTACATTGTTTCTGAATACAGTATACTACAGGTTTTGTGTATCCTCGGTCCCCGTGAATTCCTTTATCTCGTGATGTTCTATGCAAGACTGTTTTTTGATTTCTTCCTTGAAGAAGGAAGGGGCGAAGGCGAGCATGCGCGCAAGTTTGCGAGAACTTTCAGTCATACTTGTTAGAAATCTCGCAGGACGCTTGTTTCTTGCTTCTTAACTCTCACATCACTTACCAGTCTTCCGGCATCGTTGTTTGATTCAAAGCTTTTGTATTGTTACTCACGCCATTCGCTTAGGAAAACATCAAATACGGTCATAATCGTGAGACGCCTAAAAAGGCTTTCCAGGTGAGGGCTTTACCTCAGGACTTCTAGATCTTGAAAACGCATTCCTAACAAATTGGGTCGTAAGGCCATTGTTCATTTTCTATCACTTCTTTCTCGAGCTTCTCTTAGCCGACAATCAACCCTTTCAATCTTTTCGGTCGGAGTCCATCAGACATCCTGCCATGTGTATGTTCCACTATATGAGGTACAATTGCGGCTATGAGGAAATACGCACAGACATGAACCATAGGCTCTGCGCTGTATTCCTTGAGCGCTACACCGTAAAAACTAGTACTCCTTGCCGCAACGCCGTCAGTACCTACTGGGATGATTCGAATTGCTGTGGTCGTTGTCGTATCTGTGACCTGGAAAAGCCCTGTGTAGCCGCGATAGGAGGACGTTCTCGCTATGCAGTGGTGGTTTGCCCGAGACACGTGGTTGTGGTTGGACAACGGACGTGGGTGGGTGATACTAGCATACCTAAAGATCCTGAGATTTGTGATGTCTGCGGGCAAGAGGCGGAGGATGCGAAGAAGGATGGGCGACGGGAAAATAGAGCAAGGACCGTACACCACCTTGCTACCGAGAATAAGAGAAAAGCTCGGGAAGATATGAGCCAACTAATGGGACAACAGTCTGAAGAATTGGATAAAGCACACATAGTTTTAAGGGACCTTGAATCCCAAATCCAATACCCCGGTATGAAGGACAAGAGACATTCGAAAGTGGCTTCGGCGTCACGGCGAACCGATTTGATCCTAAACACCGCTTCTACTGAGCGATTCTTACGCCAACTGCAGGAGAGACGGCGTCGATACCACGCAGAAGGGATTCAATTTTACCCTGCAAAAGTAAAGAATCTTTGATGGGACAGTTGATGCCAGGATACCTTTTGTTTTGGAGAAGGAGGATATTCCTGATCATCAAGTTGAAGCTACGATATCTACCTTCTTGCGAATGAAACGTCGTGCATGAGGTCAGTACCCAGGCTTCGTGACGCTACAGACTTCCGGATAGCTCCAACATCAGGTCACAAATCGTCAAAGTCCATGTGATGCTTCGTCTTCCTTTCATTGTTGCTTGTGAGAAATGAGTCAATAATCGTCATTCTATCACTATTATTTCAAATCTCGGCTCCTAATGAAGACAAACCGAGTGAGTAATTTGCTTGGCTTCTACTACTTAAGCCGGTCCCGAACCTCTCTTTTCTTCTCCTCTTTACCTTCGAAATTAGACCATCCTCATCAAAGATAGTGTCCACTACCTCCACAGATCTAGCGAACAACCTTTCCTGCTTCCAAAAACCCTGCACAGTATCTCAAGTCATCAGATCAAGCTTCCTACAACAAAACATACAATGTCTTACGGGGGTGGTGGTTACGGCGGTCACTATGGCGGTGGTTACGATGTCGGCCGTTACAAGGGCGGCGGCTACGACGACCGCGGTCGCCATGGCGGCGGTCGCCGCGGCGGCGATCACAACGATCGCTCCCACGGTCGCGAGTCAGATAAGGTGCCGGAATACGAGAAAAACTACCGCGAAACAATGGGAATTGCCAAACAGCAACGGCTCGTGGATGAGAAAATAGCAGATGCGGTAATTTTTGCCCCCAAAAAACTCGACCCATCCCTCCCCTTTCCCCCATTTCCCTACATCCTCCATATCGTGCTAACCCAAATACACAAGGTCCGTGTGACAGGACAAGAGGCCGCACAGATCAAATATCAAGAAACCGAGGTCGAGGCGAAAAAGATCCAGCTTGACTTAGAGAAGGCGAAGATTGAAGAAATTAAGACGGAATTACAGGGGGGTATGGACAGGGCCAAGGCGAAATTGGGAGGAGGGAAGGCGAAGGCTGTTGGGGGAACTGGGGGTCAAGGGGCCCCATCAGGGGGAGGCGATGAAGCGTAATCGTCAAGCGTAAGTAAAGAGGGAGGGCGTAGGCTGGACTGTAGGATGATGGGGATGGTGATACGGTATCCTGGTTCTAGATCCATGCATGCGTGCCTGCGAGCTTGATAATTTGTTGGATTATACTAAGAACTCTAAATGAAATGAGTGGCTTCGTTGAATGGTGAGTGCAAGGAGGTGCGCTGGCTTCTAATGAGGTTGTATTCCGAGCTTTAGAGGATATAGCATGCATGCACTGCGGTCTTTCAGTCATTTATCTGGTATGGCCCGAGCACCATCCTTTCTCGGAACTCCCAAATCAACGTTTTACCTATATCACTGGTGTAGAGTTTCTGCATGGAGGTAGAGAACGTCAAGGGACGATAAGGGCTATGGACTGACGCTACAACGCGCTATACGATCAGGATGCGACGTCTACTTCTGGAGCATCTTAGTATCAAAGCTCCGTCACCACGCTGTAAGTGCAACAAAGCTTCTCTACATTTGACAAGTTACTATCTTGATTTGCAGTCCTCGTACCAAGGCTTAGCAGTGCTACCAGGCCTCGAAGGCTGTCATCATCTGTGTAATTTTTCTATCACTGAGCTCAAAGGACAAGCCCTCTCCGGCTTCAGAAGCTCGTTATTCATCATCAAGATGACACCTTGCGGCGTAGGCAATGGTATCATGTGTATTGATTGCTACTGGATAAGTTTCCAAAACCTTACACTACCACGCCACTGGGAAACTACTATAGTCAGACATACATTCTAGTCAAGAATGAGCAGTCTCGCAAGGACCGACGACTTGTGCAGGACCATAGATGTACTAGGAGGAGCAATCGCGCGTTTGGCCCGATTAGGGCTGCAAACCCCAACCAAGCGCTAGAAGAGTCTTAGCAAATCATCAAACTCCTCTTCTTCTGTTTATCGTAGCTTCCTCCGCATGTCACATGCGTTTTCTGAGTTCACTATCCAGCTCTCTCGTTTTCCGCCCACCCTATCGCCTTAGATGTACTATTATTGAGCTTCATTGCAACCGTCCTTTCCTGGGCCCTTGGACTTCTCATGTCGCCTCTCCTACAAGCCTTCACAGCTATGCTTGCTGCATTCTGATAGTCCTGCTCAGCCTGCGCCAATGCGTTATGGTAAAGGCTTTCGGCATCGGACCACTCTTCATGGCGGAACTTATTGTTTCCCTTTAGAAACCTCATAGGACGCTCTGTAGCCATGTTCGCGGCCACTTCATATCCCTTACGGCTGGCATCCTCACTTTTTTAGTAATCATCGTCCGCTGACTCTTCGTCGATTCCATCCGCCAACATCTCCAGATACGCTTTACCATTTCAGAGTTGATCTTGTTCCCAGAATTCTTTGGCCCTGTGAGGTCGTGTTTCAGCTCAGCTATGGCTTGATTGGTTGTCTTCCGAAGATCTTCGTCCGCATTGATAGAGTTTGCACGAAGATCTTACCAAGCTTTTTCGATGGCTGCGTCGAACTGTTCCTTAGCTTCGGCTGAGCACCTGGGGTAGTGCGTACATCTGTGAGGGGCCATGGGGTTCTAGGGCTGACTGAAAGAACCAGGCGACGGAGTACCCACATGGAGGAAAGAGCCTGGAAGAAGAGATTCGGAAGAGTGGACGCTCTTGGTTGAGGGCATAGGTGATTGTGGTTCGAGGTTCGAGGTTCGAGACTCAGTGTGTACCGGGGGATAAGCGTACAGCGAGTTAGCTGGGCCTTGGTTAATAGCGGGAAAGCTCAAAGGCTTTTGAAGGTAGGGAAGAATAACGTCAAGAACAAAGCAGGATCGGCTTTTGTGTGAGGAGAAGAAGTCACTGAGAAGACTCACCAACCCTGAACGGATACAAGCCAGGTTCGTCATAAGGCGTGCATCCGGACTGGGAATGGGAAAACGCTAGCATCTCGAATTCAGTCAGGCTCACAACCTATGGCTGATGATTCGGTCATTTGACCGCAATAGGAGATACTTTAGGCATCGAGTTCGAGTGTTTTCACTTATGAACAGTATAGGCCAACGTTATTCACGCCAAATCGTTAGTGCTAGTCACCTGAGAAAAGCCTTCACACCGAAGATGAAGTGCGCTTTACTACATAGCCCCCTGACATGGCGCCTATGGCAGTCCCAAGAACAAGGGAAAGATATCGATCTCGAAATATCGACCTCGTTGCTCAGTCCGTTAACCTGGCAGACTATATGAAATGCTGATATAAGGAAGCTATTGGTACACCAACATCTAAACAAGCCAAACATTGAGCTGCAGTGAATAGAAATTCGCTTATGGCATAACCAAAATCTGTCGACTGAAAAGGAACCGCAAATTACAGGTATATAGAAGATTTTCCCCGGGGGCCGGCAAGAGGCCCAAAAGCAATACCAAACACTTAGTTGGAGGTAGCATCTCTAAATCGGCATTGTGTATCTGCGATTTAGTAGGTAGTTGAAGCTGGAAAGAAGTCTATCCAGAATGAAGAAGGTGAGAACTCTACTAGCGGGGCCCCAGCCCTATAAAGCGGAGATTACCGTGATTATCAACCGAATCACAGCTGAAATTCCAATAAATACATGGACCATGGTGTACATGGTGTCCATGACGAAGGTGAACGTTTTATATCAGAGCATTGCTTATAAACCGAGTATAAAACCTGAACTTGATGGAGGTGATTATCAATGCACTGCTTTGTAAGATCAGGACGCTAAAGTCGAAATGAGAGACTGCTAAGGTATCATAATGTATCGAATAAGGATGTCTTCAGGTGTCTGGTAACTCTCGATTGCAAGGAAGCTGTAAGTCATACGAAATTGTCATTGCTTTTTGAACAATTATATCAAATTATATTAGTACTCAAGGTCAGTAGGATTGATACTGGTCCTCAACATGCTTCATAGTGTCGTTATATTCCTTGCTCATGTTATATTCGTTCTTCCTGGACTAGCACAAGTTGTCGAGCCATTGGCAGAAAGATGTGGTCCTTCAAGTGCCAAGATCGTCTGCATCAATCATTATTCGTCTGTGATGCCCGATGATTTCTTCCGAAAGCCAATCAACAATTCCTTCGAGCCCAGTCAAGACGCCCCATACGAAGCAACCTCAATATTCAACGACCCTTCATGGAAACTGACTGCTGATGCGGACTTCCTAGTGTTTGACCGCAATCGTGGGCTGGAGCTGCTTGGGGCTGCTCCCAGAAATCAGTTCCGTTTCGCTGTTGCAGAGGTGTTCCACGACGCGCCGGTGTACTCTCCTCCAACCAATGAATTTTACTTTTCACAGCTCCAGCCAGGCTTTCTCCCCCAGAGAGTGATCAATCTCACTGATTCGCCACCTACTCTCTCTTTCAAGATAGCCAGCCCTCCTATCTATTCGGGGAGTGGCGCTTGGTTCCACAACGGGTTAATCTACTATTGTGTTGGAGGAGGCAACCATTCAATTCATGAGCAATCTGGAACCGTCTCCCGTCCGGGGATCTATACGCTGAACACAACAAGTGGTGTATCGAATGTGCTCCTCAACAACTATTTTGGCTATTACTTCGATTCATGCGACGACGTCACGGTCGACTCGAAAGGAGACGTCTGGTTTACTGATAACGGTTTGCCCCTTCATCCTCTTTTGCCTTAACAAAGTAACCTGACTGCGAGCCCTTTATCAGACTATGGCTGGGGCAACGGCGTAAACGAATACGCTCCAGTACTGGGTAGTGCCTCGTACCGCTTCCGCCCCAGTACCGGATCCGTAAGTATCGTCGAAGACACCATGAAGCAGCCAAACGGCATCGCATTCTCCCCCGACCAGAAAACCGTGTACATATCCGACACGGGCGCAATCACGCCGGAGATTGTCCAGCAATACGGAATGCTCGGATACATGAACTTCAACACCACCAGCCCGCACACGGTCTACGCATTCGACGTGCTCCCAAGCGGCAACGCCATCGCCAACAAACGGCCTATCTATCTCAGCAAGCAGTGGATCCCCGACGGCGTAAAAGTTGCCAGAAACGGCTATCTCCTCACCGCCACGGGCGGCGGCGTTGATATCCTGGACGAGGAAGGCACGCTTTTGGTTACTGTGAAGACGAATTATACGGCGGTGAATGTCAACTGGAGCGGGAGGGGTTTTGAAACGCTGTGGATCGTTGGGGTCGGGGGTGTGAGTGAGATTACGTTTGATTTGCCGGGGCCAATACTGTCCTAAAAGGACCAGCAAAAAATCATTCATGTGACAGAATTACAGCAGTGATCTATGTTGCGGTTAGAGAATCAACAGCCCAATCCGTCTGATGCGGAGAGCCTTGCCTCTCCTTACAACGACAAAAAAGCAATTGATGCTTCACAACTTTGGCTTTTCTATATTTCGATTCTTCGGCCCCATCTCTTTCGGCTGTACTTTGCTGCTGTGTCACATGATCGCGAGCAGAGTGGTGGTCGCGACTAGTTCAAAAAATAGAAAAAAAATCTTTCAGCCCCTATTATGCATTGGCTTCTGACCCCGTTCTTCTCTTGTTACTGCTGATATTTTATTTTCGGAGTTTGTGTGGGATAAAGATCGTGACTGTTGCAATTGTATGTTACGACAAAGCATCTCGTTCTTGTTGTACTAAACTTATACGAAGCTTATTTTCGGATTTTCATTTTCATTTCTTGAAGTACATCGTTTGTGCTTTTCTCAGTCTTTTACTTCGTTTGTTCGTTAACTTTTAATGTTTGCCTCTTTCACTTTTTTTCTTTTGCTCATCAAATTTTCTTTGAATGATTTTTTGATATTGTTTGATTTAGGTTTTATGTATATCTGTTTCAAGACTTTAAGAAATATGAAATGAAAAGAAGAAGAAGAAGAAGAAGAAGAAGAGGAGGAGAAGAAGGAGGAGGAAGAGAGAAGATGATTGACGAAAAAGGTGATATGAATCCTTGCATATTCAATAATTGTCTTCAAGATTAGTTAGTCATCAAGCTTATTCCTTCTGACACCTGACACCTATCCAATCTTCTTCTTACCCTCCATTCACCCAAAAACCCCCGAAGACAAAACTAGACCCCCCCTTTATTTCACAACAACCCTCACCCCCCGCGACCCCCTCTCCGGCATCGGCACAAAATAATCCGCCGCCATTTCCACATCCCCCCTCCCCGTCTCCCACAGCCCAAACTCCAGCCTGCGAAATACCGTCGCCAGCCCAATAAACAGCTCCGCAATTGCCAGATTAACACCCAAGCACATGCGCGGGCCTTTGCTGAAGGTTACAAGGTAGCGGGACAACGGTTTGTTAGTGGACGCGACTAAAGGGTTGTTGAGCCAGCGGTCGGGGGAGAAGGTGGAGGGGAAGGGGAAGAGGGAGGGGGCGCGGTGCTGGAGGTAGGAGGTCATGCCGAATGGGGTGGCGGGGGGGATGGTGTAAGCGTCGTAGTGGATGGGGATGTGGGGGCTAGTGCGGGTGAGGCGTTGGGTTACGCCGTAGGAGAGTCGGAGGGCTGAGGTGGGGGGTGATTGTTAGATGGTTGGAGATGAGTGGGTTTCTCGTGGAGAAGAGGGGGAGTTGTTGGAGAGATGAAGAATGATCGAACGATGATACACGAGAGTGGACCGGTTGAGGAGAGTGCAAGTAATGGCGGGTGCTATTTGTGACGTATAGGAGTGGAAAGGGTAATGCTTACACTCTTGCACGACGGCATTCAGATATGGTAGCTTTTCTAGCTCTGGCACTGTCAAAGGCTTGGCGGAGAGATCAGGCATGGCCAGGACTAGCTCCTCATGCAGTCGTTGGTAAATTTCTGGGTTACTGATGATATGAAAACTCGCCAGAGATAATGCCGACTTGGTTGTCTCAATAGCAGCCCCAGTAATGCTGGAAGTCTCTTGTTTGAGACGCTCGTGGGAGAGTTCTTCCTTGGGTAAATCGGACTGGAGAAGCTCATCGATGATGGTCTTGTGACTTTCTTTCTCATGGTTGTCATTATTTCCCTTGCGTACTTTGCGGATCAGTGCGGAGATTTCCTATTGTTCAGATAAGTAAAGTACTATTTCCGAATTAAGAGGTACGGATTCTACAGAGAGATAGCGCAACGTACGGCCTGGTATTTGAATACCGGTCTCATTGCCGGATTTAGGATTCCGACCAGGGCATCGGGTACGGACTGTAGCAAAGAGAGAAACCAAGGGAAATGACCCATAACGTGAACCGAGTACGCCAAATGCTTGATTGAAGTGGTGAATGGGGCGACAAAGTCAGGATAGTCTTGAAAGTTGTATGAAAGTCCAAACAAATAATAGTTAATCAAGTCCGACGTCAAGGTAGCCCACACACCATTCAAACAGACAACTTTCGATGTCCCGCTATATTCTTTGGTCAATCTTGTACAGAGTTTGTCGACCCGGGCTTGGATGTAGGGGCTGTAGTCAAGGATTCTCTGCCTGGAGAAAAAGGGGCTTATGGCGGCACGGCGGCGATGATGATGGTCATGGGGAATTGTATCGACCGTTGCTAAGGGTACGCCGAAGCGATACTTCCACTGCTCGACTTTGTCAAATCGGTTTTTGGACGAATACACTATATCGTAAAAGTCTGGGTCGGCGATGTGTATTTCCCATGGGTTGATCCGGATAATCGGTCCTTCAATTGGGACCTTACTTCAGCCAAAACCCACAAGATATTCTCTAAGTGTCTACCTACCATACCGCTGGTGCCATTTTTCAATCTGGAAGGTGAACTGGCCCCCTTTGTAGACGTCAAGATAGGTCTCATACCAGCCTGTTACGGCGGTGATTTTTGAGCCTGGAAAGTGCGCAATAGGGCTGATAAACAACCGATAAATTCCCAGACTCAAAAGATATATCAGAAATGCCAGAAGAATATAACCTAGTTCAATATATCCTCTAGAAGGATGAGAGAAAGTGGTTGACATGTCCATCCTAATGAGTCCGATCCAACAAGAAAGAGAGTTCGAAGCAGATGGGCCAATCAGTACAGGCAAACCATTTCACAAGATGTGGTTTTTTCTCCCTAGTACCAGTCTCATCCGTAAGATGGGAAGATGCGATATTTATGCTCGAGATGTTTCGATCATGGGGCTAAAGTAGTAGATTCAAAGATTATTCAAGCTGCATATGCAGTATCTCTGGCGTTCCCGGCTTTGGAACCGCATGATGGGTTGGTGTGAGCCAGCCATTCCCCTGTTTGTGCTTATCATTGGTTCTCACCCGTCATTCAATCATGTTCAGCTACCTCAAGAACCGAATGCCAAGGATTACTCATCCATAGTTCAAGCCCTTCCTGCACACTGTATTGCACACTGTATTGCCTCGTTGTCGTCGAATTAAATAAAGAGTTGCGGGCCCCACTCTGCAGAGTCTGACGCATGCTACAATACTTCGTAAGGTAAACTTGGAAGGGGCCTCTCACATGATGCGAGCTGTAGCATTCTCAAGCACTTCTCCTCACTTAGCACTAATACCAAATACGTCCGTAGAAGAACGATTATCGGGAACATATATGTCAAAACCATGATTTTGATGATTAAAGCGTCGAACAACGACGGTACAATATCAGGTTTTGAAAATCATGTAGACGTCCTTAGGGTTCCAAGAGCACCTTATAGTCTCGAAAGCCGCCTAGATGAATGTCTCAAAAGGCTGGAAAGATGCATCAACGAGCACCAGCCGGACATTAGGAGGCCGTTCTGAATCACTCCTTGATATACAGCAGAGCCTCAAGCACCCAGCTTCTCATCCTTCTTTGTGTTTTATCCTAACATTCTGTGCATGCAAACTGCAACGGCAATAATGCTCTGTGATGATCCTTTTCTTTTTAGTTTATGACACCTCGAGATCATATCGTGCCTATAAACGCATAGGGGTTTGCGTGTATTCTCTTCAGTCTCCAGCGGTCAAGAAGGGGGAAAGAGAAATGGAGGATATTGACGAGGAATCGAGGTTAGAGAAAACGATGTGTCTGTTTACTGTGTTAGATGCTCAAATACTGAGTAGGAATCGAACAACATTATGAAAGTCGTACCAAACCCTTCATGTAAACCCCCCACTCTCGTAGGTCCTCATTGGTGATGGTGCATACTCCAAGCACTTATTCCTACTCAGCACCACCGCTTGCTTTACACATTACGACGCAACCATTTCTACCCTGGTTCCCTATCGCCAGGGTACTCTCATGAGAGCAGTCGCATCACAAGGATCATTGGTTCCCATCTGCATAACCGCTCTAGAAGATTCGCCTTTCCTCTACAAAGTCATTATATCGATCATATTCGCTAGTCCTCGCTTCGCCGCAGACGCTACCCATGCAATTCGTTCGCTTCGTTCAATGGTATTTGCCTTCCATGCAATTCGTTTGCTTCCTTTGCTGGTGCTTGCGTTCCATGCACTTTCCCCATCACCGCTTCCTTCCCACCATCAGGTGAAGGCTGTCGCTGACACCGTCCAATGGCTGCCCATCCAACTCACCAAGTCGTGGCTGAAATCTTCTCTTCTCACCGTTGGACTGCTGCTGCAGGTCTGAAGCGCCTGGGTCTTTTCCATCCCAGTCGTCGGCCCTGCCAGGCCCGTTGGCAAACGGCTGTGGTTGGCTTTGACGTGGACGTCGCATGCGGAGCAAGGACCAAAAGAAGAGCGCTGCTAGGAGAAAAAGGCCTAGGGCGACGCCGACGCCGACGCCGACGCTGGCTTTAGCGCCAGTGCTGATGGCAGGCTGAATTGGGGGTATAAGTGTTGGGAATGCAGACGGTAAATCTAAAGTTGTACTTGCTCCTTGGGCAGACGCGCGAGCGCTGGTGGAGAGCGTAGTCGGCTGAGATGAGGGCGTAGTTATGGCTGATGCCCGTGAGGTGGGGAATGTACTCGACTGAGAAGAGGGCGAGGTTATGGATGACGCTTGTGGGGTGGAGATGCTTGTGCTGGCTGGTTGTAAAGAGGAACTTGTGGGATTGAATGACGGCGAAACAGCGCCGGAGGAGGTGCTAACGGTGACGGTGACAGTGGAAGGCTTAGTGGTAGGGTTTGCGCTACTGGCAGAGGCAGCCGAATTGTTGGTGGCGACGACTGTGGCTGGCGTTTAACTCGCACTTACAGATGGACTGCTGGGGGACGTGGTGGGCACAGCACCGATGATACTTGAGCTAGTAGCTGGGCTGCTCGAAGATGTGCTGGTAGCTGCAATAATGAAAATTTCGACCTCAAAATTTCCACACAGGTCACTGATAGTGATGGGACCTACTTAATGGAGCAAAGACGCAAAATCTTGGACGACTGTTGCTGTGACGGTAGACGTTAAGATCGGGGATCCTGCGCAAGCTGGCACTCCACCGCCTAGACCACCCGACATTGTTGAGGCCGCGAGCTAATGGTGTAGAAGCTCTTGTATTACTGCAATGCTCAAAGAATGTCGAGGGTAATCAACATGGAGGTCAGGAGAGGAGCGATAGAAAGAAAACCCTGAGGAAGCAACAATGACGATGGCGTCACAAGGAAAGCGAGAATCCATGTGCGCTACTTTATCTATAAGAGCAAAGCTCTACAAATGTAAGGCGTGCACGCTCATGTAATGTGATCTTCACAGAGGAAGCAAGCCCAGACGGCAACGAGTCAACAATATCTCGGCATCAGTGAGTGTGGACATGAAGCTTGTTAACAACGCCACACGCACACGACGTTGCAAGGCTATGTGAACGGCAGCAGAGAGAAGATATGAATAGAGATACAGATGTAGAGGTGTCATCCAATTGCAAAGGCTTTCTCTGTCTTGGCGACATTATTAGGATTCTGCTTTCAGGTGATCCCAGCTTGTTGACTGGTACCTTCGAGTCGATACCTCAGCAGTTTACTGATTCGGTGTCTCCGAGCTTACAAGGTCAATAGGCTGTTTTAATTGGGACCTAAGGAAGGGCGTAAAAAGCCCAGTTGGGCCTCTTGACCAGCCGATCACGTAGAGGGTAAGGTAAGTTTCCGCATCTGGTTGCTTGCACGCACATTGTTGAAGCAACTGGAACAATAAGGTATCTCATATCTGAGGGACCTACTTGCTAAAATTCCTCGTAAAACCGTAAAACCCGAAGGATTAAGAATGACTAAGCCAAATATGCTCATCTCCATGGGTTTGCAACATGAGCTCAAGGAACGGAGTCATCCCACATTGCGTGTGTGCGTGGTGCTGAGATCAAATGCTGCTGGACGTGACTCATTCATTGGAGTCATCCAGTTCTGATTAGTCGCGTACGTGCACAATGAATAAAAAGCCTCAGTCACACCTATTGTCGTCACTCTTAACCATCACGACTGGCGAACGAAGTAAAGAGGCAAACAACTTCCCCACAGTTCTATGAACGACGAAATAGGCTCTACATTACTTGGGTTCCGTAATACCTTCAACTACCTTATCAAGTCTTACTGAGTTCAAGTCAGTTACAAACTGGACCGTGCACTTGTGGCACGTTGCATGCTGTAGGATTCGGGCCCATTTGCCACTGCAACATTCTTCTAATTTAGCTGCTATCATGGCTTCTGCGGAGCCTGCACCACAATCTCTACCACGATCACCGACTACCAACTCGAGACCGCGGAAGAGGTGGGGAAAGCGAAGCCGGAACCACCAGCAAGCACCAGCTTTGCAGAGCGGTTCAGAGTCAATTATGACCCCAACCCCCGAACAAAGCAGGCTGCAAGATGCCCCATCTGTAAACAATACGAACAGAGAGAATGTACTGGCCTTGCGACCTGCGTCGATTGCCCCACGTTCCCAGCCACCATCGACAGAACCTTCGAGTGCCGAAGCTTCAGCAGCCGAGACTGGCAAACTCAAAGTAACACGGAGTCATGGAAACATGGGACGAAGACAAGGAGAAACGAGAGGGAGCGGTCGAAGTGGGCAGATACACGGCGGAATAGCACAAGGACCTAGGGGCAGAAGGAACTCCAATGGGGAGAGGTCTAGCCATGCAGGTCACATTCATGGACAACCAAGGACAAACGGCCATGCAGCGCTCAATTCTGGTAGACAGTTTGGGGGACGTCTTACCATGACTGAAGAGGCAAATGCGCAATCGTTGGTGTCTTCGTTACAAGCAGATGCACCCGAGTTCCACCCAGGTCAACAACATCACCAGAGACATACCACTTCAAGAAACTCAAGAGGCGGTAAAAATGTTGCAGTTGCCCAGCTTCATACGCAGGCAAAGGCACCGCGTGCGAGACGTGGTTCCGTTCTAAAATCTACAGCACCGGATATTGCTACACGAACCCACGAGGACATCACGAGTGGTGCTTACGAATGTCCAATATGCACAAGCGAGGTTGGGCGAAACTCCAAAATCTGGTCTTGCAAGACATGCTGGACAGTATTTCATCTCACCTGCATCAAGAAATGGTCCGCTAATGAAGGTTCGACTCTGGCTCAGCAACGAAATCAGGATGGGGAGTTTGCATCTCCACGGCAATGGAGATGCCCTGGATGCAATTTGCCAAAAGATTTACTTCCATCGACATACACCTGTTGGTGCGAGAAAGAACTAGATCCCCGATCAATCTCGGGATTGCCACCGCACTCCTGCGGCCAGACCTGTGGCCAAAAACGTATTTTACCGAAGAAGTGTCCCCATCCTTGTGATTTACTATGTCATGCTGGTCCGTGTCCTCCCTGTACGCATACTGGTCCTATTCAGAGCTGTTTTTGCGGCAAGAAATCAACGTCTAGAAGGTGTATTGATACGAACTACGATGTCGGGTGGAGCTGTGGTGAAATTTGTAGAGATTTAATGCCTTGTGGAGAACATACTTGCCCGAAGCCGTGTCATGAAGGTTTGTGCGAAGCCTGCGAGGTTAAGATTGGTTGTCGTTGCTATTGTGGCCAAGTTGAAGTACCGCTGATTTGCTACGATCGTGGGGACGAGAAGCCGAGTAAAAGGGCTTTACATGATGATAAGGGTTCCAGGATTATCGATGACTGGATTGGAATGTTTGAATGCCTTAATATATGTCAGAGGCCTTTTGACTGCGGAAAGCATAGTTGCGAGAAAAGATGTCATCCGCAAGAACTCGAACCGCCACACTGCCCTCGATCACCGGACGTTGTGTCACGCTGTCCGTGTGGAAAGACGCCGTTGGCAGAAGTATTTGATCAAACTCGAAGATCTTGCGAGGACCCCATTCCTAATTGCAAAAAGGAGTGCTTGAAACTTCTTCCGTGTGGTCATACTTGTCAACAGATTTGCCATTCAGATATCTGCAAGCCTTGTCTCATCAAAGTAACCATCGCTTGTCGATGTGGGCGGACACAATCGTCTACCATCTGCCACCAAGGTAACGAGGAACAGCCGCAATGCACGAGGGCTTGCAAAGCAACTCTCAACTGTGGTCGTCACGAATGCGGCGAACGTTGCTGCCCAGGAGAGCGCAAGGCGGTTGAACGACAAGCCACCAAACGTAAGCTCCGGCCTTTAGGAAATGCACGGATTATTGATGATGGCTTTGAAGCCGAACACATCTGTACTCGTCTTTGTGGACGTATGCTAAAATGTGGCAATCATAATTGTCCCGAGCTTTGTCACAAAGGGCCCTGTGGAAGCTGTCGCGAAGCAGTTTTTGAAGATGTTAGCTGCCATTGCGGACGTACCGTGCTACAACCTCCATTGCCATGTGGGACCACTCCACCTCCCTGTCGCTTTGACTGTGAGCGCCCAAAGGGCTGCGGCCATCCAAGAGTCTCGCATAATTGCCACGGCGATGGTGAGTCTTGTCCGAAGTGTCCTTTCCTGATTGAAAAGCCATGCATATGTGGAAAAAGGAATCTCAAAAATCAGCCTTGCTGGCTTGCAGATGTACGCTGCGGTGAGATCTGTGGGCGGAAGTTAAAATGTGGATCGCACTATTGCCGCAAATCGTGCCACCGGCCTGGAGAGTGCGAAGACGCGGGCAAATCCTGTCAACAATCCTGTGGAAAATCAAAGAAATTCTGTGGTCATCCTTGCGAAGAGCCATGCCATGCTCCTTCTTCTTGCCGCGAGGACAAGCCGTGTCAGAATAAGATGCTTGTAACCTGCGACTGCCAGAATCTCAAGCAGGAGTTGAAGTGCAATGCCTCCAAGTCGAGCGAGGGAAACAGCAAGAAGAGCCTGAGCTGCGATAATGAGTGTGCACGGCTTGAAAGAAACCGAAAGCTAGCCTTGGCTCTCAATATTGACCCTGAAGCACACAAAGACGATCATATTCCTTACTCGACAACTACCTTGCAATTATTCCGTGAGAACCAAAAGTGGGCGCAAATACAAGAAAGAGAGTTCAGGGTGTTTGCGGCAGATGAGCATGAGAAACGACTCCGGTTCAAGCCCATGCCACCACATCACCGAGCCTTCCTGCATTCACTTTCTGAAGACTTGGGTTTTGATAGCGAGAGCATGGACCCGGAGCCACATCGCCATGTAGCTGTTTTCAAAACACCACGCTTTGTGATGGCTCCAATGAAGACACTCGCTGAAAGTGTTCGCATCCGTAGCTCCGTCGAGGCTTCGACCACTGCTGCGGTTGAGGCCCAGAGGAAGCTCCGTACCAGCAATGAGTCCTATAGTGGCTTTCTACTGTCGCACCCACGTTTCGGACTTACACTCGAAGAGATTCGGTTTGACTTTTCCTCAGTGTTAGATTCCTCGCTTGATCTAGCGTTTGACATCTCATTCTTACCTAGCGAAGAAATCATTCTCAAAGCTCGGCCGTCATCATCATCCACTACTGTCTCTACTACTTCCATCGAAGCCTCTCTTAAAGCGCTAAAACCTTCTCTCTCCGTCATCACCTCGTCCAAGAACCTTGCCAAATCCATCCAATTATGCGCTTCAGACGCCTCACTCAATATCCTCCGCCGCGAACTTGACGACTCAGCCAGCAATGGTGGATGGAGCCAAGTAGCGGCGAAAGCAGCAGCCCCGCGTATGGCGCCTAGACAAATGGCACTGGGAGAGAAAAGTGTGTATACTGTTCTGGGCAGTAGACTGAAGGATGCCAAAAAGAAAAAGGAGGACATGATGAAGGCTAGGAAGGATGAGGATGTGGTGGAGGATTGGGAAGAAGAAGTAAGGAAGGAGGAGGCAGAGCAAACGAAAGTTGCTTGTGGCGATAGTAAACCAAACGCACAAGCGGTGGAATTGCCGACATCGGATCTTGAAGAGCCTGACCAGTCTCCAGGCGGTGAAGTTAACGAATTTGTGGCTCATGAGGTGGTCGGGTGCAACGAAGAGGAACATGACGGCAGTGAGTTTCAAGGGACCTGATGGCACGGCATCCTTGGATGAAACGAGAGGTGATGGTTATAAAATCCAGACCCAGTTAGCCATAGATAGCTATTTGCTCCTTCTCACCGAGTAGCTACCACTAGATGTTAAATTTCTCACATGCAATGTTAGAAGAAAAAAAGACTTAGGAAACTTTCCACTGCGTTTTGCCGTGCCAGTCGAATGTTTGACAATGACGGCTAATCCTATTACTTCTATGGCCATTGATGCTGGTGGATACTGGTGGACAAAGTTTCTCGTTGAGTACGTTGGAGCTTGTAGCATACTCTCAACAAAATCTCATTCACTAGGTACTTGCTTTCACCCCGACGTCATTCCTTGGCACGTCATAGCGGCAACACAGAACACTTCTCACACGTCCCATATCATATCCTTCATAAGTACCCACTACCACGTCGCCACCATGATTGCTTCAAGATCTACTCTCAGAGCCGCGACGCGTGGTCTTAAACTTCGAACTGTTATTCGTCAAGCTCGCCACGAATCCACCAGCTCTTCAACCAACACCAGCAGCAGCTCTCATCTGGGCCCCAGCCTCATTGGTGGCCTTGCTGGTGGCACCCTAGTCTTTCTCGGTGGCTACGCCTGGTATCGCCAATCAGGCGCCCATACACTAATCTCTACCGTCAGCGAAACGCAAGCATCCTTACAGAACATGACGAAGCGACTCAAGGAATCCTCACCCGAACCTAACGAAGCGCTGAAATGGCTACGCCAGACTGCCACATCGTATGCAGCTATCATACCTGGCGCAAAAGGATACATTGACTCTGCGTTCAACGACCTTGATGAAATCCACGCTAAACACGCTGATGAGGTGGACGCAATCGTTAAGGAGGCCTACAATGAGCTGAAAGGTGTATCGCAGGAGAGCGGCATGAGCGTTGCGTCCGCCCAGAAAACTTGGGAGATCTTGCAAAGATACCTCAACCGCATAGCAGACCTCGCTGTGGATTCTGCTCAAGAAATCATGAACAACCACCCTGCGCTAAAAGAGAAAGTCGGAGGGAACCTAGATCGTCTGAAGCAGCTTGGAGACAATTATGGGCCCGAGGCGAAGAAACAAGTAGATCAGACCTGGGAGGAAATTCGCAACATCCTGAAAAATGGAGCAAACTTCCAGAGCATCAGCAAGATCCAAGCCCTTGTTCAAGATAAAACAAAGAAGTTGCAAGAGCTAGGGCAGCAGGCGTGGGAGAAGGGGATGGAGCAGGCGAAACCGTACTTGGACAAGTCGCCTAAAGTCAAGCAGCTCGTCGATGAGAACAAGGATGCACTGAAGCAGGGGAATGCAATGGAATTGTATAACAAGATCAAGGACAGCGTATCATCTGGCAATACCGAGTCATTAGAGAAGTACATTAAAAACGCAGTCAACAAAGCTCGACAAGGAGGTGACAGCAGCGGAGGCGGTGGTTTGGAGCAATACCTCAACATGATCCCAGGCGCGAGCGAGATCATGCCGAAATTGGGGCAATTGCGGGATATCGCTCAAAAGCATGGACCTGAGGCTGAGAAGATTGCGAAGGAAACTTATGACGAGATGCAGCAAGTTTTGCAGAGGAAGCTTAGTGAGGCTGAAAAGATAGCCGAGAAGGCAAAGAAGGAGTCGAGATAAGAGACGATGCATCGTCTCGGTCAAGGACTGAGCTATCTGTACATTATCCTGCTTCCATGGTTAGAAAAAAGTTCCCAATACATAGAAGTCACCAATATCTATGCTTTGAGATGATAAAACCGACTTTGCATTTGCCTTGAATTTTCGTTTTATACAAGCCTTACCATTTGTGGGCTAAACTAAGTTGAGATCAACTTCTTGTGGAAAGTTCATCCAAAGCAAGGAACTGTAGATAGTTTTACTAGATGGGTATAGCGTAGGGCTGAAGGTTGAATAGGTACGATAGCGATCAACATTCGTTCATGCGCAAGGCACCTCAATTAACGAATGCCAAGTCACTGCTCAGAGCATTGTGACGAGCCAAAGATACTCCGTATCAGCTGAGTAATACGTCATGTATCTTGGCTCACGTCTTTCTTTGCTCTACTCACTGCGTTTTGTTGCTAGTCATGAAGGTTGAACGGGTCATTGTCCATTGAACTCCATCAGAAGTGGAAGAACGCCCTCGTCAATGTTTGCTACGCTAATTGTGGCGATGCTCCTTATTCTATCCAACAGCAAGCCAACAGCAATCCAACGGCTTCCGGTGATCTATTGGTCGACTAAGGACGCAATCCCGTCACTCCATGCGACGGGCTCAGGTTAAGCTCCAAAAACCCTGGTTGGACATACCACAAAGTTGTCGAAGGATCCTGATCCCTTCCAATCATGACAGTTTCCAACATTACTGCAATTGGTGGCAGGAAAGCAATTCAGAATGCCTTAGGATACGAATCCTAAGCAGCAGCAGCTCGACATATGGCTCTTCAGCCAGGTATGACATCCTACGAGGCTTCGGCGGCCTCTCTGTCGTGTACACTGCTTTATCGAAGGCGCGTCATGTCAATCATAGTGGCCTCTCCAGTTCAGAATCCCATGCTTCATTTAGGCATTAAGATTTAGGTTCCAGCGCCTACAGTAGTCTCGACAAGTCGTCCATTTACTGTACTAGGAGCTAAGATCTGCCCTTTTTAAATTACCATGTCTGCTACGAAAGTTGTGTGCTTAAGCCCTCAAGATTCCTTTCTGCATCTTTCAGGTCAAATATTCTCTTTTCACATTCGCTCTTCGCTTGTTCGTGTTTGGTTGAGGTCTTTCTCTGCTTGTGTGCTTCGGTGTATTCTATAGGTTCTTCTCAATTCTCCTCTTAAAAGCCTTTTTCATACCTTCGCCGCTTTATAAGCATTGGTTTGCTCCTTTGACCACTATGGCGTCAACAATAATATCGTCCATGATTCTATACATACAGATGGCATCGGCTGTTTCGTTGAGCCGTAAGGATATCTCGGGTTGTCTTTCTGGTCTCAACTGACACACTACCAGATAGACAGTTTGGAAACTCCTCAACTATAACGGCCGCGCCCCCGTCTGGTACAGCAGTCGGGACAGGTAATGGAGGGATGACATCCTCTTGCGGTAGCTGTTACTGGCAAAACACTGTGGATATTTTTACGTGGCAGACCGTTCTGACACACACTGCTGCGACAGTACTGACGATAGTTGACGATTCTAATAATACCACGAAGACCTCCACCATTAATGTTTCAAAATTTACGGTCCCTGCTTCTCTGCAAGGTCTGGAAACTGGCATGAACAATGTGTGGATTTATGGTTATACTGGTACCAACTTTGCCTTGTAAGACATGCTCCCCAGCTGATTTAAGCTTCCATCTGACGAAATAATACAGCACATATCCAACGACGTACGCTTTCAACTTTGGCTTCGTAGGGTACACCGGTACCCTCGTAACAGACACAACAGGTGGCATGTCCTGCAGCACAATAGTCAATTCGCGTAATGACGCATTTGCAATACCGCAGTTCACGGATCAAACTAGTTTATCAGGAACAGCCATAGATGCAGAGAATGCCTTTGTTAGCTCTGCCTTTCCTGGTTGTAGTGCTGGGGGAAATTACGGCTCGTCATTCGCTCATGTTGCTGTCTCGGTGCTCACTATTTCGTCATCAACACATGTTGGACAAGCAACGCCGGCCCCATCGCCTGTACCGGTTGCGCAGTCACCGACCATCCCTGCAACAAAAACAGCGTCTCAATTAGCAAAATCGCCTCCGTCTTCGAAACCTGCTCCTCCTGAATCTACAAACGCGGCTCCCCCTCAGTCCGAGAACCCTGTTCCACCTAAGTCCGCCAATCCTGCTCCCCCCCAATCCGCAAATGGGGCTTCTCAATCATCAAGCACAGTTCCTCCTCCATCCATAAATGCGGCTCCTCCTCAGTCCGTAAAATCTGCTCCACCTCAATCCACAAATGCTGCTTCTCCTCAAACCACCAATGCGGCTCCTACTCGATCTTCAAACGCGGCTCCTCCTCAAACCTCAAACGCTACTCCACCTCAATCCGCCACTCACATTGTGATTGGTGGCACCACTTCGGTACTTTCGCCTCCACCAGCCGTTTCGCCTCCATCTGCGCCTGTTATAACCATCAATTCACAGCCAGTTCAGGCTAACTCTGCTGGCCAATACACTGCCGATGGTCAAACGCTTGCAGCAGGCTCTCCAATTATAGTCACTGGCCAGGCAATATCGCTTGCGCCATCTGGGAATGATATCACACCCATATCCCTCGTCCCTTCCGCCTCACAAATAGCCATCGGTACCAGCACCATCAAACTGTCCAGCAGCGCTACTAGTTCTGGGGGATTTGGTGGTGTGATAATGGGAGGTTTTAGTAGCGGCGGAACTGTGGCGACGAGGAGCGGCTTGGTAACAGGGGGTGTTATAACGCCGACGGGTGTAGCGGGGATTACGGGGACGACGGGGGCGGGGACGAGTGCGATGGCGTTTACTGGGGGAGCGTCCGGAAGGTTTGGGGCGGGTAGAGGGGTTTGGGGGGCTTTGGTGATGGTGGTGGTCTGGTGGTATCTGGGCTAACCATTCCTTGGGTTGGGAATTTGAGAATAGTAATGTGTATATATGGTTATGAGTGGTGTGAGACGAAAGCAGAAGGCCCTTTAATAATATGAGAAGTTTAATCTATACAACTGATGTCAAGCTCAGACATCACGTTCCAATATCATTCCCTTTACCTTTTCCTTCTCTCCTACTTCTACTCCTCCCTCCCCACCTTACCTATCCTTTCGCGCAACCACCGTCTCAGCATTTTTGAAACACCCCCCAACCGCCTTTTTCAATCCCCACCATCCCCAATATCTCTCTCAAAAAAAAGCTTTACATCTCAGAACCCTAGCAAAGGCCATCGCCGGTCTTACTGTAGATACCAGGATATGCATGTGAGTTAAGGGGCGCCAGTATGATGCAATTGTTCTTGCAACAAATCGGAAACCACACCAACGCCGTCGATGGGCGTTTATAAGGCGTCAGCTACGACAAGTTTCAAGGAGCAAAAATTTCCCTTGATATCTAGAAACTCGGGCTTCCATTAGAAGTTTTGTAGCTGTTTCCGTAAAGTAATAATTCGCTATGCACAAGAACCACGTTTCCACCCCGTCAGTACCGTACAGCCATCGTGGGCATTCTTGCCCGAAGTTGGCTGTTTGTGGCGAGTAAGTGTTTCGTTTAATGGTCCTGGTTCTAGCCCTAGTCCTAATTCTGGGTTTTCAACGGATTGCGTGTTCTTCGGGGAGATAGATGCGGGTGGTTTCTGGGATTTTATTTGCGTGTAGATGTTTGGAAAAAAGGGGTTTATGGCTTTGTCTGTTATTCTGATTCCCTTGGTATGGGATAGTTCTCTTACCCGGAAAATTAATTTGTTGGCCGAGATGATTTCTGCCGAATCTGGCGGGAGGTTGTTTTGTGCTAGTGGGGTTTGAGGGTGAAGAGGATGTTATGGCGTTGGTTGCGAGATAGGTTGTAGATACTTTGGGAGATGGTGAAGGTTGGAGGTTGACGGGTTGGATGGTACGTGCAGGTGATGTTTTCGCAAGAGACGGGATTGAACTTTAGAAAATTGTTCGTTTTCTGGGGTTTTAGATATGTTACGAGCTGCTTCTTTCTAGGTTTTGCATCTGCTAAAGAACTTTTCCCTTTGTGTTTTATCCAGATCTTCGCCTGCTAGGAGAATCATAATGTTAATATCCTCGCTTCGAGCTCATGTCCATCATCTACGCATGTTTCGCTATCAAGCAAATTGGGGTGAGAAGAATGAGAGAAGGGTGTTTTTGAGGTAGATAGTAGAGTGGGAGAGGAGGTACTGTCCTTGAGAGTCAGTCGGCTTCTGAGTAACGAGACACATTTTCTCCGAGCGGAAATAGCGAGCCTTTAAGCAAAAAGAAAGGCAGAACCTGGAGAAGAAGATGAGAAGGGAATGTCTAAGTAAATATTCGAATTTCGTAACGGGAAAAGGTCAAGGGTTTGATTGTCATGTTCAGGTAGAAGAACGGTCGGTGTGACGGCCCAGCTACTTTCACAGCCGGGTAAGTCTTCTATCTAAATTGATACCCAACCAGGGGGTGCAAACGCGAAAAGGGGTAAGAGGTTTGATTATTTCATCAGAGTGGAAATAGTGCCAATACTCTATTCCTAATCTTGATATAGCATATGAGTGTTCATGTAACGAAGGATTGCCAATTATGTGGATGGAAGAAGGGCTTGAGGGGGTTATCGAGGCACGAGCACACGATTAGGCTAATTGGGAATAGGGGTTTGTAGTCTGTATAACCGACAATATATAGACTTAGCTCATGCCAGAGCTCCGAAAATTGTTATACACTACCAAATACCAATCGAACATTTTTGAACCTTACCAGAGCCCCCAACCCACTACCAAAAGACAAGCCTCTAGTGCACCGAGTTCGCAGAATAACCGAGATAAAGAGAACGAATGAATACATGATAGGATCGGATTTTACCGGTACGCCAATCATGCCAAGGTAGGATCGAAAACCCTCAGAAGGTCGGGTATGCGAGCGGATCATCAAATGGGTAGGTAGCGAGAGGATATGAGAGGTTGCTTCTTCTATGGCGCCGATGATGTGATGAGCGCACGTAGAGGAGCATTGTTTCCTTCGTGAAGCCCTCTAATAACATCTTCATCGACTTCCGTATCCTTGCTTCGACGTGCCATGACATCAGTACCTTCGCTCAACCATGGACCCCAGCGGTTCTCGAAGTTCACCTTCCTGGATTCCTTGATGTTGCTGTCGCACTGCTTAGCCATCCTGTCCAATTGTTCTTTCCATTTTTTGATCTCCTCATCCAGGTCTTTGGAATCCTTTCCGAGTACCCCTGCAGCCGTTTTTCTTCTTAGCAGCTTGACATGCTCCCTTCGGATCGGAAATCTCTCATCGAAATATTCCAGGAGGATGACTCCTCTCGCGTCTTCGAAAATCTTCCACGTGCAGGCTGCGCATGTTTCCTTCAGTTGCTTGGGCGTAATGCCTACATTTTCTTTGGGTGGGAGTCTGTTGTCTTCGTGTCCGCACTTTGTGAAATAAGTTTTGTTCACCATGATTGTTGTTGAAAGGGGCTGTGGTTCGGAAACTTTCTAGGAACACGGTTGGGTCAAGTATATTGTAATATCGTGACTTTTTTTTTGACTGTGGGTTGAATAATGCTTTGTTTTGGATATGGGAAAAAAGAGATCTCAACTCGACTGGCCATGGCGTATATATACACAGGTGTGGTCCGAAATATGGATCCTGAGCAACGGTCACTTCTGTAGATCCAAGAAGTGATTCTTGAAGGCGAAACGTCGTGATGATATTTGAAACAGCTATGAAGTCCTCAATTTCGAAATTCAATATTGTTCTGTATGCAAGTTGCCGTGATTATGTTGTGGAGAAGACTGTGAAGACAGTGCTAGCACAGCCTTCATGATTTGGGATTCAGTGATTTGTGTCTTTCCCGCAGGGAGCTTGACGTACGTGTCTATAATACCAATTCCACTTTTTGTTTACATCAGAAGCCCCTTAAAGCATACCCAAACCACCAGGACTTTTGAACCAAGCGCAACACAGAGCAAACGTATTCGTTGAAAGACAGACCAGCTTTAGTGCCCCTAGTCCGTACGTAACCGAGAAAAAGAACAGAAATCATTCCAGGAAAGGACCGAATTGTAGAAGAATGCTAATGACGCATAGTACCGAATGGTGTCTGGGAGTTCAATGCCTAGACCGGCTTGAAGTGCCACTTGGCGGGTGACTTTGAGGACCTTTCGATGAGCGTTTCGAGGAGCGTCTCGACGACTTTCTGTTCTCGTGTGCTACGTACTTGGCAGCACGACGACCCAAGAAATCAGAACCTTGGGCCGGATCGTAACCCCACATTACATTGAAAGGAGCCCAGATCTGCTCAAGCTCACATTTTCGGACATCATCCAAGTTTTCCATTTGAGTCTTTCCACGTTCCAATGCCAGAGTTGCGTTTCCCGAGGTCGGCGGTCGCTTTCCGTCGTCCACAAGTCTTTGATACTTTCTTATGTTTTCCGTATCCTCTTCAATCTTGCCCTTTGCGGTGTAGTATCTTGTCCAACTTAGTGTGGCTACCTTTTCGAAATCTGCGTGGTCGCAGGCGCAGCATTTTTTGTCCAATTCCTTTGGGGGAGGGTAGTGCTCCACGTTGCGTGGCAGGATAGAAGGGAGCTGGCGGCTAGAATGGCGGCACTTTTCGAAGTAGGTCTCGTTCATTCTTTCCATTTAGTTGCGACGGACACTCTGGCGCTTGTTGGAGAATATTACTATAAAGAATGACCTATAGTATTGGAGAAAATGGTTTCGACAATCTTTTCGAGGTCTGTTTTGCTTTGTATAAAGGAGAAGACAAATCTCCAGTGGACTGGCCATGATATTTATATGTTCAACTACGTTACACAGGTGAACTGTGAGCAACAAAAATATGTGCAGCTCTTTGGACTATATTGAAAAGATTACAATATTGTGAACATAGCTAGCGCAGGTATGAAGCTCGAGAATCTAATAAGGTCTATTCTGCTTGCACCTTCCGGGTTTCCATAGGTGGAGATGGCCAGTGAAGACTTCTAGCTCAGCTATGAATCTCTTGAATCAATCAATTATATCGTTTTCTGCATCTAACATGCCGCTCCGAAGCTGGATGTGGAGACAATTAGCGCCTTCGTATGCTCGGATCTAGTAATTTAGGTCTGCCTCACAGAGAATCCGGCATACTGAGTGATGTAGGCTTGTCACGCGGCTTGAATTGTGCCAAATATAAAATATCTTCCGTAGCTCCATTGCGTGTGACCTCCATGGATTAGGTGGTGAATAGCTAGCATAGCACGAAGTCCTCGAATCCAGAGGTTCAATACTTCCCAACATATCAAGTGATGTGCCCTAGTTGCATGACGTAGCTCTTAAGCTTCCTGAACCTATACTCAGCTTCTTTTCGCCATGGGCTTGTCATGATGACTGACGTGGCGTCGTTGCGCGGCCTATTTCAAGTTCTTGTGAAAGCACGAATTCACCAGCCTTAGACACTGCTATTCATTGGCGTCCTATCACAGTGAAAGTAAATAGGTGGGAGGCTCAATTCAGTGAAGAGAAAAGTGATTGAATCCTGACCACGGCCGATCATTGTGAAAAATAGGGCTTTCCAGAGTCTGATCGAGCGTTTGTTGCCGCAGTTGCAGGACCTTTTTCATAGAGGTGGCTGATGCTTGCTAAGTTGCAATTGTCTTGAAATCCTTAGAAGCTAGAGAATCTTATCCATTCTGGTGGCCTTGCACCATGTCAAGCATCATATCTTTATTGTTTCGTTCAAGGCCCGTGGGAGACCCCATAGTGGCTCCACAAGCGATGTCTGCGACAATGCTATTTTGCAGAATCTCCCGAGACTAGCTACGGCGGTAGTCAGCTTAAGCTTGATCGAGAACCTTCCGGGTACCTACCTTCGTGTAGCCGAGAAAGGCGCGGGACAAGGAGTATCTACCATGGTGGCATTGTTAGGCATCCACTTCCTGAATTGCTGGGTTCTAGCCAGAGATCCTCAGCTACTCCGTAGACGATGCCGACTTGCGTTCAATTGCGATCCTATATAGGCATGCATAAACTTGCTTTATGGGATGCATCAGCATTGCTATGACAGGAGAACAATGCCTTCGACTTGCCTCTAGTCATTTTAGACTGCGCTTCCACATGCCCAGAATAAAGATCATCTTGGTTGTCATGTAACCAATGTTTGTTCTTCCATGGTTTGCGAAGCGCTATCTGCTTATAGTGTATACTTATTTAAGTATGACTGCCTTCTAAATGCTCGAATCATGTATTGATGTAAGATATTTCTGCTTTCACCTGTCCCTTACTGATATTCTTTGCAGCATTCAGCCCATTCCACAGCGAACTCGTATGATGTTGCATCCTGATCCACTACGATGCCGAGAAAACAAAAGTGTAATAGCAAAGTGATTGGACAACGGAGCCACAATTGCGATTAACGCAAGAGAAGAGAAGACGTTATAGAATCTACGAGAAAACAAAGAGTACCTACAAGAGTTGGTTGAAAGATGGAAGGGGTAGGATTAGGATACAATAAGACCTTTAACAATATTCATTCAAGGCTTCACACTAAACTTCTTGATCAGTAGCATGAAACATCCATGTCTCTAACAAAACACCAGTGAGTATTGCAAAGTCGACCTGACACAGCTTCTTGTAATCCCAATCCAGAAACAGATTATGTTACTATGTCCTGATCTGTTTTCGTACATGATAAGAAGACTGGAAGAATTGGCTTTTGGAGGCAGGAGAGATCAGATCATCAGTCATGCAATTCGTTACCGGAAAAGCCTCCGGGTTGTCTCTAGAAACTGGGTTGAGTACAATTTAATGCTTGTACTGATATGACGAGATGAATTCATCCATGACAGCCGGACCCGTCGAGCCTATCAATATTAGGAACTCCCTCACGATACATGACGTACAGCGCCGTGGTTCTCGGATCAGAAGCTTACCATACGCATACTCCTTTGGTATAATCTCTTCATGTTCGTCCAGATAATGTAAAAGTGGGGTGAAGACTTTCCAGCTAGCTTCTAGTTCCTCTTTACGAACCGATTGCGAATAATCGCCTTTTAGCGCGTCGAGTATTAGAGACTCGTACGCCTCTGGCATGTGCGCATCAGGGCCGAGGCCACGATATGTAAGATCGAGATCAGTGTATACTGTTCTGGCATCGAGTGCAGGGAGATTTGAATTCATCATCAAATGAACCCCTTCATTTGGCTGTATACGAATGATTAACTCGTTGTGTTTCGTATCGCTGAATATGGCAGCGGTAGTGTCCTTGAATTGTATACGAATTTCGGTCCTTGATTCGTTCAGAGCTGACATTGGATTAGCAAGTATAGTAAAACCGGATTGCTGTTTAGCAATAACCTTTACCAGCCTTTAGGATGAAGGGTACTCCATCCCATCGTCCACTTTTGATGTATGCAACAGTGGCACAAAGTGTGGCGCACCGTGATTCTTTAGAAACAGTGTCATCGTCCTTATATCCGGGTTTCTGTCCATCTGATGACCTACTGTACTGGCCGATAAAGCTGTTTCTGAACTCGATAGGCGGAATAAGTCGAATAACTCGTACCTTAGATGATATCAATTAATGTCATGGCCTCGGGGAGTAAAGGAAAGACCTTCTCGTGGCAGATATCCTCTGCTGAAAACGACCCAGGCCGCTCCATGGTTACCAAGGCCAACAACTGTAACAAATCTGGATCCTAATTCAGTCCACAAGGAGATTTGATTATATTGTAAGTGGCTTACGGTTCTGCATGATATCACGGATGATGCCGACATCGTCAAAATAGCCACCTCTTCCTTCTGTTCCACCTCTCTCTATCATCGTAATCTAGACTCGTCAGATGATAAGTGAATAAGAAGGTTCTATCCAAGAGCCACAGACCTGCACGTTATCAACATGGTTACAATTCCATCCCGCCCCAAACATCGGATTCCCGAACCTGAGGACGAAGAGGTTTTTCACCATTTCTTTTCCGAGGTAGTGATCAATTCGGAATATCTCGTCCTCGCGCCAATGCCTCTCCATAGCCTTTTGTAGCTCTTCGAAGGTTTCAAAATCTCGGCCGAATGGCTTTTCAACCTACGTTTTTGGCAAGTTCAGCATTGCTTTGCGGCTAATTCTAGAACCTGATACTGACCACGATCCTAGAAACTCCATTTTCGGAATAGCAGTTCTTCTTTAGCTGTTCAGAGACACTAACGTACGCCTTGGGAGGAAGCGCCATGTAGAAGAATCGATCCTGACCGTGACTATCACTACCATGGCTTTCCATGTATTGACGGAGATCTATAAAGGGCTTGTCCCCGTCGCCATTATTGCAAATATAAGTACACCGCTTGCAGAAATTTTCGAGATCTTGCCCCATGTCTTGCGAGGGCTTGTCAATGCATGATTTGATGAGGTCAATATATTCATCGTGGTCCATCTTTGTTGGGTCAAACCCAATAATCCTAAAGTGATCTGGCAACATGCCTCCGCGGTGCTAGCCAAGACTGTTAGTGTAAGTAAAACCTAGGAATCATTCTAATTATGCTTGCAAGATGGAAAAGGGCCGGATACTATACTACTAGTGAGCTACAACTCAGAAAGTTTCAGTGGAAAAATGTACGATCTTCTTTTTCGCTAGGTCACCTGAAGCCCCTAGCAACACAAACATAGTACTGTCCTTAGGTGTAGACATGGTCTTGCCAATTCCAAATGTAATGCACAAATCAGGATATGCAGTAACTAACAAGAGAAATTCTAATACCCTCGCGTTCCTGAGAATTCTTAACCAAGTGGCAAGTAGGGAAGCATGTGATGTCAGAGATGTTTGAACACCGGTAATGCAAAACGCCGACGTCACAACATTAAGGTACCGCATCTGAGATTAAGCGCGGCAACGGTCCGAACCTAGTTCCGGCGGCTAGGTTTAGACGATGAAGGCGAAATGGTTTAGAGTATGTCCTCGAGTAGTTTCCAGCCAGCAATAAGCGATCTTATTCTTGGGATATTGGCGAGAACCGCTTATTGCTAGCTAATAATCAAATACCAGCTCGAGAGTACTGAGGCCGGTACTCTTCTGATCAGACACATTGGGTAATGCTTTCTTAGCTCAAGAGGAAGTCAAGTAAAAGTACAATGGGCGCGTTTGAAACTTGGGTAACTCATGCGTTCTTTGACCTTCTATAAGATCTCCTGATTAATGAATTCGTGGATGTAATTGAAGTAGTTAGGCTCCGCAACAGTGTTGTTATGTGATCCATTTGGTATGGCCTTCCAGGTCTTCGTCCTCGCGCGACATTCAGAATGAAGCTGCCGCATGTGCGAAGGTCTATTGAGATAGGTCAGCAAGATTAGGCCTGATGCAAAGCTGAAACGCTACAAATCTTACGGGACTATCTCATCCTTCAGCCCACTTATGAAGAGGATGGGGATGGTAGTAATTCTGGGTATTGTATCCTCGCTGGGCCAATACTGGTGACACAGAGGAGCAAGGTACTTGGCTGGCGGGAATGCGCTTGGGTAGCGGTTAGTATATGCGAAAGAACCCGGTATTATGGTGTATACCTTGGTATCAGTTTTCGTATCGAGGTAAAGGTATTCTCCAGGATTAATCCTAAAACGTCTCCGGCCTCTTGATTCTTGGCCACGAGCTGGATCGCAACAGCACCACCTAAGCTTTGACCATAGACGATAATCTTTCCGCTCTGGGTTTCTGCTTGCTGACGGATATAATCAAGGCCAGTTTGAGCATCAACCAATAGCCCCTCTTCATTAGGCGTCCCAGTAGATAATCCATAACCTCTGTACTCCAACATAAGGACATTGCAGCCAATATGCTCTTGAAGTACTTTGGCGATTGGAACTCGGTGTCCGATATTCCCGGCATTACCGTGAAACATGAGAATAGTGATGTTCTTCGTAGAGCGCTTGCTAGAAGCACGAATGAAGAAGGCGCTCAGCATCTCCCCGTCCGGAGTCGGAATCCGAAGATCTTCGTAATCTGCAATATCGAAGTGGTTTGGTCGAGGCACACCTTCCTCTGTCCTGGATCCTATGGGTATGTTGCGTGGGTATATAAGCTCACTGAAATTCGTATTAGCTCTAGTATTATACCCTGCTCACTGACTTACTTCTGCTTGAAGTACAGAAGTCCGCTGGCTAGTGCAGCGATAGCGGAAGATGCCAAGACAGGGAGCCTCAGGTAGGAGAATAAAGCAGCCATGCTGGACTGACTAGTCAGGGACAAAAGTACATCGAAATATCAATAGGAGTAATAAGTTCGCAATATGCCAACACAGATATTAAGCTTGAACTACACTGTATAGATCCCAGTCGGTAGACGTAGATGAGAGATTCTAAACCCCAAGAAAAGACACTAATCATTTGTACCTCCGGATACCGAGGCTAGGAAAATGAGGAAGCAGACACACTCTTCACATTATAGAAACGTGATCACTCATAGAAACATTTTGCGACCACGACTACATCATATGTAATAATGTTCGGAGTGAAGGATGTCTGAATACTCACAGTAGTAACAACTGACCCGAGGTTAGATTACACTCGGCGGCTACGCTAAAATAGTACGGAGTTGAGGCGTAATGTAAAATACAGACCGCAAACGGCAACACCACTTGTCACATCGCCAATGGAATCGTTACTGGCTGAGGGCTTCCAATGTACCTTGATGTCCCGATCCTGAGCTTAGTAAAGCGGAGTACATTGTACATCCACGTCCACCTAACGCAAACACGACTATATATGCAATACCTTGCCATGCTCAAATAATCCTCGAACTTAGTTCACTCCGGCTTCTGGAGTTGACTTAAGGGCCCTAATCCATGCGTGAAATATCTCTCCAATCTATTGAAGGGCATACATGGATCGAGATCATTGGTATACAAACCACATAACATCGAATGCACGGAGTTGATGAATTATTGAATCATGTTAGTCGAGTTGAGGGAAAATTACTTTATCGCAGATCTTGTCAATTCATGGAAGTGGCCGCTGGGTATGTTTATGCGAGATTCCCTTGGGTATACAACCTTTTTATAAACTACTATAGAGAAGGTACTACCAAGAGGATATGTCGTAAAGGTAGTTCCCATGTTAGAGGCATATCATAATCCAAGGAGGAGACGTAGGGTTATGTCATCCGAGTAAAGTAAGGGCTTAGTAATATGGGAGTATTACATCGAACAAAGGAGAAGTTCCCTCGACGGTAAGGAAACCATTCATTGAGAAAAGGTTGAGGCGTGTTTGGTGAGAAGTTCACACAGAAGCTGCAAGGAGAAGCAACTACGTGCAGGAAACACGCGCATGAGTAAAGGGAGAATCGCCCAGTCTGTTCCCTGAGTAAACTTAAAAGGAAAAAGATATGCCCCCGATTCTCCCTACTGCACAAGAGTATCATTTATTGCTGAGCCATGCATGGTGCTATAAGTGGCTCTACGTAATGGAGGCAGGCCTATACTAAATGTGGACCCGAAGGCAGGCCATCCTCGACATAAACGTTGTCACGCTGCGGTGAAGAAGACAGACTCCAAACTTTCACCACTGAATTCATTGCCTGGTTCTTTTATTGTGATGCGAATAGCACCGAGATTATTCTCCTGGATATACCTGATCCAGGTCTCCATTGGAATCCATGAAAAGCACGCTTCGACTTCACTGTTGATATCCCAATCTATGCAGGCACATCTCCACTTCTGGTCCTTGTTTCTCAAGCTAACTCACTCGGTTGTAGCGGCTGAAGGGAACAATGCTTGAAGATAGGTAGTAATTCTTTGATTTCCCCACTCGCCACCAATCATTTCCATAAAGCTACTAACTAGAATTCAATATTCGATATCGACTCACACTTTTCATGCTCTTGTTGCATTAATTCCCTGCTGTAAATGAGATTCACCAGGCTCCGCATATATCTAAGTCTCTGTGCTCCGTCTATATCTTTTGAGGATCCCCTCTCCCTTTATTTCTACCTTGAGAGATACAATTAATATGATAAATCCCTTTCCAATGAAAACACATATCTCTTCTCCATCTTATCACTAAACGACAGACTTCGCCTCTCGTCATAAGTACCTCCCAGTTCTTCAACTCGATTACCACGTTCTTATATCGACTAAACACTCGGCAAAGATGCTCGGAGAAGTACGCGGAAAATCCGAAAAGACTCGAACAAAATCATCAGTCCCAAATTACGTATACCTCAGACCCCATAAGAAGCTCACAGAAACGTTAGCTCCAACATTCAAGAAGACTAGACATCACACAGAGCGCGCAAAACCGTGGACCGAACATTTCGTGGCCCGCCAAATGACAGTGGATGATTATCCATCACCTCGGAGTTCGAGGAGCGATAAATATTATACCGAGTCTGACAGTGGTGGCAAGGAACCAATTAGAGAACGAAGGAGATCTGAACGACGGCAGCCGGATCAAACGCATGTAGCTAGAGACCGTGGATCTGCAGCATCTAGTCAAGCCGAAGATAGGGCACCATATGTGCGTCACTCAACAACATCAAGAAGATCTCTCCAGCGTACCATCGAGCCCTCTGCACCAACTCCAGCGCTGGACGATGCCCGGCGGATCTGCGCTGGCCCTTCCAACCAAGGCAACAGTTTTCCCCCACGGTTTCGGCATGGCGAAAGTTCGGGAAGTAACAATCGGTACGCCGAGCCAGCCTAAGCGCATAGCAGCAAGAGCGGCCATAGACACAAACGTGACTGCGAAGGACACAAGGACGATAAATGCGGAGGAGGTATGAGAGGTAGATAAGAATGACCAAGTGAGAGGCTTATGATTTATGCGCTTAGGAGTTATTTGCGGTTTTGGTTTTGTAGGGGGCGGTAAGGCAAGGGAAAGCTTTATGGAAGGGGGTTTTTTTTGGCAATGAGATTTCATTTCGGCATCTCTGATTCTACCTGGTTTTATAGGCTTCATTCCGAATAAAAGTAACTCTTTGCAATCCGCTGACTATGTTTGGGTAACTGGTGCGTGCTTGCGAAGTATACAGTTGGTAATCCAAAAGTGTGCATACTGGGTAGACGTTGCACAAGACCAGGTCCTTCAAGCCTTACCAAGAAGTACAAGACACCTTCACTGGTGTCGCCTCGCATGTGAACCAAAAAGATAAGGCATAACAAGCTAATTGGCTTACTTGTAGTAGCTGAAGTGAGCAATGCTTGACAATCCATTTCAAAGTTGGGAATATTTTCATTTGCCGCCAATTGTTCGCGAAGAATTACTGATTGCCTTTTATTGCGTTAGTTTTCGAATTGAATCAAGAGTGATCAGGCTTCATACATAGCTCAGCCCCTGTGCCCTGTCTATAAGTTCTGAAGACGCCCTTGCTGTTTGCGCGAAAATTAAGAGATTTCCATGATACATGCGTATCTTCTCTATTTCAATATCCAACAAAAAACAATACCAAAAGACAGCCTCGGCCGGTTCCCTTTAAACTTCTTCCACTTCTTCTACTCAGCGATCACACTTGTGTGTTAATTGAGACTCTTTCGTCAAAGTCGTCTAACAAGGATAGCCCAAGAGATAACTGAGCCCATTCAAAGAGGAGGTTTCATATGTACATTCCACCGTCCTCACGTCGTGCCCTATAGAAAACACACCATGGACTTTCCAAGACCTCCTAGGTCTCGAGGAAACAGCAGATACACAAGATCTCTCGCAGATACCAGGTATAGTGATCAGCCATCGCGCACAGATCGGGCGGCCGGAAAACAACCACCACATCGCATGATTGAGGGAAGTGGACGAGACTCCAGTAGTGTTGCAAGTCCTGGTCATTGCATGCAATTAGTGCCCAGAAATCCGCAGCTAGCGATGTCCAGATACAATGGACCACCACAGCAAATTCCGCCACTCCCAGATGAGGATCATTTGGTCTGGGAACGGGATTCGGACAGACGCCAACGGTCTTCCGGGAGTGATTTTGACTACTTGTTGGACGAGGGAAGTTGTCGCTCTGATTTCGAGATCATCGACGACCTTCGACACCCATCCGTAGCCCCAGTGGTGCCGCGTTCGGGGCACGACAATTACCTTCCCTATGAACAATACGTCAGTTCTTCTCAGATGGACGATTTCGAGGACGATGATTCCGAGGGAAGTCTTGGTTTTATCGAGGTCAAGTACACGAGGAATATCTATTCTGCAGCTGCAGCGGCGGTACCTTATTCCAGCCAAACCCACTCTTAGCCCGATCCGCGGTATGCCTTGTGTGTCGAGAGTATTGAGCTTCGGAGAAGGCCGACAAGGGCTAGAGAGGAAGATATAATGCTTGAAAGTGGGGCAAGAGACTACCATGATAGAGGCTCTGAAGATTACCATTGTATGAGTTCTAGAGAGTACGATAGTAGAAATCCTAGAGATTACGATGATAGGACTTCTGGAGAGCACCGTGAGAGGAGACTAACATCGTACGATGATAGGAGGCCTAGAGGCTATGATGATAGGGCTTCTAGAGAGTATTATGACAGGAGACCTAGAGAGTGCAGTGATAGGGTCTCTGGAGAGTACGATGGTGGAGATTCTGGAGGCTACGATGATAATTGGAGGCCTGGAGATTATCATGACAGGCGTTCGAGAGAATACCATGGCAGGAGGCATGAAAGCCGCAGAAGCAGAGCTGAAGAGTACAAATATCGTTGAAGAAGGGATGGGGTACATGAGAGGGTAATCAATGTTTGATGGGGATTCGATAAATTGTAGAGGCAGGGTTTTGAATCTGGGGCCAATATTGATTGGGTTTAGATTTTGTAACGAAAGCCACACCAAGCAGGAAGAGTTATATTGAAAGCTGATTTCTGGGTCAAATTCTCTCTCACCGGTATCTCTCATCCTACGTGATAGCCATACAAGAAGCATCATTGGTTTCGAACCCATATGTAACACCTTAGTTGGCGATTTGATGATTTAAATGTACTCAACCAACCGTGCTTACAAGATGATTAGCCAAAGACATCGGACTGCTGTCATGTGTACACCTTCCTCAATGCTGACTATTGGAAGGCTTTCCAAAGCAAGAAAGATAGTCTCCACTGTATGTATCCGCACCGAAACATGGTGGAAATGAACAGACATTTTAAGGAAGGAAGCGGCGATTTGCAAGGCGCAAGCGAGTCGAAAGCGCTAAAGAGCCGTTAGCGCATCTGAAGCTCGGAGCTTCAACAACGCGTACTCTAGAAGCTGCCTGAGTCTGAAATCCCTAGAAATCCCTTTATATTGTCATACCCAGCATCAGCACCACTAGTCGAGCCTCCAGACTCTCAGCTGTATTGCAACATCTCAAACCACCTGCTGATTCTCGACTCCGCACTACTCCCTCCAGCATGGAGATGCCAGTGACGGGGATGCTTAGAGAAGGTTCTACTCAAACGATGAAGCTCGGGCAAATCCCAAGCTAATTTCTATGCCTAGATGGCATACACGTGGACATGGACCACCTAAAGAAAGGCGAAGTCAAGTACCTCACTCCGATTCTCCTCCCTCCAAACCCCATCTAACGTCTTCACCTACAGTCTCGGAACCTCAATGTACCCGCCTCCCATGCCCTGGATATCTCCCCCATGGACCTAAACCCTCTAACCGTTTCCCACAGCATGGCCATAAACTTCGCCGACGGTGTCATACTCGGAGCCGACTCGCGCACCACCACCGGCGCCTACATCGCCAACCGCGTCACCGACAAACTCACACAAGTCCACGACACTATCTGGTGCTGCCGGTCCGGCTCCGCCGCCGACACCCAAGCCGTTGCGGACATTGTACACTATCATTTACGGATGTATGGGATCACGAATGACGAGGCCCCAAGTGTGCAGACGGCGGCGGCGCTATTTCAGGAGCTCTGCTATGATAACAAGGATCAATTAAGGTAATCCAACACAGCTTTCCTATGCCAAAACGGCTTTCCCTAAATGAAGAAGATCCGTACTGACGTTCTGCTCCCGGAAAACAGCGCAGGAATAATAATAGCAGGCTACACCCCCTCCCATGGCGGCGCCGTCTACAGCATCCCCCTCGGCGGCAGTCTACACAAACAATCGTACGCTATCGGCGGGTCAGGCTCAACGTACATTTACGGTTACTGCGACTCATATTGGAAAGAAAACATGTCTGAAACAGAGGGGGTAAACTTTGTAAAGGGAGCACTGAGGGAGGCTATAAAGTGGGATGGGTCAAGCGGAGGGGTGATAAGGATGGTGGTGTTGACAAAGGACGGAGCGACAAGGCATTTGTATCTCCCGGATCAAGCATACCGGGGGCCGGGTGTACAGCGTGTTTGATGGAGAAGAAGAGGGTTAGAGGGAAACAAAGAATTTTCATGGCAATCAGCAAGGGCATATTGCATGTTGATGCAACCATGACTGCTGTGGATGTGCTGCATCCTCGACCGTCGACCAGCCTTCGCTCCCCCGATACCCCCCCAAATATGCACCTCCCCTACACTTACCAACTGCATCTACCTACCCCGACCATCTCCCCCTCCCTTCCATATCACCAAACGCAAGTGGTGATTTCAGTACTCCTATCACCCAAACTTCTACTGTTTTCCCTTGGAGACTTTCAAAGCCCAATAGAAAAAGAAACAAACCCTTCCCAACCCTCATCCTCTGCGAAAAAAAATATCCAAAAACTCATCGGAAAACCAACCCTACGAAGAATCCCTCACTGAGTCTTGAACCTCTGAAGGAGTTTACTTGGTTTACTGTATCAATTTCCGCCGCACTTTATAGTCTCTCATCTAACAATCCTCTTACACTCGCGCTTGACTCCACTTGTCTCCTCCCAAAATGTCACACCACGCTTCTCTAAGCAAATCATTTCACAGCACTCCATCCCACATCCCGCAAATTGATATTCCCATACATCCTCCACGCTGATATACACACAAATATTACCCTCCCTCTCTGGGCCCTTTTCCCGCAACCAATAGAACTCTCCGTCTTTGCTCTTCTTCCTTTTCGACAGATGTTATACTTGAACAATTTATCCTCGTCCATCGATATGTACTTGAGCTAAGCTGCATTATGTCCAGGGGAATCAAGATCTCGACATTTGGCGCAGTATGAATGCATATTCTTGGTGATCAGAAATTAACCTTAACCCCCAGCCGGGACAGATATACAATGTTACCATGCCGCTCGTTGGGTTCGCTGGTTTTGCTTCGAGTCTGCATAGGACGAGGGTTCGATCTAGCAACCGGTTGGGCATTCCAGCCGTGTTTCTGGGAGCAAATATAGACTAGAAGACTGATTTTCTGCACAAGATTGACTAAAACCGATGTTATTGTATCCAATGGTGATAATGATAAGAGCAGTAATACAACATCTGCGGGTTGAATACTGTAGAACATCGCAAACAGTCCACATGTGGGTACTACCTGATGGGTATATAGATAGAATGTGCTCTATCTCCACCACTGATCAGGCCTTTGTAGCGCAGCGGTAAGCCCTCCGTCCTCTCATGAAGTGAAACAAACCCGACCAAAAATGGGAATCTTTCTTGTAACGCGAACCTAGATCCCACGGTGCGGGTAAACATGAGGTTGCTTTTGTTGAAATGTCTAATTTGCTGATTTATCATGTCCGATAATCTTTCTTCTGAGCTCGGCTGGAACCCTATGAAAGTACTCTGGAATGCAGAATGAGCAGTTTCTGCAAGCTATTAATCGTTGCGTATTTTTCAAGGCTCCAAAGGTACAATCGAGTGGCCAACAAGCCTTCTGGTGGTCGATGGAAGCGCTTCTGCACACGCCGCCGCCAAAATCAAGATTGTAGCGCTGCATAATTGCCCCTAGCCACACTTGATAATAGCACCTGTCAGTCTACCAATCAGAGTGTGAGTATCAGCGTGCACGTTCAACTGCAATAATTATTCCATCTTGGCAATTCGTAGCATTGGGTGTTTGGATAGTGCAGTGTCCATTCTTTGTTGGAGTATTGCCTGAGGATTAATTGGAAGGTGACAGCGCTTCAGGAATGATTGGACAGGTAAGTGCGACCAATTTCTGCCATGGAAGCTTTGCCTCCAAGGTCTCTCAATTGAACCGGGGAAGCTTCTATTGCCACGAGAGGAAGGAAAGGCCGCGTGGTTCCCCAGCTTCCGTTGTTCCCCAGGTCTCCGGATTATGAATCCACGATTGCTGCTGCTCGCTTTCTAAAGGGGAGAAGGCAGCTTTTGTTTGGTCCTGGTGTCGAGTCGCCGCTTCGCACCAACACATATTCACCAGGGTTCACGATCCACCTTATCGTCACTCAAATCCATTCTGGCGCCAATACCGATTACTCAATCTGATATTCCCATCCATATTCTTGGACTCACTGGACAAGCCTGAACAACGAAGGACCTCCTGTGCCCTCGCCTCTTTGCACTACTCTAGCAACGCGGTAGACTGACATGGCCACTGTTATATCCAGCGACATTACAACCGATACTACGCGCTTCCCCTACACGATGGTAGTTGGGGACGTGCATCAAATGTCTTCAACGAGATCTGAGTCCACCCAAAATCTATCAGCACTGTCCCACGCCTCACGTCTTCCCAACGCCCCGACTACGCAAGCGCGATATCCCTCAACCTCCGCCACTACAACGCCCTTCACGAGTACGAACTTGGGCAATAGACCTCGCTCATCCTCACATACGATCTGTTCGAGTACCCCGATACCGGTCCCCCAATCTCGCACCACTGCTCAACCCTTCGTGCCAGATCCAGCATTACATTACCCTTCACAGCAATATGACGTACATCCAGCAACGCATGGCTATGAACAGGACCCCCATCCACTCGCACCAGTACCAGAAAGCGCTATGATTACACCGCCGTCGCCACGATTACAACCTACACATCGCTCGACGTTATCTTTCAATGAATCGGGTTCAACGTCGCCTAACCGTATAAAGGTTAGGGATCTAAATCACATACAAAGCTTCGCAAGCGAAGAGATGCTCACGAGGTCCAACAATGATTCAAGGCATTCTTTGAGAGGGAGGCAGGATGGAGGACAGCAGTATGAGATCAGTGCAATGCCAGTCACGGACATTATTGAGATGGTGGCGGGCCTGTTAACCAAGATCACAACCACGAATGACCGACAACACGAGCATCTACATAGGCATATCCCGCCTCCGGAAGGAACCACAGGATTGGGCCAACAAGCAACTAGCGTTCTCGCCTTTCATGGAAAAAACGTGCCAAGCATTACCATCATGAGCTACCTCAGCCGCATTCACAAGTACTGCCCAACCACCTACGAGGTCTTTCTAAGTCTACTGGTGTATTTTGACCGCATGACAGAAATGGTCAACAGTGGAGTGGCACAGCATGACCACGAGAACGGGGAGGTCCCACAACGGGTAAGGCGACAACCAAGCAGTGCGAGTTCGTACGATCGGAGTGCACGTACTTTAGTAGGAACGCCTCCTTTGTCCGAACCATTAGTATCAGACGATCAACCGGCATTGAGTCATTCCCCGTCAATGCCCCCAGCAATATCATCAGACGCGGACGCATATAACCTCTCGCACTTCTTTGTAGTTGATAGCTTTAACATCCATCGGCTTGTGATAGCCGGCGTTACATGCGCCAGCAAATTCTTCTCAGACGTCTTCTATACCAATTCGAGATATGCCAAGGTAAGATAGTCAGTAGTCTAGCAGAGTGTTGTGCTAATTCGTTCCAGGTTGGCGGTCTCCCATTGGTGGAGCTGAACCATCTAGAATTGCAATTCTTATTACTCAATGACTTCCGCTTGTCAGTGCCAGTTGAAGAGCTGGAGGCATATGGCACAATGCTTGTCGAATTCTACGCCCGCGAAGTCGTCGCCCAACAGGAAGGGCTATACATGCAAACGCCCACCCCGCCCTAATAATCGAAGTCTAGTCTGGTCCAAACCTAATAAACGAGCTCCGTCCTTCTAGAGTGAATGAGCGTTCTGTATCTTGCTCCATACCCGTTCCCAACCCAACCGACCTCCACCACCTTGTGCCGATTCTTCTCGCAATACATTTTAGATCTCCGCACGCAGTCCTACAAATTTTCCTCTAGCTCTGAAAGGCGCACAATACCCACGTCCTACTTTTTGTCCATTCACCATCAGCAACCCGCTACGAATTTCACGACCACTACTGGCGTTTTTGTCTATTCAAGGGGGAAGGGAAGGGGGATGCAGCGCCACAATAGCGGCAGAGAGATGGCTTCTTGATTGAAAGGGACAGAGAAAGCATTTAGACGGCATGGCGTTCGCATGGGTACCTAATTTGATAGTGCTAGCTTATTATGCTCTCGAAAAGTGTGATTGACTGGGTGTTTGGAAAGAGTCGGCATGACGTACTAACGGCTTGGAACGCTCGCTTTGCGAGGGTTTGTGGTGTGAGATGAAAGCTGTCGAGGGCAGTCAGTCATGGCACCACAACCTCGCCTGGCCCTGAACAACGTTGATAAATCCTCCAAACCCAATACCCTTCTCCGCGCATCCCGCCGCTCCCCCTCCAATTCCATCCTCTTTTCTCATCCAAGCATAGTCTCTTCTTGCAGACCGCACACCTCCTCTCACCACCCCCTCACCACCCCACGCACAAAATCCACTCCCCATTAACGCGCTGATTTTTTCTGCATTTCCCTTTATCTTAGTCCAAACCTGATTTGTGCCCCTAGTCGACGACGTTCTGGGAGGGAGGTAGGGGTTAATGGTATGTGGGTGGATCATATCTTATTTCGAACGGATTCTTTGGGCATTTCTCTAGACAGCGTAGCGGCGCCCGAGGCTCGAAGGTCGACGTCTCGCTTAGTATCAGATTGTTGACTTCATGAATCATGACGTGACTACTTTGTATGTGGTAGCTTGTTTACTTAAGAGAGTGCTGTATCACCTCAGCCGTGAAATGTGTAAGGTTCTTTCCGGCAAAAAGGCAGAACTCGCGCCGCCCTGCCTTCGTGCGTGGATCGTGAGAAAATGCCGCCCAAGGTAATTCTCACTTTTGCGAGAAACGCTTACGCTTGTCTTTGGCCTCCAATGCGAAAAGTGCGTACTACATGGTAGTAGATTCACAGCTCTTAGATCCACCGCTCTGGGTCACAGCCTTCCAGAGCTGACTTTCGAGAGTGTGTCTACTTGAAATATTGAGGGAGCAGAGGTTCCTACTCGCTGCCTGATCATATTCCCAGAACTGGCTTATCACTCAATTTTATTCTGAAGGAGGAAAACCTGACTTCCGTTATAGGCTGGATCTTGCAACCGAACGGTCGCGGAACACTCGATATACTTCAGAGCTGTTTGATCACTATCATCCTGTGCAGTTGGTCGGTACTATTTTTGAACGTGCCATCAGAACATGACGGGCTTTGGGACTCGTTGCAAATCAAAGCACGGTGGATGCTGTTTTCCATCATCTTTCCTGAAGTGCTGATAGGCATCGCCATAGAGCAGTGGAAGTCTGCTTGCGTCCATTGAAGACTTCGTTCGACTAAAATGGCAGTGGGAGGCAGACCAGTCATCCTCCCAGTCCCTCGAAGAACGCTCAAGAGCCAGCCTCAACCTTCAAAGATGGAAGAGTGCGCCATGGACTATGCGGCACGGCTTTTTTGCCGACATGGGAGGAATAATCCTCAAGTTTCGGGACGAGACATCTTTCCCTGTCGACAGCCAGCAACTGGTCTACTTGATAAAGCACCATCATCTGGAATATCCCGTCATTCAATCGTTTGTCATCTGGGATAGGAATAAAGCAGATATTTTCGCTCGCGCCCTTACCCTTGTGCAAATTTTAGGGTTTTTCATCCACTCTGTCGGACGTTGGAAACAGCATCTCGCCCTCTCCACTTTTGAGCTATCTAGTCTTGCCATCATTTTCTGCTGCGTGAACACATCCTACTTCTTCTGGCATAAACCACGAGACGTGAGTACAGCTCTTGTGTTACCATGCCCCGCTACAATCGCAGACATCATGAAGCAAGCTAGTCTTCCATCTTGCAAGAAGTATATCCGAACACCTATGGACTTTGTCACACCTCCCACATGTCGAACTAGCCTCGTTGCCCCGTTCTGGTTTGGAGTCCGAGCGTGCTTCAATTGGAAGAAAGTGCATGACGGAACACCTGTCAAAACATTCGGAAATAGTGCGATATCGCCTCCGCGGGGCCTCAACATCTTAGATATAATATATGTCAACACGGTCACCATTGCATATTTTAGTATCCATCTCGCGGGATGGAACTTTGTATTTCCGTCCAGGGTAGAGCAAGTACTCTGGCGTGTATCATGTCTGGTGCTTTTAGGTATGCTGAGTTTCTACTTATGTGCCATTGCCTTGGGAACGGTAATGGCTTCTTGGCTTGCGAGGACGTTCTTCAAGAGTAATGAGGCCCCTTTAACTGGCCCCTAAGAACACTCAACCCTGATCTACCCCAGCCATCCCAGACCTATCCACTCCGAACACCAACCGACGAGCACCACCACCATAACCACCCACAACCCCATCACCAAACTCCTTCCTCACTAAACCCCCCAGGCAGATAACAATCTATTCCCAACCCATCTCACCCCCCCAAATCCCCTTTTTAAAAAAATTGAAAATTAATTCACACCCCCACATCCTTCTCACCCTCACTCAATCATCTACCTCCGTAACTATATACCATCCACAACACCTCAACTATCGAGATTGAACACCTAATGCTCTGTCTAACTTCAACGGAAAAGACTTGTTTAGAGCGAGGGAAACGTCTTGTCTGTTTTTTGTTGTTGGGGGGTATTTCGAGATTAGGAAGTTGGTGAATTGGTGGATTTGGAAATCAGTGGGTTGCGAGTTCGGGGGGGGGGTAGGTATCGACAAAAGGCCTCAAACACAATTAAGAGAGACGGTACATACTCCCTCAGACTATCTAATGTTTGCTTCGGCGCAAGATTGGCATAGGGTGGTTGGAATGGGGTATTAATATTTATTCGATAGGTGGTCTTATCTATTCGGTTCATGAATCCAGACTGTATGAATCCCTTCTTATCGCCTCCGTCGGATAATCCCGCCCTTCGCTTTCCCATTTTCCTTCGCCTTCGCCTTCGCCTCCGCCTCCGCCTTCCCCTTCGCAGCTTTCTTGTCAAAGAAAGGTCCCCCCACCGCGCCCGCAACCCCCTCCGCCACAAGATTCTGAATCGCAGTCCCAGGATGAAAGTCATTCCACCACAAACAGCTAACCCCATCCAGATTCTGGCATGTGGCATCCGGGGCACCGTACGCGGTTGGGTTAGCGATGGCGAGGTCGAAGGGGGATTGGGTGTCGAAGAGTGTGGTTTTGGCGTCTTTGTTTGTGGTGGAGAAGGTGTGGACGTGAGTGGTGAGGAAGGCGTTGTAGGTTGAGACGGTGGAGGCGAGGAGGGTATTCATGGATGGGGGGGTGGCGAGGCGGTCGGGGGTTTTTTGGATGGCTAGAAGAGACAGGGGTGGTTAGTGCTAGGAGCATTGCTGTCGAGAAAGTGTGGGGGACATACGTGGGATGCTCAGGAAGAGGAAGTTGCGGGCGCCAGCATCGTACATGATCTGCGCCTGTGCGAAATAACTATCCATGGTTCTCCCCAGCACGGTGGTGACGTCTGGACGGAAGAAGCTGAATTCGATGTCGTTGATGCCGATCCAAATTGCGAAAAGAGCGTTTTCTTTTTCCTATGGGGCGTAAGGGGGTGCGGGGACGAGGTTGGTGGTGAAGGTGGTGGTTTGGTCGACAAGGGATTGGATCCTGGGGCTGAAGGAGGGAACGATGGTGGAGTCGACGGTGGCGCCGCCGTAGGCGAAGTTGTAGGAGAGGAGGGAGGACGCGTTGTAAGTATTTACGAGGTAGCTGCGAGAAGGGGGTAGCTAGTTAGAGAAATCTATAGGAGAGGGGGGAAGAATGTACTCGATCCAGTTCGCGCCGCCGGAAAAGGTGTTGCCGGGGTAGGTAGGGTTTCCTATGGGGTTCTCTGGGGTGGGCTTGGTGCCCAGAATGTCAAAGGCCGTTTGGGTATAAGAATCTCCGCTGTTGAAGACTGTCATTAACTGCATGGGACAACATGAGTATGAGCGGAGAGCTTACAAGGAGAAGAGGAATCTGGTCGGTCCAGCCGTCACTGTAGTCGCAGCAGTGATAAAGAGCAGAGCGCAGAGCTCTAAGACTTTGGGGAACATCTTCAAAGAGTGATTACGAGAAAATCATAAACAGTTATAAGGAGTAACAAAACGAGTGACAATTGTCTGGTAAAGACGGCGACGGCATGTATTGCCTACACGGATATAGAAGATGTGCGACGGCAGGTCAGAGGCTCAAGGTCACACTCTCAACCCTGAAGTGCCAGAAACACTTCTTTCCATCATTAGGGCATAGTCTCATCTTTGAAAAGACGAAACGAAATGAGCACGCAGGACCATCACACGGGAGAACGGGTAGCTCTCTGCAGTAGTTATATTATTGTGAGCTCAACCCTTGTAGATCAGGGGTTTTATATTAAGTTCTAGCTGTCATAGGCAAGACGCGATCTGGAGTACAGTATGACTCGAGGCGAGACCGGCCGAACAGTGGCAGGGTTGGGTGTACGCCCAAGCTTGATTCCTCCCCACTCCCCCTTTGATTCCGGTTTTCTCCGTTTCACGCGAGCGGAAAAGGGGGCGGGTCGCTGCCAGCTGGATTTGGATTAGCGTAATAGTGTATTATCACCACATCTCAGCTGTCTACTGTAAATCATGATTTGTTGAATTCGACGAAGACAGCTTTGATGGGGTATAGGCTGAAATTGTATTAGACGTCTTTGTTGGATATGCAATTGCCGGTGTACGTCGAGATCAAAAGTGAGGAATTGCGACTTCCCCTGAGCACATAGTAGAGATGAACGACAAGCACTCTTTCTACACACGTCTTGAGCATCTTTGACGGAACAAGGTTCTAGTTGAAGCTCAACAATGGAAAGAAAGGACGAATGATGATCGATTGCGGGACTCTGGCGATTCAGGCTGTATGTAATAGTGCTGCTGGTCTTACAACGTTTACAATGTCCTTCGAATCCTCAACCTCTGTCAAGCCTGTGTAGATGTATTCAAGCTCCAGATGCTCGATCATGCTTGCACTCTATTGAATATGTGATCGTAGAGGATGAAGCTGACGGATGTTACCACATCTGGCAATCTCATATGTTCGATGGGAGATGGGGATTCGATGATGTTGAAGAGGTATCAGGACAGGCTAAAAGGAAATGGGGTGGACAATGCCAGCATTAGGGGTACGTGTATAATATTTGATGATATTCATTTAGGGACCAGCAGAAAACCTTCGTCTCCTGTTGCAATGCATTTATATATAGAAAATGGGCTAAAGACGATCAGAGCTTCGCTTTCTCTCCCTTCTCCTCCTCTTCCGCCGCCCTCAGCTTCAACACCCTCCTTAAAATCTTCCCGCTAGCACTCTTTGGAATCTCATCCACGAACCTCACCCCACCGCGTAACCGCTTATGGTGGGCGACTTTAGCCTGCAGCCACCCCTTGATATGCTCCTCCGTCTTCTTGCCGCCCTCCACCCCCGGCGCAGGGACTACATACGCCCTTGGCACCTCTGTCGCCTCTTCCTTTTTATATATACCAATAACGGCAACATCGTTAACGTGTGGGTGACTTGCCAGCAGTCCTTCGAGCTCGGCGGGAGGCACTTGGAAGCCCTTGTATTTTATGAGTTCCTTGACGCGGTCAGTGATGTAGAAGTTGCCGTCTTTGTCCTGGTAGCCGACGTCGCCGGTCTTGAGGTAGCCGTCCTCTGTTATGGCGTTGGCGGTACCGGAGGGGTTGTTATGGTAGCCTTGGAAGATGTTGGGGCCTTTGATCCAGAGCTCGCCGACTTCGCCGACAGGCACTTCGGTTTCTTCCGGGGACATGTATTTGGCGGTTTGGTTGGGAAGGAGGCGGCCGACGGAGCCGATTGTTGTGTCCCATGATTGCCATTCCTGGTTAAGTAGTAAGTGAATGCAGTTGATCGAATCAAATGACATGTAGATTACCGACCTGCGTGTGTGTCGTCGGGCTGGTTTCACTCAGGCCGTAGCCTTGTTTTATGGGCACTTTGAGCCTCTTATATACGGCTTCTACCAGCTCTTGCGTCAAGGGCGCAGCTCCACAATTTAACATTCGGAGAGAGCTGAGGTCGTATTTCTCCACCACTGGGTGCTTTCCAAGTAGGAGCACGACCGGAGGAACAACATAAGAAAATGTAATCTTCTGCTCCTGTATTATGCGACAGAATTTCTCGAGGTCGAATTTGGACATGACTACAAGCTTCAGTCCGCTGTATATACTTTGATGAATGAGACACGTGAGACCTAGAATCGGTAAGGAAGGCCGTCTTGGAAGATATCTGGTTGAACTCACCATATATGTGGTAAAAAGGGAGGAATGCCAGTATACTATCACCTTGGCCATTTGGTCCACCATCACATGATACGTTTGGGCCCTCGCCAGCCGCAAGCATCATTATATTCGACACAATATTTGTATGGCTCAGCATGACCCCTTTCGGGTGTCCTGTAGTACCCGACGAGTACACCAAGAACGCGAGGTCTTTCTTAGGGTCTAATTTTGTCCTTCGATACCTGTTCGTTCCAGCAGCGTTGCGTATTGATTGAAAATGTTTGTATCTAACCGACTCGTCTCTTTCATCACCTATCAGGATAATCCTATCCTCTGGAACACCGGCCTGTTTGGCTGCCTCTAATGCTACAGGTAATAAAGCCTTTTGTGTTACTAGTGCCTTCGCATCGCAGTCCTTCAGCTGAAAAGCCAGCTCATTCGCAGTGTAGCCAGGATTTGCAGGGGACACAACGCCTCCAGCCCAATGGGTCCCCCAAACAACCGCTGGTGTGTCGATAGAATTGGGCGTGAATAGAGCGATTGCGTCTCCTTTCTTCCATTCCCAGACCGATTTCAAGCCTGTGCCAAAAGTAATTGCTGTACTTTTGACCTGGGCATAGGTGTAGGATCTATTCGTGTCGGCGTCTTGGTATATGACTTCCCAATTGTCAGCTTAACGATGACATGGCAGTAACATAGAGTTGCACACCTTTATCGTCAGGGAATGGTTTGTCCCTCCTCTCCAACAGGAAGCCCCATAGATCCAGATTGGGAACTTCTATCCGCGGATATGTAGATTCTGTAGGCATTGTTAAGATGCCCGGGAGAGGAGAGAAACGAGGAAGGGATGTCGACTGGGATACGAGTTTTGGGGGGATGGCTACGAGCAGTTTGTTCTCATATACCAAGACGAGGTGAAACTGTGCTGCAAAGATACCTTCGAATGGGGGTGACGGCACGCTGAATCTTTACGGCGGGGAAATCCAGAGTCCGGGCCCCCGGGGGACTGCCAACCGAGGCATGAGGAAAGCTAAGCACGCTAAGGTACCTTATCTAGACGGGTAGAAGAGTGTCACGTGGAGATAAGAAATGGGAATGGACCGACGCGAAACCTCGAATCTGAAATCTTACTCAAAACAATATCGCTTCTCCTTATGATAGCATTCCGAATTCCTGCCCTCCGTCATACCATTGGAGGAGTCCCTCCTTTTCTCAGAGGATTTCAGAGAAGATGGGCCCAGGTCCACGATGTGCGCTTCGTGGCAACCCACAGGACCCCTGACAGTGTCCTTGAGAAGTATAGACACAAGTTAGTTAGAAAAGCTGAAGAGTATAGTACCGAATACCGTCTGAAGCAGGCACAACTAAACGATGCGTGCAGGCAGGGTCTCAAGGATGTTGAGGAACTGAAAGCAGCATACAAAACGAAGATCGAGAGCCAAAAGAAGGCAGTCAAAATAGTCATTCCTTCCGCTCCGACCTCGACTTCATCCTCTACTAGCTCAGCATCATCATCACCAGGTTCGCCTTTCCCCCGGCCGCCGCCCCCGCCTCAAGCGTCCACTTCCTCTCCCTCGCCTCCACAAGACCCCGAATCTGCCAAATCCCCAACGCCTCCCGGCATCAAAACGCTTTCCTCTTTCATCGATGTTCCGAAGACTCTCACCCTTCCTCCCAAAGACATCGAACACATCTGGCGGCTCCGCCACGCCTCCTTCCCCCAGTCCCTCTGCGCTACGATCCCGCACTCAACTTATACCCGCATCGAGTCCACCGCCCGTCGCCATCCACAATTCATCCTTCCCCTCCCTCGTGAAGGCCAAGGCGCTGAGATTCATTTCTTGCAATGGACCTTCCCGACACCCACGACAACAACGGTGCTTTTTACTCATCTAGCGGAGTTCAAACTAAGAGGAGAATATAGTCAGCCGCACACGACGGTAACGCATCATCTGGATATTGCGGGGCCGAAGGGTTTGGTACTGCTGCAGGGAAGCGTGATAGATGGAAGGGGTGTTAGTGTGGACGAGGGAAAATGGCTACTGATGTGTTTGCAGAAATTCTATGGGGCAGGAAATGAGAAGGCTGAGAGGAAGAGATTGCTGGAACAATTCAGTCAAGGCGATAATGGCTTCAAGGTAGAAGATCTGCTTGAGGAGGCGGAGAAAATTGTATAACCAAATCCTGGGTGCAAGATACCGCATATATCCATGGACTTAGCGGCATTTCCGAACATCAAGGCCCGGGGTTGGGCATAGGACTAACCAGTGGAGTCTAGCAAGGGTTACGATCTTCTTACCCGAATCCAAACTGGACTGTCTATTCCGTACCTTGACATTGTGCTGCGTTCAAGTGGTTTTCCGTAAACACCAATCCAGTACTTTCAATAAAGCTAGATTAGAAAGCGGATACAGTATAAGAACGTAAAACCCGATGAGTCTAACGCCATTAGCGTTCAGCTTTATCTTGACGAATCACGAAGAAAAATGGAAAGGTACTGGCTTCTGCCCTTGAAATTAAAGGAATTGGTGGGAAATCTACACGCTATATCCATCCATTCCTAACTCACAACATCCCATTCTCCACTAAAACCCCCAACCTTCCCAACCATCCATCCTCGTTACCTACACGCCTACCAAGTTCCTCAATGCCATCAACTCCCACTCCGTCGTTATTTGCACCCTTCAGATCACCCAGCCCACGCTGCTCTATCTCAGAATTTGAAAGAACGCGGGTATACACATCGAAAGCCCACCGTAGACCTGACGCGATACTCTTGTTTCCCCTTTGCTCTTCTTTCGTTCCTTGCACACACATCCTTTTGCATAAAACATGAGAAAAAACGATAAAAAAAAGCGAGTATACAGATTTTTTCTAAAGACGAGGCTGAGGCTACCAAGGCAGTGAAGGGGATGGAATAAGCGTGGGAATGATAAGGGGGGAAGATTGGTAAATATGTTGATGGTTGAAGTGGGAGAGTGACGGGGGCGGTTTTTCTGGAAGTTCTTTTGGATTGGTTGCATATCCACATTATCCACTTACCACTTCTCCACAAAAAAAAACCATCCGCCGGGCCTTCGCTCCCCTCGCACCTCCTGCCTCCTTTCCTCCTTCCTGCTAAGTACCACTTCTCCGCCCCCCTCCAAAAAAGACATTCTTTACCCCCCAGTCCCCTACACCAGCTCTCCTCAATTAAACTCATGCACACACCACAACGTCAACATCCTCATCAACCTCATATCACCAAGATCCGCCCACTCCCGCGAAGGCCCCACCCCTGGACAAAACAATTGTTTCGTCCCCTTCCAATTCTTCCGTTCCCCCACCACTGCCCTCAGCTCCTCGAACCCGTCCCCATCCCCAGTCACCTTCATACTAATCCAATCCCTTACTCTCAGCTGCGCCAGCACCAACGCCGTACGGCTAGGCGGCCTTAGCCACTCGTGCACAGGGTGGAAGCCGCTGACGTGCTTGTAGAGAATACTCAGATTGAACGTGCGCAGCTTGGCGCAGGCGAAGCTGACGGTGGAGAGGTGGATGCAGAGGGTGGTATCGATGTCTGGGATGTGGTGAAATGGGGGTTTGCGGCTGTTGCGGATGGCAATGGGCCGGTAGACGTAGTCAAGACTGAGATGGTGGATGAGGGGGAGATGAAGAGGGAAAATGGTGCTTGGTAGTGGGGTGTGGTGGGAAGGGAGGGAGATGTGGAAATTGTTTGTGGCGTAAAATCGGGGCAGGGCTTCGGTGGTAAGGAGGCGGTTGACAAGGAGGAGGGAGATTTCGTAAAATACAAGGGGCCAGGGCCGGCTGGGGTCGCTTGACGGTCTTACTACTTCAATTCGACGGCGGAGGACCATCGGGGCGTCGTATATGGGGCCACTGGCACGTTCGTCTTTCTGACTGGTGAGGACGATGTCGTATATTATGAGTCGTATCTCGGGTGGGAGAGACAGGAATCCCGTTGGTGCCTGGTCCTCTGGCGGAGCGCGTTTGCCTAAAGAAATGGAAGTAGCCATGTTGTCCTTGGGGAATTCAACGTAGCTGAGCTCGAAAGGTAGCTTGATGGTCGAGTCTTGCGCAATGTATAGGAATACATGAAAGAAATTGGAATGTAGAGATGATAAATGCAGGACTACCGCCGTGAATATTCCACATTTTCAGTGACAAGAGTGACAATAACACGAGGGTCCAGACAAACAACGGATACTGAACACTAAATATAGCAAGTGTTGAAGCATGAAACACACCATTCTGTAGGATCATGACAGACCATCTGGCCCTTACCAGAGATGAAGGCTATCGTTCAAGCTCAACACCTCAGGGATCAGGTCATTATCTAGCTTGGCCTAGTGGACATCTGAAAGGGGTTTCAGCGAGGTCCCATTACTGATGTTTCGACCGTTAGCCCTATCAGGTGACAGCATGCATGTAGTATGAATGTCAGAAATACGGGTCGCAACAGAGAAGTCTGTAAGACAAATTGTTTCTAGTATTCAGCAAGTGTACGAAGAGATCAAGAACAAAAAACTGAAGCTAGAATCAAGCAGCAGGCTTATGTTGAGGAAGAGAACGAAATTTCACAGGAGAAACAAGGTTCTTGTGCACGTTCGGTGTGGGTGGAAGAGGTGGAAGAGGAGGAAGAGGATGTGGATTGTTTCTGTGGAAGCAAGAAGCCTATGATAATTTATTACGATACCTGTGCTTTCTATCAGTAACTTTACGCCATGTCTCGTAATCAAACCACAGGCACTAAGACTATAGCTTGGGAAGCGATTAGTACTTTGGAGATAGTGGACTTTCCCTCATATATTCGTGTCTCAAAACCCTTCTGCAATTCATCTGAAATCATAAAACAGTCAAATAGATCTTGGAGGATGTGCTCACCTAATCTTCATACTTTGTCCAGAGCACTAGTGACTACTCGAATGCTTGTACTCTATACGTCAATGGCAAAAATGTTGCTATTCACACCCTTGTCGTCAGCTGTTCCAACAACAGGGATTCTGTCTCTTCAAAAGACTTTTTGGGTGCAAAAGGGGCAGAAGTTGTTTCGCTGAGGGGTCAACCACGTTTCCAGACAGATACTTCCAAGAATGTGGCCACAGGGCAGTGTGAGCGGGATTTCAGGCTTAGCATGATCGATAGCTCCACCATCCGCGGCCTCCGCTTGTGAGGCGTCTGTTTCGTACGGTTCTCGACAGATGTCGCAATGTCGGTTGTCCCGGTCGAGGTCAGAGATCTTTGGGTGGGGCAGTCCTAGGAGGAATGCATCAAGCTCGTCGAGATTCCTGGCGTATCCCGGACGTCCCTGCGGGTAAGGGAGTCTTTCAAGATTGAGCATGCAGAGGTTGCTTAATTCGTTGCCAGCTCTTGACATCTCCAGGCTAGAGCCAGTTGCTTCCCCCATGATGATTTGAAGTGGATTCTCCACCGTTTCAAGAGCGATAAAATTCCGAGCCGTGGTCAAGATTCTCTGATGTACTTCGTTTTCGGCTTGGCTAAGATATGGGGGATTCTCTGGATTAACCGTCGAAACAGCAACGAGCGTATGGGCTGCCTTGACGGAGAGCTGGGAATGCTCCTCGGTTATTTTCTTCGCTATTTCCACTAGATGAAACCAGACTCCAGCTTCTTGACGACTGTCTTCCGCCACTTCGGTCAATTGAGCCTCACGTTCTGGATTTATCGATCTGCTGTGAAAATCCTGTGCTTGGACGTCAGCGTCTGTTGCTCGTTGGGTGAGCTCTTCAACTCGGCGAGTAGATTTATGTCTCTGTTCTAAGGCTTCCACAAGAGCATGTCTGGCGAATACGAGATCCTCCATTGCAGCACGGAAATATCGCCCGGCTTCATCTGGCGCTTTTCGAGCCTCCTCCGCTCTGCGAAGAACAGGTTGCGCACGGACACTGTCTAATTCGGCGCGGTCGTTTTCTGTTCTTGCTAAATCTGCTCTTTGTCTACGCCGAATCGCTTTCCTTGCCGCTTGGAAGGCTCTGAATTCTGCCCACCTAGCCTTCATCTCCGCAAAATCCTGAGTTGATCTTGTATAGCGAACGTAATATTGCGCTCCAAGAGCCAAAGCGTAATTGGTAAATTCTGGCATGTTGCGGTGCGTTTGCGCGTTTGCGAGCCTGGAGTACAGTTGCGTAATGGTTGATGGTAATGTTAGAGTTGATGAGATGGCAACGGTGTAGTTTATTTAGGGGGAAAAGGAGGAAATACTAGTCTCTTTACACAGGCTTGCGACCAATGTTTGTCGGATTATCCTTTCATAATGTCATTGTTGGGCAGACTTTGTACATCTTGGACAACGCAGAGACAATTGAACAAAGTCCGGACAAAGAAGACGTTTTTGTAAGGAGGGTGAGATTCATTTGGCCAGAACAAGCACCCCCCAGGGAGTAAACGCTTTGTCGATAACATGCATCACCTGACCTTTATTTATGAACTAAAGTCCTGATTAGCCCTTCAGAGTAAGATATTTGCCCAACCTTAGCGATTTATCTTACTATGGTTTCATCGCAGATAGAGGATCGGCCCACCAAGAGCCCAGTGCTCCCGCGGACATGAACGATAAAAAAATGGAAGGTCAATCCCACTGTACAACCTTACTTTCTATCCTTGCACCTTACCTTATCGGATCCACACTCTTCTTGCATCCTCGGCCATACTAAGCCGTAGAGTTTCAGGTCAGAAATAAGAACACTTATACCTAAACGTGACGAAACCTTTTGCTATTCGCTTCAGCCGTTCACTATAGCCTCGTTCCTTCCTAGGATCGCCCGAACTTTCGTAGGATCATATCTATAACTCAGTCAAAGGACGGTTTGATATACGTCAAATACAAAGTAGTATCAATGTCTCAGCTCGATCTCAGCACCTTTCCATTGGAGGTTCGTCAGCCAAGTCTGGTTAGCGGGAGTATCTTAGGAGATGAAGACGTTGTCGTTTCAAACAGCGAAATTCCTCGCCATATCAGGGCACACCGCTCAGATCCAGCGAAGTTTGCGGACACGGTCCAGAGCTATTACCAGTCCAACACCTTCTTCTTCTGCATCGATGGCATAATGAAAGCAGGCCATGAGACACGGTCAAATCTTGATTCCAAGAGCGCTAACAGATCTTAATAAGTTTAGTATTGAGAATTTGAATAAGCTATTGGTCTATGTTCGATAGGTTATGATAGCTCTGATTCATGGGCCTGGCGATGCTAACAAGTTTAGTTTGGAAGAATTGTATCGACAACAATCACACACGCAATTGCACGATATAAACTTTGAGGAAACGTTAGTGCACCATACACTAGCACTGGTCAGTCATTGAAGGCTTTGTTCTGATCCCAGTCTAATGACCTTGGAAGGAAATTCCTCGAGCCACCAATATTACTGAGCTCACGATCGACTGCGTTGGTTGCCGCACGCATCCGACGGACAACGACTTCAGTTGTTTCGCAATATGGCAAGGCTTCAAACACTCCCTTTCACTATGCATCGACGGCCTAAAGAATCTGAAAAACTTTATCTTAATTGTATCCAATCAACAGAACCTAATCACATTGACCAATGCTAGACTTGTGGTGGAGGGAACATATGTGGAAACCATTTTTGTCGCTCCAGACCCCAAAGAGCGAGACGTTTGGTTATGGGTGGCCGCAGATACCGAGGCGTTGAAGTGGAAGCATACAGAGGGCCTTGGAGAGTTCCTCCAGGTTGTAGGAGCAAGCTCCGACGAAGATTTCCTTGACGAATGGGAATCAGACGAGTCTGAAGCAGATGCCGAATTCGACTTGTCAGGCGAACAGGTATACCACGGGGAATGGGATGTCTAGGAGAGTTTTCTGAAGTTAGAAGGCTGAATTAGGTAGTATTCCTAGGGATATGGCTGGTATAAAATGTATGCCTCATGCTGCATACTGTGCTAGTTCAGCATGGTTAGCAACCCAGACAGTCCGATCCTAGAGGCCAAGCCCTTGCGTACTACATTCTGGCTATTCAGTCAACCTGCGACTATATCTGAAGTAAATAGTATACTTGGGTATCTTAACAAAACAATCATCAATTGCATAAACTGCTTTCGTTAGTCAATCTACCATGTCTCATGATCCAGTATGTGTAGCCGTTAAATGTGTTTCGCGTGAATGTTGACACGCTATCGCAGTCATCCAAAGAACTCCCCAGTCACCAAAGTCTCCCATGGCCTGCCAGTCTCCCAGACTTTCTCTATCAGTGTTCTTGCTTTGTGTACCTGAAAAACGTGTAAGCATTATATAGAGTGTGTAAGAGATTTTGGATACGTGAATATTGAAAACGAGCGAAGTAAGACCAGCATGAGGATTGAAAATGTATAACTCGAGAATTGACCTACCTGCGTCATACCCGAACCCTCCACACTCTTCAGCCTGTCCATTATCCTATCTCTCTGGTCCTGCCGTTGCGCATCACAGCCAGCAGTAAACATTGGGAACAGCAAACAGGCCTCGGCCGTGCCTCCTTTCCTTACTTTGTACAGCGCACTTTCGATTTCTCCCACTGCGATCTGCACTTCAACATCCAAAGAGGTCTTGCCCAGTACACGCCGATTCAAATGAATAAGGCCAGCCCAATGAAAAGCTTCATTGGTGGCAACCATCTCGAGCAAGTCCCAACCATCCTCCGTGGCATTTCTACGAGGGCGGTGCGGACATCCTTTGTACCTGTGCATCCTTGCTTCTTGCAGATCATATTTGAGCTTACCGGCGGCTTCGATAGTCTGATCTGAGGGGTTCCAATCTTCGCGAACGTTACCATTCAAGTCGATGCGCTCATTGTCGCACTGTCTGGCAAGCTCAGCAATCTTAGCCAGAATGCTGACGCAGCGGCTTGTGAAGCCCAGGAGGCAGTCAATCTGAAAGTCATTCTCGTCGTCTGAGTCATCGGCCACCCAGTAGTCACCACCAAACAAAGGCTGGTCATTCTTACTACCACTAAGGCTGCCTAGAACGTCTAGATAAGCGAACCATCGGCTGAGGAAGTATGAAACTTTGTCTTTTCGATGTACAGATTGTGCACCACCTCTAGCGAGTATCATCCGTCGAGCAACGTTCAGATGGTTTTGCCAAGGCACAGGAACATCGAATGTATTAGGTGAGATTATTTCGAGAGATGCGAGCATGATAGCTATCGCAAGGTTGACATTAGATATCTGGCCGGTTGGATCGTCTAGAGCGCGACTGAGAGTTCCAAAGACATCCTGAACCCAGAGTGCGATTCTGTTGGCTGGTTCAGAGTGCTTCAGCAGTCGTGCTCGGTGACTAGCAGAGTACGCTAATAATAGACGAAGCAGGTTGGTATCCTTAACCGCCACTGCTAAAATTAGCTCAGAACCAGTTCATTGCTAACATGACTGCGTACTCTGGGGAAGAATACTCTTGAAAGGGTTTTCAGAACAGTCGTGGGGGACCAAGATCCTTGCTGTATGATTTAAGAAGTGATGAAAGTAGAGCATGTTCATGGGGTTCTCTTGTAGAGTTGAAGGTAGTGCCCCTAGCGACCTAGGAATAGTGACTATCACAGGCTTTGCGTAGTAGCCAGGAGTAGTACCATGGAGTCCGAACCCAAATTCGGCGGGGAAGTCGTTATCACCGATTGAAGCATCTTGCTCTGAGCTGTGCAGAGAAATGGTGGATAACGAGGGCGTTAAACCGTTCAATGCGATTGAGTCGTTGTTGTTAGGGAGATCTAAGTCTGCGAAACCCCGATCAACGCCATAGTTGGCCGTAGGAGTACTGACGGAAGATGCACCATAGGGCGATGCGGGCATAGCACTCTCAGTACCGGAGTCTGCAGGAGAGTCATCTGACAGCAATGATTTGACAGAGAGACGACGAAGATCAGGTGAATCCTGGAGCACTTGGGATGAAGGCTTGGAAACGGAGCGCACATAGTTATCTTCAGAGGCGACAGACGAAGCCGCTGGAGTCAACGGGATCCCTATATTGCCGGTGAACGTATTATGATAGACAGACTGCATAGCATGAGGTGACATGTGTGAAGCCACGTATCTGGGAGCCACTCCCACATTGTAGATGCCATATGAGCCGGCTTGGTTACGCTGAGTCCCATCGGTGGGATCGATTGAGGGACTAAGTCGTATTCTCTTAGATCTATGCTGTGTGTGAAAAGAAACGTCTTCCTGGCTTTTGCGGAAATTGCTTGGATGTGGCCGAGGAGAGAGAGAGTTCTGAAATGGAGGGGGCATTTGAGGATCCGGCATTGACAGATGGTTCCCTCCAGAAAACGGCACTGCACTCAAGGAATTCGGTGGACTCTCTATGTTGGAGTCCGAGGGTGAAGGGTATGACATACTTTTGTGTTGATCTCGTATCCTGGAAAGCTGTACCGTTGAAAACTGGTCTCTAAGGTCTCGACTACCGTGTCCAACATGATTGCCTATATGGCTCAATGGTTCGAACTGCTCCATCATTTCATTGTCCTGCATACGCGCAAGCGCTGGATCAATTGTGGATGTTGACGAGGGAGAAGTTGCGGTCACTCCAGTAGGCAATGAAATATTCTGTGCGGGCCCATCTATGCTAGTAGGTCGGGGCTGTCTTAGATCTGCTTGTAATAGGGTCTGCCCGCGAAGCCTACAGATTTGAGGGGAACTGTGGGCTTCCGGAGAACCTGCGGCCGTTGGCGAGGTTCTAGATTGAAGTCCTCTAGAAACTCCAAGAGTTTCAACATCACTGTCTCCAACAGGACTAGCAACGTGTTGATGGTGATTGAAGCTGGGCGACTGTAAGATAGTATCACCTCCTTTTCTTTTCGTCCGACCTTCCCAATTCAACCGGATACTGTAATCGCAGGTTTCGCCTTGCCGTTCACAGTTCTGGCACTTCGGTCTCTCTTCTCCGCACTTTATTTTCCTAGCCTTGCAAGGCCTAAAACGTGTCAACTAAATTTGTGAAATTCTGGCGGGATATGAAAGCTATGGACAACCTACCAACATCCGTTGCGACTCCGTGTCTTCGGTTCCGGCGCCCCAACCTTCTTTGGTCGAGGCATCTTGAATTCAAACGCGAAAACAGAGCAAGACTTGAATGAGATCCCTTCAGCAGGTAAGAATCAGAGCCATCGCGAGCTCAGGGACCATTAGCTTGGAGTCATCTTCTCAGGCCCCAGAAGCCTTTCACCATTTCAGAAACGATCAGCTCTCATGATATCGGATACTTTGTGCAGTTTGAAGAGTGTATATCCGCAATACAGCTTGCACAATACTTGTCATTAGGTAGAACTCCGATATCGAGCTTATGTGGCATATCAACGTCAAAAGAGAAAGATGAAATAGAGAGTGTGACAGTATGCCGAGCAAAGAAGGCATTAGACTAAGGCGATAAGATAAGGTAAGCAGCCTTGCATTAGCGGAGGGAAGGTCCGAAGAACCCGCTAGGGTTCCTTCCCACTACCTTACTCTCTACAGCATCACTTCTACACTTCGTCAACAACATCAAGTATCAGTTGTCTTGGTGTACCTATATTGGCTCCAGTCCAAAATGGAAACAAGAGCCAATTCACTAATGAAACGCCATCCCTTGCAAAGGCTCACATCGCCCTCCCGCGGCTTCTCCTCACTCATCCATGTAGGTAGAGTACAGATGACAATATCTTTGTTCGCACTGCTGATTATAGAAGTTTGCAGGCTTGTCAAGCTTCGCTGCATCCTTCAAATAGTATACCCTCATCGGCCCGCTCTATCCTAAAAAGCCTCAAGCTAAATTTCAACTTTCAGTCTCATCGACTACCCCAGCCTAATGTGAATTAATCCCGCCGTGAGCCTGTATGGAGGGTCATGATAGATGCCCAGTATCGACCTCGTCTGACACTGCTATAGTAATGACTCATATGGCTGGCACTTTCAGTATCTTACCATCATCGGTCTCTTCCTTGCAACGATAACATTCGCACTCGGGTCTTTAGCGGATATTACGCTTTCTCCGACATTGTTCCGTTGGAAAAACACACTGTCTGTGTGCTCTGCCCCAATAGAAGTGCTTATCAGCGTTCTATATTGGACTATCCGATCAGTGTGTTTTGAATGCTTACATGGAGGCGTGCATCATTAATCTCTCCTCCAGATCGATGAGAAACTTGTCCGCCCCGAGTTCCTCGAACTCGGCCTACTCCCCGGTAATTCCTTCCCCACCCTCCGATAAACCCCACCACTCATCCCTCCCCCAGACATCAGCTTCCACGCCGTCCCCGCTATCGTCCTCGTCATCGATCTCCTCTTCCTCTCCCCTCCCTGGTCCATCTCGCTCCCGGGAGCAATGTGCCTGAGCAGCGCGCTAGCACTCTCATACTGGTTCTGGGTAGAACAGTGTTTTCTCCATAACGCCTACTACCCGTATCCGCTCTTTGAGGCCATTACAACGCCGTGGCGTGTCGGCTTCTTTGCGATGAGCGCGGTGTTGATGACTGGGAGTACGGTGGCGTTGATGTGGGTGTATGGGAAGGTCAATGGTTATGGGGTTCATGGAACAAAGAAGGTAAGGTTGGAGCCGGTTAAGAAACAATGAATATTCAAGATAGGTATCTGCGCAATGTCTAAGTATATTGTCAGGTATCGCGATATATAGAAGGGATCCATTGTAAAGAAGGGACTCAATATATAAGAAACATATCCTACTCGTAATCTACAGGATAAACCTAGTGTGCCGAAGGAACCTAATCTATAGAAGTAACTCACTCTATAAGAACTCAAACTACAGAAATAGCCCAGTGTATGGTAGGGATCCAAACTACAGAAAGTAGTCACCAGACGCAACCCTATTTTCGAAGAGCATCTGCACGACGATTCATGTATGCATTTAGCACTCCACACTTGGCCTCACCTTTCCCTCACTCTGTCTCCTTACTCGTCTCTCAATTTCATTCTAGAAGCAACGAACACTGACATCACAGACTACAAGCCATGTACTCACGTAACAACCTTGATGACGTAGTCATATGCTACTCTACCTATGGTGTACGGGCCCGACACTATGATGCTATGGAACAACTTCAAGGACCTCAAACCAGAACCCATCGCCGTCCAAAACCCTATACAGTCTCATCCGCCCAAGGTGACTGTCCAGTATCCTCCGTTTCATCCACCCCGTCATCCACCACCCCATGATTGGAATTATCAGCGGGTTTCTTCGCAACCCACATCTCCTCCAGCGGGATGATAAGGCTAGGGTTGATAAACCTCAAGCCCGTGACATCGTCTTCATCAACCACCCTACCCTGGCCTGTTTCGCTATCGTACCGTGACTCGAATGCGGCTACTGCGTCGGGGGAGTCGCCGTCGCGGTGGAGGCTACGCAGGGCGATGAACCTCATCAGGGGCTCGTAGGTGCGGTTGTAGAAGAAGATGAACCAGACCGTTCCGGCTACTAATGGCACGATTAATATTGATCTTTTAATGGCCAACTTAAGCGCCAGAACGCCGGCCATTGCGAGTTGAAAGACTACTAAGCCGACAACGATGCGGTTGCAGATGATAGACCATGCTCTGCCAGTCGAGTGTTGGCGGTGGTCCATAGCGTAGAGAAGTTGGTATTTATAGATGAACCCGCCAATGAGGAAATAGACGAGGCCGAAAAAGAGCACGAGGAAGGAGCCGGGAAGGATGCTGTAGACGGTGCAGATTATGAAGATGAGGATGGTTTGAGGAAGGAAAAATCCATATGAGAAGACTGGGGGTTGGACAAGTTCGGCGTAGTCTCTAGGAGTTTTGGCACCTATAAGGAATATAGGGTACAAGAAGACACTGCCGAATTCCAAGAGTCGGAAGGGGAGGAGGCCGAGACCTTGCAAGATGATAAGGTTGGCATAAAATTGGGCTAGTTCTTGGATAGAGGTGGCGAGGATGTAGAGAGTGCTGGTCGTGTCCTTGAGGGAGTCGCCGATACGGTCGAAGAAGCCGGCGGCTTTGGACGTGGTACCAAAGACCGTGAAGAGAAGGAAGAGGTTGAAGAAAGTAAAGAAGAAATTTTTGGAGATGAGGGAGAGTTCGATTTCGCCTTGGGAGATCATGCCCTGCAGGTTGGAAAGCCCTGGAGTCAACCTGTTAGAAGTTGGGTCGTGGGAAAAGTTCGAGTCGGACTTACAAAAGTACAAGTAGGGCACAGCAACATTAAGTAACGAGATGACGAGGGTTGGCAAGCCAGTCCGGACTAGACTGCTGACGATCTCATGGCTCTCGAGGACATCTGCGAGCTGTGGCCAGACCTTACGAATGGACTCCAGACTCAGCAAGCCGGCTAATGGGACGAGCAGCACCGACCAAAAGACAGTGAGAATGGCGATAACAGCAGTAATAGACCATGCCCGCAACATCCTATTTGATCTCGGCAGGTAGGTGTTCTGCCACAGAACATCCGAAGGAGCAGGCGAAGGCTTGGCTAGCAACGTCATTGGCTCTGGATCCATGGTTGCCTGCACAGCCATTTGCTGCGTTTTGTTAGCCAAGCGGAACTAGAGCTCATACAGAACTTACGCAGGCGGCAGTTGAATCTAATGTCACAAAGGCCAACGGCGTAGGCTTATAATCCTTCTTTCTTGCTGACTTAATTTGTTCGTCAAGTTTCCGGAGCTTTTCCTCGTAGTAATCGATAGCATCAATTCGCCGACTTTGCAGACCAAGGAAACCGTACCATATTCTTGTCATAGGTCGGTCCTGGGCGTACGGCGTCACGTGGCTTTGACCGTTGGCATCTTCGTCAAGGAGTGGAGAATGTTCGTATTCGCCACCTGAGGTTGGGGGCTGCACTCTGCGCAGGGACGCTCGATGATCTTTACTTCGCGTGTACCCAAGATGCACAGTCCAAGCCTCCTCAAGCTTTCTTAAGACGCTCATCCTTGTTTCCATCAAGTCATCTAATTCCTTCCAATTTCTGCACAACATGACGCTGTCAACTTTGCCAATCTCCAACTTTTCCACAGTTTCCTTGATCTTCTCTTCGGACCGAAGCTCTTCTGGTATTCCGGATAGTCGAATCGTCCGATCAGTAATCGTAGATTGGCTTCCTAGAAAGTTTTGCCGAATACGAATGATCTTCTTTGTATTGGTGACTATGAGATACAATGCCAGGCCGGTAAAAAGATAGACAAAAGCAACATACATCCACAGGAAGTCTGTAGGCGGGGCTAAAAGTCCTTCCCAAAAACCGTTTGGGGGTTGGTCTCCGTTATCCTGAAGAAGCAATGTTCTGCGATATAGATTTGGGTATAATGTGATATTGGCGTTGGGATCGGTACCATTGGTCGAAAAGCCCCAGTCTCCAGTATAGTGAATATGTACAGGCAATATGACGACGAGTGAGAAGAAGAGTGTGACAGCCAGAAACCTTATAGCCATCCCAAAGAATTGCAGAAACTAAATCATGAACTCAGTGGTGCGAAACCCAAAGCTTGAGAGATGTACTCACGACAAAAGCATCCAGACCGGCTGAGGCTAGAATTTCCTCCTCTGTTATCCTATACAATACTGGTATCCACCCTAAAAACGTATTAGGTAGCTCTGGCAATCTTGCGGCGGCATTTGTCTGTCTTTTCCGTGCGGCGTAAAGGCCTGTCCATCTTGGCCTCAGAAACTACAAGAGCAGCAATGTTTAGCTTGAGCACTTGTCGAAGTGTATGCTTCGGATTTGACTCACACAAAAGGCGACAAAAGCACTGAGACCTAGAGCAATAGATACGACTAACTGTGTAGTGAGATCTCTTTGGTTTTTAGTGTCCGGAGCCAAAGGATTATCAGATCCGTTGTCCTTCAGAATCCAGGCCGTAGCCATGATCACAACAGTCTCTCCTATACGTTACGTGCGTAGTCACAGATGTGGAAAGGACATATCCTTCATGGTATCGAGTCCTAAAAAAAGGTGCTCTTGGATGGGGATCAAAGGATTGGGCACATCGCGCTGCGGCTCACAATGACGATCAGACGTTAAAGCTAGGTAAGGCGTAGGGTAACATATCTAATCGGACAGAAGTGCTACCATGGTACTGAAAACTGGTAATCCGTATGGTATTCTATGAACCAATCAAATTATGACTTCACATTGAGGTACCCAGACAACTTTGAGATTTCTAAGATAATTTATCATTAGTCCTGAATATTATGATGACCTCCATCGCCCACACTGCACAAGCCAAGCCTGTCTTACATGTTGAGTGTTCCATAAGTGCTGAACTAAAGACATCACACCTTATTGTATGCAACAAAATACTCCTCGTTCATGGAACATGGTCTAATAACCTATGAATATCTTAGTTAGTGGAGGAGGTCACCAACTGGCTCAGACGAAACTTTGTGTCTTTAGAGCTTAAACGAACGTTTACTTCTTTCCGTGGGTCGTCTGGTATATCAACTATGTATAGCAACCTAGCTGATCTTTTCACTTTCAAGCTGGGCTTAGTGATTCACAATACCTCGAATTCCTCACTATAGCAGATGTCAGCCCTACTATAGAAGTAACGCCGATCGTAATACTTGCACACGTTGATATCGAGGTGGATATCTTCCAGTTGCATCCTGAATCAGAGGAACCTTTTCAAGCAGCTTATGGGGTGCAATGTGCTGATACTGATGCCTCTGCCAATGACGAAGGAAGTAGCACACCGCAGGCTAAGGTCACGCGTCTGCCTAACAAGAGCCTGCATGGTGTCTGGGAATCGTACGTGCCTCAGGCGCCTTGTTTGTCGAGCGATCTATGAACTTATCGTGCGCAGGTTGATATTTGAAGATCCCGTTCACTTCCGGCTGCTGAGATTCTGCCTGCGAATGAGTAAGCAATCATATTCTACTTAGAATACGAAGGTACTGAGATGTTTTAGTATCCTTTGCTTCGCACTGTGCTAGTAGTAAGTCGATTAGTTGGAATCGAATAATCCTTCTTCATGGACCCGCTGGGACTGGAAAATCTACGCTCTGTCGCGCGCTCTCGCAACAACTATCGAAGCGCCTTTGTCGACAGTACCCTATATGCAAGCTAATCGAGTTCGATGCTCACTCGCTCTTTAGCAAGTTTTTCAGTGAAAGTGGCAAGCTCGTGAGCACGCTGTTCAGAAAGATCGAGGCCATGCTTGATCAGGACAATGATACTTTCGTCTTTGTGTTCATCGACGAGATAGAAAGCTTGGCAAACACGCGGCAGTACTCAGCCAGCAGCAATGAGCCACGGGACTCTCTGAGGGTACTGCAAATATGCTGCGCTGTGTGGTCTATCAACAAGACTGATTTCTATTCTGATAGGCCGTCAACGCTTTGCTTGTTGCACTTGATCGACTTCACAATCGACCTAATCTTCTCATCCTTTGTACAAGTAATCTTATTAAGGCTATGGTAAGCGATACCTTCTCCGTGAGAATCAAGGCTTAACCTGACTAGGACCCTGCGTTCTTGGACCGGGTTGATGTCAAACAGCTCATACCTGAGCCATGTCTTGAAGCGAGATATGAGATCTACCGAACTACTTATCTTGAGCTCTCCCGATGCGGCATCATTGCCCCAGTAGATCACTTTGCTGAAGACGGTCACTCCCTTGAAAATGGTGCAATGGAGTGCGAATCACCAAATACTCTTGTAGATGGACAAGGTTCGCATATTATTGACGACACTATCTTCCCGCCCCACAACCTTACGCCAATGTATCTCGGCATAGGGAAAGACTCTTTACCACAAAGGCTTTGGGATATTGCCGAGAAGAGCGAGGTATGTTGCCAGCGTATCCTTGAAAGTCAACGAGAGCTGAGTAGGCTTAAAATTTAGAACCTAAGTGGTCGAACGCTGCGACGGCTACCAACATTAGCACTAGCACTTTACACAAGGAGAGATCCTTGTTCGATTAATGAAGCTATAGATGCACTTTCGCGAGCTGTAGACGAGGAGAAGTTGGTGAAAGGACTGCTAGATTAGACGGATAGAAGGGTTTGCTTCGCTGGCGCATGGCGCTTCGCCATATTGGACACCGCCTTCTGCTGGATATGCTGCAATCGCTTATCGAGCGATCATATCAGTGAGGAACCAGAACATCATCCGATCAAAGATGGAATCCAGCTAGGGCTGACTGGAACGGATGGAAAACGTCGATTTGGTAAAAGCCGTTCGAATTCTCTTGTGAGTCGACAATCAAAGGCAGTCGGCTTCGTTTCGTCACCTTTCAATCCTCATGGACATGATAGCATAGTGTCTTGCGCTGGGAGACATACGAAGGAAATTCAAGCACGACCGATCGGGTCAATACAGAGTAAAGGTGGACTTGGACAAGGGAAGAGGTATCTCGTCATTTGTTACGACCGACTCAATGGTTAAAATGTCAGAGCCAAATGAAAGCCCTCGCGATCGAATGGCAGCAAGCAGTACCCTTCGAATTGTTTGTCGATAGATAGTTTGTAGGTACCTACCTGTAAATAAAGATTCTGAAATTGTCTAAGATGGACACAGGTTTCCAGCGTTGAGCGGAGGTAATTTACGGAGCTAGTGCTCGAGGTGCGTTTTCGATACTGTCATACCTTAGCGCGACTTCAAAATTTACCTAGTTGGTTCACGATCATAAAGTTCAAGAGACGTTCAGTCACCAGACAATAAGATATGGTACTGGCCCTTCCCGGCATGACTTGTAGTAAGCTGACATACCTCAGGCGGCTTTCAACCCCACTCAGATATTCGGAGACGATGTTACAGAGGAAAAGGGCGAGAATGCGCGTCTCTCGGCGTTCGTTGGTGCAATCGCGGTTGGAGATCTGGTGAAGAGTACTTTGGGCCCAAAAGGGATGGACAAGATATTACAGTCAGCGTATGTGGAGTCCTGGCCCTCTCTTGATCTATCTAACCCAGCTGGCAGTTCAACGGGTGAGATAATGGTCACAAACGATGGAGCAACTATCCTCAAGGCGATAGCTCTCGACAATGCTGCAGCAAAAGTCCTCGTAAATATCTCGAAAGTCCAAGATGACGAGGTTGGAGATGGTACAACTTCAGTCACGGTCCTAGCAGCGGAGTTATTGCGAGAGGCAGAGAAGCTAGTAGAAAAGAAGATACATCCTCAAACTATAATTGAAGGATATAGAATTGCGAGCCATGTTGCTTTGTCTGCTTTGGCTGAGACTGCCGTCGATCACAGCAACGATAAGGAAGCATTCCGCAAAGACCTACTGGCAATTGCGAGGACTACATTAAGCTCTAAGGTGCTAAGTCAGGATCGGAATCACTTCGCAGAGCTAGCGTGCAATGCAGTCTTGAGGATGCGAGGATCAGCGGATCTAAGCCACATACAGATCATAAAGAAGGCCGGAGGGAAGCTCAACGACTCATACTTAGACGAGGGGTTTATTCTAGACAAGCGAATAGGTGTGAACCAACCCAAGAGATTGGAGAATGCCAAGATCCTGGTGGCCAACACTGCTATGGACACGGACAAAATTAAGATCTTTGGTGCGAGGGTAAAGGTTGAATCTACGGGGAAACTGGCCGAGCTTGAGAAAGCGGAACGAGAAAAGATGAAGGCGAAGGTGGAGAAGATTAAGGCGCATGGCATCAACTGCTTCGTCAATCGACAACTCATTTACAATTGGCCTGAACAGCTATTTTCGGATGCCGGCATCATATCTATAGAACATGCAGACTTCGACGGTATCGAACGATTAGCCTTGGTCACTGGGGGGGAAATTGCCTCAACGTTTGATCATCCGGAAAGCGTCAAATTAGGTCGTTGTGATTTGATCGAGGAAGTGATTATTGGCGAAGACACTTTGATCAAGTTCTCCGGTGTCGCAGCCGGCCAAGCTTGTACAATCGTACTCAGGGGAGCCACGGAGCAATTACTAGACGAGGCGGAACGATCATTACACGATGCTCTGGCTGTGCTCTCACAGACGGTCCTCGAGCCGAAAACGACACTCGGTGGAGGCTGTGCGGAAATGGTCATGGCAAAAGCTGTTGAGCAGGCAGCTCCAAACGTTACGGGGAAGAAGGCAATAGCGGTGGATTCCTTCGCCACTGCTCTGCGACAGTTGCCGACCATTCTCGCAGATAATGCTGGATTCGACTCCAGCGATCTCGTGGCAAGACTGAAAAAAGAGATATACAATGGCAAGACAAGCTCTGGTCTAGATCTACTAACCCCAGGGGGAGGCATAGCAGACATGAGGCAAATGGGTGTGATTGAGAGCTACAAATTAAAGCGGGCGGTCGTGTCTTCGGCATCAGAAGCGGCAGAGGTGAGCTGAACGCATCAATGAATGCAACGAATTTGACGCTGACTATGTTAGTTGTTACTGCGGGTTGACAACATCATTCGATCGGCGCCTAGGAAGCGAGAGCGGATGTAGAGCGTTCCAGGTAAAAATTGTGATTCCCCAGCCACTAAGCATTCGAAAGGCGTTTAGAGTACCAGACATAAATAGTGGTTCCACGAGGCACTTCGCCTCAATGTCAACTTTGAGAAGTTACATGAGATGCAACGGTGATTATGCGAACCAACAGGATGCCTCAGAGATCTCTCACAGGATTGAAAGGTACAGGTCCTGATGTAGTATTACTCCTCGCTGGATTATTTGGTGAACTAGTTGCCTCCTAAGTATGGGCGCATTAGCTATAGCCTTTTTCTACAACCTGTTTGAGCTATCCCTTCCTGTACCACCTACCTTTCTTTTGCGCGTTTCTTTGGCTGCTACCTGCAAGCTGTACAGCCCCATCTCACCTTTGCTCTCTGTTGACACACTTTGCCCCAGTACGTTCACTCCTTTGTTGCACAGGCTCTACCCATGACTAGAGAAATCCTTCTTGATTGAATCCGGAAAAGATTTACATGGATGTGCGGCGTCAATTGGTAGCCAGCACGTAGCTCGTAGGAGACGCGTTGGACCTCCCAGCAAGTGGTCAATCTCAAAATCAAGAAAAGGATCAGTAGCCGTTATCATAAACCGCCATCATTTTAAATTATAGAATCTATCTCGCCTTTGGTATACAGACCGCACTTCTCCGCGTGAGGGGTTTAATTGAGTACTCATTCAACGCACCAATTGATTTCACCGACATTCTCTGCCTCAAATCCCCAATAACGCAGTTGTGTGAGCGAAGGATTACAAGGCGTCCTGCAGGTGCCGCTTCTCGCCAAATCTTTTGTTACACCTATTGTGCATGTCCCGTTCTACTCCACAATGCTTTGTGTGTTCCGATCAAGAACAATGCTTATAGAAAAGAGGTTTCTTGTTACCTTACCGTCATTCTCATCTGGTAGCTTCTGTCGACTTCGAAATACCCGCGGAGCACGAAGCGCTTATTCTGACATGGGAGGCTAAACCAGCTTAGGGATGATTTAAAACGTTTTTAGTCAGATCTCATGGATGGTTACAATTGGTGGGCTTGGTACGGCTCAGCTCTAGTGTGTAACGTTGGATTCGTATGCGAGCTACGAACTTTGTCCTCGCTGTGCCCGTGTCTCATTCATTTCTCCGCCTTCTCGCTTTTCCATATATACTATACAAAGTAACACCTTACTTGCATGGGCGCCTCGATGAGATTGATCACATCTACACTTGCTTTGAGCAGATCGATGTTGAATCTTTTATTAAATCTAAAACCCGCAATTGCTGCCTGCTAAGGGCTGACAGCCAGCAGCTTCTTGAACCTCCAAGAATTATGCGTCGCAGGACCGGCGTAGGGAGAGCTGTGCTATCAGCATTGACTGCCTCGTTACTCGTCTTTCCCCTCCTTGTCGCATCGCAGCAACCAGAGCAACGATACTATCGCAAATCACCGCACGAGGAAGGCCCCTTGGCCGAGCGACACACTCCTCCCGGATCTCCCGGGACTCGTCGAGACGAGAATCGCTATGACACAACTAACTACAAACATCTCAAAGATACTTCATTGAACCACGAACGAGCGAGCGCTATCGCAACAACCGTAGCTCCGGCAGCCGACAACCGTGCCGTACGAGCTCTCCAACCTGCAAGAGGCTCCGGCAAGAGTGCTGGAATTTCCTCGCCGCATAATGCGCGGTCTCTGCAGGATTGGGAAGTTGAGGACTTTATACTCCTGGCGACCGTGGATGGGTCAATACACGCAAGAGATAGGAAGACGGGAGCTCCAAGGTGGGAGCTGGAGGTTGACAGACCAATGGTAGAGACGATATATCACCCGCAGAATAAGTCTAAAGTCGACGGAGCGAGCACAGAGTATGACTTTTTGTGGATCGTCGAGCCCAGCAGAGATGGGGATATTTATATCTACAACCAAGGTCTCAATGGTGGACTGCAGAGGCTGCACATGACAGTCAAGCAACTTGTGGAAGACATGTCGCCATACGAAAGCATAGATCCTGCTGTGGTCTACAATGCGGAGAAGAAGACCAAGCTCTACACTGTGGATGCCGGGACTGGCAGTATAACGAAGATTTTTGGCTCTGGTGCCGGTAGCTCTCCGGGGAAGTATCATCAGAGCTGTCCCAAGCCTAGTGGTCTTGAGGGTCTTGACGAAGAAGAATGTGGTCCGAGTGATTCTTTCGTACTTGGACGTACCGAGTACACGATTACGATCCAGAACCGAGATACAACCGAGCCTATTTGCACTTTGATGTACTCGGAATGGGGACCGAACATTCGAGACGAAGACTTGCATCGTCAATATTCGTCGACAATGGACAATAAGTATGTTTACTCGCTTCACGATGGAAGCATCTTTGGATGGGATTACGCACAATTGAATGACCGGCAAAGATCTTATACCCAGAAACTCCCATCACCAGTGGTCAGAGTCTTTGACGTGGCTCGGCCTTTGGATATGGGTGACGGTGACACACAGCTTGTTGTATTACCGCAACCCGTTGGACCCGTGGATAATCAGGATCTCTACAATTCATTTAGTGGTCGGAACCGCATATTTGTAAATCACACAGAAGCCGGAGGCTGGTTTGCAATGTCTGAGAATATTTACCCGCTTGTGACGGGAAGAGCGAAGCCTGCGCAGTGCTACGACAAAAATTGGGTTGAGATGATATATTCCACGCCATCCTTCGGCCTTGCTCAACGGCAAGAAGGGCTCGTAGGCGTACATGCCATTGCAGATATTGATCAATGGCGAGGTAGTGGATTGACCATATCTGGTGCAGCCCCAGTGCCGGAAGTAAAGGAAGATGCCCCGGTGAGCGTTTATACTGCCATACCGCCTCTAAGCTCTTTGCCGGTGTTGGGTAATAGCAGGATCATTGGCAGTGCGGCCGAGAATTTTGCAGATATCCTCGTGGCATTTCTTGTCATCATCTTCTTTGCCTTTCTTGGAGTCAACAGGAGGACCATTTTGAAATTTGTCAAGCAGAATCTAGAGCTTAAAGATGTGCTTGGTCCAGTGGAACAAACCATGGCGTCTGTGCCTTCATCTCCAATCGTGGCCCAGCCACCTTGGGTTGGCGACCAACCACCAGCAACCCTGGAAGTTCTAAAGAAGGAAAGCGGCGATGTGACTCCAACAATATCCAGACGCTCGACATTACTAGAGCCGCCTCCGAGACTACGGAGTCGTGCTAACACTGTGGAAGAAGATCGTGGCCGAACCGAAAATGGCGACGAGAAGGGGGTGCGTTTTGAAGAGCGCTCTCCAGCACCCGATGATGAAGAAGGCGCAAACTCTCCGCAACCGGGCAAGAAGAAGGCTCGTCGAGGTATCAGAGGGGGCGTGAAGCACCGCAAAAAGAGTAAACAGGAGCAAAGGGATGAGGTGGACGAGAAGGTGCAAGAGATCATGCAGATCGCAAAAGAGCCGCAAATAGAGCCGCTTGTCAAGACCATAAGCCCAATCGAGATGACGGATGTAAGCAGTCCTCTTATACAAATCGGGCACTTGAAAGTCTATACAGATACTGTCCTTGGGCACGGCAGCCATGGGACAATGGTCTTTAGGGGTTCGTTTGGCAACAGAGAAGTGGCAGTCAAACGCATGCTCCAAGAATTTTATGAGATTGCTTCACACGAAGTCGGCCTACTTACAGAGAGTGACGACCACCCAAATGTAATCCGTTACTTTGACAAGGAATCTGCTGGCGAATTTCTCTATATCGCTCTTGAGCTCTGCCCAGCCTCCCTCCAAGACGTCATCGAAAAACCTCAAAGCTACCCCAACCTCATCGGCTCCAACCTTGACCTTCCTAACGTCCTCAAGCAAATCACCGCCGGCGTCCAATATCTCCACTCGCTCAAAATCGTTCACCGCGACATCAAACCCCAAAACATCCTTGTCTCCGCCCCCAAACTCCTCCCACCCATCACCTCCACCACGCAACCGCCTCGTATCCTCATCTCCGACTTTGGCCTCTGCAAAAAACTCGAGGGCGACCAAAACTCTTTCCGCGCAACCACCGCACATGCAGCCGGCACCTCTGGCTGGCGCGCTCCCGAACTCCTCGTCGACGAGGACCTCGCATCCCCACCTCTCCCGTTCACCTCCTCCGACCGCGGTTCCGAACCCCTAGTCCTGGACCCGCAAACCAACCGCCGCGCCACTCGCGCCATTGACATCTTCTCCCTCGGCTGCGTCTTTTACTACGTCCTCACGTCGGGCAACCATCCCTTCGACAAAGACGGCAAATACATGCGCGAAGCCAACATCGTCAAAGGCGCCTACCACATCGACGACCTTGCCAACCTCGGCGACTACCAATGGGAAGCCAAAGACCTCATCAGCAGCATGCTGTCAAAAAACCCGCGCGATCGCCCCGACGCCGCCACCATCCTCACGCACCCCTTCTTCTGGTCCCCAGACGACCGCCTCGACTTCCTTTGCCACGTCAGCGACGGCTTCGAATTCGAGCCCCGCGAACCTCCCTCCGCCGCCCTCGCCCACCTTGAGTCCTACTTCCCCTCCATCGTCCCCCCCTCTGCCAACGGCGACTTCCTCAAGCTTTTACCAAAGGAATTCAAAGACACGCTCGGCAAGCAGCGCAAGTACAACGGCGGCAAAGTGCTGGATTTGCTCAGAGCGCTGAGGAATAAGAAGAATCATTATGAGGATATGCCCGAGGGGGTAAGGGAGAAGGTGGGCGGGCTGCCGGCCGGGTATTTGGGGTTTTGGACGAGGAGGTTTCCGGGGTTGTTGATTTGTTGTCAGAGGGTTGTGGGGGAGGTGGGGTGGGGGGGGAGGGATCGGTTTAGGCGGTTTTATGGTGGGTGAGAGGAGGGGCGGATGGGTCGTGTGGTGGTGGTGGGGTGGTGGAGTGGGGTGGGGTTGGTTATTTCTTGATTCCAATGATTGCTATATACCTTCATATTCTGAATGTACGAGGATACCCTTTTGTTTATTTAGCTGTTGGATAACCCCAACCCCTAACCTCACGATAATCATAACTATTGATTACCTTCATCAAACCCAATATCTATCCAAATTTCTTCAAAAGTCCTACACGCACCTCAAATCCACACCTGACCTCTCTTCTCTTTCTACGTACGCTCTACCTTATCTTACAGTAGCCCCTTCCAAGCGCTGAAAAGTTTACCTTATGCAACGCTTTCTACCTCGTTCTGTTGGCCAGCGATGGAACCCACCTGAACGCGGTGCTGGCTACGAACCTTCTGTCTAGTTACAGAAGAGCCTAGAGGTTACCAAACAGACAAATTGAGATCGAGCATCGCGACGTGACGCGACGCTCACAAACAACAAAGTTCACGTGGCTAGATGACCATGTGGCCGAACAGCAAATTCGGAAGCCCACGTGCGAAGTGGCCAGCTTTCACATACAGTACATAGATCAAAAGCCCACCTAGCCCGCCCAGCTAGGTGGCCAAACAGCCAAATTCGGAAGCCCACGTGCGAAGTAGCCAGCTTCCACAATTTCGATTCGTCCATGTGATCACTTGGTCATATGTATGGACAGTTCACGATAACGCGAAGCCCCGTGATCTGTTACTCGCACAGCCAAGCTCGCAACCTCGGGGCATAGGTAAGCTCTTCGTCGCCGGTTTTTATCGGTGTGATTGCACAATGTACAAACTAAGTCTACGGGATATCCTGTCTAGGGATTTGGAGTCGGCTGCTGGCAGCAGGATTTCCTTGAGCTCATCCGACTGGGTATGGGAAGTGGATTCTGGCAGGTTACAGCGAACTACTGGAATAAACAACAGTGTGGTTTTTTTTTTTTAGCTCTGAGAGCCTGTTTCATGCAGAGAGCTTTTTTATACTACATATATCGTCAGTCAGTACGACTCTATGTGTATCTATGTACGTAGATAGTATGCTGTGCTTCGTAGCCTTTGGCTGCATAAGTACGTTAAGGGGGGGGAAACCTCGTTCTGTTCCCTTCCCTCCCCCCCCCCTTTCCCCCTTCTTTCGCAGCCCTGCACACTGCACACTTGCTCCATCCTCTCCGCCCTCATCCCCACTCACTCACTCCCTTCCCATTTCCACCAAACTTTCACTCCGCAAACCCCCCCCAACGAAAAACAAAACAAAAAAACAAAAAAACACCAAAGCAAAGATAAAAAATGGGAATACTCACTCGAGAACTTTTTATACTGAGACAAAACCAAGCGAGATTGAAGAGAGGATGAGTGGATGAGGTGAAAGGCGATGACTCGCAAAAGGAAGCGACTTTAACAAGTGTTTCATGAAATGCGGGAGTGTTAAAGGTTGGTACAACAATCACAAGACATGCAAGAGATTTTCTTCCATAGAGAGTCACATCCATTTGACGGCGTTGTCATTCCCTTCCAGTTGAACGACCATGATAAAGATAACATGTCCGTTCCCACAAACTACCACTACCGCTACCCTACCCCCCCAAAACCTCAACCTCTAGTCCCCACTCCCAAAGCACATCGATATTGACATCAACACCCTCCTGTCCACTCCACAATTGCCCCTCCCTCTCACTCTCCGCCTCTCCGCTTCTCCGCCCCCAATCACTCACCAACCACTCAGCGCCCTCTTCGCTCCTCCTCTTCGGCGGTTTGACGGAAATGATCTCACCCGCCTGCTTCATATCTTCTTGCTCCTCTTCCGCCGAAACATATCCCTCGTCCTCATCCTCCTCATAGGCAGGAGCGTCCGGCATAGGCGTATCCGACCTGTTCGTTTCAGACACATACCCCTCGTCCTCTAGCGCAGGGGCATCCGCCATCAGCGTGTCTCTATCGTCATCTATCGGCAATAACGGAAGCGGGCCAGCAGCAGTGAAGAAATATACGCTGACATTCTCCTTAAAAGGTATCGGTTGTGTATTTTCCTCGGCGGCAAATAGGAACATGTTCTCCGCGGCGAATGGGATTCCATATGACCCTGGGGACGGGATTTCGAAAGAGTCCGCTCTTTCCGGGGGAGAAGATTCCTCAGTGTCCCGCATGTAGACATCGCCATCTACATCTTCTTCATCGACGACTTTTCCGCTACGGAGGACCACCCTTTTTCTTATCTCGCGATTTCGACCATCACCGTGTTGGTACATGTAAGCCTTACCTTCTCCTCCAAAGGCCCAGACAGTGATGCCACCACCGTCAGCATCAATGGTCACTTCACTCAGACTTCGCGCAGTCCCGATTTCTATACCATGAATTCGCAGCGGCCATAGATTTTCTTTGTCTTCCTCTTCGTCTCCACATTGCTCACATTCCGTTCCAAAGAAAAACAAATCAGGTGACACACAAAATAGCCATACCGTATCCGCATACCCCACAACGACTCTTACACCCCATCTCAATTCGGCTGCGGCTTTGTAGATCCTCGGCACAGTGCCCTTTCCATGCTTATCCCTTGGGCCGAGCAGAACAGCTCTGGTTATTAACTTCGGCTCTCCTGGAACGGCAGGTGGGACTTCGCGGCCAATTGAGAGCTCTCCGCTGCCCGGGCAAGTGAAAAGAATGTGTAAGCCATCACTGAGAGGTACTGCTTGGTCGAAGTCAGGTATCTTCCCACCATCCTCTTTTGCTGATCTTGTCCGGCTTAGAAATTGCCTGTACGCCATTGCTTCCTCGCTGGGTGCATTCGTGGCGCTGGTGACAAGTCTAACTTGGTTCGTTGGATCAACGCCTAGTCTTTGCGGCATAAAATGGAGAACATCACTATTAGTGGTGATCGGAACCCAGCGAGTCAGTATCTGGCCGCTCAGGTCGTCAGCCCAGTGGAGCTGAATCCCCGTGGCGCAGCCGAAGGCAACGCAACGACGTTGTGGGCATATTGCTATGCTGAGTGGTGGGAATGACTGAGAGCAGATGTTGCTGAGAAGTCGGCGGCGGATGCCTGAAGGAGATGATTTGGGAGGTGTCTTGGCAGGGCGGTCGGGACGAAGGGTCGAAGTAAAGGCTGAATTTGATGTTTCTGGGAGTGCTCTGCCACCTATAGTGCTTTTGAATCCTGGGAGATCTTGTTCTGTGTCGGCTCGATGGTTGCAACAGCGGAAAGGCTTGTGATCCCACATTTCTGACTTGATAGCTCTGACATGCAATAGGGCCGGAGGGCGCGTCCTCCTAACAGCGACATCATCATACAGATTATAGACCAGACCCATCCGCCCTTCAAGTAGCGCAGCAATAGAGAATCGCTCTTGGGAGGTATCCATGGTCACGGCGAGGACAGGGTAGGGACAATTAATACTAATCAGAAATTCGAGGTAGGCTCCCTTGTGAGCAGCCGTAGTTGATGCCCTGTTTTCTAGAGAGTACACGTAGATGGTACAATCTGCGTAGACAAGGAGAAACTTATTGTAGATGCCAACGGTAAAGCCAAGGGCTATATGATGCTGGGGTATTCCTATAAACCTATACACGTTGCCTAGCTCCGAGAAGTCGACTTCAGAAACTAGTGTAATGCTTGTTGGATTGTGGCGTCCAGCCGTCGGGGTTGTTCTGTCATATGATTTGTTCCATGAGGCGTCTGGAAACTGGTCGACGCCGTCGCCAGTCCAGTCAGGCCGCAAAGAGCACTCGGTAGAGAGCCGTTTACTCAACAGCCACTCGTCGCTGAGGGTGAGCCTATCAAATCCTAGTATTTCATCAACTGCCATATCTGCCTCCGCAGCTGTCCACCAATGACCTCGCTTCAGCATTTCTGTCAACAGCCGCCAGTCAAGGCTAGCCGTCATCCACGAACCACAGGTGTGTCTGGCAGCATTGAAGTCAATTGGGCAGAGGTACTTATAGATTTGTGCCAGTAATTCGGCAGGGAGGACAGAAACAGCCGGAACTCTCAAAGGCCGGGCGTGGGAGATCGCCTTTGACCAGTCGTGGCAGCAGAGGCGGACAGCGAGGTAAGTCTCGAAATCGATGTATAATACGAGCCGATGGAAGAAATAGAAGGGTAAGTCATTAGAGTGTCGCGCATGATGCAAGCCTAGGATAGCGAATGTATCCCTGTGTGTTCCGAATCCGCTAATGTCCACGGAGCTGCCCAATGTGTCAGTAGGATGAAGGATTTCAGTCATTGTACGGACGCTCTCTTTGGGACACGGCTCTAATAGTGAATCGAGAAACTCCTCAGGCTCCGCGGTTAGATCTCTACTAGTCAGACGCTCACGCCATAATGGATCGCTAAAGTCAACTGAGCTGGGACCAGCCGACCGATTGGAAGTGGAACAAGAGACTTGGCGATGCTCTGCACCGAACGTCGTAGTGATTCTTCCTCTAGGGGACCCTTTCTGATCATCAGGGATTATGTGCGACTCGAGGCACGATTCAGGTAATGATTCACTGGATGGTCTACTGTAAATGGACGCGCTCGGACTTGATCGTGGCGAAGCTTTGGATCTGACTGGTGTTTCGTTATAATTGAAATTTGAGATCATGATCCCATTCATTCTTAGGGAGTGGCAAGTATGTCTCAGCGGTCCGTGGTAGGACACTGCTTTGGCGTTGCGCTTGGTAGGGCACGTAACGATTGGAACAGTAGGATTGTATGGAGTGTAAGACGGGTGTAGTGGTAGTAGCAGGATTTGGAAATGTAGGGTTTTGGAGATATCTGATCCTAGGTGTGAGGCGTAGGTAAAGAAAGAGCGAAAACCGTTGCCGGAGCTGTAGACCCGTGGAAGACGGAGGGCTGGCTAGGACTCAAAGCTAAGGTCTCGTGTTAAGACGTAGTAATCTGCTTAATAGTGTTGTACTCGAGCGCGCTCCAGGTTGATGCGGCCAGCGCTCCCTGAATCAGACTTACTTGTGCTATTGATGAAGGTCGTCAAGACCAAGGGTTATAGAAACATCAAGGGAAGTTTAGGATCCTGTCAGCAGCAGGGTCCCCAATTTTGAAGCCAGCCAAATTGGGAAAGATCGAACCATGAGGAAACTCTCCACATTGAGTAACTGCAGCTGAGACTAAACAATCCAAGACACACGAATGATTATATGGCACTCCATTGGAATTCAGGATTTGCGAGTGATGTACAGAAGTCGGTTTTCCAAAGACGAGAAAGATAATTCCCGAAGTTACTTCAATTGTGAGGTGCAATGGTTACAGATAGGTGTAGGCAGAGCAACAGAATTCCGAAACCAGCAAAAGTACGTAACAGGATCTTTGGATCGTACAATCAACCGAGAAGCCGCGCTTCTGTTCGAATGAGTTTAAGAAGGACATGAGAGTCAGACAACAGACTGGATAACACACTTTGTACAATTGGCCTGCATTCGATGCAGTAGAGGGGAAATACGTCGGAGGAAGTTGGGACGGAGGAGTATCACATGGATAGCTATGCTGGACTTCTCGGCTTGGCTTCCACTAGAGCTTCGATAAACCAGGAGCTCCATTGACTGCTTTTGTTCATAAGGTCAGCTCAGAGAGTATACAACCAACGGACAGTATGAATGGTAGTAACAAATTGTCTCGGATTTTGTGGGTGTTAGTCATCATAAAGGCGTGCTTGTGCGCGCCCACAGAATAACTTATGGTTTTCGTCACTGACGTGGTGGAACAGCAGAAACGAGCTGAGTACATACCTATAGAGGAGAACCTGAGGCAAATTTCCAGCAATATGCGGTTTAGATATCTTGAGATCTTAGCTATCGGTAGAACGGAAGAGATATTGGTGGGCTTGCATCATGGGTTGTGTTTCGTGAATAGCCCTGATTGTGGATAGTTGTAGCTTCTCATACAGACCCGCCTTCGCCGTCGATGAGGAATCTGGGATATTAACCAATTTTGGGTCTACCAGCCCTTAGTCAATGTTGAGTTGCCAGAAAGTGCGTTGATCGCATATTCATAGCGGATGGTGGAAGACCACTCTATACATCAGGACCACAAAGGTATACATCGTTCACCATCTATACCAGTAACACTGCGTCAGCTTGTTCTCGGGTAAGTCTTGCGAAATAATGCGATACAGGATACTTGTCTCAGGAAATTGACTGATGTTGGTCTCATTAAACACCGTATAGGTATTTGTTCGAACATTAAAACATATTATAAAGCATCATAGACAATGTAGTGCTAAACAGACTTGACATGGAATCTGACTCACTTGACTACCATATCTACATAGCCTTTTCGGCTACGAATTACACACCCTACTCGTGCACGTATCTGAGGCTCTATCGACGCTCCGACTAATCGAAGAGAGCGTCTAGAAAGCTATGGGTGGCTTTCTGGTGGTGGGAAGTCTAGCGCCACAGCGGCTTCCTAGATCGCCTGGAAAAGAAAGGTGGCATAAAGTCAACAAGTCGACTGACAAAGGACTTGCGCCTTGGAATTCATCCTCAAAGAGCAAGGATTGTGTACTGACATACAAAACCAAATGAGGCCTATGAGATTAAAGATGGGTATCAACAATGGTTGAAGGTGTCTGCCCACAACTGTGGGAAGTCTTCGCCTATCAAAAGTGCCTCGAGATCTGCAAGTAACACCACAAGATGGTGTGTCGATGTTGGGGTGTAGATCGCAAATAGCTTATGTATGGAAATGGTGAATCACAATTCCGAGCTAGGGCGCAACAATGCTTCGGTGCCAGCGATTTACTAGCAAAGTGTCTTGTCAGCCAATTGCAATAGTTGAAAACAACGTTGAAACTAATACAGAGGTATGTGAGGTATATCAGAGTCTAATTAGGCAATTCTCATGGCGTTGCGAATGCAAGCGCTCGATGATTTTGATTTTCTGACATTTTTATTCATCATGAAAAGGAAGAGGCAGTGGGAAGGAAGATGAGCTTACGTGCCGAAAGACCTTGCGAGGCTTAGCATGTCTCTAAGAAGTGGCCGATGATATGAAGATGTGCATCCCTTAGCCAATTATAAAAGAATACCGATGTCCTTATGAATATCACTACAGTTGCTCGATTCCGGTAACGAGCTGGTCGAGTTGGTCGGTGTCTCGACACTGGAGTATATCATGCAGAGAGCGGGATCTACAAGTGAGAAGATTAGTAGATGGTTCTGCTTTTTATTTCAAAACTCACAGGTGGAAAACACTCTTCTCCGCTGCATCATTTTCCAGCTCGTGAGACTTTACCGCAGCAACGTTAAGTACTGACTCGGGAACATTTGCTAGACGGGCAACGTTCAGGCTGCGTCTCATTAGCAAAAGTTCCACTTGTAGTCTTGACTTGGCTTACCCGTAAGATCGATGAGCAACGCCTTCTCCGATCTCGTACAGGAACGTAATATCCCGTCCTTCCTCACCTCCTTCTCTAAATCTCATGTGAACGTTTCTCAACTCTCCATTTACGAATCCATTGGCTAACGCACTGAGATTCTGATAATGGGTGATGAAAAGTGTCAGGCTTCTGATGTTTCTGACAACGTGGTCTAGGACGGCCTGCGCAATCGCCACACCATCGTGCGTTGATGTGCCTCTTCCCAGCTCATCTAAAATAATCAGAGACCTGGGTGTAGCTTGCTTTAGGATATCCGAGGTCTCGGAAAGCTCCACCATGAACGTCGATTCGCCAGCCATCATGTTGTCGAAGGCTCCCATTCGGGTGAAAACAGCGTCAAGCATACCGAGTTGTGCAGACTCGGCAGGGACGTACGAGCCAATCTGACCCATGATAGCGATCAAAGCGACCTGCCTCACATAACTAGATTTACCCCCCATGTTCGGACCCGTAATTAATAAGGCTCTTGTCTGGTCTGTCGCAAGGTCTGTGTCGTTTGGAACATAAGCATCAAGGAGCAACTGTTCGACCATCGGGTGTCTGCCTTGCTCAATCGATATGCATGTAGAGTCAGTATACTCAGGCTTCACATATCCCTGTTGGCTAGCGATGGTAGCCAGGGATACCAGGCAGTCCAGGGTAGCAAGTGCCTGGACACAGTCTCTGAAAGATTGATACTTTGCTGATATATCGGCTAAGAGAGCAGCAAATGAAACATCGCAAGCAGCAGCCAAGGCCTCTTTGTGCTGATCTCGTTCGCGAATTAAACGCACTACTTCTGGCGTGTGGAAGCGGGACACCTTTTTCGTGCCGCTGATTTTCGCCCACGAAGCCGGAACATTTTTCAGTTGATCATTCCCAACCTCGATAAGATACTCGATGCCTGCCACTGTGACATACTCAACCTTCTTCTTGTGGACTTTCTCAGCGGCAATAGCGCGATGTTCATCAAGTTCATGCTCCACGCTGGCAATTCCCAGTTTGTGCTCAGTAATGTCCTCCATTTCTTCTTCTTCCCGGAAGAATCCATACTTGTCGTCGTCCTTGGCTGCTTGAGGGTTAATCTTCTCAAGGTAAGCGAGAACATCCTGGGAAATTGTCGGAAGAGCGGCGATGGCTTCATTAATCATGGCTGAACGAAATCCAGCATCTGCCGGGGATTTCACAGTCACATATTCGTTCGCAATCCGCTGCAAAGTCTGCAGTACCGTTAAGAGTTCAGGGCGTGTACACTGGGGTACTTAGCTATGCAATCAACAGAGGCTTTAGAGATTACGAACCTTGCCATAATAAATACGGATCAAGCTTTTTTCCAAGTCGTTTCTTATTTGAGCTAGCAGGTGCTTTATCTTGTCTGTTTTTATTGTCCGCTCGCCGTCTTTCAGCTCTTCCACGGCAGTGATACGCTCCTCAAGTTCAGACTTGGCTAACAATGGTCTTCCGACCCATTTGCGTAGCAATCGTTGTCCGAAGCGCGTTTTCGTTCTATCCAAAGTCCAGAAAAGACTTCCTTTCTCTGATTGGTCCGTTTGGTTCTGGTAAATCTCCAAGCTGGTCAGGCTCGTTCCATTCAGCAACATGTGGGACCGTGCACTAAAGGACTGGAAATACTTCGTAAGGTCGAAGACGTGTTCAAGCCCGTACTCTGACATATGCTTGATCATAGCCGAAAGACATATCGTGACATCTTCCGCCATCTTCGATACAAATTCGAGGAGCTTGCTAGCTCTCTCATCATCAGCATTGTTAACGATTTTCAACTTTTCGGCGTAGAAATTTGAGACGTGGCTGTAAGCTTGAGCTGCCATGGTCTTCGGTCTGTCAACCCTTTCCACTCGCACTTTATCACCAAATACATTAGTCTTACTCCCCGAAAGGTGCTGTACTAATTTATCTGTTGCTTTGGATAGACCGCCGACGATCAAGATTTCGCAAGGGGCGATGTGAAGTAGTCTTGTTTCAATCTCACTCCTCATGAATCCATCTTCGAAGTCGTCGTATACCACATCCCCTGTGGCAGGTTGCACGGCTACGATACCGACGTGGACCTTTTCATCTGTTCCCCAGCCTTTTGCGTTTGTCTCTGCAATGCAAACTAGATAGCCTGTGGCGGGAGCCCCACCGCTAGGGCCGCCTACCGGTCCTTCTAAGCCCTCGACGTCGTCAATGTAGGTTCCCTTCGTGTAGAGATTTGTGAGCTTCCGTGTGAATGGAGCGTTTCGATTGTCCCCAACCGCTTTAAGGGCCGCCGTTTCCACTTGCCGTACAACTCCAACCTTGCGACCTGCACCCACCAGACGTTTAACATGAACGTGAAGTCTATGTACTGGTATGCTGGCTGAAGCGAAACGATCCAAATGTGCCTCCGAGACATGCTCATCGTATCGCATCTTCCCAGGTATGCACACAATGCTCAAATCCTTAGCGGCAATCCTCGCATCCTCTCCGAAGAACTTGAACTTGTAGCCGACCTCAACAACGAGTATAGTGTCCAGATGCTTCCTCTTTATTTCTAGAAATTGTTTCTCCATTGGGGTAAGCTTGTTCCCGCCCTTCTTTGCAGCCACACCTTTCTTCCCCTTCGCAGAGGCTTTGGCGGTTGCCTCCTCTTCAGCTTCCTCCGCATCATCTGCTTCAGCTGGATCGTCAACGGACTCTTCCGTAGCCTGCCAATTACGCCTCTTGATTTCTGCAATGCTGTCGGGCCGGCCAAGCTTTTTGACGAACCTCTGATGAAGTCTTTCCTTTATTTTCTTGGTTGCTTCGTCATCAAGAAAATTTTCCTCGTCCCCCGCAGGCGAGCTAGAAAAGGCATATTTAGATGTTCGATCAGAGGCTTTACTCTTCTTGACTTCATTGGCAGCAATCGGAGTTAGAGTATGGCCGTTGGATGCTTGAAGCCCTACGTCTGTAGACCTTCGGTTCTCATTGGTGTCCGAAGATCGGACCCGCTTGGTTTTTGGCAGGTCCAAAGTATGCTCGCCATTCGTTTGGTCTTCAAACTCTTCCTGTGCTCCTAAACCTCGCTTTGGCGTTCTTGACACCCTTCTTGATATAAGTGAAGAAGCATCGTCTTCGCCAGGCTCTACGAAGAGATTTTCATCAACAAGGTTCTGGCTGCTGCCGATAGAAAATGAGAGTCTGGAGGACGCTTTTAATGCCACGGTTGGCGGTGTTTCTGGGGTTGACGCATTTCTCGTGAAGAAGCTCGAAATTGACTGCTGCTTTTTGGCCGTGGCGCCAGCTTGGAACGAATTTTGAGATAGCCCCATGATTGGAACAAGGGAAGGATCGACGGTTACATTGATTCCTCCACTGGCTCAGAAGCGTCCTCAACAATGTAAAGGCCCGAAGGTGTTGGAGATATTTGAGAGACAAGATTTAACGCGTTCAGTAGATGACAACGCTCGCTTGGGCAGCAAATTACGTGTCACGCTATCTTACTAGCTCGTCTGCCAGGATAGGTACCTACGAGTTCGGAGTAGGTAGGTAGGATCATGCCGACTCATTTTAGGGCAGGATTCCAAATGTACCTCATCTACGCCTTCAATTTGCTTCCATGCACGGTCAGGTCAATGAGTAGTGGTTGTATGCTTTACACAGATTGAAGCACTTCTGGCCCTTTTTTGATAGACACAAATATGATATTACTACTCTATAGAATACGAATGATCCGTATCTAATAGCCATAGCCCTCGTCAGACCCTCGAAGCAAATAACAGCGATCCACCCAAAAAGATGCATGGGACCATCGTGCATGGAATAAGCGCTACTTTATGGACATGCTAGCTACCATAACTGGCAGCGCTAAGAAGCGAAAAGAGTGCTGCACGTAAAGTTTATGAAGAAGCCGGCATGCGGACGTGGTAAGATGAGGAAGGCTGGGTACGTCGTCGTTGCATCTCAAGAAAGACAAATCGGTATCGTCGTAGAAGTGCCGAGAACATTCGCAGGAATAGCCGGGAATCAGCAGCCAGCGGAAACCTAAGACCTTTCCCGCCTAGGGTTTGCTCCCTTGTTCTCATTCCAAAGACTTCTGCTGCTGAAAATAGATTCGTGGTTATCGCCTGCAGAACTTGTCCTTGTTACACGGAGAGGACTGAAACCAGATATAGGAGCTGCGGTCGACATTCTTGGGCTGTGTTGATATGGCTGCGAAACTTGGTGATGCTGCGCACTGGTGTTTAGAGGGTTTAACGAAGAGCCCGATAATCTTGGCCCTGACCAGCCCCCAAATATCATGTGCGATGGCAACGTATCAAAGTATTCCGGAGGGTATCCCCTCGTGATTGAGAAGTATCGTTGAGAACTTCTTCCATTGTAGGCTTGTGACGCTCCATCATCGATTTGTCCCGAGGAGTTGAACACTGGCTCAATATTCTCCTTGTTCACACTGCTATTTGAATGACGATTCCTAGGTAGACTATGGGATTGACGAGTGAGGTCTGGTTCACGTGGTGCTACAAGTCCGTAGCCTGGCCTATGGGAGAGAGGATAAGTTCCTGATGTAGGAAACGGAATTCCAAGATTAGGAGCAGAAAACCTGGGCGATTGTATGGATGTCTGTTGACTGTATGCGCGGTGTAGAAACGGGTATTGTGAAGCCCTAACGTTACTCGCTTGGGTTTGTTTATACTGTTCTTGCTCATCTTCTGTGGCATCATCGTCATACACGACAAATCGACGTTTGCGACCAACTTCTGGATCCCCAGCAGTCAGCTCCCATTCAACATTCTCATCCTCGGCAGGATCGGTGTTTAGGTGCGCTCGTGTTAGGTAAGTAGGTGACGGCGAGTCCAGCATAGCGAGCGCCCGCTTAGAGAGGTCTCCTAGGTCTGCAGGGTGGGAGTCCTCATGAGGATAGACAATTTTAGGAAATCCTGAAGTTTTCAGAGCTCGTGGGTCGTTAGTGCTACCATTCTTCAAAGTTCGTTTATCCCGCGTGGTGCGTCTACGTCTTGGTTTAGGGCTTTCCTCCTTGAGTGGGCTACTCTCGACCATTCCCGTGATGAGACGTTCCTTTTTCAGGGTTCCTTCCGGCCAATATATCTGCTCCAAGGGCTCAACCACAAGGGAGTTCAGCTCCATCTGCTTGAGAATCGAGTCGTCCTTCTTTTGGTTACGCTTTCTCTGAGCCTCCGGACTTGCGGAATCGAAAATGTCCATACCTGGCCAACAGATCCCTTTCAGTTTGGGGGATTGGGTGGACTCTTCGTCGTCTGCAGGTAGCATAGGTTCTTCAGTGTCAAGCTCATTGATATTATGGTCATGGCCTTGCCCAGCAACGGGCGGCGATAAGCGGAAAGCCCCTATCTGCGGCAATCCTGACATGGTAGAAGGGTCAGGGTAGATCGATTTTGCAGGACTTCGAAAAAACAATTGTTCAGCATCACTTCCACTTTCCGAACCGGTATTACGACCAGCCCGGGGCCTTGGCTGCACTTCCCTTTCTTCGTTTTGTGGAGGCTCTTGCTGATATGGACTGGCGGCAGGCCATGCACGCATACGAGGGGCGTATGCTCGATGTTGGGAAGGAAGATCTGGTATTGGTAAATCTAGGGGAAAGGATTGTCTTGGCACGGAGGCCATCGATGGCGTGGGATGGGCTTGTGAAAGCTGGGGATCGATGACATTCTCATCTTTGACGTGAGAGCTGCGATGGTGTAGAGCAGCTTCAACCTTTGCTGACTTTTTGGTGCCTTTAGCCAGCTTGCTGGAAGCAGAGAGCTTGCTACCTGCACTTCTTGAATTGCCGTTAATGTTCTTTGACTCTTTAAGGACCATCCGTTGAGACAATAGCGTCTCGATGTGGTGCTTGTCATACCAACGATCATAGATCTCTAATTGTTGAAGGATTTGTGGCTCCTGGCGGCTGCGAACTTGGGCTTTGAAATAGTGAGAGAGATGGCCTTTTGAGCTAACGTGTGTGAGCAAATGGGAGATGTCGCTGAAGTCAGGGTGCTTGGGGCAAATATTGCAAAGGAGAGGAATAGAAGCCATTGCATCAATATACTTTGGTGGAGAGTCGTACACAGCGAGGAAGCAATGATGGACCCAACGGTAATACTGCCTGCTCAAATGCCCGGGTGGAGTGCTCTTTACCTCGCTTTAGAAATGTGCATTCAAGAGCAAAAGTGGGAGTGAGAGCGAGTTGTAAGACTGCAACGAAGAAGTGGCAGTGGGACGTTTGGGTACTTTCGCTAATGCGAAATTCGGTTGTAATCAACGACTTGGAGGGAAGGTATGACCTGCTTTACAGTACGCATCATGAGGAAGTTACACAAGTCTCTGAGAGAATACGAACGGAACGGAGTGGGGCGGTATTGGGGACTTCTTGACCAAAGGACTCGTTTTAACTACTACAAGGAGCGTCTGGACTCAAGAGAATTACCTACCGTAGAAGCTGTGCCTCGCTACTCCATGAGAAATACTCTGAGTTGGACTTCAGGAATGACTTGGGTTTTGAGCAACAAGGAATCTCTCTTCTCTTGCCTTGTATCCCACCAGCAACAGTGCAAAGAGTAAGGTGGGTTATTAGGTGGCAAGAGGTCAGTCGGTCTTTTAGGGGAATGGGATCTATGTTCTCTGCATCAGTAATCTAGTTGCTAAGTGCACGTTTAGTGACTCTAATGGGCATGCAGCTACCACGGGGTCAGCCAGGGAGCTTAGTTATATCCATCGTTGACTCACTATATGGGGTCCACATGCTCCAGGCCTGGGAATCCCAGCAGGCTGAGACCTGCAAGACCAAAATAGGTATGGAAAACGTCAACCATATCTCCAGGCCTGTCAGCAATACCGCCCATCTCCGGGTCCTGCTGTGATTAGTCGATAGGGCCGAGAATGTAGATAAATCTCATACCTGACACTGCAATATAAATTTGGCCAGCTTATCTCCATCTATCCAGTGTAACCGGCCAATCATAGCGAGACTGCTAGCTACCCACCAACTATAACAGACATCTTCTAACTTCTCCGGCCTGCCATTTAATCCACCATTGTCAAGTTGACGTTCACTTAGCCAACCACCCAGTCGGTCTTTGTCAATTAAATCTAAGCGACCTGCAATGGCCAGAGCACCAACGCAGGTATATACCTGGCCAGCATGGGATTCTGCGCCTGGACTGACCCCATAGCCACCATCAAAATTTGCACATGCTTGCACGTGTGCTATAGCTTTCGGTAGTTCGATGACATGCATGAGGTTAAGTAGGGACAAAGCGTTGAAAGCACCGAAAAGGAATCGTGTATCCTTTTCACCCCATTCATCTCCAGCAAAGGTTCCAGTATTGCGATCTTGGAGTTCTGCAATAACTACACCACTAATGTTAGTAGTCATGAACGTAGGAGGTAAATATTTCTGGCCGGTACGTACATTTGCCAACCTTTTCCTTCCCACCTCTCCCATTCTTGTCCAGCTCATCCAACGCATCGATGGTCACCAAAATTTGAACGGCACTCACAGTATACAGCATGTGTGCGTCATGACCAGGGGCAGCTCCAAACCCGCCATTGTCGTGTTGGCATGACAAGACAAATGTGACTGTTTCATTTCTGGGCAGTGCTTGCGGGTGGCCCAGTAAGTACAATGCGGTAAGGCCCCAATAGACACCGTTGAGACGGAGGTGCTCAGTTAACCAATACTCCAGCTCGTCTCTGCGCTGTCAGCGTATGAGCGTGGGGACCATGTCCAAGCAAGAATAACGTAGCATACTGTATCTAAGCTCTTGATGTATTTGACATGGCTATCGATGAAAAGGCCCAGTTCACCTGGGAGGTTGTTAGGGCTTGACAACACACCGCCTCTGCCTGGACCAGACACGAGAGACATTATCAAGTTTCGAAGTGGATGGGGCACGTGTGGGGGCGATGATGGCGACCAAAGTAAAGTAGCGGTGGTGTGGGTGGTGTGGGAGTGAAACAACCTAGGTAATGAAATATATCATAGAGAGTACATACCTTAGGTAAGATAGAGTAATTAATATCGATCGGGAAGCCTAGAATACGGTAAGGTACCCTGGTTTGTTGGATAAAGGTTAGGAAACACGCTAGTGGCAATGCTTAATTGATCCCATTGTCGATCAAACAACCAATTATGAAGGCGCAGTAGATGGCACGCTAGGCGTATATGTGAGAATCTGACGTTCAGGCCACGGAAATATAGCGGGGGGATGGTGCGATTCGTACCTGTATCAAAAGATTAGCTGCATAAGCGTCCTATTAAGCATCCTTGCACCAGGTGGTTAGGGGGGATGCGTGTGTGTGCATTATTATTTCCCCTTCCGCAAGCATTAAGGTACAGTAGGTAGCACAGTAGGTAGGTATTTGAATAAGCGGCCCCCCCACCACTCGGGATGAACAAGCGACACTCGGGACAACAGGAAGTATCCTTGCACAATGTATAGTAGTAGTTCCGACCTCACCTATACCTTGACCTCGACGTCGAACCCTCATTAATCAAGTCCTGAATTCGCCATACTCTGCATGTTCGTTGTCAGCTTGTTGCTTTCAATATCCCTCCACTCACCAGGCTCACCCTTCCTTGTTGGTCAACAATCGAAAGCATTGTTACCGACAACGCTTCCCATATACCAAAACTTCGCTACAGCATCCGAGCCCACAGTCTTGACGCTGGACGTCTGTTTATATTACCAGCACTCGCGAGCCGCAGCCTACGACCGAAATCTTCTCCTTGACTGGTCGTTCATCACCGAGGGAAACCAACGCCCAATTGTCACATATCCCGTACCAACAAGATAGACCAGGCCGCGTGGCTTGCCCTCACGCCAGCCCTGTGTCTTGCATGCTCACGGTGGGTTCTGTCAACTCCGCGAGATCTTTCCGCTTCTCAAAGGTAAGCTTTCTTCAATCCTAGTTGCAAGCGATTGTCAATCTTGCGAGGAGGCCTGGCGTCCCTGTAATCTGGCCAACCTCATGTGCCCTTGTGCCCATAGTACCAATCATCCAATGTTGGTTCTAAATGGTTCACGATTCTGCCTGACTAGAACAATGTGATGCTGACTACCCATTGTTCTAATAGATTTGCATCGTCCGTTCCACTCTTGATCCACCTCGCATATGGGCCCTCCCACAACAATCTCATAAACTGTCCCAGTGCTGTCTCAAAATAGCAAGCATTGTGGGTTTACCAGCAGACATCTCAGGCTTGCTTGGTTTATATAAACCCTCAAGTCTTGCTGCTAGGTCGAGTTGGTGACACCCCCATACTACCGTCAGCCTAGTACAGAGTTGGGAATCCTTGGACCGTTCTTTGTGTGCAGTTGGTCGCATACATTGCTTTGCAAAACATATCTGTGGCCAGTATTTGTCTAAAAAACCTTGACTGCAGCGGACGAAAGACTGGACCCACATACCACTGTCTCGTCAAGCAGCCGTTTCCAATCCTTTTCCAATCCTTCTCCAACCTGAGGCCGTTTCCTCGTCGGTATTGAAAGGCTTGATAGAAATATCAAGATAGTGTTCATGGTTCACTCAAGAATCCTAAACGCAGCTTGGAAAGATGTCGAAACGGGCTTCTCTGTCTCTGGTTGTGACAAACAACAAGTCACCAATAAGTAGTGTTATTACTTCACCATCCAATTCAGGTAGTAGGTCGCCATCACCCGCTGATCTAAGACGTGCGCAGCCGCAGTCCGAGACTAGGGTCCAAATGGACGACTCAGCGAACCGGGGGATGTCCAACAACTCACAAAAGTCCGGACCAATATCGTCGCCGGTGTCATTAGCTGAGCCAAGATCTCCGACCTTCACCTCACTTCCTCAGATACCAACATCACCCAAGAATGGATCCAAACATGCGCGGGAACAGTCCAGGTCATTCTTCGCTAATTTGAAGGCATCGAAGTCTACCAACCGCGTCCATCAAGTGGAACCAACTATTCGGCAGGTCTCAGAAGACACCTCAAGAAGTAAGGCGTTCACTAAAGAGAACACGATCTATTCAATACGTAGGAGTCCTGGCTCAACACCTGATCTAAGTCTATCGGCATTCAATCACAGTTCATCGGAGATTTCTGATGGTGAGCTACTGTTTCTAGACGGCGGTGATCTTGAACACACTGACGCCGCATGTTTAGAAGCACGATCTGAAGGACATACCACCAGTCGCCCTCCTGTAGGTATATCTGTATTATCGGACAGTGTGGTGAACACTACTTCATCAGAAGCTTACAGTGGGAGGCGGAATAAACCAAGGTTTGCTCAGTTATTAACGCGAACACGTTCAATGAAAATGGATGACACCGGGGGTCGACGACCAAAGCCCACAACTCCAAGCCGCATCACTGTACCTGTCCATTTGAGCGAGCTTGACGCAGGAATGGATCCCGGAGGGATGAGGACAGCGCCTTTGCAACGCGACAGAGACCAGTCTTTCCCTGATGTTGGCCCATCAACTATCCGCAACCGCTCAGCTGATCGCCAAACGCCTTCCAAGGACCAGGCTACAGTCCCTGTTGGAACTTTGAACAATCTTCCAGCTCAGGCACCTCTGGTCTCTGTACCAAGTACTACTCGTGAGGGGAATGGATCTCATATTCTCACTCATCTCAAGAACAGTTCTTCCAAAGCTGCAGGCGGGTTAGGAAAGGCAAGCAAAGGTATCTTCAATAAGATGACCCGAAGTGGCAGCAGCAGTGGAAAGGATGGTGTGGAAGAATACTCAGTTTTTAAGGTCATCCGCTTGCCTCTTGTCGAGCAAACTCGAAAGACGAGGATCGCCAAGCGACTTGAAGATTCGAAGGACAAGACCGAATTTTGGATGCCTGCTTTACCTTGGAGATGCATAGAGTAAGTGGATCTATCCTGCTGAGTTATGTGTAGCTTCTGATATTGCAACAGCTATCTCAACTTCAGGGGCTGTGACGTGGAAGGTCTATATCGGGTTCCTGGAGGGGTGTTGCAAGTCAAAGAGTACCAGAAACGTTTTGACCAAGGTTCGTCGGTTTGGTTTTCCCAACTTTACCACCGCTGACCAATACTCAGAGTGCGATATCAACCTCTTCGACGAGCATGAACTTTATGACATCAATATCATTGGCTCCCTGTTCAAAGGATGGCTCCGCAACCTCCCAAATGAGATCCTCCCAAAAGACACTCAAACTCGCATTTCCACGGAATGCGCCGGTGCAACCGAAGCGCCCCAAATGCTCAAAGACGCGCTCTCATCCCTGCCACCGTGGAACTACTACCTCCTCTTCGCCATCACCTGCCACCTAAGTCTCCTCCACGCCTACGTGGACCAAAACCGCATGGACTACAATAACCTCGTCGTCTGCTTCAAACCCTGTCTCGGCATCGACGCCTTTTGCTTCTACTTCCTCGTCTGCGACTGGCGTAACTGCTGGCAGGGCTGTTGGACCGAGAAAGAGGCATTGGCGGAGGAGTACCGCATCCTCGATAACCACTCCAGCAGCGGTGAGAGCTCTGGCGATTCAACAGCCATAGCTGAGGAAAGGTCCCTGGCCTCATCCCACGGTGCGACCGTGCAAACACGTCTCCAGGAACGCCCCAGACCTCCACCCTTGTCATTCACGCAGCCGAGCGACGAACATCTCGCTAGGGCGACGGGAATGCAGAATGGGACGCTGAGGACGGATGCGCATGTGCCGGAGTTGGCGCCGGTCATGCCCATGTCTCCTATTGGATCAATCGGACACTGAGTGTCTGATACGAGTCGATCCATCTGCGAATTGACCACCAAGAAACTTCGACTATTGCCATGAATTTCTTTAGCTCAGGAGAATATTTCCTCCTGACCTTTCCAAGAGGCTGATTAGCCACCACGAATTTTTCTACTTTTTCATTGTGCGCACCCTTTGTGCTATCAGCGACAGCGATAGCATTGTTTAGCCACCTGGACACCCATCGCATGGTAGCGAGCGATGAGCGCATATGTGTACGATAGATACGGTAGTTACGTTAGCGGTGGCAGTAAGCAGTCTAGTAGTAAAATTGAGAGAATGTTTTTCAATGGATGTAGTTTGTGTACCTCAATGACGCTATATGCCTACTTACCTCTTGCAATCAACATACATATAAGCCCCGGTCATTTCCATTACATGACCCCCCTAACCGTCGCCCTCTCCAGCTCCCCCACAACACCCCCGCCACTGAGCGCCCACTTCTCCCCCACAAAGCCCTCACTAACCCTCGCCCGCAACAGGCCGCTACGAGCCCAGTACTCCATCAGCCCCCTCGCTTCGTCCTTGCTCACGCCCTTCAGCCGCTGCACCTCGACTCCATTCCCCTTCTCAAACACGCTCAGAACGCGCTCGTCGAGCCTCCTAAACGGATCCCGCTGCGCTTCACGCGCGTCGGGGGTTTCGAGCGCGGTGAGGGCGATGGTGAGGGAGGGGAGGACGGGGGCATTGGATTGGGAGGTGGCGGCTAGGACGATGCCGCCATTGGGGAGGGGTTGCTGGCCTGAGAGGTAGGAGGTGAACCATTTTATGAGGGCGAAGTCGTGCGCGTGAATGGGGCCCAGAGAGGGGGTTGTGTAGGCTGTTGTGGGCTGCATGGCGTTCGCTAAGCCGTCGATGCAGAGGAGGATGGGCGGAAGGCCTGGGGCGCTGAGTTCGGACATTAGCAGCTGGAAGATTGGCCAGGCGATGTCGGGGTCTTGGGCGCCGAGGGCACAGAGGCCGGAGAGGGTGAGGGAGGGGGGGAGGGGTGTGGGGATTGTGTTTGGGTGGGGAGGTTGGGTGAGACGGAGGGTGGAGAGGTGGGGGTTTGATTGGGAGATTTTGGATAGGAGGGTGGAGGTGTAGCTTGGTTGGGCGTAGAGGGTGGGTTGGCTGCGGGGGATGGGGGCGTAGGCGGTGTGGCCGATTGTGAGATCTTGGGCTGGGAAGGGTGTTAGCTTGGTGAGGACTTGGGTATGCAAGCGCAATTCGAGAGGGGAAATGGAACGCAAGGTACCTTCGGAGATGTTGACAACGGTCCATTTCTTCAGAAAGGCCATCGTCATTGCTTGTAAAAGCATCAAGCTTTTCCCGCTACCCCGTTCGCCAACCAGGACTCTCCGTACAGTCTTCTTATTATCCTTCACACTCAGCTCCTCGATAAGTTTCCCGTACTCCACCGTCTCCTTCCTAACCAGCATCCCTGGCCTCCTAAACAAGCCCCAACCTTGAGACACCTTGAATGCATCTACCGCCCGCAGCTGGTCGACCAGAGACCCTGGAATACCGAACACCTTTCCCTGTGACCCCTCATCAAGCATTGACTGGACGCTAATGTCTTCCATGCCCTGCACTTCTAGTGCGTTGGTATTGCTAAGCACTATTCGCCTGCGCAGGGCTTTGCGTTCGCCGACGGCCGGAGCTTTGCTTCTATCCACAGGCGCTCTCTTTTTCTTTACGTTGTATCTGGGTTTGACGCCGCGAAATGGGACATAGCTGGTGCGGCTGCTTGTTTTCTTGGGAGGGTTTGCATTTGGCCTTCCTGCACTAAGGAACGAGGTGGTGGAGAAGGCGGCTTTGGTTGTTGTAGAACGGAGTCCAGGGCGGCCAGGTGAGGAGCGGAAGAGGGGAAATGTAGTACCTGAGGCCCTTGAACGACATCTCCAGCAAGTTGAGAATGCCATCGTGGGCTGAGCTCAGCTAGAATGGAGTCAATGGTCGTCAGTAGAAGCTCTTCGGAGACAAGATATCTATGTCGCTGCTTTAAAAAGTTTCGCCTATAGACTTGCTAAGGCGGCACTGCAGAAAGTTTTATACCCTCAGCAGCTGGACGTCGAACTGTTTTTTCTGCTCCAGTTCCCCCAAAAAACACCTTAATGACGGACACTGCAATGGAAACATCAGAGGCTGCAGATGGAGGTGTAGCACTCCCAGGCACGGAACCCACAAAACCCAAGCAATCGTTCGTCTCGCCTGATCCTCCACCAGCTCCAGCCCACTAACCCTCCCCACCCAAGCTCCGTCACCGTTACCAAACCAATCCCCTACACCTTCGACCTCGGCAACCTCCTCTGCAACGACGCCAACCCCCTCCCCCCTTCCCCCACGGACACCATCCTCTCCGCCACCGCCCGCGACTGCGCCCAAGCCCTCATAAACCAGCTCCTCACAACATGCCCCATAACCTCTCACCCCACCGACGGCGTCCTGATGACTCTCCCTCCACCGACCACACCGTTACCTCGCGAGAAACCACTCCCAGCCGAAAAAGTCGCGACAAAGTGGGAGAAGTTTGCGAAGAAGAAGGGCATCAAGGACAAGAAAAAGGGCGAGGGGAAAATGGTGTTTGATGAGGCGAAAGGAGAGTGGGTGCCCAAGTGGGGGTATAAGGGGAAAAATAGGGAGGGCGAGGGAGAGTGGATTGTCGAGGTTGATGAGAAGAAGGAGAAGGAGTTAGGGGACGGGAAGACGGTTAGGGGGGAGGGGAGGAGGGAGAGGGTGGAGAGGGGGAAGAGGGATGCGAGGAAGCAGAGGGCGAACGAGAGTAAGGCGAGGAAGGCTGGGGGTGGGGGATGAAGGGGTGAAAGAGAGGGATGTGGGGGAGGTGGAAGGGGTCGAGGCTTACAATGGGTTGAATTGCATTGCAGGCGCTTGGGGGAGGGCAACTACGCACTGGCTGGAGGTGAATATATGTGAACTTTTCTATATGGTCGAAACGAGGCAATATCTATACCCATCGACAATATTCCCCTTCCCTCTTCGCCACTGCCCCATAACTCTCGACTCGCCCATTCTGCCCTTCCCCACCAACCCTGTCCTCCCTATATACTTCCCCACTCTCGCTCCCACCCTCATCCCCATGAATCGTCCTCTCCCCATCCCCAAACAACCTTTTGAAGAAGTAATCATAACTCGCCCATACGCCCCCAAACACCGCCCCCGTCAAGGCAGCCAGCCACTTCGGGCTTCTACCCTTTTTATCCGCAAACATGCGCGTCAGCGAAAACATAAACGTAATGATGGGCAACCATGTCATAACAAAAATCCACTGCCCAAGTCGTTGTTTTTGGGTCGTTATGGTGTAGGGTTGCAGCTCGTGGAGGTAAGTTTTGTATTCTGAGGGAATGACATGCTCGTCTGCGCCATCGGTGATGAGTTTGAGATAGCGGGCAGAGGGTTGTGCGTAATCCGGGTCAGGGCGGGAGTTGTACGTGCTGCCGCCAGGTAGTGCGGGCGAGAAGAGCGTGTGCGCTTTGAAAGGGGTGCTCGTGGGATGGGCAGGGACGGTGGAGATGCCCGCAGGGAGCTCGTGGCAGGAGATGAGGATATCATGGTAGGAAGCACCGCCGCCTTCGGTGGCTATGATGTGGGCGTAGTCCGCTTTGGTGACTTCGTAGACGACGCCGACGAGGCCTTTGGGCCAGCGGGCTTTATGGTATTTGGGGTGTTTATTGAACGAGAGGGAAGGGAGAAGAGGGGATTGCGAGCCTTTTTCTTCTTCTTCGGGGGTGTTGCTGGAGGGTGGCTGAGTGCGGTATTTAGTGTTGGCAAAGCAGGGCTCCACGTAGGGGATTCCGGCAAGGTCAAAAGTCATTACTAGGTCTGGGACAACGACGTTGAGTTGAGATATGGGGCGGATGCCACGTTTACCTTGGAAGGTTTCAGCGGAGAGGTTGGAGCCATAAGCCAGGTAGAGAACTGTGTCTGGGTTTTCGGGGCCGCCGCCGAGGGCTTGAAGGGTTTCGTTGGGGGAGGTATGGAGGTCGAAGGGGGATTCTTGGAGGGAGGCGAGCAGGCGCTGTTCTGAGGTACGGGGAAGGTGTCGTTTCACGGGACTCGGGCGAGAGGGTTCGGTAGTGATATCGAGAGTCTTTATTCGCTTGAGGGCAACAATGGCATGATCTCCATTGTAGGAGTCAGCTTGTGGTGATGCAGTAATTTGCGATGTCATGTTTCACTGTCTTTGTTACTGAAATCAGCTTTTCTAGAGTCGATAAGTGCTCAACGAAATCAAACACGCGACGTCCTGCCTTTAAACTTCTCTAAAGATATAGATATTCCCCCCACAAGCAAGAGGGCGCTCTCGAACAGATTGATTATTGATGCAACAAAGCCGGAGCGTCGATTAAGCCGAGAGCCGTCTGTATTTCCCGAGCCGGGAGCTAATGAATTACTAGGTATTATAGGGTCCACCTAGCACTCGGCCAGCCCTATAGGGCTGAAAATCCACATCTCATATTTTATTGCTTGAAACGATTCGTTTTAGGTGAACTACGTAGCATTTAGAACCTCTTTGGGGCCCTTCTGATACGCATGCCTCGCCCTGATTGGCCAGTTATAGATATCACCTTATTCCTCTGCTTCTGGTCCTGATCCTGCCTGACCCGTAGCTTAACTATCAGCTGCTTCTTCTTCTTTTGTCCAGAGCTTGCTGTCTAATAAGCTGCTGTACTTGGAAAGTATTTGCAGGTGTTAGAACGACTTCTAAACCGTCTTTGGAATCGATGTATGTGACTGTAGCCTCGAAAGGCGTAGTTGAACAAATGACAATGTTGTACTGCTGTGATTGCTCTGATTCCTTAACAGAAGGAAAGTGCTGAGGTACTAATGCTGAGCTGAACGGAAGAAGCTCTGTAGCTGTTCATGCCTTTCTGATATTCAGTGGTGTAATTGCTTCATGCCGAGCCTGTTGATATATCTCTAGAAAGTTCGTTTTACCGATTGAGTAGCTGGCCTCAAGCCGAGTAATTCGCTGAACATGAGACTTGTACGCAGTAGTCAATGGAGCAAAGATCTCATGCTCTTCTTTTAAACTCTGAAAAAGGTTGAACCAGCCCGCTAAAATATCGTGATCCTGAGTCATAGCACGCTCTGTGTCAAGCGAAGGAACATATGCTGTTTTGATTTGCGGATGACGTTTTAGGAACTTCTGGGGCCAATTGATTCCGACTGACTTATCGTCGCCCTTTTTTATTAGTAGTTCTTTAGCTATCGAACGTACTTGCTCCACACGAGGAGGCCAGCCTCAAGCCTGAAGACGTAGGATCCAGTCACATATAGCTGCTTCTTCTTCGGGGCTAAGTCTTTGAAATTGCTGATTGCGTGCAGCAGCAGTCTTTCGACCATCGATCCGATCCGAAAGAGTACTACTTGATATTTCATATTGACGAGCGAGTTTTGCTATGAAAGGATTTTCTGCTGAAGCCTCGTTCCAACGGGCGTGAGCAAGCGTTATGCGCTCTTCCTGTGAAAGTTCTATATCTTCAGAAGGTATGAAGGAGGTAGGGGGGGTGACTGCCATCTTTTTTTGCTGATATGTTGAAGAATTACACGTTGGCAGCAATAAGATATGAAACGTGGGTTTTCAGCCCTATAGGGCTGGCCGACTGCTAGGTTTAGTCGAGTGCTAGGTGGACCCTTCTATTCTAAAGCGTGCTTAGGTACCTTAGAGAGTACTCATACCTGTAAGGTACCTACCTGACTGTAAAGTAATCAATCTACCTTACCTTACCCTCATTAATTATTGAGACAATGACGGGGAGACCTGAGGTTTTCCGCTGGCTTCTTAACGTGGAAGAGAGATGGCCGGCATTAGATGCTTCGGGCAAAGTCACAAAATCCACAAAAGAATGGGGATCAAGCAAGGATGTAGAGCCAACTCTCGACCGGCTTCCACCTGAAGAAAAAGCAAAGGTACTCCGCTTCCATTTCATTCGCGACGCGAAGCTCTGTCTGGGCTCGTTCCTACTAAAGCACCACGCCATCGCCTTTGTGTGTAATCTGTCGTGGGCCGAAACGGTTATCAGCGAGGATGAAAACCGCAAGCCCTGCTACAAAGCCACCGATCCCAACGGCCAGACATTGGAGTTCAATGTCTCCCATCATGGCACTCTGGTTGCAATGGTAGGCTGCACAGGTCACAAGACTAAAATGGGAGTGGATGTTGTGCAAATGAATTTCGAAAAAGACTTTGCCGCAGTCAAATTAGATAAAGGAGGTTTCTCAGGTTGGGTTAAAACGTATGAGCTGGTGTTTTCAGACAGGGAGATTGCTGAGATTAGCGGGTACACAACACCCGCGGCCTCTGACTTCCGCGTTGAGATCAAGGCCAAGCTCTGCCACTTCTATGCGCACTGGTGCCTTAAAGAAGCTTACGTGAAGATGACTGGCGAAGCTTTACTGGCCTCATGGCTGAAAGATCTGGAATTCCGAAATGTGCAGGTTCCATTGCCCTCCAGCCAGCTGCAGTCGAAAGAGAATCCTGGAGATTGGGGCCAAATATCTACAGATACCGAGATATGGTTCCGAGGTTCGCGAGTGACAGATGTCAAAATGGAATTGCAAGCATATGGGGAGAACTACATGATCGCTACTGCAATTTCAGATCCTTCTGTCCCACTTCCTTGTTTCCAGCCGTCCATTATCAAGATTTGAACTGGCCCAGGAAGCGGCCACTCTATAAGATACGCTTTCTTAACATTCGCGATGATTCTTTCAACACATCTAGGCATGAAAATTCCATTTCACGAGGACCACGTATCGTCTTACCTACTGTTCTAGGTGGTTTGATAGAGCCTCGACAATGATTATGTTTGATACTCAGATGAAGCACCTTAGACGACGATCTAAGTCCGGAAAGCCCATGTCTTTGTACAGACCTGAATATTTCGAATGGCGAGGCGTATCTAACTAAAAGGGGAAAGCCTCGCTCAACGGAGAAAACACCGCGGTCTTACCCAGGATAATATGTTTCTCGTGTGTGGCTAACCTTGATAGGTCTCGAATTGACTGTTGCAGGTGCACGGCAGTAGGTACTTGGTGTTGCTCCCAGAACGTCAAGCGAAGAAGCGACAGCTGCTCCAACCACGGTTCAGTGACTTTGTACTCAGGATGAGACGGTTGGTGCTATGGCTTATGGAGTTTGTGAATCTCTGCAGGTTGGTATTTGAACTTCTAGAGTGTAGTATCCCCACCGACATCCTTCCCACCCGAGAGCTTACAAAAGCATGACCATGTTTCGGTTGTTGCTCCTCTATCTTAGATGTTCTAGTAGCATGTGGCAGGTTAGTAGAACGTCTTTCATATCAAAGTAAATGTTCCTGTTTATCGTCTTTGCAAAAGCCCTAAGATGACTCGCCGAGACTTCGCTTAAATTAGCTTCGGCCATCCATTTACTTTGATGCGCCGTCGGACTGTGAATGCAAAGTGCCATGGTCTAAACGCGATAATCTGATTTCACTTTATTCCAGGCTCACATTTTCTTTTCATACCATTATGGTCCACAGGTCCTAAATTGAACCATCAAATCCTAATCACTCGTACTGGACCAACAGGTGTTTACGCCAATGGCAGGAGCATTGTCCAATCCTTTGCTGCGATTGGCACGATTCTTTGAGGAAGCACGTGAACACCCAGGCATTGTCGTGTAAGTCTTTTGAGATCTCGAGGATGCTGCAACGGGACTGATGCTTCCGTGGCCAGTGTTCCAGAATCATTGAGAAAGGAAATCGAAGCCTACCTACATCTGCCACAGCATACTGCTTTAAGCGACGTGAAAGCTATTGTGGAAGCCATTGACCATGTCCCAGCCGCCGGTAGAGAGGCTCTATGCCACCGTCTTGACACGTGGTCGAGTGCAATTCTGTGTGGGATCCTCAAGCGTTCCGAAGATTGCCTAGCATATCAAAGAGGTCTGTGCCTGTTGACGGTAAGGTCACTTAGAAGAAAACTGAGGCCTGGCCAACTGAACCTATTTAGGAATCTATATACGAGAATGCCTTGTCTTCGCAAAGCCAACGAGCTTTGCGCTCAAAGAAGAAGATGGCATTGGGAAGTATAGTTTTGTCCTCGCTGCTTCGGAGCTTCACGAATATAGAGAAATCTGAAAACGCGAGAAGATGGGTATGAATCTTGGTCCTAGGAAAGAGACTAAGTACTCATTGATTGTCAGGTGGGATCCCTCGCGCTGGAACTTCTAAAAGACTGCGAGGAGAATAAGGCGAGGTTACGCCATGACGCAGAAACATCTTGGTATGTCTACACTATCAGATATGCCTATGGTTACCATTAAGCCCTAATCCAGCAAACATTAGGCGCGCTCTCGGCGGACTTCTTGCCCATGGCAAGAGCCAAGTGCTCCGACTCATTGCTGGTAGTATGATCCGCGAAATGTTGGCCTCCGGTCTTGCCGTCAAGGACTTCTGGCCAGAACCGGCAGAGATGGACATGTTTGCGGGCTTCCCCAAAAGCCAACACCACACTGCTGCATGGGTTACTAACTTTGAGATTTTCATCGACGACCTCAACTCGCAGCACGTTCTTACTCAAGGGTAAGTCGGTCTTGCCGGGAGCCTGGCCCATTATCTGACCTAGCTGCAGAAGATCCGACGTACTATTTGCGCACGCTGTACTTGTCCAGGAAGCGGACGGGAAGGCAGTCAGATACAGCACGGACAACGAGTCAGCCATTTTAGTCGCAAAGTCCGAAGATCTCGTCATCCTCTTGCCCGCGTCAGACAATGGACCAGCCATATACATCGATGTCCCAATCAAATATATCAGCCATGTTACTGTTGCTACGTTGGAAGAGTCGTCTCAACTCAGCCCGGTAATGGATCGGACGGTAGTAGCTCTTTCGATTCGGATGTCTCACATTCCAGAAAGCTCTTGTTATATCAACACTGTCCAACGGCGTACTAAGTCAATCGAAATTGCCTTTGATAACCTGGAAGCTGCACAAAGCGTCAAAAGGTTATTAGCAGCTGATACAGATCGTGATATCGAGCATCTGCGAGCAAGTCAATCGGTATATGACATTGATGTGTCACAACCGAATGATGATCGGATGGACGATTCGGATATGCCTGATCCAATTATGGCAGATATTGAGCATCTGAGAAAACCTGTCCCACCCGCCGATGCTTTAAATCCAAAAGATCAGTCGTTTAAATATCCTTCGATCAGTCAATCAGAAAAGAGGATTGACATCTCGCAACTCCAGATGAACGGCGTCAGTATGAGTAATTGCTTTCTCGAAGGACCAGAACATCTAATAGCCACGGCGTCACAAGCCAATGCGTTACTTCCTCTAGAAACGCCGCTCGAGCTATCAAATCTAAGGCAGCTTGGTGCTATTGACGCCCAACATCCAGAATTGCTACATAGGAGAGAAACCCACGTTGAAGTGACCAACGGGCCCTTATCAACGCTGCAAATGGCGAGCGTGTGTCCCGGCATTCCTGTCCATATAGTAGAAGAAAAGTTCTACCAATCAGGGGAACAGCTTGAAGACGCTTCTGAAGCTGGGCTGAGGAGTTCTGCACAGTGGCGAAATGGTAAGCGACTAATTGAACGTGCCCCAGAATTCGAAAATCTTCCTAAAGAGCCGGACAATCAAAAGAGCATACTGGAAGAGCAACGACGTAAAGTCGGTGATTCATTTCCACCGCAGGATGAGGACCATAATAGCTTGTACGATGCCAGCCCGAAGACTCCTCAAGGCGAGCCTCAACCGGCAGAGCATTCTGTTGAGCAGATCTCAACGAATGTCAACCAAGAAATTCTAGCGAGAGAAAGCCCAAAGTCAAACCAGCGCAGCAAACCTGGCAAATCCTTGTCTAAGAAATTAACGAAACGTATGCGGAACGATGATGGTGAAGTAGCTACCAAAACACCAACAAAAAACGCGACAAAACCCCGGACCTTGAAGAAGCCGAGCTCTAAGGGAAAGAATGCAAATTTTGGTAATGGTAATACAGGAGGACATGTTCAATCTAAGCGTCGTCAAGGCAAACAGCAAACTAAGACGTCCAAAAGTACTACGGATGACAATCATACGATTGAGGCTATTGACGAGTTCGAAATCCCGGACTCGCCAGCACGGCCGAAGGGTCATCGGAAACCCGTTTCGAAGGCTTCCCCTAGGACGCAAAATACCACAGAAACCCATGCCCAAACTGAGAAGAGAGATGTCCCTTCTAAATTTGCTATGCTATCCACATCATCTGAAAACACCCGAAAAGCACAACTGAACGACAAAGCTAAAAGTGCGGACGCGGTGAACTGGGATGAAGACCTGAACGTCGATGAAACGGAGATTGAGGTTTCTTCTCGTCCTGGGAAACGGAAAGCTGCGAAAAGCATGAGAGCGTCTGTCGCCAAAGGTAAGTCGCCGAAGGTTGCACAGGCTAATTCAGCCAAAAAGCTGGCAGCGACGGGAAAAGCCAGCACGGCGCCTTTGACTAGACCAAGGACTAGGCGCGCAGCAGCTCTGACTGCAAACAAGAAGATTCAAGGCATTGCCGAATCGGATGCTAGTGAGAAGGAAGAGGCACTCGGTGTTCAGTCTTCGAAGCCGAACGGAAGGATCAGTATGGCCCAGGACAAAAAAAATCCGAAAATAAGCCAATCACCGGGGGATCATGGAAATTCTGGCAGTGTCGCACAGAAGATCGCTTCAATTGTCACTCCGGATATCTCTTTGAATAACCAGCAACGCCATAACCAAAGTAAATCCCCTTCACAGCCACAAGCTCAAGCGGAACCGCTAGCACCCAAGACAGATCCAAAGACCAGCCCATCTGACGAAATCGTTCTTGTCGATCACAGCGAGACGTTCCAGAAAGCGGTAGAAATGAAGCAGGGTACTTTACAACGGGATAAATTGGGCACGACAAGCTACGTGTTGAATGGTGAGCAAACCGTTGAGAAAGATGTACCCGTTCTAGCCATGGATGAGGATATTGATACTGGAGACCTTGGCTTCTCTGCTATGGAGGATAGCCACTTCCAAGATGCCATGGCATTCTCTACTGGAAATCATTTTCATGGCTCAAAGTCACCAAAATCTGAAGGCAACGGCCCGAACTTAGCTATTGATTATACTATTAAGGGGACTCGAGCTTCCGAGTTGAGCCATGTTAGAATTCACGATCAAAGCCTGGAAAACACTGACAAGATCATTGAAACGTCTATTTCTAACAGTAGGGAACCTTGGGCCAGCAAGCTCATCGGTGCTCTGAAGACTGTTCCAAGGGTACTAGAAGTGAAAACCCCACAGAGTCCCGAGAAAATAGCAAAACAGACCCCAACACAGCATGTGTCTTACAATATCGCTAAGGCTGGGGAATCAAGACTGGCAAGTAAGGCTGTCCAGTCTGGGGGATGTACGAGAGGAGTTTCTCCGACTTCTTTGCCTCATCGCGTGGGTTATCAGAAGCGCAATGAAGAGCCAACTCGTGAGACGATAGTAGACGGGACTGAAGCGCAGGAACATGAGCACCAGTACCATGGACAAATCCCGACCAGCGCTCAAGTTCCTGCGACAGATGCGGCCTATGCTCGCCCTGCCGTCAGTCCTGCCTTGAAACCTTCGATGACCCAACCTTTGGAAGTAGTTCAAGTCTCTTCTGGAGTAGAAGATAGTTCTGATGAAAGTGTTGTGGACAACCCCGACGTAAGGAACGATACGGCAATTGATCCGATTCAGACCGCTGCATGGGCCGCCCAGGATGGATTAGATATGTCACAAGCAGCGGATACAATGCCCCAGGTGCTCGCTACAAAAGTGGTTGAAGAAGTAGCAGCCTCTGAGTCAGTTACGAAAGTAAGGTCTAAGCAGCGTAAGAGGAGGGGAGCAGAAATTGTGAGACCAAGTTCCAGTAAAGCTATCACAAACGCTTCGCCGAAGACCAGCTCCGGAGGCATTGAGACGTATGGACGTACTCCGGATCCAAAGCGGAAATCCAATTTGATCAGCTTCAGTGCAAAAGGGCCGCGCAATCAAGGTGTAGCTTCAAGTCAGAGGCCTGAGACACTTATAAGTAACGAGCATCAAGCCCCTCATGCCGTATACCCCAAAAAGCGTCAGGTCTACAAGCTTGAGCACGGAATTAACGACATTGGCGAGGTTCCTCCTGAAGACCGTTCACCCATTGAGACGCGTATAATAGCCCCCGCTGGTGACCATCGGGCACAAGGAGCAGCACCGAGACATGGCGAAAGGCGTGTAGGCAAGCTTATATCGAAGCTGCGAAAAGCGATGCCATCCACAACGCGCGATGATGTCGCTATTACTTCGCCCCACGGGGAAGCCGCTCTTTCAAAAGGACTTGACATAGACGATAATGCGCTTGTTGCAGAAATCCCGAATACTGTGCCTGTAGCGGCTGCGCCTACTTTAGCAGCACAACCATTTGTTTCGATTGCTGACATGGGATCGAATTCTGGAGCGAAATCGAGAAGGGGCGAAAACAAGGTTTCTACAAGCACCTTGACCGCAGTGCCCTTGGGATTGCCAAATACCGCTCCAGTTGGATTAGACCGCAGGCCGTCTCTACTTACCCCTCGTCTCATCGATGCTGCCCCAAGGGAAAACAAAAGGCAGGCAGATGAGTTTGGTGTTAAGGAGTTGAACGAGATTGCTCTGGGAAAACGCCGAAAATTGTCTTCCAAGGTCCCTGTCGCAGAAATGATCGTACCAGAATTAGTATCAAAACGGAGCAGGTCAATAGAACAAAACCTTTCACAGAGAACAGGTTCACAGAGTGTAAGGGTAAACGAGAAGGGCAGCCCATTGCCTTTCGCTCGCGAAAATGACATTGCGGGAAGTCAGCCTCGTCTCACACAAGACATAGTGAGGCTTCCAGCAAAAGCCAGACTTAACAGAGCTGAACGAAATGAGCCTACACTACCATTTGATGAGATTGAACTGGATGAAACTAAGATAACGTTTCGTCAAGTCTCGAGGGCAGCACATTCGAAAAAATGGCCCCTAGGCTCATCGGGAAACAGCAAGTTACAGCCAAGCTCACCAAACGCTTCCTCGAGCATTGTTGACGAAATGGAGCCTCACCATATTCATCCAAGCGGCCATTTCATTAACGTCGAGACGGAAAATGTCATCACCGTCCATGAACCTCCAGACCCTTTCGTCGGAGCGGCCAAAGGACAGTCGAATACATTCATAGATGCCCTTCAGAGAACAAATGATCGCCCTCATAAGCTTCCTGTAAAGGATCGGAGAATGTCGATTGTGGGTGTTCATAAAGCCTCACGTGTGGTTACCTATGATGAAGACCTGGATAGGGGTGATGGAGATCTAACTAAGGGTGATGAAGACGTGAATGAGGGTGATCAAGATCTGGAGAAAACGCTAGTCGAACCAGACGCACCGGAGGAGCATTCCGAAACCGCCTCGCAGACCAGCTCAACCTCCCAGAGCTTTCATTCCGAAGACAAATCGCCGTCTCGAAATCGCTCTGGCAGCGCTCATGCCAACGGAGACGATAAGTGGCAAGGAGCTCTCCAACCCCACCAACATGATACACTCAACGTTCTCCACGATGTCTCCCATGTAAGCTTTCCATCTCGATTCCCATATGCAATCACAAACGCTGACCCCAACCCTAGCACCTCTTACGTCACCTTGTCTCCAAAGAAACCGCAGTCCAAGATCTCGTCAACGACTACAAACGTGGCGGTGAGCGTCTTCTCAGTAAATTCAAGAATGCCCGTCAAGAGGAACTCGATATCTATCAGGGTCGAAATAGTGAATCGAAGAGGAAGTTGGCGACGTTATACAAAGGGGCTGAGGAAGAGATGGTTAGGGAGCTCAAGGAGGTCAAAAGAAGGCCTGTGAGGGAGTACGAGAAGAGCTGGCAAGAGCATCGAAAGGCACAGAAAGCTCGGTTGGAGGCGGCGTTGGGGGCTTTTGAGGAGTAGAGCGACCGGGTTTGCGACTGTTGTTTTTTAGGGGGCAATTTTCATGTGTTTAGCTAGCTTGCTTTGTTGGTAGGAACAGTTCAAACGTAGCATCATTTCTGCAAGTCGAGTTTTTCTTGAGAGCTGAGAGTACTTCTACCTCATCGGTTAAGGTTGTATTTAACCCCCATTCCTCCAACCCCACAAACCCCCTCGGATCACGAACACAAACCCTCCCTCCAAGACTACCCTTTGCAAAAATCGTCATGTTCCGATGAAACATTATCTATCAGTGATTTGGTAACGGGTTAGTTTGCAAGAAATTGATGGTCCGGTTGTTTGATATAAGCGTTGTGAAGAGAAAATGAAAGAACCGAGTCCAAGTGGAACAAATTCTTGCATTCGGCTTTTCCAAAACGTACGCGCCAACAAAAGGTAATCTTACCTACCTACCGTACAGACTACAGTACCTTTTGCAACGGGTTTACGAACCCCAGCGGTCAATTTTACTGGTGGTTTAGGGTCTTCCTACATATATACATAGCGGAGGTTCGGCTGGAAATAAAATTTAATCTTCTGTTTTCTTTGGGGGTTTTGTGTGCTTGAGAGGTTTGAGGTGAGATTGGATTATGGGAGGGGTGGGGGGGTGGTGGTGGTGGTGGTGGTGGTGGTGATGTTTGAGTAGATGCTGTATCTTGCTTCGATTAAGATCTACTCGTGATTAAGGTATCTATGTCATGAGATTTTAATTCTCCCGCACGCCTCGACTGCCGCGCCTTGCTACAGTATGTAGTAGCCCGATTTCAGTTCGTTGAATTTGTAGAGCCGTCATGGAAGTCGCCACGGCCTTTTTCTGTTATCGTAACTGTTCGGACTACGCTGGGCAGAAGGAAAGAAGGCGCAAAAAAGTCCTTGTGGGTTTGGCGGAATTGGATCCTGTTTCCGGCATCGAGCTGATTCGGGTGGAGTTGGGAAATGCGGTAGGTAAGGGAGCACGGATGGAAAGGTGGGTCTCGAATTGCATTATAGTCGAGTGGTAATCTCCTAGTAAGTATGTAGTAACCGTGTCCGTGGTTCGTGCAGGTCGAGTATTGTGGAAGTGTAGGTTACCCTTTTGTCTGCAGTCCTTCGCTTTCTCTGTCGCTAGAACTGATTCGACTGGTTTGATTCGAGTAATTCAGTCTGCGTGATAGTAGTCGGGATCGATGTTTATAGGTTCTTCTAATAAGTACAAGGTTCGTAACCAGCACCACGTATAGATGGATTTCGTCGCTGGCACTATTGTGGTCTGGGTTTCGGTTGCTGCGCTGAGGGGTTTGAGTGTTTTATGAACGGTAGCTTTTCGAGTTGGTGGAATAGAGCACTCGTGTTGGTATAAGGTTTGGGCATGTGAGGGTGACGGGTTGGTTGAGAGTTGCTGTGTGGAGGTTTGGAGGTCCGATGTAGGGGTTGAGGATGGAAGGGCTTGAGGGTATTGCAATGGGTTTGGAAGGGTAGGAGTTGTGGTGAGAGAGGGCGATTCTTAAGACGGATCGAGACATAATAAGCCATTAGAAGAGGTAGGCGAAGAATGAGGACTGGAGTGATAGTATCTTTGGTGAAGAAGAAGGGAATGAATGCTTGGGACCTCGTGGGTAGGATTGAGAATATGCACTGTGCAGTTTGCGGCAGAGCATCAAAGGCAATGTTGTGGGCCACAGAAGACTAAGATTCCGAGATAGCTTGACCTTAGAGGTGAATTAGGAGAGGGAGGGTGGAGGCAGGCGCAAGGGATCGCTTCTTGATAGAGAGAAATGGAGGAGTAGGGTATTCGACGCGATACGGATGCTATTAGAGTACCTCGTACTACGACAGCAAAACAGTTGAGCCCTAGGACGCTGGAGATCTTGGTTCGGTATTGGAAGAGGTCGTTCACACATCGATGAACTGCCTTTGGCTGACGTATTCGTGGAGGCGTGAGTACATGCTGTGACGAGAATAATGAACGCGCACGCGACAAGATCGCCAAGGATCAGGCGGACTATTCAAATCGTTTGATGTGGATGGCGTCGCAGCACTTCTCTACTTGGTTGATGCACAAAGAGGGTCTAGAGGCAGAACCGTGGACTCGCCAGACCTAGCCGCGAGCTACCTCACAACTTTTGGCTAACCACACAGCATCGAAAGGCCATCAACATGCAGAGGTTCTGCAGCCCTCGGAGGGAGACTGTCCGGTATCTTTTTTAGCCGTCTAAGATGTATGTCTCCAGTCAAGGGTTGTGCGCGTCGCGTATATGTGAAACGTTGTCTCTGATGGAGATCCGGGACAAGATGTTTCGGATTTGTTCCGTTTAATCTCGCGAGCGATCTCTAAAGAAAAACTCGAGTTTAGTAGTGTTGGAGGCTGAGTTGAAGGACAGAGGCTTATCTGGATATGAGTCTGGACACCAGCAGATCAACACGGAAATTCTGGGATGATTGTTTCGAACTGGTGGAAAATGTTCGATTGTACGAGCGTTTTCCGTGGATAGATGATTCTATCTAGCTTGTTTGAGTCTTTTGTAGTCCACTGGGAGGAGGTGGGTGTTGGTGGCCGGGATTTTCAACCGCTGGCTTCAGCGCAGTGATCCAACCACTGGGAGATCAATCCAGAATATTCCCGATCGTTTAAAGCAAATCCGCTCGTACGAACAACTGGTTCGAGTGGAATGGAACAAGGCAATTAGTCTTGGAGCGGAGATGAGAACTGAGAATGGGATGAAAAAGAGCTTGGATACGCGGTGTGGAGTCGGGGTTCGTTGTGTGGAATATTTGCAGGTTCGTCAGTTTGAAAGGCCCTGAACTTGGCTCGTAAAGTTGGTCCTGTCTGCTTGAGTCGACTTTCCTGGTGGACGATACGATTGATTTCAAGGGCCGAATTTCGAGGTCATTGAACAAGCTGTCAGCGTCAGCAAATCCACCGCCTCCCACACCTGTTAATACTGTTACCCTCATGAGATGAATGGCGCTACCAATATAGATCATACTGATAGCCAAGGGTCGTGGTCTGGTAGATGGAGTATGGCTTATATGAAAATCAGAGCATGTAGGCTGCTGTACAGCTGTTGTCGATGCCATGGCCCTGAACAATGGGCAGCCTCTTTACCAATTTTTGTAGCAATGCTTTTCACACTTTGTGTAGCTGGCCTGTGATGGTGTAGTGGCAACTTAACCCATATTTGGACTCTCGAGTTGTTGAGTTAAGGGAAGAAGTATATTGGTAGCATTGCAGTGGAGAGACAGGTGGTTCGAGTCCAGAGCCCAAATGAACAGAAGCTGGTTCGATGAGGTTGAACACGTCTGACGAGGGAGTAGTTGTTGGGGAACGTGTTCAAGGCCGACAGTCTGCCACTTTGAAGAAAGAGCTTCTAATGCGTAGACAGATGGACTCTTCGTACGGCTTTGCCCATAATCTTGCCGGCGCGTCTGCAGTGCCAACCACATCATGAATCGGTCGGTGATCTTACGGTGGTGGAACCCATAAGTAATAGGCTCGGCCGGTCCACAGTCTGCTATTTAAGCAGAGACAGTCATAGAAATGACTGCGCGCGGAAGTGATTGGAAAAACAAACTTGAACATGCGTTCGATAAGGATAGCCCTCGCTCGTCTCGCTTGTAGCTGTCGGGTTTATCTTGGACGAAAAATAGGCCTAGAAATACTTGGTAGAGAAGGCGCGGCAGAAGGGTCAAAAGAGGAATGTCAACACTCGTACCATTGAGCGTTTGGCGGCTGAAACACACTCGGCAGTGCAACACTCATCAATGTCAAGAAGCGTTTCATTACTAAACGCCACCACTCGGTCTTGAAGATGCCAGAGAGACCAGATTCGTTTTTCATCCATGCGCGCGTCCAAAATATCCGTATGGTACGAGTGTTCGTAGCATTTTAGCCTATGGATAACATAGGAGATATACCAGCGAAGGCTTGGTAACACTGCGCTGGAACGCGTTTGCCTTTGTCGGAAACTCGTGTGCTCGCTCAACATAGACAACGGTATTTGATGGGCTCGCAAATCGAGGGACTTGTCGGGTTTGTTTACCAAGTTGCATTACTTGCAGCTCACAAAAGCGGCGTGCTGGGGAGCATAAGAGAGCCGAATCTACGGTGTTGGACACGCTTATGGCAAGGCCAACGTCGGCTATCTTAGAATTGAGCTTGAAGGATGTTCTGGGCATGGAAGCCTTGAGGAGGAGAAAAGCGATAACAATAGGACTTTAGAAGAGCTTATTCTGGGTATTCGGAATCCTGCGCATTGTAGCAATGGAGGTGTCCTTGATATCATTCTTTGCGGTTTGGAAAGGTCAACATGACAAGGGAGCAGGTCGATTGCGACATGGTCGGAGAGTAAAGAAGAGGATTAGGAACGCGAATGAGCAGGGTGAGCCGAGGACGATTCAGCACAGCGGTAATGCTGGCCACCTCGACTAAACAATGGTCAGCAACATCAAAGTTCGCCGAGACTACTCATGTATGTTCTGTCGGGTGTCGGCAATAACGCGGCCCATTTGGATAAAGGAGATTGCGCATACGAAAGATGCCTTTAGGGTAAAGTAAAGATGAAAGTATCTCGGAAGCCTGTTATCGAGAGCCTAGCAGGGTATCAACGTCGTAAATGCCAAAGTGGATGATGAAGACACTGGACATTCATGCCCTCGACCATCAAGGGCGGTAGCATGATAATCGTCGTTTCTGGCAGGGCGACCAAGGGTGATAGCCAGTAAATTTTCATTTCTCGCAGGATATATTAAAGCATTCCTTCTGGCATGCGTAATCTCCACTTTAATTCCGTGATCCTGATTGAGCAAAGCATCATCCGTGTGTGAGCCCCGGTGGGAGTCGAATTGATATACCTCTTGCTGCTCACACAGAGTGTTAACCAGGAAACTAGTCGCTGGAGTCATACACTGCATGCAGGACAGCATTATGCAAGGTCGGCGAAGCTTGTACGGCATGCGTCAAGGCAGAGCTGATCCATAATGATCTTGGTGTCGCGATCCTCAGATTGCGCACCCATCAAGCAGTTTGCAATAGCCCGTTGTAAAGGGCTCGCGACGGTAGCTACCCAGTGCAGTGGATCTGGGTCAAGGTCCAGAAAGATGACAAGCGAAGTGGTATCGCATGAATGGCTCGTGCATCGAACCGACTTGAGTATGGATAGCACCTATAGACAAACGAGCCAAAGGTTTCTCAAGAAATTCATACCAGCGTGGTTCTGGGAAGCCCCAAGCAGCTTCGACGTCGTCCGGTAGCGACGTGTCCAAGTGCGCGGAAACCTGTGCCCACCCAGTACGGTCAAGTCGTTTCATGGCGGCGACACGAAGCTGCGACCTAATTGTAATGGATGTGCGAAATACCAAATCCTTTGGACGCTTCACAGAAACGGGGGCAGGGCTTGGCGAACCCCATGCCCCCCACGCTGATTTGGAGTCCAGGTTCGTGATTGCGAAGCAGGGGAGAAGGGCCTGGGCAAGTCTACCGAGCATCCCGATATGTGGGATTGCATGCAGGTCAAGTCGATCGAAGCACGGCGGCACTCAAAGCAGCGGAGACCTTGTAGGAATCAAGCCAATGAGAAAGCTTGCAGACATGTCGTTCGGACCACCACTACCCAAGTGCTGATTAATGATGCCAATACCTACAGAGAGAGTCGAGAGAGTCGAGAGAGCAAGTTGTGGCGACGGGCAATCAGACACCGGCATGGGTTGAGCGATGATGTTGAAACTTGCTCGGAGGAAGATGATACGACTAGGCAGGCATAGCCCCAGCCGCTTTGTGAAGGGAGACGCGTGGGGATGGCACACGTGAGCAGCAGAAACCCAACCGAAAAAGCATAAAAGCCTGCCCGAAGTGGAACTGATGCTCTTTTCACTTTTCACACCAACTTCAACGCTACTTTACTTTAAATTTGCATGCTGCAACGACAATGATAATTGGGATAATTGGGATGACGGGATTAATTCCCCTGAGAGGCCGGGAGTAGAGTTGATGATTTGTTATTGGTATCAAATGCGTGGGGGGCCCCGTTAGGGTTTGGATAATAGACAACTTTGTCCTGGAATTTTACCAGAATGCCAGGGTACTAATAAGATCGCATGACCCGCTCACCATTCCATCAATAGTAGACTGTCTCGCCTGAGCTTTCCATGGCTCGCATGATGTCTTGATCGGTCGTGGTGGTAAGCTTTGTCTTTAGAGATGATCGTCATGATGTCAAAGGCTTCTAGAGGCCTTCGAGAAGGCTAGGAGTGGAACCGTCGAAGGCTGGGAAGGCGTAGGTTCGCAGGCCTTGTATGGCACGATACCTTCTGGCTTAACGTTAGTCGTTGTTTGGTGTTGTGGGCGTTTGGACGGCCTGGAAGTTGGTGGGTGTGCGATGACTGGCTAAGAGGGGAGCGAAGGGCGCTAGAAGGTTGATGGAAGAGCACAGAATGCGGAGTCTGGAGATCGACGAGCCAAGAACGCCCCTTCTAGCGTTGTTCTACCGTGTTTCTAGCGTCTTTCTCGAACATTGCCTCTTTGGACCCCCGATGGTGGGGTAAGAGACAGGGGGTTCTGGTGCATTAGGCTGATCCTACCGACGAATGACGATGGGAGGCTTATAGGGTGACAGAGCAGCCCACGAATGCAAATATGCAATCCTCTCTGCGCTTCGAACTAACGCTGCAACCGATAGCCTATGAGAAGTGCAGCCCAAGTTGCTGGACAGGTCTGGAGTTCGAACTGATCAAGGGTGGGATAGGCTGGGACATATGCAGCTATGCGACATGGGTATCCGCGATTAGGCAAACACGCAGCCAGCATGCTTCAGGACTACGATGGCAGAAGTGGCAGACAACTTCCAAAGTGAACAAGGAACAAAGATCCTACTCATGCGACTTGCGAGCTCCCCATGTAGCGCGCCGCTCATGAGTAGGATCTTGCTTGGGATTGCTTTCCAATCTCTTACACCGCCAATAGCTGTCTGGACTGTCATGCACCCCCTGCAATGATTCACCCCATCTCCCGGAACGTGTGATACTCTGCTTCACCCTCGTCTCCACATTACCCCATATGGCTTTCGCTCCTCTGCTAGCCAACGCTGGTCGAGGGCATGGAAATGGGAATATAAGAGTCCCCTCCCATCTCCCATCTCCCCATTACCCTTTCCATTCATCCAAACACTTGCCCCCTTACTACTCCACCTCCTTCCCCCCGTGGTACTCGTTCAGAGTCAAGGGTCTTTCCCTTCTCTTATCCTGTCCGCTTGGCACCGATCAGTCTCATCCCGATCATCGCCACCATGGATACCATCTCAAAATACAACGTAGTGCACAAGCTTGAGAAGCGTGGTCTGCTCATTGCTATCAACTGTGTTGCCGGCTTGTCCATCTTCTTCTTCGGTTATGATCAGGGTATGATGGGTGGTGTCAACGGTGCACCCAATTACTACGAGAAGACCATGAAATTCGGCCATGTGGGGCCCGCTCCAGAGAAAGCGCCCGTCATTGATAACACTCTCCTTCAAGGAGGAATTGTAAGTATTTCCAAAGCCTGGAGATATGCCAGGACATCCTAACAAATGGTAGGTCTCTATCTACTACGTCGGTACCTTGGTCGGCTGTCTCGTTGGTGGTTGGTTCGGTGACAAATATGGCCGCATAAAGACCATCGGGCTTGGTGCGGGTTGGGCTGTCCTCGGTGCTACTCTTCAATGCTCTGCTCAGAACTCCACCTGGATGATCTTCGCTCGCCTCATCAACGGCTGGGGTACTGGTATCCTGAACGCTATTGTTCCTGTCTGGGCTACTGAGACTGCGGAACACAAGTCCCGTGGACAATTCGTCGCCATTGAATTTACCTTGAACATTTTCGGTGTCGTGGTCGCCTATTGGCTTGAATAGTAAGTTATGCGGGACACCCTTCGGTTGATCGGGTAGCTAAGCTGTGAAACAGCGGATGTTCATTCTACACCGGAGGCAACGGGTCTTTTGTCTGGCGATTCCCAATTGCTTTCCAGATTATTCCACTTCTCTTCCTTTTCGCCATTGTGTGGCTCTTCCCTGAGTCTCCCCGTTGGCTCACAAAGGTCGGTCGCGAGGAAGAGGCACGCTACATTCTAGGTCGCCTCCGTGGCGAATCCGGCGAAGACATGGGCAAGGCCGAAGCCGAGTTCCAGGACATCCGCAACATTGCCGAGCTCGAACGCAAGACCACCAAGACACAATCCTACTTCGCCATGTTCTTCGGTATCGGCTCCGGCAAACTTCACACCGGTCGCCGTGTCCAGCTTGTCATCTGGCTCCAGATCATGCAGGAATGGATTGGTATCGCCGGTGTCACCATCTACGCTCCCACCATCTTCCGCACAGCCGGTATCAGCAACAATCAAGTCCAGTGGATCTCCGGTCTCAACACCATCACCTACATGCTCGCCACCCTCATCTGCGTCTTCACCCTCGACAAAATCGGCCGTCGCTGGACCCTCTACTGGGGCTCCGTCGTCCAGGGCATCTCCATGTTCCTCGCCGGTGGTCTCTCCCGCGCGGGTCAAAACCAACCCCCGGGCTCCGCCGCCGCCAGAGGCTACAGCTCCGGCGCCGTCGCCATGATCTTCCTCTTCACCGCCACCTTCGGCGCCACCTGGCTCACCGTCCCCTGGCTCTACCCCGCCGAGATCTTCCCCCTCCAAGTCCGCGCCAAAGGCAACGCCTGGGGTGTGGTCGGCTGGTCCGTCGGAAACGGCTGGCTCACCCTCCTCTTGCCCGTCATGTTCAAGGCCCTCAACGAAAAAACTTACTACATCTTCGCCGCCGCCAACGTCATCACCATCCCCATGGTCTGGGCCCTCTACCCAGAGTCCAGCCAGCGCACCCTCGAGGAAATGGACCTGCTGTTCGCGGCCGACAGCCCCTGGAACTGGGAGGCCGAGAAGAACTTCCGCATCCTCAAGGAGCAGAACCCGGATCTTGTGCAGGCGGCTGGGCGCGGCCACTCGGTCGTGGATCCGGAGACTGGGCTCCCCAGACGCGGCAGCAGGCATATGTCCCTGGATGTCGACGCGATGCAGACGCACCACGATGATGGCGCGCTGGAGGAGAAGCAGACCTTCAAGCACGGTTAGCTGTAGCCCCCTAGCTAGGAGATCTGTCGGATCTGGCATGGGTATCACGGTCTCGCAATTCTAGATTTTTTCAGCAAGGTGTTTTTCTTTTCTTTTCCATCCATTGGATAGAAAACAGGCAGGGGCGGGCGGTGGGTTGGTTGGTCGGTCGATTGGATGGACCTGGAAATCCCGCGACTGCGATACCCAGAGGATCTATATACCTAAAACACCACATTGCTACAAATGACAAAGGATATTCTGCAAACGCACGCTTTTATTTCTCACTTTTTTGCGCTCCATCACCTCCGAACTTTCCTCTTGGAAAAATGACAACACCTACCCAATCAAGGTACAGTAGCTCCCCCACCAGACCACACCTTGCCTCACTACCTACCTAGTGAACCACCTAAGGTATTAAAGTAACCACCGTCTATCCCAACGCGTTCTGGGCGTCGCACTACCTAAAGTACCTACAGTAGTAGTACCCACGTGCTGAACAACACCACCGCCCTACCTACCTAACCAACGATCCGTTAATATCTTACCTTAGCTTCCACCTCCTAAACACACACACTTTCCCTCTCCCTTACCTTAGCCCGCGCACCTAAAGTCTCCCCCTACTAGCCCCCCCTCTCAAATCACGACTTCATTAATCTACCTTACCTACCTTATCTATCCTGCTTCCTTATCCGCACTGGAGGGGGGGTTTTCCAAACTGAACGAAAGCGGTTTTTTGTGGATCGAATGCTAGTAACCTACCTTGGAGGGTGGATTGTGTATGCCGCTTTGCTTCGGCGATGTTTGAGTCTACGGGAAACTGGGGACTTATACCTTATGGGAAACCTTTGGTGAGGTGGTCTCGATTGGGCATGATGAATAGGTAGTTTGGCTGTGCGGGTGGGGGAAATATGTTTTTGCGTGATGGGGGAGCGGTGGATGGTGGGGTGGGGGGTGAGGGAAGGGGGGTGAGGGAGGGGAGGTTTGGGTGGGATGGGATGGGATGGGATGGGATGGGATGGGATGGGATGGGATGGGGTATGGTGCTGGGGAATGATGGATGTCTTGCTAATGCTTTGTCGAGGGATGAGTGAGGGTGTTGGGTTTGTGGGTGAGAGATGGATCAAATGACTGTCTGAGATTGAAGCAGTTCACATTTTCTAGTATGACTAATTAACTACCTTGCCTACCTATAACTCGCTCCACTACTCTACCCGTGTCGTAGACTCTTGTTGATCTCTTTTATGGGTCTTGGGGATTGCTGTTGATGACCTTGGTGAGTGCTGATCTTTTATGGACGAGGTGCGAGAACTGTTGGATAGATTGTTTCGATTCTTGCATTCTTGGTCATGACTGCTTTGAAGCAAACACGTCGAGTCCTTTTATCATTACATGCGCAGTGAGCAGACATCGTTTCAGCAGTATTCTTCTGAGCAGCGGCGTAGTGTAGATTGATCTTTCCGGTAGAGACCGACTTCGGTATGCCGAGATCCATGGTTGCTATGATGAAGGAGGTTGGTCCAGCATGCAGGATCCCCTCAGCTTGAACAGAAATGGCGATGGGAAGACCCTAGACGTGGGCATGACTAGGAAATGTGATAGTCAATTGGGTATGTAGGAAAAGATTCCGAGACCAGAAAGATGAGAGGCAGAATTTGACTTTTGGCGAGAAGACAAGGGTTCAATTTATGACAGATACTTCATCATTATATTGTTCAATCCATGAATGAAAGCCTCGTCGGTGGATGGGGACCCCAAAAGATTGGGAGTCACATCATTTGTTGGGTGGGGTTCTCCATTAAATGGGGTTCCAACCCACAGATAAGGTTGTCATATCGATCTTTCTCCAAAGACAGCAAAACAAAGAGGGGGTTGACTGTTTTGGGGCGATTGGGAGTCAATGGACACAGATGCGATAGGTGCAGACAGATCCTGTGGGAGGCTGGAAGGATATGGAAAGTCTGCACGCACGCCTTTCCAGCAACACGGGCACAGTGGTGATGCTCAGCGGTGTCGCCCTACAGGACATACGCCTCGTCTCTCTTGCGAGGCTGTTTGCCATAGGATATACGAAGGCATCGAATTCGAGAATCTTCGAAAGGCCCTGCCTCAAAGATAGGGGGAAAACTCTGCGGCGACCAAAAGGAATAGTCACGGATGTCCATTAACGTCTGCTGAATGCATGGAGACAGGACAAGTATATCGGACTATGCTTTGACGGACACAGGCCTGGTGATGCTCTGCAATTTCACCCTACGATATAACACTAGTGTCTCTCTTTCAGTCCGCTCTGAAAAGGCAGGAAGCCACACGGTCCGAAAAGCCGGAAAGCTTTAGTTTTCCTGCTCATATGTGGGTCTTTCGTATCTGGTTTCGTTGACCGTATTTGGATTGTTGATCGCTTCAAAACCGACTGTGCCAATGCCTTCTACATCAGTAGTGTGGAAGGTAGGAGGTGGAGAAGGTAGGAGGTGAAGAGGGCAAAGGAAGTGATGGGACTTTAGCCACAATAACCCACGAATACGCGTCAAAGACAAGCTCATTGTTAGTCGAGTGAAGGAATATCCAATTGACTACGACCAACCGAATGCAAGTTTCCTCTGCTTTCACCCAACACTTGCTATCGATTCCACCATCAAATTTACAGAACCAAGATGGCCCCGTGCACGCGTGCTAGGATGAAGCTGGCAGGGCCATTCGCACGGTAAGTCATCGAGCTCAAAAAGAAGCTCGACTACTTCCATATCCATTTACTGACATCTGTAATAGGCCCCACGAAACGATCATCATAGTCAAAGTCGGTCCGAAAAAGGAAACGTTCACCATGCACAAGGAAACTCTCTGCAAAAATTCACCATACTTCAAAGCGGCCCTCGAGGGCAACTTCAAAGAGGCCCGAAAGCGCGTAATCGAGATGCCCGAAGATAATGTCGAAGTCTTTCAAGTCTTTCGAACTTGGCTTTATACGGGGGGGTTTCAGCTCGTGGAGGACAGCTGCAATCACACATGGAAAACACTCAGCTGGGAAATTCTGGTCGGTCTTTACATCTTTGGAGAGTGCCGTCTTATCCGCGAACTTCTAAACCCCGTCATGGACCTACTGATTAAGAAACCCGAAGCTCCCATAGAAGTACCGGTCCATCTCGCACCCTACATTTACGAAAACACTTGCGATATCTCAAGACTGCGGCAGTGGATCAGAAACGCAACGGCTTACGCAGCTGCAGTCACGAAATTGGATAAAAATCCTGCAAAGTTCTTCATTGGATTCCCGCTAGAGTTTTGTCGCGATTTGTCTGAAGCCCTCAAGTATGTCGGCAATCATGGCTGTGGGAATGGGCTCATCTCTATTTCCAACAAGTGCAAGTATCATGTTCTGGATCGAGATGGATATTGCCATCGAAGTAAGGTTGTTGGAGATTGTCATCGTTGGACGAGTAAGGAGCAGCTTTCTCTGAATCAACCAGACGGCGGTCCTATTGGATGATTGTATGCTTGATTCAAGGCGACAAGCATGTGTGAGGGCTTCCTGAACAACCAGGGAATAGATTTGTGGCAACCCTTTTTCTCATACATCGATAGCTGAGGGCATAGGCTTCCGTTTTTCATGATTGATGGCGTCTGTGGTGGCCATGGTTGAACCTAGGGATTGTTCTTGTGATCTCGAAGCCAATATTCAAGAACCAAACTCACATTTAATCTCGATAGAGTCTCTGCAAGAAGTTCTTCTCCATCATGTACCTTGGATGTTGTAACGATAACGAAGAAGTGTTTTCACAATGGATCAAGTTGTAACAGGCCCCCCACGATTGGTAGTTGAAACCACGCGACGCTAGTCTCGGCTATTAGCGTGTGCAGAAAGGTATCGAATTCTTGGCATCGCAATTGTCGCGCCCCCCCCCAAATTTACTATTGAATTCAGACATTCTTGACATTCTCAAACCTTCAACGCTCTATTGGAAAATCAATAGAAAAATCCAACCGGTAAATTTGAAGCTGTTCAAATCTTTCACAGTGCTGACATCCTTTTAGCCCCCCCCCGACCCCCGAAGCCATCATGCCGTCGTCACGCCGAAGTCAGAAACTACCTCTAGAGGATTCACTCATCTCCTCAAGCAATTAGGAAGGATTCGTTTGGAATGATGAGTTCTTCTATTCGACGATTGCAATGAACGCTCGCGTTATTCATGATGATTACACTCGAGGCCGAAAAGAAACTGCATAGAGATAGCAATTCATCTACTAGTCATCGAAAGAAAGCCTCGCCGTTGAATCAGCCTTCACGAATACCGGTACAGGGTAGATAGCCATCGATTGTATACGCCGGAAGAACGCTCCAGGAATGCTCTCTCTTTCTAGAGGCTTGATAGCGAGCTGGCTCATCAATCGATGCATAGGCTTGATGACGTCACCCCGTAGTCTCGTTGAATAGAGTCTCATCGACGAAGACAAGCTGTTCAGCCGTCAGCTGCAACAGATCGGCAATTCAGTTTAATCGCAGCTCATCATTCTGTCTGATGCCGACACGCTGTTCCCTCTTTTCACTTCAGTGTCTCTTCTTCAGGATTCTGAATATGGTGGATCTATGAACATGTATACCCCACTCCTCCCATAGGAACCACACCATCTCTTTCTGCATGGCCCATGGCTGTTGCTCTAGATATGTAATAAGAGAGTCTTCAGCGGCTGGAAAGACCTTACGGGGGGCCCCCTTGGGTCGAAACTGAGGCCTGCACGGCGAATGATATATAAACAGGTTCTCTTGTATATTATAAACGATATCAAAATGACAGTGAACCTCTTCGGCGATAGCTAGGGGGCGTCAGTGTAGTAGTAGAAGACGTACTATTTTGGAGCGAATGAATGGGTCCAGTGAGCGAGGCATAGCTATTTGACAGGTCAGTAAGTGCTTTTGAATAGAGGTCAGTAAGTGCTTTTGAACAGCTTCAAATTTACCGGTTTGATTTTTCTATTGATTTTCCAATAGAGCGTTGAAGGTTTGAGAATGTCAAGAATGTCTGAATTCAATAGTAAATTTGGGGGGGGGGCGCGACAATTGCGATGCCAAGAATTCGATACCTTTCTGCACACGCTAATATATCGGGCCGCTGGCGCTATCGACAAGAACCCTGCAACCTTCACTTCGAAGCAAACGCGCTGGAACTCACCAAGCCTGTTGCTCCTTATCCATGGAAGCTTCAACTCCTTGAGGATCTTATACTCTGGATCACCGTATCATGCTCCGAACGCGCGCCAACAATGGAACGCATACGTGTTAGAGTCGAGGTTCTACCTTGGTCTAATCCTACCGAGTTACTGAGAGATGAAGTGAAATCGCATCAGGATGCGACTAGACCGTATCTTGAACCCTGCGCACAAGAGGTTACTATCAACGAGCTCGCCGAAAGGATAAAGAATCGGTTCATGAACATTCATAGACGGTGAGCGCGTTCCTGTTCTCTTTTGCAAGGGGATTTCGAGAGCATTGAGCTGATACTTCGCTCAATGTCAGCACACTTCACATCAAATGTCTTACAGACTATTGGGGCGATGTACTCGACGCATCCGACGAAAAGGAATATACCTTAACCGTGGGCCATGTCTTCAAGGAAAGAGGCAATATTTCCGACCGGACTGTCAAGGTCGTCCAATCACCACCAGACCCTAATGAGCTGCGCAACCCGCAGCGTTATGACTCAATCCTGCCAGACTCATCCGCCAGACCTCGAAAGCGCTCTCTTGGTCAATCTCTGCCTGGGCCACGCAGTAGCCTGCGCGATGCGGGCTATGATGGCGTTTGGGGTTCTGAGCCATTTGATAGCAGTGAGAGATCAAGCAAGAGGCAGAAGATGCAGACAAGGCCGTTTGATGAATTCGAGTCTGACCGACCGATTCGCTCTTGTGAGAATTTCGAGGAGGGTTTGTACATCTCATCGCAATCTTCCGCGCGACGCGGTTCCCCCGTGCATCAAGTGGACGACTCTCAGAGATCGCCGAGAAACAAGCGTATGTGACAGCTATCGTGTCCATTGCGTGACACTCTCTGCATTACTGACAGTTTCCTCTAGAACCCAATCCGTATGGTACCCCCACCTCGTTGACCGTCCACAGTCCTCGCAAGCTGGCGACAACCAAGTACCAGCCGTTCTCTATCCCAGACTCACCGCCCAGTAGGCCCACATCATTCTATAACGAGAGTGCCTACAAAGCCGATGACTTCGACCTCCGCAACACGAAATCAGAGTCGCCAGAATTAACTTCAGCCCTTGATTTTCCTCTTGACGATGTAGCTGCGATCACGGAAAGAGAATCTGGTTCGAAAATATCTACAAACAATGGGGAAATAGCGACTCCTGCATTGTTGCTTCAATTCAAAGACCAACAAGCCTTGGAGGCTGAACCAGTAGAGTCTAGGCCTCATTCATCCGCTACCGTATTGGCTGTATCTGATAAAGTGAGTACGATTGCTCACCCTTCTTGACTGTCTTTAAAATTTTATTCGATGGCTTCCTACTTGTCGGTTATTCCTACATCACGACACAACGTAGTATTTTATCTCTATCTGCTTGTGTAGCTTACTGATCAACCATGGGACCATGTCTACCCTTTTGCTTTTCGCTCATCAGTGCAGCTTTCGAAAACTTTAGTACTGATATGCTACTACTTTACAGCTTGCCAATGAAAGGCCTGGTCAGTTTGCCAAACCAAAACTTCCACTTTCACGAACACCTCGAGCTAAGACGCATTGCGTTGCCGATGGCGTGAGAGCGCAGTCCTTGGATATCTTCGACCCTATCTATACAGATGTGGAAAGCTCACAAGAAATACACCACATACGTAGTGCTCAAAGACCTTGTTCTGACCCTTTTTTTTCGGGAGCATCTCCCTCCTTACTACCTTTCGTTGGCAAAGAACAGGATCTTAGTGACACATCTTTTGTTGTAACCCGGTTATCCAACCCAAAGTCGAATGCCGCTGTATTACCTACCTCGGACGGGAACAACCCCAACGACCCAGGGTCTGGTGCGGAAACAGAGCTACAGGCTGAAGTGCCAAGGATCATTAAGCCATCCTTTGAACAACAAGTCTTACCCAAAGCAGTTCGCAAAGCGCCTATCTGGGGAGTAGGACAAGTAGTAGATGAACTGCTGCCGTGGGAATCTCAAGTGAAAGATAGGCCAGCAGGCGGAGCGGTGCAATATGTGGCTAAGCAGCAAGAGGCTAAGACCGTCGAGAGAGATCCCTCCACTGAGGTAATTCGAAGGGAAAGTACCCGGGTTGAAACAGAGACCGAGAGGAAAGCCGAAGAAGAGAGGGTTAACGAACAGAAAGCAGCACAAGAGCTAACCGCCAAAAAAGTAGACTTGGTAATGGAACGAGCCAGAGAGGCGAAGTTAGCATCAGAACAGACTGCTGTGAATAAAATGGTGGAGGATAAAAAAGCCAAGGCGAAGCTCGCTAGGGAGAAAAGGGCGGATGAGGACGAAGAGAATCGCAAAAGGTTGGCAGACCAAAAGAAAAGAGCAGAGAAGGATCTAGCAGAGAAGCTAGTGCAAGAGCGAAAGACAAAGGAGGCAAAGGAGGAAAAGGTTCGAAGAGGCGAAGTAGCAGCAAAGGAAAAGCAGGTACAAGCTGTGATGAATAAAGCCTGGCGAAGGGAATTGGCTGCTCAGAAAAGAGCTAGCAACGCAAAACTTGCCAATGATACAGGACCCAACCAACTAAAGCAAGCAGACAGCGCAAAAGCTTGTGAAAACAAGAAAGCTCAAGTAGATCTTGAATCACCCGTGAAAGTTAACGCAAAGGGCGCCGATCTATCACCCGAAGTGTCAATAGGAGCTAAACGGAAAGCCACACCGCAATCAATAGAAGTGAAGCCAGACAAGACACCAAAACTTGGTGAATCTTCGGATGCTAGGCGACGGAAATCTTCTACTCCTTCAAGTATACGTAGCGATCCGGACCGAGTGCGAACATCTATGACACCAGCTGTACCTAGTTCCACCCATAAATTGTTTGGCTCGAGTAATTCCTCGGTAACTGTCAGGTTAAGCGCTCAGCCATCATCATTGCGAAGCGCTCTACGACAGAATTCAGTAGTCTCTAAGAGGTCTGTTTCTTTCATAGACGAGCCGTCAGATCTTGCAAAGCTTGACAGTTCTCCAAGCACGGCAGCGGCATTGAAGTTGAACGGAGCTAGGAACACACAATGTCTGACTGAGGCGACTAAAGAGAGTGCCAAGTCACGGGCGTCTTCTGCCTCTGAGTCATCCGGGTCGGTCTCTAAGGATACATCAAAACAGTTGAAAGACATACGGAAGAAGTCCACCCCCAAGGAAAAGGTACAAACTAAGCTCAACATTAAGCGCGATAAGAAGATGAAGGGACGTGTGATTGACCCTCCTCTCAAACTCCCAGGTCCAGCAATACCAGAAAGTAACATCATCTCCTCCGACTCCGAGATATCCATCTTGAGTGTTTCCGAAAATGAAGGAGATAGGCCACGCAATGCTAAAGCTGGTCCGAGTTTCAAGAAGAAGCCGACAAAAGCCGAAGTTGAGCCTGCCGCCAGAGCGAAGGCTTTGCCAATGTCTGCTACACCAGCTGATAAGACCTGGAAGTCAAATATACAAGACCTAGAAATTCCATCCCGTGAATTTGTCCCTAAAGTCATGGTGGAGGTGCCAATCAGAAAGTCGCGTTCGCGTTCGCCAGCTCAATATATGTCTGGACTGAACTTTGAGAGTTCCGGATCTGAATCAGAATCCGGATCCGTGTTCGACTCTGGTTCTGAGTCAGATTCCGGATCTGGTACGGAGTCCGGCTCTGGATCCGATTCCGACGATAAGCTTGACACGTTGCCTCCGGTGAAGTCAAAGAAAGATGAAGTGAAAACCCTAAATACAAAAAGGGCTGGCAGTGAGGATATCGAGATGGAAGATGCAGCCTCGGTACAGAATCCCAGCTCTGAAGTAGCCTCACATTCTTCACGGACGTCCTCTGTTGGAAGTCAGGAGTTTAAAAGGTTTAGAAATGATGATTCCCGACGCCTTGCGCACGACGCCAGTCAACAACTACAACGCGAATGTCGTCAGTCTTTGATCACTCCGAACCCAAACAAGCTGTCAAAAACTCCTGACCTCACTGGCGTCCAAGGGAAATCTTCCAGTTCTGCCATGAACTCGAGGGACTTGGATCATTCCGTCCGCCAGAGGGGAAAAGCGTCCAACAAGCCAAAGCGAGAGTCATCTAAGGAAGCTTCCAGTGCTGCGCCGAAAACCGTACATGGCTCCAATGGCCTTACTGGAAACGTTCTTCGTCCATCAAACCAGCGCTACCCAAGTTTAGCAGTGGTTATGGAGACGCCCAAGATTGAGGCAAAGCCTCGGGGCTTTGGCATGAAACCTGCTGAGCCTCAAGCAATGACGACTTCGGTTGCAGACGATAACCTGAGCTCTTCCAGTGAAAGCGAAAGTGAGAGCTCGAGTGACGAAGATGGTGACGTTACTGTGAATAGTACAACCCACAACAGTGCCGCATCGAAGAACAAGCGCGTGAGACGCCTAAATGGGGTTCTTAAACGTATGTTCTCATGGGTCGCTCCCAGTTAAACTTCACGTACTTATCTCTCCTCAGTCGCCCGCCTATCTCGTGCTCGAGGTTCCCAACAACAATGAAGTGATCCACTGGTGAATTTGTATTCCATGGATGTATTTTCCCTGTTCATTTTCCAACGTATCTTTGTTCTAATACCCAACGTTTCGTATTTATGGTACGCTGCTTGTGTTATGAACCAAGTAAGGGGATAATCAAACCATATCCCGTCATTATCGCACACTCCGCGCATGGGTCGCCTATTATAGCATCTTCACACAATTCCCAGCAATTCGTTTTCTTCACGGCTCCATGTCTCACTAGCGTTCCACTAGCGTCCCGGTACACTGGCGACAGCGTGCCACATTCCGTGAAGATTCTTATCAGATTCGTCAGCGAAGTAGGAGGATGTTTTGGAAGAAATTGCAGCTGAAAGCAAGGGACGGTCAACATACGACTAGTAGGCCTAGTCAGTGCAATAGGCTTCAATGTAGTGAGTATGGATAGATACAGTATCTACATGGGTTGACTGAATTGAATACAGGCCAGTCCTTCTGCTCTATAAGATGAGAGTTTAGACTTTCACGGCTCTATGTCTTATTGGCGTTCCCCTAGCGTTCCATTATTACACTGGTGAGCGTCTGCCACATTCCATGAATATTCCTATCTCAATAGCGAAGTAGAGAAGTTTCTGAACTTTCTTGAAAGGATCTTGAGACTGACTTCCCAGTTTATGGCGATCAACTACTCAATGCCATAGGCCTACTCAGTGCAATGAGCTGCAGTGGGAAGGGCTTGCATGTCCATACAACCCAAATGGTTTGTAAGGAAGGCTACCTTATTTTTTAACTGCTATACCGAGCAGTGTGAGGGTCGGCTAACAGTACAACATAACATCCGGTTGTTTATGTTCCAGATATACCTCGATCGGACCAATCACAGACTCACCGCCAGCTTTATACAACGATGATAAACCCCGTTTGTTATGGCCTCTATTGCTCTTCACGTTCCAGACATGCCTTTGTTCGACCAATCAAAGATCCACTGCAAGCTTTGACAACAATCGCTGCTTCATATATACCCTTTTGTTATGACCTCCATTGCTCTCCATTGGCTTCAATCACTCCTACTCATTCCAATATCTTCAAGTCCAATTTGCTTCCCTCCTGAATAAATGGAGGCAACCCCAGTTGCCCCTGACGTCCATATGTTTGCCCTCACTCTTTCACCCATTCCCGTCTCGTCGTCGTTGACAATATGGCATTCCTCTCATTACTACTCATTGCTTTTGCAGGTTTAGTCAACGCCCAGTTTTTCACCAGTGTACTTAGCGGGAGCTCATCGGCATCCTCTCCTTCCAGCTCTGTTGCTTTGCGGTAGGTAGCCCCTGAGATGGTGCTAGATTTTTTGAGTTTGGACTAATGAGCTTGTAGAAGACTGTGGTAATGTTACCGTCTATATCACCGTTAATCCGACGTCATCGTCTGCTTCTGTACTGGCTTCGGGTTTCTCGACATTCTCTAGTCTCAGTGACGCCACCTCTGGCACATCATCCAGCCTCAGTGGAACGAGCAGCAGCATAACCAGTACAGCGAGTGGCAGTGGGATAAGCAGCAGCACTTTCGGTTCATCATCTAGCATCAGTGTGACTGCTGGGAGCTTCCCCGGTACGCCTCAATCATCTACGTCAAATGCTGGTAGTTCGACACCTGGAACTACTAGCTCCATCTCATCGACGATATCTTCTTCCACTCCTACAGCCTCGTCCACGTCTTCATCTCCGAGCCTAGCTCCATCTTCTACCCAGCGACCGTTCAAGTCGCGGGCAACTACCGGTATGTCGACTGCTATACCTTCTAATATAGCGCGGGAGCAATTACCGCTGGAACCATGGAAGAGTGTGCTGCTGATTGTGGCACTCACGGTATCATGGGGGTGAAAGCTGGTAATCTTTGTAAGTAGAAACCACGAAACTCCCCCGTCCTGCAAACCCTATTGCTAATCTCTTACCGACTATAGGCTTTTGCATGGATGGGCTACCCTCTGATAGCGTTCCTGTCACTTCCAGTGACCCGGACCAGTGTACCACGCCACGCGCCGGGAATGCTAGCGAAGTGTGCGGTGGGAGTGATAGACTTGGCGTGTATAACTTTGTTTCGCCTGTCAGCTCGACTAGTCCTTCGGTCGTTTCGACAGGTTCGAGTAGTGCGGGTTCATCTTCTTCGCTTTCGCCATCTTCATCGCTATCGTCGAGCTCTGCGTCAATCTCCGCTACTGGGAGCGCAAGCACGCTGCAGACTTCGTATAGTGAAGTCTCCGCGTCGGCCATTCCTTCGAGTTCTCCAGCAGGATCTACAAACTCGGTTTCTTACCTGTCAGGATTATCGACCGCGTCCTCTAGCAGCTCTCAGAGCGGTTCTCAAACGTCCATCCAAAGTGCCAGCGGTTCAATACAAAGTACATCAAGTACACCGTCTGCTTCTGTGGGGGCTACGTCCTCCCTGTCAGCTTCGGTGTTTATTAGTTCTATATCTTCTCAGTTAGGGCCATCAACCGGATTCTTAAACAGCTCCCAGAGCGGATCGCAAACGTCCATCCAAGGTTCCAGCAACTCATACCAAACATCGTCAATTACGACCCCGTCTTCCACGTCTGCTCCTGGGTCTACGAGTTTCATGTTGTCTCAATTAGGATCATCAACAGGGTCTACGAGCGTTTCCCAAAGCTCCTCAATCCCAGCCGGCAGCAGTGGGATTACGCAAATGTCATCTCCTACCTCGTTGGCTATATCGGCTTCAGGATCAGCCAGTACAAGCTCCACTATCCTTTCAACATCGGTCGCTGTGTACCCGACTACAAGCGCCACGGGGCTGTCGGTAACTGTTTCCGCGTCTGCGAGCCCTAGCTCCACTGCCATTTCAGCCTCAGTATCTTCTTCCGTTACTCCAAGTGCTACTACTTTGTCATCTTCAGTATCTGTATCTGTTACCGGGAGCTCCTCCGCTTCGTCGCCAACCATGTCGCAATCGGTAAGCAGAAGTACCTCAGACACGTCTTCTTCCGGCACGAGTAGCACCTCAGGTGGATCTCCCCCAGGCTCCACTTTCCTCACCATATCTTTATCCCCGTCTGTATCTTCTACGGTATCCTTAAAAATGTCTCCGATATCTACCGTTACGGATGCTCTCCCCTCAACATCGACTACTAGCAACTCCCTGACACTGCCATCTACGGTATCCAGTTCATTGCTTTCTTTATCAATCTCTACCCCAGCCGGAGGCTTTTCGACTATCCTGTATACTCAGAGCTCAGGCCTTCCAATGACCTCGTTGACATCTGGTGTCTTGTCGTCTTCTTCCGATACTTCAATGTCCGGGACCCCAAGCGTCTCGCCGCCTTCCTCACCATCAATCTCCATCAGTGGGACGTCAATATCCGTAACATCGGCCATCTCAGCTTCCGGCATGACCAGTACCCTCTCTGGCGGTCTAAGCGTGTCTATCAGCGGAACGTCAGTGATTTCGACACCCAGTAGTTCAACTTCAGGTATCACTGGAAACACAAGTGTCTTAGCCAGTGGCACCTCCATTATACCAAAGTCGAGCGTGTCAGCACCAAGTACTGCGACTATCTCTGGGAGTTCAACGATCTCGGTCAGTGGAACACTAGTGGTCTCCACACCCGCGACGTCCACTTTTGGTCTAGGGTCTTTGACTGGGAGCGTCAATAGTGCCATTGATGAAACCACAGGGACCTCAACTTCTGGCATCGTAACATCTGTCATTGGATCGGGCAGCTCAAGCGTTCTAGACAGTGGCACGTCAACAATTCCATCATCTGGTGTCGTATCTTCCATCATTGCATCAGTGTCAAGCAGTCCAGGTGTTTCAATCAGCGGTCCAACAGTGATCTCAGCGCCAACTGTCTCTACTTCCGAAATGGGATCCCTTTCGAGTCTTAGCATATCTACTAGTGGAACTCCCTCGACCTCGAGCCCATATGTTTCATTAAGTGGAACGTCAGTAATTTCCACACCAAGCATGTCCTCTCTCGGCATTGGATCCCCATCATCAACGTTGAGCAGTGCAACTGGGGAGTCGTCGGTGGCAATGGTGTCATCTACGTCATCTACATTACCTTCTTCGATATCCCCATCCGTCTCCGCAAGCACCAGCGTATCACTTAGCGGAAGCTCGATTATCCTAACATCGAGTATCACACCTTCTCTAAGTACTGGTCCTGCCTCGGGCAGTCCAAGCATCTCAACGTCATTCTTATCAAGCACTACGATCTCAGTTCTTTCAGGGTCTAGTGCATCGTCCATGAGCCAAGTCAGCGGCGGACCAATATCATCTCAATCCTCTACCACTTCATGTACTGGTCTTCTTTGCGTCAGTGCATCGATCCCAGTAGGTGGATCTTCGACTATGGCGACTTCGGCCGCCCCTGGTTCTGTTACATCGGGTGCTGTTCCCTCGACATCTGGTGCCACTTCGTCTATCCTTAGTGCTGCGTCTCCAAGTCTATCCAGCACAGGCATGGCTGCGAGCGCCACGGCATCTCCAACCCCTACTACTTCATGTACCGGCCCGCTCTGCGTCAGTGCGTCGATATCGTTGGCTGGATCGTCGACTGCACAACTATCTACGAATTCAGGGTCAGCCACGTCAAGTCCTGGTAGTGCAAGCGGGTCCGGTGCAGGCAGTGTCGAAAGTGCTGTTGGGTCTTCCGCCTCGACTGCTTCATGTTCAGGTCTACTCTGTTCTAGTACCACCACTACGTTAAGCGTCAGTCCGTCGATCAGTGTCTCGGCCAGCGTTTCTGGTAGTGTCTCAAGCCAATCGCCGAGTATCTCAGGCAGCATATCAGCAGGCGTTTCTCCCAGTATTTCAGCGAGTGTCTCTCCCAGCGCATCGGCCAGTGTTTTGCCCAGCGTCTCAAGTGTGTCGCCCAGTATCTCCTGCAGTATCTCGGGTACTGCTTCGATCAGCGTTTCGGCCAGCGCCTCTGGTAGTGGTTCAAGCCTGTCGCCAAGTATCTCAGCTAGCATATTAGGGAGCGCCTCTCCTAGTGTGTCTGCCAGTATTCCGGCTAGTATCTCCCCCAGTATCTCCGGTAGCGTTTCAGCCAGCATATCGGCTAGTATCTCAAGTATCTCCCCCAGTGTCTCTAGTAGCATTTCAGGTGGCATATCGGCCAGCGTCTCTCCCAGCATCTCAGCCAGCATTCCTGCTACTGTCTTAAGCGTTACCCCCAGTGTCTCTGGCAGTATCTCCGGAAGCACCTCGGTCATACAATCCACTATCTCGATGCTGTCGTATACCTCCACGCAAGTCATTCCAACATCTGTCTCTACAACATGGGTAACAACCACCACAACGGTTTCACCCAGCACATCTGGTCAACCTGTAACTGGAGGCCAATCAATGATGATGCCTACAGGCTCTGCGGGATCTTCAGGCCCTTCAGCCGTGGCTACCACCTCGCTAGCGATGACTTCACCAAGTGGTTCTGTTTGTCTACTTGGCCTCGCTTGCGCCAGCGCATCTGTAGGCTCCAGCAGCGGAACAACCCTCCCTGCGCTCAGCGCCAGCGCGTCCGTGGGCTCGAGTGGAGGTACTACAATCCCCGGAACAACTATCAGCAGTTCGTCTGCTACTGCCAGCCCGACGAGTCTTTCCGTCAGCGTCAGCGCATCTGCAGGAACCAGCGGCGGGACAACTCTCAGCGCCAGCGCCAGTCTAACGATTGCTTCAAGTGGCGGAACAACCATCCTTGGGACTACCGTCACTTTAGCTTCTACCACTCCAACAAGTTCCTCTATAAGCCCAAGCATCTCAGTCAGCTCGAGCGGCGGAACCGCAGTTCTAGGGACATCAACAACCGCCGGCGCCTCCACAAGCCTTACGAGCCCTTACATCTCTCCATCAGTCTCCGTAGGCTCAAGTAGCGGAACAACCATGAAAGGCACCACCGTCACCGTCACCCCCGCCTCCGCCACCTCCACCCCCCTCACCGTCTCTCCCACCCCATCCCCTCCTCAAGCCCCCTCCTCACCGCCTCCCTCGCACCCTCCGCATCGCTAGGTCTGGGCGTCGGAGCAAGTGCCAGCGTGAGCGCGAGCGCCAGCGCGAGCGCGAGTGTTGTGGCGACTGTGAGTGGTAGTCTGGGTCTGGCCACTGTTACCCCATCGACGACCGCGGCGGTTGCGGGGAACGGTGTGAAGAGTTCGACCACGACGGCGGCGGCGGCGGTGGTGGTGGTGGTGGTGGTGCCGGCGACGAGTACGCCTAGCACGTTGGTCACGAAGACGGCGCAGTCCAGTTCGACGACGGGGCTCGTGGGCGGGCTGGTAGGGTCGAGATTCGCGGCGGTGGCGAGTGTGCGCGTTAGGGGGAGGGGGAGCGAAAGGGGGTGGTAGTTTTGGTTCCGTTTCTTGTGGCGAGGTAGTGTGTGTGCCGCAAAGGGCGGGGTGTCTTCCTTTTTTCTTTCTTGGGCGGGCGGGGGCTATGCCGCCCTGAGAAAGGGGGTGTTTTTAATGATAGATAAACTCAATCACGCTTGTTCATCGTAAATTATTCCCCCCCTGATCTCGATATGTATGGGAAAGAAGATGAATTTTTTTTTTTTAAATGGCCTCTATAATAGATCTGGGTGACTTTTGGATTTTGGGCAAGGATGCCGGTTTGAAAAAAATGGAGTGCAGAAAAATCGATCTACTGTAGGGGGGACTCTTTTCTTCTTCTCCTCCTTCTCTACCGCTACTCCTTCTCTACTACTACTCTATCTCCTCCTTTTCCTCCTCCTCCTCCTCTACCACTACTCTCTCTGTCCTTGCCAAAACTTGCAAAAAAACCCCCCCCATGCTCTTCTCTCCTCTCCTCTCCTCCCATCACTCACCCGATCCACCTTTTTTTCCAAAACACATACACACACACATACAAGATCACGCTCACATCGTCTTTTCAATTTATAACCGTCACCCTCTCTCTCTTTTTTCATTTACCCCCTTATTACCTCTCTCTCCATTTTCTGAAATCCCGTGCTTGTAGAGTTGGCTCGTTTTCGGTAGGTTTTGGCGGGGTAATGTGGGGATGGAGATGTGGGGGTTTTTTGGGGTGGGGGGGGAGGTGGGTGTGTGAGGGGTGTGAGATGTGTGAGGGTGTGAGGGGTGAGGTAGGGGTGTGAGGGGTGTGTGATGTGAGATGCAGGGGAGATGGGTGTTGGTTGAGTAGGGAAGGTTGTTACTGGGTAGGAAGGTATTACCCGAATCATTATATACACCGCAATCGCCAAATCCTCATTGCCGCCTTCCCCCCCTTTTCCTTCCCCTCCCCTCTTTCCCATTTCCTTCCTTCCCCGTCCATAATCTTCGCAAGTCTGATTCTTCAACGATGTCCAAAAAGATCCCTACTGCGCATGGATGATATGGAATGGGTGGGGGTTGGATGACAGTTTGGCGCTGTGCAGCGGATAGGGGGTGTTTGGGGCGGTTTGTACAGTGGGATGGTAGATTGATTGAGTGTGTACACAGGGGTGGGAATGAATGGCGGTTGGGGGAAGTTGCAGGGGCAGTGAGGTGGTTTGATACGGCAACGACGTCAATATTTATGGGAGAAGTGAATGAGCAAGCACTCTGGTACTGAAAAGTCTTAAATGCCGCCTCCACTAGCCTATATCGTCGTTCATTATTCCAGAACCGCGTGGTCAAGTGATCCTCAAGTTTCGGCACCACTAGCTTGGTTGCTGTATCTGGATATACTGTAGCTAGGGTAGTGGAGTTTTAGGGAGTAGTTAGGCCTTAGTTAAGGCCAGGTGTCTATGTGTCGTGAATGGCGAATCGAAGAAACACAAAGAAAAGGGATGAAGGTGGCAAGGCGAGTCGGAAGTTTATAAGGCTGACGAGATCTGGCCCTGAAGTAATGGGATTACCACTTGCTGCAGTAAAACCTCCTTATATACGACATTCACATTTCTTTCTTGTCCATGCCTTGTCGTTGTTATGGCACTCGTCAGAGGAATTTCAATTATTAAGCTTATTCGATCATTTTCGGCCATCCTCTCCTCCTCCCGTGTTCTCCTTGGACGGCCTATCATACAATGATCAACTGTCGTGACGCCTAAAAACATCGTTACCACTGCGGGCAAGTCATGGAGAGAATATAGGGCCGAAGCCTGAGGCTGTCTGCTGTGCTCATGGCGTTTCAAGTAGTGAAGCGAGGGTGGAGTGCTGTGGTTGTGATTAAGGGGCGGTGAGTTGGTGGGTTCGAATCCGGCGTTTTGGGGATGGAGAGGCCTGAGAGATGAAATGGGGATGCTGAAGTGGTGGTGGTGGTTGATGTGATACTGTTGGCTGGTTTCTGGAGGGTCGATGAAAAAGGAGCATCAGCTAGAAAACATGCAACTGTCCTAATGCTCATCCTGAAAATGCGATTCCAGGACTACCCATACTAGGACTACCGTAGAAGCTGAATGATGAAAAGAGAGCCTGCAGCCGAAAACAGCCGGACAACAAGGACCGATACTACCAGACCTTATCTGGCGAGCGAAGATGGCGCCATACAGAAAGAGCCAAGCGTCTTATTCACAGCGAAATAGATTCCAGTCCTCGGCTGTGCAGGCCACGTGCCTGAGATAAGTCGGACTGGGTTGTTTCATGGCGCCATTGGCATAGATAAGCTGGATCGGGTTGGTCAATGCCGCCATTGATCGGCGGGAGCCTTCACTGGTTGCTGGTTGGGACGGCGGTTGGGCTAGTGCCATTGGGTGACGCCATAAAGGTGCCTAGGTAGGTGAATGGAAGAATTGCACTTGAGGCTGAAGGATATTTGGTCCATGTCGTATGACCGCACAGTGAAATCATGTCGTAACACGTGAGTCTCCAGCTAGCATTCGTGGAGCTGGGTCACTGCAGTCGTTGTCATTCCCTCTGGCTTGTGGCGACTCTTCTTCTGCACATTAACAAGTCCTAACCTGCTCATAAGTACCTCCGATATTTGTATATCTCCCACCATACCTCTGCTCATTCTGACCATGGAGGCCGCCATGGATACAACGAGACAAAACCCAACAGCAGATGCCACCGAATCTGGTAGTCAGACAGACATCCATAGAACGGAAGATGGCTACACAATCGAGCATGTCAACGGAATCACTGTAAAGAAATACGAACCAAACTACCAGCCGGCGGATGTCCCCATGGGGATGAGTCTGGAGTTGGCGCTGTGGAAGTACGATATCTTCAAAAACCGCTGGAAGGAATCGGAGTGTCGTGTAAAGCTCGTTGAGTTTTTCAAGAACACGATATGGAAGCTCCAAAGCCAACAGATTACCTCGTGTCTCGCTGTTGGCCTTGGGACATTTACTAGTAGTAATCCATACGGGTCGCCCGATCCGCGGTCTTCTCTTCATCAACTCGTGGTTTTCGAGACAGTGGTGAAGCTTCTCAGTAAGTCTTTGCAGGCTTTTTTCTCTCCGTAATAGCTGATCGATTCCAGGGCGCAAATTCCCGGGACTGAAAGCCGCGATCCAGGATCCAGTAATGAACTCCCTCGACGAAGGACTTGTGCGCCGCAAAGGGTTCACGGTACTTCGTCACCCTGAAGCTAAAAACATGATAACATCGACCACTTTCCTCTACACACCAGGAGTCCCGTGGACTGTAATCCAGGAGCTTTTGGAGATGGCTTCCCCAGCTCTGTATCTCGGCGATAGACTGGATGATTACCTTGACCAGGTGACATATGAAATGTAAGGCTATCAGCACGAGTGTAGACCTGTTTGGATAAACGGTGCTAATCTTTGGTCCAGCGACTGCTGTGGGAAGACCGGCCATACAGGAAAGATAAGCAAGACTTGGAACGAGGCACTCACCGGTGCGGGAATCAAGATCTGCGAAGAATCCGCAAAACGTCTAGTGAAAGAGGCCAAGGAAGATGAGAAAAGGTTCAATACTGTCTTCGAGCCATACACGTACGGAAAGTTCTCAAGCGATATGGCGGTGCCCTACAAAGGAGAAGAAACCATGACGCTGACGCTGTATTGGGCGAACATCTAAATACAAGGGTAGATGTGTTCTTGCGAAAGGTCTAGCTTGCTTGCTTATCAAAGCACTGTAACACTGTTGTATGAAACGGGCTCGAGCGTTGACTGATATAGATTTGGAATTCTGAGCTGTGGATGTATCTAAAAGTTCGAATAGCCGTGCTGCAACCTTTGAAGATGTTGTTTCCCAGTCGACAATTGAGAAAGGCGCTAACTTGTGAAGCTTACTTACTTTTGACCAGATGGGATTTTCCTCTATACGTCCTTCCTTCCAATTCTCCTTGTTGCACATGCGCTAGAGCTGAAACCGTCTCAAGAATCATACTTTCTTCGTGCATTCAGACTATCGATGATGAGTGTTGGATAATGGGGTTGAAGCCGACACGTTCGATGAACTGAAATATCATCTACATTCAGGTTCTAAGAACGGGCGAAGCACCCCTGGCTAATTCATCATTGTGTGTTAGTAGCCTTCTGATTGTCTTTCTCCCTAACTAGCTACAATTGTCATTGTCAACTATGTCGGATACTTCGTGTGGACTTCAAAAGCCACTTAAGTTTCGAAGGTGGAGGACACAAACTATAAAGCCATCCAATAGGAGCCTTTGTCAGGTGATAGGATCCGCACCAGCCGTGATCCTGATGGCTGGACGATCAAGTGCGAGTGGGGGAATAAAGAAACGGGAACACATATCAGTGCTACATATTTCAGCTCTGGAATTCCTGTGTGAGGACGACGTCTTACGAACCTACAAGCGCAAAGCCAGTCACTGGAAGATATCTAGGGAATACGATGTGCTCACAGAGTTCTTCGTACAATCAATTTCTGAAAGTTAGAATATCTAGAAGTCAGTTCTCGTATCTCAATGGGACCGAGAGCTTTACCGAAGGGGGACATGTTGAACCTATTGAACATGAAGTTGGCTTGGAACAGCTCCCTGGTCCTGAAACGATGCTGGAAATTATGAGTATGAGAAGCCTTTCGCTGGTGGTGTTTTGCACTTAAAGGCTAACGGTAGCTGGAATGCCGATTCGATGCAGTGGATGCCTCTTCTCCAGGATCTGATGATGACCGATCTCTGTGAAGACTTTTTGGATTCGAGAGGGTATGAAGTGCTTCACCAGCCGGGACCTTTCAACATGATGACACCAAATACCTTCATATTAACGCTAGGGAACCGTTGGCAGGTATTCCGGGGTCTTCTGGAGGTTGCCTCTCCAGTTTTATATCTTGGCAATGATCCGGATGGATACCTTCAGTCCAATGGCTAGGATCCAACTATGTGATTACACCGCTGTCAACCGGGCGAAGATAATTACGCTTTCCTACAATTGTTTAGCCCAAAGTTGATAGGTCCTGGATAGGTGGGATTAGTTGAGTGGTTCCGTCCACATCTGGGTGCTACCTGGTGGGTTTAGTAGATAGTGTGTATACTATCTCCACCACTGATCAGCCTTTTGTGACAGAACGGCAAGACCTTTGGTGTCTATTTTCTGGATTGATGGTATTATACCAGCCAAACAACAGAGAGTCATGCTCGCAAGTCCGAGAACGTTTACTCAAATCTGGAAGGGGAAGCCACAAAGGGCAGCGGAGCGTTTTCTCAAGCAACACTAAGAGAACCATACTACTTGCCAGCCTACACTAACGAACGATATTGCGGAAAGCTCACAATACACGATGTCCGTCCATTTGAAGTTCTAGTGGAAAGAGGAATTCAGTGGAAGTAAAAGAGGAGGTATTCCACTAGAGCGAATTGTTAGTACCTGACCGCTTGCAAGAATACACGATGTGAGGGATTTTTAGCATGTGACTGTTCGTCAGTATCCATGGCACCTGTATCTGTGAAATTTAAGATACCTAGTATATACCTTGGTCATTCGTGTTATCGGGTCATACCCAAAACTCAATACATGAACAGTCATACTCACCGAGATTCTTCTACACGCCCGAGTCTCTCTGAGCCTTCTAGACATACATGATTCTATAGACAACGACACGAGATTTAGCCTCTAGTCTTTGAGGTAGTGATCCTGATCGAAGCGTGTGAGAGCCAAAGAGACTTGTATCTTAGGCCTAGAAAGAGCTGGTACCTTGCTGTAAACCATGACCTCAAGTTACGAATGTGAACCATGTGCTAAAGCAATTATTTAGGTGATGGCTGGAAGATTCAAATATAACAGTGAAGATTTTGCTGAGGCATTTTTGAGGTGTGCGCTCCTCCCTCCTCCTCTTCACGTGAGAGCCTAAAGTATAGGATGAACTCACATGAGGTAGATAGTCCAATGTCACAGTGGCTGAACAAAAGAATCGTTGAGTTTCGATTCGGCGCTAGCATCATAATACCGAAACTACTTTCAAGTCTGATACAAAGCAAGACAGCGGAATGGTTCCAATGCGTATCTTTACCACACTTCATGCCACCATAAGCCTGCGTTCTGAAGTACCACCTCAAGTGAAATGCTATGGCATTCGAGTTTTTTGTTAGGGTACCATCCACAACACCCATTCGACGCTGCCCTCCAAGGCTTCACCTACTAGGTGCCTAAAACCCAATCTTAGTCGGCCAGGATCCGGGATGATCTGAATTTGTGGAGATCTGTTAGAGATGCTTCGGGAGCCGGCTCTTCAAGATAGGCAGCGACCAGAGGGCAGAGCATCTTGACAGTGGTACACTAGGGAGTGTTCCGCCTCGACCAATGAACTTTCTTAGCTACTTTGTCTTTCGATGATGGATCCTTTCTTTCCTCGGTCATCTGAAGATCATAGTAGACCTGTGATGGCCATTGAGCATGAGCCGAACGGCCACACTAATGGGAAGCAAAGGTTGACTCCGCAACAGCTCAGGTCTTTGTTCAATGGTAGCTTTGAACCTTGATGACGCTAACATACATGAACTTGGCGACGATGACTGTCACAGGCGTCAGAAAGTAGCGCACCTTCAAGCCTACCATCGGTGGACACACGCTACTAACTCGGGAGGGAGTGAAAAAAAAATGCTCATCTATACACATTACGATAGAAAACGGCAATGGAACTGGCACATGAGGATCTTCAATACTGCTAAAACCTAAAATAGGATGCAATATCGACTATGTTCCATTCAAACTAGTACTGGACAAAATTCTATACTCACGAATACGACCAGTATAGAAACGGAGACGGAAGGGCTACCGTTCTGCCACAAAACGCTGATCATGGGTGAGATAGTACGCAACCTATCTACGGACTCACCAGGAGAACTTGGAGACGGAAGGTCTTACCGTCCTGCCAGAAAACACTGATCAGGGGTGAGGTAGTAAGCAATAGTAAGCAACCTATCGATCAACCCACCAGGTAGCTCCCTGATGTGGGCGGAACCACTCAACTAGTATTGTCAGAAGATCCTCCAGAAGAGCCCCACACCGTTTCCTTGAAAGGCTTGATCCCTCCTTTCAACCCCTGCTGCCTCTCTCTCTAAGTCTAAATCACTACCCCGAACCCTCCACCATCAATAATAAGGAGACTTGCATGCCCATTCGATCGCAGTATCTATAGCCTTGGGGATACCTGTCACGCCAGTGAACCATGGGAGATAAGATGGGTGAGATCATATACTACCTTGCTCTTGGTGCTCCAAGAGCTGGGTATCGGATGCTACTCGACTTATGCTGTCGTTTTCATTAAAGTTATGAGTTACCTCCTACTATATATTTCCCATGTCCTCGAAGGCCAAAGGTTTCTCTTCTGTACATCCCATCTGCCAACGAATCCATGTTCTATTTCCTCAAATAGGTTTCCCTCCCCAACCTCTTTAACCCCATCGCCCTCGCCCATCTCCTCCCATTTTCCAACCCATCCAGCCCACTGTTCCCGAACCACCCCTTCCAATCCTTCACCAACACCATGGACCCCACCTCCATAACCCTCTTCTCCCTCGCCTCCGCCGCAATCGCCATAGTCCCCACCATCGTCCTCATCGTCCAACATATCCACAAAAAACGGTTCGAGTCCCTCCACACTACCCTTACCTCCCTACCTCTACTAATGCCCCCTGGCAGGAAAAATCAAAGCAATACCTCCACACCAAGCGACTCCATCACCGGCTGTACTGAAGCCAACCACTCTTCCACGTGTTCGGATACCTCCGAAGCTGCCGCCGACGCAAGCCCACTCACCGACGACAAAGCCTTCCATGTCGAAGCTCCAGCGGAGCTAAGCGCCTCGAACAACGACAGCCCGGTGCTAGAAGCTCCTCGGCCTCCCCCACCCACACGTGCATCCTCCCTCCAGCTCTCGTCACCCTCTGGATCGTATCCACTACACCCCGCACTCTTTCCACCCACCTCATCGCCTCACCCTTCCATCCCTCCCCCGCCACCGCCTCCATACCGTCGCCCATCCAGTCATCCAGACTATTCGATCCGTGAGCTGTGCGAGATGAAGACGCGGTCTTAGGGATTGAGTTGCTGGCAAGGGGTGTGGTTTGCAAGGGGGGTGTCTTGCGAGGTTCACAAGTTGAGGTTTATTTGGGAAGGTGTGAGGGGGCTAGATCGGGGATGGGGGTGGGAGGGAGGGGGGAGTTTTGTTAATGGGTGAGGTGGAAAGGGGGGAAGGGGTCTGGTAGGGTTAGGCGTTGGGGTTTCCTGATGATGGAGGTTGTTGCAAGCATCGTCTGCTGCACCTCCCATTTCCCGTTTGACAAAATCCAAAAGCCATCTTTTAGCATCATACTCGAGAACGGGTTTTCCGAAAAGAATTTTCCTCCTGGAATTTGCTCATTGTTCATGAACTTCAGCCAAGTTATTCCAGCGTATCTATGCAAGACCAATTACGGGTTCCCCGACTCAAAAGCTTCGAAAATGACGCCAAGAGAACACCATCGCTAAAGCCGACCAGCCATATGCCCCTGGTTTAAGAAAAAAAAAACCCACTCATCCCTCATCCCGTCCCCCATTCCTCCCGTCCTCCCTCCCGTTTCCACCCCACCGTTCACTCATCCACACTCCAAAGACACTGCCCCAGCAGCTTATTCATCGTAAACATATGCACCTTATCCTGGCGAAACACGGCCCGCATCGCATCATCGCAGCGGATCATGCGCTTATCATTTGGGTCCTGCAGGTCGTGTGCGCGCACGTACTCCCAAATTTTCTTGACGGTTTGGGGGCGGGAGAGTGTGGTTTCGCCGGCGAGGAGGGCGGAGAGGGGGGGGGAGAGGGTGTACGGTTTCTGTTGGGGGCGTTAGCTTTTGGAGGGTGGGGGTTTGTTAGGGTTGGGGGGAAGCGGTGGGTAAGTGGGGTTTGGTAGGGCTTACGTGGAAAGCGCCGCTGCGGTTGACGTTTTTCTCTGCGGTTGCGGAGCCTGAGTCGATGTCGCTGTCGTCTTCGTTTTTGACTTTTGCGGCGGTTTTCTTCTTCGGGCGGCTCTTCTTTTTCGCCACGGGTTTCTTATTCACGCCGTTTCTTGTAGGCCGCGCTCGACTGTTCTCCTCTGCTTGGAGCTTTGCGGCGAAGGCGGCGTCCTCGTCGACGAATTTCTCGACTTTCCTCTTTTTCTTTGGAGATGGTTCGCTTGGTGCGGAGGACAGGTCTTCGTCGTCACTTTCGCGTTTTGTTTTGATTTTGGGAGGTGGGGAGGCTGATACTTTGATTGCGTCTTCGGTGGATTCGGAGGGTTCGCTTTTGACCTCAGAGGTGTGGCCGTTGGTTTGAAGGGCGGAGTTTTTCTCTGCCATGAACTTGTCGAACCGGGCCATGATGAGCGCTTTGATTTCCGCCTGCGACTAATGTCAGTTGTTATGCAAAGGGTAAAATTAAAGTGAGGTTCGGACCTTTTGCGGAGTGATATCATATTCAACTGCCTGCTGTAGCCCTTTCCGTATACGCTTCTCGGAGATGGTATTGAGATCGCTGGCTGCTAGAATCGAGTCGATGATAATCGTGAAAGAGCTCTCTAGCTCTGACGATACTGTATGAATGATCAGACTTAGCCACTGTAAGTTACGCGCAGTATCCTTGGAAGTACATACATGACATGATGTAGTCGGTAAGGATAGGAGCAAGGAATAGAATGCCAAAGTGATAGAGCGAAGAACCGCTAGTTCCTTCAGCCTTTAATCTCAATATACGGGCTCAATGGCGTCTAAGTTACACTGGGGAACTGATGATCAAGAGTCGGATGCTGGGTTTTAAGTGATATCAGAGCATGTTTCGCAGACACCAGCTTGCCAGTGGAGATATACTGAATGTGCAAGAAAATTATGCGGAAGCTCACATCAATTGAAGCACGAATAAAGGCCAATTGACGGTGGAGTTGATGGTTGTTCAACTATGAAAAGAATGTCTTGAAGATTGACGTTCGGTCTGCGGCTAACCCCGCCGAGGCCCGCATCTCACTGGACCGCTGAGTGGCCGCCACGACTGATTCGAAGCGGGAAACCAATGCCTTAATCTTACTGTCCACACGTTTTCGGCTTTGCGTAGAGCAATATGAGTGGCTAGCACGTGATCTTGAACACTCATACTATGTATTAACGGAGATTCCTGTTGCCTCTGCATTTTGTGTATGTTATGCATTCGAAAAAGCTTATGCAAGTATAAATATACAAGATTCCTGGTGTTCTAGGATATGAATGACTAAGCGAGTCCGGCTACGTTAGCGCGTTGCTTCAATCGATAAACTCCACAAACTTTTTGTGCAGCTGTCAACGTCAAAATACTTGCCTACGCCTAACACACCGCGTCTCGGAGTTTGAAAGTAGCCCTTTATTATCTGTCGCCATTAGCCGTGATTATGGCGCCAAGTTTCGACAACCTACCCGAAGAGAACGGAGAAGAATCCGAGGAAGAGCTAGATTTCTCAGGTAGATGGACCGCACTAACCCCGACTCTTGGCATGGCTGACAGAGATGCTGGATAGACTTACAAGCACAGTATGAAGTCAGATTGGAGCAAGGATTAGATGCCTTCGTTGTTATCGATGGACTACCTATCGTACCAAAAGACAGCAAGCAGAAGCTTGTCAAATTTCTACTGAAGAAGCTGAACACGGTGGGAAGGACAAAAGAGGATGCTATCTTCATGCCACTCGGTGAAAATGACATGTCAGAAGGGTATGGCCTCGAAGATGTATAATGTTGGACGATGCTAAAACCCGCAGCTACGCTTTTGTGGAATACGAAACACCAGAACAAGCTATCGCAGCTACAAAGGCTCTTCATGGCACTGCCCTAGATAAAAAGCATACCATCGCCGTCAACAAACTCACAGACATCGATAGATATGGGCGTGAAGGCAGGATCGACGACGAGTACCACCCTCCGCACATAGACAACTTTGTGGAGAAGGAGCATCTTCGATGGTGGCTTAGCGACCCAAATGGTAGAGACCAGTTCGCCATGTATCGGGCTGACAATGTGGGTGTGTTCTGGAACAAAAAGAAGGATCCTCCTGAGCCTATTGTCGATCGGCAACACTGGACGGAGCTTTTCATCCAATGGTCACCCATGGGCACATATCTTACTACGATGCACGCAAGAGGGGTTCAATTATGGGGCGGTCCATCATGGTCGCGGCAAACGAGATTCCCACATCCTGCATGCAATCTGATTGATTTTTCTCCAAACGAAAAGTACATTACCACGTGGTCATTCAAGCCTATTGAGGTAGCCGAGGATGACCCAATCTTGACGCTAGAAGAGGACGGGAAAAACTACATTATCTGGGATGTGGCGACCTGTAAACCACTAAGATCGTTTCAGACACATGACCTTCCTGGACCTAGCGAAGACGAAAGTGGCCAGCCTGTAAAGAAGAAGATTGCATGGCCAGCTTTCAAATGGTCCGCTGATGACCAATACGTGGCTCGTATGCTGGACGGGCAATCAATCTCTGTATATGAATTACCAAAGATGAACCTTCTAGATAAGACAAGTATAAAGATTGAGGGCATAAGGGAGTTTGAGTGGGCACCAGCGAGACCACAGCGAGATGGGATCAAGGCCAGGGAGCAGCTGTTGTGCTATTGGACTCCGGAAATTGGTAGTAATCCGGCCAAGGTCGGATTGATGAGTCTGCCCTCAAAGGAAATTGTACGAACTCGGAATCTCTTCAATGTCACCGATGCAAGATTGCACTGGCAATCACAAGCAGCATATGTCTGCGTCAAAGTGGACAGACATTCCAAGTCCAAAAAGTCGCTAGCTACCAACCTCGAGATCTTCCGAGTACGGGAAAAAGGCGTGCCCGTTGAAGTTGTTGACTCTATCAAAGACACTGTTGTCAATTTCGCTTGGGAGCCTAAAGGAGACAGATTTGTGCTCATCACCGCGGCAGAGGCTATAGCGAATACGGCGGTCCCGCCAAAGACAGCAGTATCCTTTTTCTGCCCAGAGAAGATCAAGGGCGCCGGTGTCGGTAATTTCAAGCACATACGGACGATCGAAAAGAAAAACAGCAACGGTATTTACTGGTCGCCCAAGGGACGTTTCGTGGTTGTTGCTACGGTACACTCGCAGCAGAGCTTCGATCTCGACTTCTGGGATCTCGACTTTGAAGGCGAAAAACCAGAGAGCGACAAGGATCTGACCGCGAACCTGCAATTAATGTCTACGGCGGATCATTATGGCGTGACCGAAGTCGACTGGGATCCAACTGGCCGATATGTTGCCACCAGCGCTAGCATGTGGAAACACTCGGTACGTGCGAATTAAGTTCAAGGGGGACGGCCAGTCAGCTAACGGAGTTTGCAGATGGAAAATGGCTACCATCTCTATGATTTCAAGGGTGAGCTTCTTCGAGAAGAGCATCTTGACAAATTCAAGCAATTGCTTTGGCGGCCCCGACCACCAACTATGCTATCTAAAGACGAGCAAAAACAGATTCGCAAAAACCTCCGTGAGTATAGCAAAGATTTCGAGGAGCAAGACCGGATAGAAGAGGACAAGGAGAAGGGTGCAATTGTCGATGAGCGACGAAGAATGCTGAGCGAGTGGTTGGCCTGGAGGGAACGGGAGCAAGAGGATTTGAGAGCGGACCGGAGGGAACTGGGTCTGCCCGAAGATCCCGAGGAAGAAGAAGCCAACGCTGCAGAAGGAGCCGATGGTGAGGATGCCACTGTTGTCGAGGAGATTGTGGAAGAGGTGCTGGACGAGATTGACGAGATTGTGGCTTGATATGCATGTAAGTTTGAAGTGAGTAACATTTGAGCTTTTGTAGCAGATGTTTAGCGATTTACCACAGTAAAAGATGTCAATGGCAATGGCACGCAGATTTCCTCTTGGGGAGTTTGGGGGAGAGCAAGCAGGGTGGGGTACAGGGTACCTTACCTTTACACCTAGCATTTTGGCACGTGCTCAAACTAGGGCCAGACCGGGATCCGTTCGATTGCTCTTACGTTATAAAGCCGCTAGAGTACCAATGATGCCACAATTCCCCTTCACCTTTTGTTCACTCTTAGCGGGGTCCTTCCAATATTAATCTTGCTTGTCTCTTAAGTTCTCTCCCTGTTTGCTTGCACTTGAGTCAAATGACCTAGAAAAGACTGAAAATTGCTTCATTTCACGCCCTGTGCTCTCTCCTCATTGTTGTCAGACCTTTTTCGGCAAAACTACCTATTGTTGCATCCTGGCTCACACCTCCTCAGCCTTGCTCTTCTATTCCCTCGAACATCTTCTCCTCCCACGTAAACAGCACCGGACACCCAATAATCCCACCCACCCAACCCCCCCAGAAAATGACCTCCCCGCCACCATCCTCCCGAACCGCCTCCCACGGCCGCGGCGGCGCAGGTACCCCAACCCTCCCACCCCTTACTCCGCCACCAACCAACTAACCCCCCCCCCCCCCAAAAGGCAACCGCGGCTCCACCGCCCCCGCCACAACCTCGGACCTCATAACCCCCAACATCAAAAACCCCATCTACACCACCGGCCGCGGCGGCGTCGGCAACCTCGCGAAAGCGGACCCCGAGAACCCGCAGCAGGCGCGGCTTAGTCAGGATGTGGCGCCCGCGGAGAGGAGGGAAGGGGGGGCGGGGAGTTTTGTTGGGAGGGGTGAGTGTGGTGATGAGTTTTATTTCGTTTTTGGCCAAGGGTGGGGGGGCCGGCGGGGATGGGGTTGATGGTGTGTGTGGTTTTTGTGGGTGATTGTGGGCTGACGTGTGGGATAGGGGGGGCGGCGAATATTGTGAGAGCGGGCGAGGCGCAGACGGGGGAGGGGAAGGGGGAGAAGGAGAAGAAGGGTTGGTGGAAGGGCTTTGTTGGGGGTTCGGGGGCGGGGGCGAGTGGAGAGGAGAAGGGAGGGAGGGAGGCGTCGTCGTCTGGGTAGGGTGGTTGGTGGGCGTGGAGGGGCGGAAGGGGATGGTGGGGGGGAAGTTGCGTGGTGGGTTATAAGACGGCTGGTGTCGCGTTCATTTTCGATGGTCTATTCATGGTTGATACCCAAAACTATAGATAGGGTGGGTGGATTGGATTTCGGCGTTTGGGAGAGGGGGTTTTTTGTTGCTGCGAACCGACTTCTTCGTGGGGGCTTTGGGGATAGCTTTCCTCTCCCTCTCCATTTCTACAAAAAGCATCTCTACCAAATTCCACTCCACCCGTCGAGCCATGCCCCATTGTCCCGCCCTTCTCTCCGCTCTCCCCTTGCCATATTTAGAAATGGACTGACGCCACGAGAAAATGAGGTAACCGAGCATTGGGTGTTTATTTTGATCCGAGCTTCTGACTGACTCCACAACCTGCGTCGTTCACAAATTCCCCAGTAGTCTCTCTAAATACAGCGGCTTGTCCAGGCTTAGATCCTAATCCGTCCCTCCTCTTCCTGCCTCAGAAGCTTGATCGTAAACTCAACCGTAAAGGTCCCGGTCGGGAACCGCCAACTGGACGGGCGATGTTCAGGCCGCCAGAACCGAGTGCGATAAGCTTGAATACAACGAAGAATGAACAGGACCAAGTGGACGATCCCCACACCGAGCGCCGCCGCCATTGCAATGCCCATCAATATCATCACCTGCATGCCCCTCAAATGACATTCGTCCGGATCGCTTGCATAAGTGCAAGAGCCGGGGCGGAGGAAGTTAAGCGCGATGAACGAGGCCGTGATACTGTAAACGAGGATTATGATGTCGAGGACGATGTTGACGATGAGGGGTAGAAGAGTTTTGCGCCAGCGAAGCCAGATCAAGTTGGAGAGGGAGAGGAGAGCCGCTATGATGGTCTGCCGGGTGGGTTAGCGAGTCTAGGGTGGTAGTCATGGGGGGAGGGGGGGGGGGGGGGGGGGGGGGTTAAAAAAAATTGG